>Ga0102924_1007005_pt1 | contig 10441 bp, 9 predicted proteins | sample PaiPotPPM11metaG_FD_80116 | JGI IMG/M metagenome (GOLD analysis project Ga0102924, IMG submission 80116) | Iron sulfur acid spring bacterial and archeal communities from Banff, Canada, to study Microbial Dark Matter (Phase II) - Paint Pots PPM... ...
GTCACGGCCCCCCTGGGGCCCGGCGAGAACGAGGCTGCACGGGCCCTGGCCCGATCGAAGTATCAGTCGGCCCGCTGGACGGAACGCCCGGCGCCGGTCATGGCCTAAAACACAACAAGGACCAGATGAGGAGGGGCATTGCAGCGGCGATGGCAGGACGGCTGCAGGAATCTGGCCCTTGTTGGCTCGCGGCTCGGGTACACGCTATATGTTGTACCCGGGCCAGTTTGTACCACAGCGGGTTGGTCGTGTCAAGCGCTTTTCCACGTTCGCGCTAAACTCCACTGGGCGTACGCATCGCATGTCCCGAAAGAACAGACGCTCGCAGCTCAGGAAGCCCCAGCGCGGGTCACCCGGCGGAGGTCGTGCCGCCCGGCCGGCCGGGGTGCCGCCGGTCGTCCCATCGCAACCGAACCAGCCTGGCCAGCCTGCCCAGGTCGCACCCACCGCCGCCCCCAGCCCCGCACCGGTTACGCGGCCCCTGCCGCGCACTCCCCGCGGCCGGCAGCAGGCGGGTCCGCTGCCGGCCCAGGATGCCTCGATCCCCATGGACCGGGTGCCCTATTTCCGATCGGACCTACGGCGGATCGCGATCACGGCCGGCTTCATGTTCGCGCTCCTGATCACCGGCTCGATCGTCCTGCGCAATGTGCTCGGGGCGTGACCTTTTCGAGGGCTGCAAGAAAGGCGAACGTGTAACCGTTCTGGCACAAGACGCTAACAATTTGCCAGGAGGTTTTCCTTGTTTGACAAGAGATCCGCGCGCGAAGCTGCTCCCATCGTCGCTGAGACGGTGCTGAGCAACCAGATCAAGCTTGAGGGCCGGCTGCAGTCCACGTCCAACATCCGTTTCAACGGCGAAATGAACGGCGACCTGACAACCGAGGGTGACCTGTCGGTCGGCGAGCACGGCCGGGTCAAGGGCAATGTCAGCGGGCGCAATGTCGTGGTCGGCGGCACGATCCAGGGCAACGTGAACACCACGGGCCGCCTCGAGATCCTGGCCACCGGCAAAGTCTTCGGCGACATCGTCGTCGGTTCGCTGATCATCGACGAGGGCGGCATCCTTCGTGGGAAGAGCGCCGTCCATGCCGAGGAATCCGCGGCCTCGACCGTTTCGGTGGGAGTCCGCGCGGAGGTTGCCGGCGCCGTCGCCTAACCCGTCGGGTTTCATTCGTTCATCAGGGTCCGGAGCGTTCCGGGCCCTTTGTTGTTTTTGCGGATACTTACAAGGTCGTGCTTACCCGGGATCCGACCCAGTTCATCGTCAACGCTCTGTACCTGATTCCGGCCCTGCTTATCGGATTGATCGGGCATGAGCTAGCGCATGCCGCCGTCGCCGTCGCACGGGGCGATCAAACGCCCCGAATCGATGGCCGGCTTTCCCTCAATCCCAGCCATCATCTCGACCCCCTCGGCACGATCGCCATCCTCCTGATCGGGTTCGGCTGGGCGAAACCCGTCCGAATCAACCCCTTTCGGATGCGAGGCCGCTACGATGCGGCGGTCGTGGCTCTGGCCGGCCCCCTCGCCAACCTCGTGATGGCTTTCGTGCTTGCCATCCCGATCAAGGTAGCGCTGCTCGCCGGCAGTTTCGACTCCTCATGGCCGCCCTGGCGCCTGGTTCAAACGGCGTTCATCCTCAACGTTGTCCTGGCCGTCTTCAACCTCCTACCCATCCCACCGCTGGATGGTTACAGCTTCCTGTCGTCGGTGTTCCGACGACCGTTTCCAGGGTTCTTCTCCCGGATCGACCGCAACCAGCAGGTCATCATGCTGGTACTCATCCTGGTTCTGGTGGTGGGCGGCTTTCTCGGACTGAGCCTCCTCCGATTCATCTACACTCCGGTTGTCCAGTTCATCCTGGCCCTGCCACCGTTTCCGATCGGGACTTGAGCGTGGAAATCCGGCGCGCCCTGCCCAGTGTCCATCAACTGCTCGAGCAGAATTTTGCGGCGCCTTTGATCGCCGAACATGGCCGTTCCCTGGTTCGGTTCGCCGTGCAGCGGATCCTCGATGAGGAGCGTGGTAGGGGGAGGATCGCGGAGCCGGGAGCGCGCTGGTCCGCCATCGAGCGCGCGATTCAGGAGTTGCGTCGCCCGCGCCTGCGGCCGGTCGTGAACGCGACTGGCGTGATCCTCCACACGAACCTCGGTCGAGCGCCCCTCGCGGCTGCCGCCGCCGAAGCCGCAGCCGCCATCGCGGTCCGCTACTCGACCCTCGAGTTCGACCCGCAAACCGGCCGGCGCGGACGGCGGCACGACCTGGTCGCCGATCTCTTGCGCTACCTCACCGGCGCGGAGGCGGCCGCGGTTGTCAACAATTGCGCCGCGGCGGTGCTCTTGATGTTGACGGCCCTGGCAAAGGGCAAGGAGGTCATCGTCGCGCGTGGCGAGCTGGTCGAGATCGGCGGCGGCTTCCGGATGCCGGACGTGATGCGGCTTTCGGGGGCTCGCCTGGTCGAGGTTGGCACCACCAATCGCACGCGAGCCGAGGACTACACGGCCGCGATCACACCCCGCACGGCCGCCATCATGAAAGTTCATGCCAGCAACTTCCAGGTGATCGGCTTCACCGAAAGCGTGGAGCTCAAGGACCTGGCAGCGATCGCCCGGCAACACCGCGTGCTGCTGCTTCACGATCTGGGGAGCGGCTCGCTCCTCGAGACCGCCGCCTACGGACTGGCTGAGGAAGCGCGCATCCAGGACAGCCTTCGCTGCGGGGCGGATCTCGTGGCGTGCAGCGGCGACAAGCTGCTGGGCGGGCCGCAGGCAGGTCTGCTGCTCGGCCGCGAGCCGCTGGTGGATCGCGCGATGAAGCATCCCCTTGCGCGGGCCGTGCGCGTGGACAAGATGACGCTGGCGGCGCTGATTGCCACCCTCGACCTCTATCTGACGCAGTCGCTGGCGGGCCTCCCGGTCTGGGAAATGATCGGCGCGTCCGCGGAGGCGCTTGCGGCTCGTGCCGGCTCGTGGCAGGTGCGGCTGATGGCGCGTGGCGCAGCGGTCGATGTGGTGGCCGCCACCTCAACGGTGGGCGGCGGCTCGCTTCCAGGGGAGCAGCTGGCGACAACCGCCCTCGCCATCACGCCGCGGCGCGGCGGTGCCGCCGACCTGCTCCGCCGATTGCGCGGACACGAGCCACCCGTTATCGGACGGATCGCCGGGGAGCGCGTCCTGCTCGATCCGCGCACGGTCTTCCCGTCGGAAGACGATGTCATCGTCGAGGCTGTGCTCGCGGCGCTGGCATGAGCGGACTTTCGGTTGCGTCGTTCGTCGTCGGTACGGCTGGGCACATCGACCACGGCAAGTCGACGCTGGTGCTGGCGCTGACGCAGATCGATCCGGACCGGCTGGAGGAGGAGAAGCGCCGGGGGATGACGATCGATCTCGGCTTCGCCTACATGCAGCTGCCAAGCGGCCGGCGGGTCGGGATCGTCGACGTTCCGGGCCATCGCCGCTTTCTCAAGAACATGCTGGCAGGCGTCCACGGGATGGATGCCGTCCTGCTGGTGATCGCGGCCGACGAGGGACCGATGCCGCAAACGCGCGAACACCTCGCGATCATCGACCTGCTGCGCATCGAGCACGGTGTGGTAGTGCTGACCAAGGCCGACCTGGTGGATGAAGCCTGGCTCGGCCTGGTTCGCGAGGACGTCAACGCCCTACTCGCCGAGAGCTCATTGCGCCGGGTACCGATCATCGCGGTCTCGAGCAGCACAGGCTCGGGCCTGGACGAGCTTCGGGCCGCGCTCGACGCCGAACTCGCCAAAACCGCCCCGCGTCCTGACGTCGGTCGGCCGCGCTTACCGGTCGATCGCGCCTTTGCCATGTCGGGATTCGGCACCGTCGTCACCGGCACGCTGGTCGGTGGCGCTCTCCAGCAAGGTGCCGAGCTCGCCGGCCTGCCCGCCGGCCGGCGCGTGCGCGTCCGCGGCCTACAGCAGCACAACCAGCCGGTGGAGGAAGCCCGACCAGGAAGCCGGACGGCGGTCAATCTCAGCGGGCTCGACCAATCAGAGGTTCGTCGAGGCGACGTGCTGGCGCTCCCCGGAACCCTGCCTTCGAGCCGGCGCCTCGATGCGCGCCTCATCGTCCTGCCGGGTGTGCAGCCCCTGCGCCACCACCAGCAGCTGCAGATGTATCACGAAACCAGCGAGGTGATGATCGAGCTCAGCCTGCTTGAGGGCGATGAGCTTCGCGGGGGCGAGGCGGGTTGGGTTCAGCTCTTCGCGACGCAGCCTGTGGTGGCGCTCGAGGGCGACCGCTTCATCCTCCGAGTCCCATCGCCGGCCGCCACCGTCGCCGGCGGCGTGATCGTCGACAGTGCGCCGCGCCGTCACCGCCGTCGCGACCCCATTGTCCTGGCAGACCTCGCCGCGCGCGAGCGTGCCGACCCTGGGACGTCGGCCATCCTGGAGCTCGGCAAGCATGCCTGGGGCCTGGTCGAAAGCGACCTCGCGGGGCGTCTCGGCGTTTCCGCCGCCCGGGTACAGACAATCCTGGCGCCGCTGGTCGAAAGGGGAGCCGCGCGCCGGCTGGGCTCGCGCTGGTTGACGCGCGAGCAGTGGGAACAGGCCGTGTTGCGAGTGCGGAGCAGCCTGAATGAGTATCACGCCGCACAGCCGCTGCGGCGCGGCATGCCAAAGGAAGAGCTGCGCAGCCGCATCGGCATGCCCGCCGAGTTGTTTGCCGAGCTGCTGACCGTGCTCGCTGCCGACCAGGCGCTGGTCGACCAGGGCGTCGAGGTTGCGGCGGCCGCCCACCGTCCGGCACTCAGCGCGGAGCAGGAGGAGGCGATCGGTGCCTTTGTCCACGAGCTCGAAGGCCAGCCGTTCAACCCACCGCCGCTGCAAGACCTCGTCCGCCGCTACCGGCTGACGCCGGCGCTGATTCAGTACGTAGTGGCCGACGGCCGGGTGGTACGTGTCAGCGAGGACACCGCGTTCGCAAGGTCGGCGTACGACGACGCCGTTCGCCGGCTCCGCCTTCATCTCGGCGAGCACCGCACACTCACAGTAGCGGCGGCCCGAGACGTGCTGGGATCGAGCCGCCGGTACGTCCTTCCCTTGCTCGAGTGGCTGGACGCGCAAAAGATCACGCGCCGGGTCGGAGACGACCGTATCCTGAGGGGTTGATGCTGGCCGGTGCCTTATGGGCTCGCACGGCGTTCGCCGGCCTCGCGGCCATCGCCGGACTTGCGGCCTGCGGCCCGCAGCCCCCCGACGCGGCAGCCTTGCTGAACCAGTCCAGCCAGCACATGCTTCAGATCAAGGGATTTCATTTCCAGATGCAGATCACCGGCTTCACCGGCACCGGCGAGCCGGTGCAGAGCGCCCAGGGCGACGCGCACCCGCCTGATCTGCACGCCCGGGTGAACCTCAAGGAGGGCACCGTCCTTTTGGAGGTGGAGGTCGTGTTCGCGGCCGGCAACGTCTATCTCAAGTCGTTCACCGGCGGCTGGCAGCAGCTGACCGACGCCCAACTCAGCGCGTTCTTCGATGCCCGGACGCTGTTCGATCCGCAGACGGGTCTATTCGCCGCAATGCGCGAGACGGTGTCGCCGAAGCGTGGCAACACGGAGAAGATCGCCAACCGCGACACGTATCCGGTCGAGGGCCAGGTGTCGGCGGCGCGCGTGCACCAACTGCTGACGCTGATCCGCGACCAGGGTAGCTATCGGGCCACCTACTGGATCGAAAGCCCGGGAACTAACCTGTGGCGGGCGCGCTTGACCGGCAACCTCTTCGATGCGTCCAACGCGGCGACCATCACCTTCGACTTCTCGAACCATGATCACGCCGTTTCGGTCACTGCGCCGCCGCTCGGCTAACCGGTCGGTCCTCCTTGCGCTGACCGGCGCCGGGCTCTTCCTTGCCTCCCTCGACGCCTATGTCGTGGTGACGGCCTTGTTACCCATACTGAAGTCGGTCAACATCGCGGTCAACCGGCCGGAACAGGCGACACCGATCATCACTGGCTTTCTGCTCGGCTACCTCGCCGTGATGCCGATTGCCGGCGGCCTCAGTGACCGCTTCGGGCGCCTACGCATCTTTGCCGCCTGTCTCGTGCTCTTCGCCTTTGGCTCGTTTCTCACGGCGACGGCGCCCTCATTGTCCCAACTGGTGACCGGCCGCGTCCTACAAGGCGCGGGCGGCGGCGCCCTCGTGCCGGCAGTCCTGGCGTTGGCCGCCGACCTCTACCCGGCGGGCGACCGCAGCCCCGTGCTCGGCGCCGTGAGCGCGTTGCAGGAGATCGGCAGCGTGCTCGGCCCGTTGTGGGGCGGCCTGATCACGGCGTCGTCGTTTGGCTGGACCTGGATCTTCTGGATCAACATCCCGTTAGCCGGCCTGCTGTTCTGGGGCCTCTGGCCGGAGATACGCGCCGGTGGTGAACCGCGGCGCGAGGCCCGACTGGATTGGCTGGGGGCATTGCTCGCGACGGCCGGCTTGGCGCTGCTTACCCTGGCGCTCTACGCTGCCAATCCCGAGAAGAGCCCGGTGGGCGAGGGCTTCTTCTGGCAGGCGCCCCTGGCCCTTGTCTGCTTCGCGCTTTTCGTCTGGCACGGGCGCCGAACCGCGCAGCCTCTGATCAATGTCCGCCACTTTCGCGATTCGTCGTTTACGGGGTCGGCGGTTACGAATGCGATCGCGGGCGCGGGGCTGATGGTCGCCCTCGTCTACATCCCGGTGCTCGCCAACGCGGTCTTCTCCATGAATGCCAGCGGCGCGGCGCTGCTGCTCTTCCGGCTGATGCTCGGCATCCCCATCGGGGCCCTTCTCGGTGGCCTCCTCGCGCAGCGGCTGCGGAGTTACCGCTTCGTCGCGGCGCTCGGGCTCGTCCTCGCGGCTACCGGATTTCTCATGCTGTCCGGCTGGAACGAAGGCTCGCTCACGCCGCACCTGCTCGGCCTGCCCTTTACGGTGGCGGATGGCGAGTTGTTCCTCACCGGCCTGGGCCTCGGCTTTGAAATCGCGCCGGTGAGCGCGGCGTTGCTGGACGCGGTGGGCGATGCGGAACGCGGTGCAGGCGCATCCTTCCTCATCATCATGCGGTTGGTCGGCATGCTGGTCGGCTTCTCACTGGTGGCCGGCTTCGGCCTTTGGGAATTTCACCGCGCCACGGCGCACCTGCTGCCGCCGCTGCCTGGCCTGAATCCCAACTTCGCGACCCAGTTCGCGATCTACACCCTCAAGGTAAAGAGCGCCATCTTCGACGAATACCACCTCATCTTTCGCGCCACGGCCATCGCGCTCTTCATCGGGGCGCTGCTGGCGGCGGCGACCTTGCGGCCGCTGCCCCGGCCGCGCTGGCGATAGCGGGACTATTCTGAGCCGCGACAACCATGGCTTTCATCGGCGTCGATCTTGGCGGGACGCAGCTGCGCGTTGCGGTGGCGGATGATCGCGGTCGCCTGAAGACGATCGTACGGCGTGCCACCGAGGCGGCGCGGGGACGGCAGCACGTCATCAACCGCATCGTGGTCACGGTGAAGGAAGCGCTGGAAGAGGACGGCACCTCGGCGCCGCGCGTACGCGCGCTGGGCATCGGCCTGCCGGGGCCGGTCGATCCGGAGGCGGGCCTGGTGATCAGTCCGGGCAACCTGCCCGGCTTTAGAAACGTCCCCCTCAACCGGATTCTCACCCGGGCAACCGGCATCCCCAGCTTCCTCCACCACGACGCGCACCTCGCCGCCCTTGGCGAACATCAGCGTGGTGCCGCGCGAGGCGCCAGCGAGGTCATCTATGTCACCGTATCCACCGGCATCGGCGCGGGGCTAATCCTGCGCGGCGCGCTCTACGCCGGCGCGCACGGGATCGCCGGTGAGGTCGGCCACATCGTGGTACAGCGCGACGGCCCGCTCTGCACCTGCGGCAATCGTGGTTGCGTCGAGGCGATCGCCAGCGGAACCGGGATTGGTCGCGCGGCACGCCAGCTGGCCCCGCAAACGCCCGATAGCATGCTCCAGGCACTTGCGAACCCGGTGGCGGAGGACGTGGCCCGCGCCGCCCGTGCTGGCGACATCCTGGCGAAGTCGATCCTGGAAAACGCCGGCACCTACCTCGGGATCGCGATGGGCACCCTCGTGAATCTCTTCAATCCGCAGCTGATCGTGCTCGGGGGCAGTGTCCTCAAGGCTGGTGCGCCCTTGCTTCGGCCCATGCGCCGGTCGATTAACGCGTCATCCTGGAAGGCCTCGCGTCGTGGCCTGCGTATCGTCCCTCCCGCGCTGGGTGATGACGCGGGACTGATCGGCGCGGTCGAGTTCGCGCGGCTTCGCGCCAGGCATGCCCGAGAGACTTAAGCCTCCAGCCCTACCCGACTGGGAGCGGGCGTTCGAAGCTGTTCAGCACGAGGCGCAAAAGCTGAACGTCAACGCCGTAGTGGTAGGCGGTTACGTGCGGGACCGACTGCTGGCCGGTGAGCGGGCAGTGGTGATAACCGAGGTCGACATCGTAGTCGTAGACCCGCGTTCAGAAAAGGGCCGCGGCGCCACGAACCTCGCTCACGCAGTCGGCCGAGCTCTGAACGTCCCAAATCCTCCTGTGATCTTCGAACGCTTTGGCACTGCCCATCTAACGATTGATCGCGATCACGCGCTTGAATTCGTCTCGAGCCGGGCTGAGAAATATGGTCCAACGAGTCGGAAGCCGCATGTTTACCCTGGGAGCTTGGACGATGACGTTCGACGCCGTGATTTCACAATCAATACACTGCTGATGGATTGGGACGGGACGGTCCTCGACCTCACCGGACACGGCCTCGAAGACTTGAAGGCGAGACGGATTGTAACTCCGGTAGATCCAGACACAACGTTCGATGAAGACCCTCTCCGGATGCTGCGCGCTGTGCGATTCGCGACGAGGCTGGGGTTCACGCTGGACCAAGCCACTGAGGCAGCGATTCGCAAACATGCCGGCCGGCTGCAGCCACCCACTGTCTCGATGGAGCGCATCCGGGACGAGTTCTCGAAGTTGCTGCTGGCGAGTCAGGTGCAGGGTGGCCTGGAGCTGCTGGATGCGACCCGGCTCCTACCGCGCATCCTGCCGCAGCTCGAGGCCGGCAAGGGCATGCAGCAGGGCGGCTGGCACAGCCACGATGTCTTCGGCCATGGGTTGCTGGCGGCGTCGCTCGCCCCGCCGGAGCTGATCACACGTCTGGCGGCGCTCCTCCACGACGTCGGGAAACCGGCCGTGCACGAGCTGCGCGACGGGAAACCAACCTTTATTGGTCACCAGGAGGTCGGCGCGACGATGGCCGGGCCCGCCCTACGGCACCTGCGCTATCCGGGCGGGGTCGTCGACGCCGTCACCAAACTGATCCGATTGCATATGCGGCCCATTCAGTACGACCCTCAGGGCTGGGAAGACAAGGCGGTGCGGCGCCTGGTCCGCGACGCCGGCGACCAGCTGGACCGATTGCTTGCACTGGCACGTGCCGATATGCGGGCCAGCCACTATCCCGACGTGCAAAAGATCGATGATCTCGAGGCGCGCATCCGGCGCCTCGACGCCGATGCGATCGCTGCCATCCGCTCGCCGCTCACCGGCGAGGAGCTGATGGCGCGCACCGGGCGTCCCGCCGGACCCTGGATCAAGCGGGTCAAAGCGGTGCTGGAAGACGCCATCGTGGACGGAACCCTGCCAGCCGATCCGGAGGCGGCCTGGCGCTACCTGGAGGCGCACCCCGAGCTGCTCAACCCGTGAGCGCGTTGCGCCGCTGGCCCTGGCCGTTTCTCCTGCTGCTGCTTGGGGCTGTGCTCGCCACCGCGCGCGTCGTGCCGGCGTTCGCGGTGAGCCCCACGCTGGTGCTCGCGGTGTTCTTGCCTCCACTGCTCTTTGACGCCGGCTTTTCGATGCGGGCCGCCGCGATCCGCCGCGAGTTGCCGTGGATTCTCCTGCTGGGCCTGGCCGGCGCGGTACTGACCGCTGCGCTGAGCTTTGGGCTCCTCAGGAGCGCGGGTTTTCCCTCGGACGAAGCGCTGTTGCTGGCGGCCATCCTGGCCGCGACCGATCCGATCGCGGTCTTCGCCGCGCTGCGCCGGATGCGAACGCCGGAGCGGCTGCGCGTCGCCCTCGAGGGTGAGAGCCTCGCCAACGACGGCGTCGCCGTGCTCCTTTTCGTAATCGTGCTCGCGCTTGTCGAGCGGCGCGTGATCGATCCCCCGGGCGTCCTCGTCCTCGTCCTCTCGCAGACCGTCGGCGGCATCGTGGTCGGCATGGGAATCGGTCTGCTGACGCGCCGCATCCTTGCCGCCCTTCCCCGCGCGGTCCAAATCCTGGTCACCGTGTTGGTGGCCTACGCCGGCTACCTGCTCGCCGATCGGATCGGTGCCAGCGGGCTGCTGGCCGTGATCGCGATATCGCTGATCGTCGGCACGGCCTACGAACCCGCGACCCACCACCAGGTGCATCGTTTCTGGCGCCAGCTCGGTTTTGTCA
>Ga0102924_1007006_pt1 | contig 10440 bp, 12 predicted proteins | sample PaiPotPPM11metaG_FD_80116 | JGI IMG/M metagenome (GOLD analysis project Ga0102924, IMG submission 80116) | Iron sulfur acid spring bacterial and archeal communities from Banff, Canada, to study Microbial Dark Matter (Phase II) - Paint Pots PPM... ...
GCCGTAGCCCGCATTGGATTGCCGGTTTCGGCGGCCCCTCCCACGCGTGGCGAGGGTGAGAAGAGGCCTCACGACCAGCCACGGAACGATGGTTCGAACATTTTTCAGACACGCTCTAGCAGGGTGCTGAAGAAGCGGGCGTTAGGCTGACCGTTCGGCGCAGGGCAGCGGCGTGCGCAGGCCGGCGGCGTGTCGTGCGGGTGCTTCGCGGCGGCGCTGCCGCTCGCCTGGCCGCCCGCGGCGGACGCGCGCCCAAGCGCTGGCCCGCAGGCGGGTGGCGGCTCCGGCCGCTTCACCATGCGCACCAGGGTGGAAGCCGCCGCTCGCCGCCGGCGGTGCCCCGTCGTCGCCGTCCGGGGGCGGCGTCCTGGGCTGGACGCTCGTGAGCGAGGCCCATGCCTCCAGGCGCGTGCCGTCCACGGTGACATGGTCGGCGGAGAGCAGCTGCCGGCGCCTGGCCTCGGCCAGCACGGCGGCGAAGCATTCGTGCACGACGCGCTGCTCCAGCAGGCCGGCCCGCTGCCTGCGAAGCTGCTGGCGTCCCAGGCCGGGTCGCTGATGTTGAGGTCCAGGAACCACGGAAGAGCAAGGTCGTCCTGCAGCCGCTCACAGACCTGGCGCGCACTGCGCACGGAGTCGCGGGCGATCAGCAGCACGCCTTTGCGCAGATGTTCGGGCGGAATCGCGGGCCGCTCGCCGCCGTGGACTCCTTCCAGTCTGCGGTGGCCATCGCCCACCGTCGATCCCTGCCCGACTTTTTCAGCGGCCTGCTAGAGATACTCCGGCGCTGATTCGTACTGCCCGGTGTCCCCTTCGCCGGCGGCCAGCAGGCGGGCGAGACGGCGGTAGACCGAGGCGTTGACGGCCAGGCCGCTGTGGCTGCCGCGCACGGTCAGGTTCTGCGCGTGCGGATCGCGCGCCACGGCGGCGGGAGCGCGCACGATGCGGTCGTCCGCGCTGGCGATGGCGCTGACACGGACCGTCTCCGGCAGCGGGCGGCTCGTGACGATCGGCGAGCCGAGCGTGATCACGTGACGCACAGCGTCTGGATGACGGCGGGCGATGGCACGAGCCTGTGCGCCGCCCATGCTGTGGCCGATGATACTGACACGGCGACCGCTGCGGCGGTATGCGGCTTCGACCCGCTCGCCCAGCTCGGCGATCAGTTGCTCGGAGAGGCCGGGGTTGCGGCTGATGCCGGAGCGCAGCGTCGTGTAGCCCACTCGGCGCAGCCAGCCGCGCAACGGCCGCAGGTAGGCGTCGTCGGCGCCCAGCCCCGGCAACACCAACACGGCGTGACCGTCGCCGCGCGGCACGCCCCAACCCCAATACACCGGCTCGCGCAGCAGCCGGGCGAACTCAAACGCCGGTTGCAGCAGGCCGCCGGGCTGGCCCGGAAATGCGCCGCGTGCGCCGGGGAACCCTCCCGGCCGTGTCGCCCTCGTCCAGATCATCAGACACTCCTTCCCTATCATCGGCGGGCGGTCTTCTGGCCTCGTTCATGTCTGGCCGTTCCGGCCGCGCTGTGGGTAGGATGCGCAACCGGCAGCGCCGCCTTCGTCCGCACTGTGGGGGGAAGTTGCCCGGCCAGATGGGCAGTAGCCGGACCGGCAGGGCTGACCAACCCGACGGAATGCCTGCCGCGATTGCGGGCCCGTGCTGGTGCGCGATCCACTGTGCGTCACGGTAACGAGGCAGTAACGGTTGCGAATCCGGGCGACCAATGGAGCAATACGCCATAGACAACGGTGAGCACGACCGCCATTATGTGGCTGATTCAGGGCGCGCCAACGACCGCATCGGCCGCCAACACCACGGCCGCGAACACCAAACGGATGGCACGGGGCACATGAAGATGCCATCGCTTCAGATGCAGCGGTTCTCGCGCCGGCATCATAGGTAGGCGCTGGCGAGCGCTCCGCTCATGCTTGCCCTTCTTGCATGGCTGCTCCTGACTCATACGCCCACCCGATCGGTCGATGCGGCCACGCTCCAGGCCGGCGGCCAGTGGCCGGGCGCCACGGTCAGTCTGTACATGGAGAGCGTTGATCTCGGTGTCTCGACGTTCTACGGCAGCATGGCTCCGCATCTCCTCTCTCGATACAGCCTCATCGTCCTGGACTACGGGCAACCCTGGTTCAACGCTGACACCGAAGAGCATGGAGTCAATTACTTTGACAGGGATGCCACGTTCGCTTCGGACGACGCGGTTGAAACGAGTGCCGAGAACTTCATCGCCGCGTATATCAACAACGCTCCATCTGGGCAGGGTCCGGCTACATTCGGAATAGGCTTGAACAATTTCGCTTCATCCGATCCGCAGAGCGACATCACGGAGTCACATGGCCTGCTCTGGTCGCAGATGGTCGTTCGTATTAACCAGTGGATCCAGTCGCAAGGATATCAAGGCAGTTGGGATGCAACCGGCGCTGTCGACTTTGAAGTCGATTACGCCCATGTGATCCCAACGCGTGCATGGGTAACCGGGTACAACGAGGCCTCCAGTATCCTGCCCTACTACTATATCGGGGACTGCGCCGGCTGCCCGCTCGCCGACAGAGACGTACAAGACTGTCCACCGCCAACGGGTGGATACTGTGACGTTGCCAACGCCGGCATTAACAACGACTGGTCTGTCGAAGATGTGTACTACCTTTCACACGGTAGACTTGGTTCTGGAGCAGGCGCTTTTGCTGTGCCGCAAATCTATACCGACGCAACGGCTCAGGAGTGGGAGTATATTTATCTATACGGCCAGTCGAATCCGCCGCCGGTCGGCGGATCCTTCCTCATGTGGGGTATTCTGAATAATTCTGTATCCAAGTATCAGCAAATGGAGACCATCCTGTACACACCGCGCGAAGGCTGGGATGCGATGCTCGGCGCAATGCGAGGCCCTCAACCCTATACAGTCTTCACGCACCAGAGCTTCGATCCCTGGTACTCCACCGATATCGCGTACGAGCAATCGGACTGGCTGAACTTTCCGACGTGCTTTGCCTGAACGTGGGAGGGCATCATGGCCGAAGGAACGCCTCACAGCCGGAGAGCGCGCCGCGGCCTGCTGGGGCTGGCGGCGCTCTTCGCGGTTGCGCTCGTGGCCGCCGTCACGGCGAGGGCCGTTGGCTCCTCTGCTCAGTCGCCCACGCCCGCGGCAGGGGGGCGCAGCGCCGCGGCGCTTGCCTCTCCTTCGCCGGCGGCGCTGACCCCCGAGCAGATCACCTGTTTGAAGCAGTGGGGGTTTGATCGGGTGATCAACCAGGTTTCGCCGTTTGACCGCGAGAAGATCCTGCGCATGATCGGCCCCTGCGTCGAGGGTGCCCATCTTCCTCAGCCGCACCGGGTGCGCGGGCGGTGGCGCCCACCAGCGCCGTCCGCGCCACGCCAAGCATTGCGCTGCCGCATCGCGCGGCCGGAAACGGCACGATTGTGGAGACGCGTCAGGCTAAGGTCTCGCCGACAGAGTTCCTCGGCCAGAACCGGTGGGTTGAGCAGGTCGGCAATGCCGGCATCGCGGTCTACGCCGGCGCCAGCCGGTCCGACCCAACGCAGGGCGTGGTGGTCGTGAGCGTGGAGGGCAAGGATCCGCTCACGCGGCCGCCCGCGGGCCTCGTCGGCGGTACATACCCCACGCCGACCAGGGCCGGCGCCGTGCACGTCGTCGATGCGACCGGCGAACGGCTCACGCTGGCCGCCGCAAACGGGGCGACCTTTATCTTCGATGTCCCCTCACGCAGCTACGTGGCCGCGGCGCACTGATAGGCGGGTATGGAGATTCGGCCACGCATTGGCCTGCGCCATTGCCCCGGTCGATTCCGCCGAGCGAGGCTGCGCGGTTCCAGCCGCTGGCGCGAGCGGCTGCCACCTCGCTACCCCGGCGCCGCGTTCAGATACGCCTCGGTCAGCCAGGCCCGCACGTCTCCGTCGACGTCCTCGGCATCCCGCAGATCGATGAAGTGCGCGATGCGCTGCGATGATCCGGCCCGAACCGTGCGCCGCACCCGCGGATGGCTCAGCACGCGGGCCAGCAGCACGCAGAGCACCAGCCGCCCCCGTGCCGGCCGCAGTTCGGCAAACGTGCGCGACGCCTTGATCAGAATGCCGACAGACACCGCTTCGACATCGACGCCGTCAAGCTCCTGGAGATGGTTGGCGATGGCGTCGTAGACCCGGCGCAGCGCCGGCGGCCGGCCGGTGAAGTAGGCGTTCACCGAGAGCGCTGGCACGCAGGTATGCGGCCGGTTGGCCCGCCCGAACGGCCGCCGACAGCGAGGACAAACCCAGCGCGTGCCGCTCATCATCGCCTCTCGTACCCATCGCCTGCAGGCACGATGGTACGCTGGAGGCGTGCCCGAGGCAGAGCGCCGCAGTGCGCCGCGTCGCGCCCGGCCGAGCAGCGTTGCCAGAGGTGCGAGATCGCTACGGACACACCGGCGGACATCCCGATCGTTATCGCGGGCCCGAACGGCGCGGGCAAAACCACGACCTCCTGCAGCGTGCTGCAAGGGGCGTTGCAGGTCCACGAGTTCGTGAACGCGGACACGATCGCCGTGGGCCTGTCCGCATTCCGCCCAGAGCAGGTGGCCATGGCGGCCGGACGCATCATGCTCGCGCGGCTGCAGACGCTCGCCGAGCAGCGCGCGAATTTCGCCTTCGAAACCACGCTTGCCAGCCGCAGCTTCGCGCCCTGGCTGCGGCAGCGACGGGCAGAAGGCTACCGCTTTCACCCGATCTTTCTATCGCTGCCCAGCGCGGAGCTAGCGCTGGCCCGTGTCCAGGAGCGGGTGCGGCGCGGCGGGCACGCCGTGCCGGAGGAGGTTGTGCGCCGCCGCTACGTCGGCGGCCTGCGCAACTTCTTCACGATCTATCGTGATATCGCGGACGGGTGGCAGCTGTACGATAATAGTGATAGGCAACAGCGCAGACTGATTGCCGAGCGAAATGTGGGCGACCCTGTCGATACGATCATTGATACGGCTGGCTGGAGTCGTCTACTGGAGCAGAGTCGATGACCACCGAAACGAACCCGACAGCAGCAACGAACGATCCGAGCGCGCGGTTTCGGGATACCGCTCGTATCCTCGCGGCAATGGACGAGGCGGTGCGCGCCGCGATCCTCGACCACAAGCGCGCCGGCAACCCGATCGCCGTCTGGCGCGACGGGCAGGTGGTGTGGATCGCTCCGCAAGACATCCCGGTGGACGACGACCCCGGCGAATGAACGACGCGGCCGCTGGCAGATGCTTCCGGATCCGGGCCGGGCTTTGCGCGTGGCGGAAATCAAAGCCCTGGGCTGATTAGCTCCCGTGCCGCGGCCAGCGCCGCGCGTAGCATCGCAAGCGCGCGGCCTTCGCCGAGATGGCCGATGGCATACGGCAGGTATTGCACGTTGATCTGCGCCGTGCCCGCGTGGAAGCCGGCGCGCAGTTCGTCCGCCGGCGGCATGGCGCTCGTGAGCGCCGCGCTGCGTTGCCAGCAGTCAAGCCACGCCGGATCGTCCATCGCCTTCACGCCGTTCACCAGATCGACCGCCGCGGGGCCGACGCGGGCGTTGCCCCAGTCGAACAGATAGGTGCGGCCGTCTTCCGCGGAAGCGATCATGTTGCCGCCGTGGACGTCGCCGTGCAGCAGCGTTTGCGGCAGCGCCATGAGCGCCGCGGGCACCTGCTCGGCACGCCGCAGCCGCTCGATGCCGTCTCGCAACTCGTGGCGGGCGGCGGCTTCCGCCGGCCACGGCGCCGCGGCCAGCGTGCGTTCGTTGAGATCGAGCAGGTCTGCCCAGGAGGCGCCATCCAACCGCGGCAGAAAGGCCAGCTCGTCCAGCCGCGCCGCGAACCGCGTATGGAGTTGCGCCAGTGTCTCGCGCACGTCCTGGGGCAAGGTCAACTGGCCGGCGAGCCATCGCCCCGCGATGAACGGCAACAGCAGCCACGGCCCGTCCGCGTCCTCGCCTTCCGCGAGCAGCGGCAGCGCGTGCCCTTCTGCGAGCGGCCGCAGCAAGCGCATCACGCTGATTTCGCGCTGGAGTGCGTGCTTCAGGACGAAGCTGCGTGACCGCGGCGGCCCGGCTCCGGCGATGAATGTCGCGTCGAGCCGCGTGACACGGCGCGCTACCGCTCCGCCTTGCAACGGCGTCGACCGCACTTCGAGCAGGCGAACCGAGCCGCCGTACTCCGTGGCCAGCGCGGCGGCGATGGCGCGTTCCAGCATCGCGGCCTCGCGCTCAGTCGAAGTCCCAGGTGATCTCGGTCTCGCCGAAGCGCACGCGGTCGCCGTTCTTGACGCCGGCGCGGCGCAGCGCCGCGGCCACGCCGAAGCGCGTCAGCCGGCGCAGGAACTCGGCGCGGGCCTCATCTTCGGAAAGATTCAACATCTCCGCCATCGCCGCCAGCCGCCGGCCCTCGACGGCATACTGTCCCGGCCGGAGCTTTTGCACGGCATAGCGCCGCTCCGGCCGCGGCCGCACGACCGGCAGCGCCCCCTCCCCTGGCCCCTCCCCCAAGGCGTTGGGGGAGGGATGATCTGGCTTTGCCTCTGGATCTGGCGTGCGACCTCCCTCTCCCATACTGTTGAACGAGATGGGGGAGGGCCGGGGCGGGGGCGCCGGCCGCACCACGTCCTCGTCGTCTGCCGGCGCGATCATGCCGCCCTCTGCCCAGCCGCCTTCGCTGCGCCGGCCGCGGACTTGCTCCAGTTGCTGCGCCACGCGCTGCAGCAGCCCCGGCACGTTTTCCCTGGTGGCGACCGAGAGGGCGACCGGCTCAAGACCGCGCGCCCGCAGTGCCGCCTCCAGCGGCGGCAGGTGCTCGAGCGCGGCTTCGAGATCGATCTTGTTGAGGGCGACGATCTGCGGCCGCGCGGCCAGCGCCGGGTTGTAGAGCGCCAGTTCTTCATTAATCATGTCGAACTCGCGCAGCGCGTCCTCGTGCGAAGCGTCCAACAGGTGCACGAGCAGGCGCGTGCGCTCGACGTGGCGCAGGAATTCGTGGCCCAGCCCGGCGCCGGCGTGGGCGCCCTCGATCAGGCCCGGCAGGTCCACCATCACGAACGAGGTCCAGCCCAGCTCCACCACGCCCAGCACCGGATCGAGCGTGGTGAAGGGATACTCAGCCACTTTCGGCCGCGCGGCGGAGACGGCGGCGATCAGCGACGATTTGCCCACGCTGGGCACGCCGACGATGCCTACGTCGGCCAGCAGCTTGAGTTCGAGCACGATCTCGGCGCGCTGGCCGCGCTGGCCGCGTTCGGCGATGCGCGGCGCCTGATTCGTGGGGCTGGCGAAGCGCGCGTTGCCCTTGCCGCCCAGCCCGCCGTAGGCCGCGACGCAGCGGGCGCCGGCGTGGTCCAGGTCGGCGATCGTCTCTACTGAACCGTCGGGCAGGCGGCGCTGCACGATCGTGCCGGGCGGCACGCGCAGCAGCTCATCGTGCCCGCTCTTGCCGTGCATCGCCTTGTTGCCGCCGCGGCCGCCATCTTCTGCCCGATAGGTGCGGCGGAAGCGCACGTGTTGCAGCGTGCTGAAATCCTCGCTGGCCTCGACCAGCACGCTGCCGCCCTGGCCGCCGTCGCCGCCGTCCGGTCCACCCTGCGGCACGAACTTCTCCCGGCGAAAGGAGACGGCGCCGGCGCCGCCATCGCCTGCCTGCGCGGTGAATTCGGCTCGGTCGATCATGGGGTATCGGGAACAGGGAACAGGGAACAGGGAATAGAGGTGGGCTGGGCGGCGCGCATGGTGTGCTCCGGCGCGGGTGCTTGCTTTCAGTATCGGGGGCACGGCGTGCAGCCGCAAAGCGGCCAGCGCCGTGCGCACGGTCGCCGCATCCTCGGTCATGTGTCTCCTCCACGATGCTCACGGACGCGGCAGCATGTTCAGTCTTCGCTCGCCGGACCGATCCTGTGCTGCGTTTGAACATCAAACACAGCGTGCGTCATGGCTCATGTGGAAAGGCTGAAGGGATGCATGAGACAACCATCCCATTCAGCATCATGGGTACTGTAGAGTTCGTCGTCGTAGTAAGGGTGTGGAGAGCGGGGAAAAGGCGACATTGCGGCACGACCACAGCCGGACAGTGGGGAGGAGACGCCGCTCCGTGGCCGCCGGCTGTGGATGACCTCGCCGCTGCGGGCGCTCTCACCGGCGCGAGCCGGGTCGCAGGCACCGGCTTTCCACAGGGCAGTGGACAAGTTATCCCCAGCGAGCGCCAGTTATCCACACGAATTGGGGCAGTTATCCACATCCCGGTGGAAGTGGCGCCTTACGCTTCGCCGCGCTGCAGGCCGAACTCGGCCAGGACCTCGTCCGTATGTTGTCCCAGCGCAGGGATCGCGCTGGCGGGCGTGCGCCAGCCGGAGGCCGCATCGAACGGGGAGCGCAGCAGCTCGACCTCGCCCACTTCGGACGGCACACGCTGCCAGCGCTCGCGCGCCCTGAGGTTGGGGTGTTCGTGCAGCTCCTTCGCCTCGCGCTGCTCGCCGAAGGCCACGCCGGCGCGCGCCAGCCGCGCCAGCGTTTCCGCCAGCCCCAGCCGCGCGAACACGCCTTCCATGATCGCGCGCAGCGCCTCGCGGTTGGCGAAGCGATCGGGGTTGGCGGCGAAGCGCGGGTCCGTCGCCAGCTCCGGCAGGTCTAACACGCGCTCGCAGAGCCAGAGCCACTCGCGCTGGCTCTGCACGGCGATGTTCACCGCGCCGTCTTCTTCACGAGGGCCGCAGCGAAACGGCCCGTACGGCGCGATGTAGCTGTGAAAGAGACCGGTGCGCACATGCTCGCCACCGTATTTCGTAGTCAGCATCGGCACGCCCATCCAGTCGCCGATCGTGTCGAACAGCGCGATGCTCAGCTCGCGGCCCACACCGGTGCGCTCGCGCTCGTGCAGTGCAGCCAGCACGGCGCCGAAGACGTGCATCGCGCCGGAGATATCGACCACCGAGATGCCGATGCGCGCCGGTTCTTCCGGCGTGCCGGAGACGGTGGAGGCGCCGGTTTCGCCCTGAATCAGCGCGTCGTAGGCCTTGCGCTGCTCGTAGGGGCCGGAGTCGCCGTAGCCGGAGAGGCCGCAGTAGATCAGGCGCGGGTTGCGCGCCCGCAGCGCTGCGGCGCCGAGGCCCAGCCGCGTCGCCGCGCCCGGCGCCAGGTTCTGCACGAAGATATCGGCCCGCGCGGCCAGTTCGGCGGCGATCGCCAGATCAGCCGGCGCTTTGAGATCCAGGCAGACGCTGCGCTTGTTGCGGTTCAGCCAGGCGAAGGTGACGGAAAGCCCGTTGACAGCGCCGTCGTAGCCGCGGGCGAAGTCGCCGCCGTCGGGCCGTTCGATCTTGATCACGTCGGCGCCGAGGTCGGCGAGATGGCGGGTGGCGAGCGGCACGGCCACGGCCTGCTCGACGGCGACGACACGGAGATCGGACAGCGGCAGCATAGTCGCTTCGCTCCTGCGTACGGGGTGCAGGGTATAGGGAATAGGGTACAGGGTCGGGACACGAGGCGCAGAGACGACACCCTGAGTGGATGCCTGGGTCGGCGATCGCGTCGCGGTGCGCTCGTCGTCGCGCCCGGCGCGGCGTTCGGTGACACCGGCTGCGAGTTGTTGTGAGAGGAAGGTCTGCAGCTTCGCCGGCAAACGAAAACGCCCAAGAAACCTTGCGGCCTCTCGGGCGTTCGTCCCGAATCCACCTTGCGGCGTCTTCGGTACAACAATCATCTCAGAAGCAGCGCAGCTTTTCAACAGCGCTCTGCGGCAATCAGCGCCCATGTACCCCCACACATCGCTACCAATCGGCGGTTTTCTCGCATGCTCTGCGGTCTCCAGTCTCAGGCGAATGTATGAGTCGCGGCGACCAGACGCGCACCCGCCGCTGTCCGGGCAGCGGCGGCCCAGGCCGGCAGGAAGTGAGCGTCAGCGCTTTCCTGAAGGCCGGGACGGGCTATGCGGGCACGGCGCTGAGCTGCCGTGGCAACCCGAGCATGCCGAGGTGCAGCCAGCTCTCCACGAACTTCCCGTTCACGATGCGGTCGATGCTGATGCCGCTGCTGCCAACCGGCCCGGTCGCCGCGATCCTCGAGGAGCCGACACAATGCGCCCCGCAGGACGTGAAGCGCGTGACGACCTTGTCGCCCTCCGCGATCTGGTCTTCGATGCTGAAGCGCAGATCGGGAAAGCCGGCCAGGAAGGCCTGCATCGCCTGCTTGAATCCTTCCCGTCCGGGCGCCTGACCGGGTAGGGCGCCGTGATCGATGAAATCAGCCGCCATCAGCCGGTCGATCGGCTCGACACGGTGCTCGTTCATCACATGCCGGTAGAAGCGACGGACCAAAGCCTAATACCAACTCTCCATAACGCTGGCCTATACTGGAGTGGCCAGATGGCCCTGGAGGGAGCGGATGGCTGGCGGGCGACCCCGCGCGATCAACTGGGCGACGGAGGATACGGAGGCGGCGCCGCA
>Ga0102924_1007007_pt1 | contig 10437 bp, 9 predicted proteins | sample PaiPotPPM11metaG_FD_80116 | JGI IMG/M metagenome (GOLD analysis project Ga0102924, IMG submission 80116) | Iron sulfur acid spring bacterial and archeal communities from Banff, Canada, to study Microbial Dark Matter (Phase II) - Paint Pots PPM... ...
GAGCGGGGGAGCCGGGGAGCGGGGGGAACTGGGAGACGATGCGCTCGACGGGAGTCCCGGTTTGAGAACTGACGCCGAGGTGGGCGGCGCCGTCGAATCGTCAGCACCGCCCACCTCAACGTCCCCCCTGCCCCCCCGAAACGTCTGGTACAGGCAAGAGCCGATGCCCAGGTAGAAGGCGGCCGACATGAAGGGGTCGAAGGTCGGCCTGCCGGAGAGGTTGTATTTCCACTGGGGATCGCCGTGGAAGCTGAACATGCCGAGCGTGCGGATGACGCCGGTGAGCACGGAGACGTGCCCGTTGCCGGCGACGGCAGGGGAGAGCACGACGACCTGGCCGACCCGCTGCAGGAACTCCTCCGGATGCTGCAGGAAGTACCAGCCCAACGGGACGAAGACGACGGCCGCGCCGGCCGCGACGATAAGCAGGCCGATGATCGGTCGCCAGCGGCGTTGGCGAACGGCCAGCCAGGCGAACCAGAGGGCGACGGCCAGCGGGAAGGCGCGGGCAGTAGAGTAGGTGTAGAGGGAGAGGCCAACCAGGCCGCCGCCGAGGGCCAGCCAGCGCCGGTCCTTCTGTGCTACGCCATTCCAGAGCGCCCACCAGGCCAGGCACTCGACGAGCGGCAGGGCGATGGCGCGGTAGCCTAGCCGGCTGACGTGGACGTGCCAGTAAGTCACGGCGAGGATGGCGGCGGCCAGCAAGCCGGCGTTGCGACCGGCCAGCTTGCGTACCAGCAGATAGAGCGCCGGCACGGTGAGCGTGCCGATCACGGCCGAGACCACCCGCAGAGCGAACGCGCTGTGCCCGAACAGGAAGATGCTGAGCGTCTGCAAGTAGAGATAGAGCGGCTCCATGCCGTTGCTGTCGGTGAAGAAGACCGGGTGATGCGACCAGGTCACCGTGGCGGCGTCGAGACCACTCCAGGCTTCATCGAAATGCAAGCCCACGGGAATGGTCGTCAGCAGCGGGAAGCGCAGGGCGACGGTCAGCACGAGCACGCCGGCGAGACCGAGCTGATGCCAGGGGAGCGAGCGTTGCGGCGTCGCTTCCGATCGCAGCGTCGGTGACAACACCGCCGAAGGGCGGATATTCACCGGGATCAACGAGTGACCTGTACGTGCCGGCCGGCCGTTTGCCATTCGGAGACGCCGCACGGGCGGCAGGGCCAGGGCGTATTGCCATAGGCCCCTACCTGATGCTGCCGAATTTGGTAGGGGCGTATGGCGATACGCCCTGGCCACCGTACCAGCCCAATCTCGCCTATTGCCAGCATCATCATCACGGGAGCAACAACCGTCTTTTCGCCAGCGGAAGCGTCGTCCGCCGCCATCGGCGTGTAAAGAGGATAACAGACGCGCCGGCGCAACCTACCGCCATCGCCGTTATAATCGGCGGCAGCCGCGACGGCTGCGCCGCTGTCGAGGACGCGCTTGGGAGGAAGAGATGCCGCGACCCGTTACCTTGTTTACCGGACAGTGGGCCGATTTGCCGCTGGAGACGGTCGCCCAGAAGGCGTCGGAGTGGGGCTACGACGGCCTCGAGCTCGCATCCTGGGGCGACCATTTCGACGTGATGAGGGCGGCGAAGGACAAGGCATATTGTGACGAGCGCCGCGCGCTGCTCAAGAAGTACAACCTGCAGGTGTTCGCCTTCAGCATCCACCTGATCGGCCAGCTCGTGGGCGACGAGCCGTTGGATGAGCGACACGACCAGTTTGTGGGTCCGGACCTCAAAGGCAAGTATGACAAGATGCGCGAGTATGCCATCGAGTTCTGCATGGCAGCGCCAGCGGCGGCGAAGAACCTCGGGGTTCAGGTAGTCACCGGCTTCACGGGGTCACCCATCTGGCACCTCTGGTTCCCGTTCCCGCCCCAGGTCCCCGCCCAGGTTGAGGCCGGCTATCGGCGCTTCGCCGACCGCTGGAACCCTATCATGGACGAGTTCGGCAAGCACGGCATCAAGTTCGGCCTGGAGGTCCACCCAGGCGAGATCGCCTACGACTTCTACAGCGCGGAGCGCACCCTGGAAGCCATCGGGCGGCGCCCCGAGTTCGGCATCAACTTCGACCCCAGCCACCTAGTCTGGCAGGGTGTGGACCCGGTGAAGTTCCTCTACCACTTCGCCGACCGCATCTACCACGTGCATGTCAAGGACTCCAAGGTGCTCGTCGACGGCGAGAGCGGTATCCTCTCCTCGCACATCAATTTTGGCGACCGCCGTCGCGGCTGGGACTTCATCTCCCCCGGCCACGGCGACGTGAAGTTCGAGCCGATCATCCGCGCGCTCAACCGCATCGGCTACGACGGTCCGCTCTCCGTCGAGTGGGAGGACAGCGGCATGGACCGCATGCACGGCGCGCCGGAGGCGCTCCGCTTCGTGCGTAGCTGGGATTTCCCGCCGTCGTCGCAGGTGTTCGACGAGGCGTTCAAGCGGTAACGAGCCTCACTCTCCCTGAGATCAAGCGTACGCTGTGCGTCGTCCTCGGCAATAGCATCCGTCGCCATGCGCTCCAGGAGTGTGGGCGATCGCGGGTCACTGAACAGTATTTGCCAACGTCGTTCGGCCGCGATCTCTGCCAGGAGAATTTCCGCTACCGCGTCCTGCTCTTGCTCTGGAAGCTGCTCAGCTTCCGCGATAGCCTGCCTGAGCCGCTCTGTCATGAATCGGGTCCTCACCGGCTGCAACTACGACAGCAATTTGAGTGTAGCACCAGAGCGAGGTGGCATCACTGTCGCCGCGATAGGCGCTCGACGCCCATTATCGGTCTTCCTCCGGGATTCCGGGGAGTTTCGACGTCGCCGCCGACCAGACCGCTGCTTGGCATAGGAGGATTACCGGCGGACGGTTCTGATCCACGCCCGCACGTGGCGCATCCAGGCAACGTTGCTCATCCCGCTATTCTCCCGCAAGAGTGACGCGAGCGCCGCGGATGTCATCGCCGGCAGCACGTGGCTACGCGACCGCTCGACGTAGCCCTCGTCCGCCCTGGCCATGATGGCGAAACGCGAACCATTGAAGCGCCACAACTCTGGTACGCGAAGTGGCGCGTAGATCTCCAGCTTGTCAAGCGATGAATGGGTGATATCGACCTCGAACACCAGATCGGGCGGGGGATCGACATGCAGGTCGAGTCGACCCTTGCCGCGAATGTCGGCCTCGTGCTGGATGTAGAAGCAGGCATCCGGCTCAAAGCCGCGCAGCAAATCCTCCCGCCTGAACGTCGTGGAGCCCAGACTGTATACTTCTATGCCCAGTTCCTCGGCGCTCACAGCGACGAGCAATTCAATGAGTTGAGCGTAGCGCTCGTGCTCGGGCAGTGGGCTCATGATTTCCAGCGTCCCCCGATCGTAGGTAAATCTGGGCGTGCTGCTCTGCTCGTGGTCGCGCAGGAGCCCTATGTAGGTGTCCCAACCGACATTGCGCAGCACGGTACGCTCCGCTGTTTCCTGGTAAATCGCGGCCATGCTGCTGCCTCCCGGACCGAGTCACGGCGTCCCGCTGGGTATCGCATGGACGCGGCGCGATTAGGTGGGCGTCGACGATTCAGAGCCGATTTGGCAAGCGAGACACCGCCTCGCGGCGGGACGCCCGTGACATTGAGCGGCCCCATGCCTCGTAGCTGCACCACCGCGGGCGCCTCACGAGGTTCGTCGCCGCTAGCGTTGGTAATGCCGGCTGCACAGGTGGAGGCGCTTGTGTCCGCTCGGCAGCCGCTCGAAGGTGATACGCAGATCGTCGGAGGCGGACGCCGACCAGATGCCTTGCTCCGCTCCCTGGAGCGCATGGACACGAAGGGATGGATGGCGATCGTCAGTGTCCAGCAGGCGCAGCGCCTTTACGAACAGTAGCTGCTCGCGCCGAGAGAACTGCTTGCTCAGCATGCTTTCCAAGAAGCTATCAGAAAACTCGAGCGTTTGGAAGTTCACCGCTGCTCGATGAGCTGCAGGAGGTCTTCCTCGCTCATCTGACGATATCGGCCGGCAGCGTAGTCGGCGCGGGAGCGCTCGACCCCCGCCTCTTCCTCTGGTGTCAAGGTGTCCACAGGGCGCAGCGTCACTTCGCCATCCGTCAGCTCCAGCTCCAGCGACCGCGGCTGGCCGAGACCGGCGCGAGCGGCCGGCGGCAAGGTGATCTGCCCTTCAGGGGACACCGGGACGACGGTCTTCACGGAGCTGTCCTCTCGAAAGCCGCGCACATCGGCGCAGCCAAATGCCTGACGATGCCCTGTACGCTCATGATACCGGGGACCCGGCGAGGCCGGACGCTTTGGTGGCGTGGAGCTTGAACTTGGGAGCACCCATTGCCGCGCCGCGGGACGGCTCGCCATCCCCATCATGGCTCCCGCGGCCGCGGCGGCGGTAAGCACCAGGCCGCCCCCCCACCAAAGAGACCTGCGATGGACCTTCACCGGTGCCCATTCCCGTACCCAAACCCGATGCGACGCCGCCAGCGGCCCTTCGCCTCGCCCGCGTACGAGATGAACGGCTCAGCTATTGCGGTCTTTTGTGGCCGTCGCCGGATTTACGGTGTTTCCAACTGTCTATCTCGGACAGGGTGGCGGCGACCGCGAATGTGAGGCAGCCTACAGCAGCAATGGCCGCGGTGGACGTCCCGACAGCAAGCCCGGCTGGCCTGGACGCAAGCAAGATGGCGACAATGTACTCGCTCGGCCTCTGCCTCATTTCTGCCGTATTCCTGCTCGTCCGAAGGGTCGCCCCGCCGACCAGGAACGCGAGCGTCGCCAGTATGGTCGAAACCAGCAAAGTATGCTGAACAGCCTTAGGCTCCGCCAGTTGCCAATCAACTACGATCGCGAGCCAAAACCACAGGGCGATCACGGCGGATGACAACCATGGATGCTTCACCAGCCAAGGCTGTGTCTGCTTTCGAAAGGTGAGGATGAGGATGGTCCCCATCGCCGTCCAGGTGCCGACGAACAGGCTTCCAATGATGTTCCACTGCCCGATCATCATCTGCGTCAGGGCGGCGAGGATGGCCGAGACGCCGCCGCCGACCAGCCCAATGATCACCACGTAGCGCCCGCGAACCGCCGACGGCGAGGGCATCGTAATTACTCCACGATGCTATTGACCGAGCCAGCGCGACCAGGGACAGAGGTGGTGTAAGCTCTGAGCATTGCGTCGGAAACGGCCAAGGGTGGACTCGCCGGCGTCCTTGCGGGCATGGTGCCGACAAGGCGAAGCCTCAGCCGAACTCGTCGCCGTCCGCGCCAGCTAGGCATCGCCTCCGTGCCCGCGCGGCCGTCCTTGACGCCACGCCCGCCGCAGGGCGAACACCGCCCCCATAGCCAGGAAGGTCACCACTGCCAGGTTGAGGGCCAACGCCAAGGTAACGCCGAAGGCGAGATTCCGCAGCCCCAACGTGCGGTAGATGAGCGCAAAGGCGGCCGTGTAGGCGCCGGCTACTGCCGCCGAGCGCCAGAGACGGGCGCGCAGCCATGTCCTCACTCGAGGAAGGAATCGCACGAACAAGAAGGTTCCGCCGCCGAACCATACCCCCAAGGCCACGGCGACGCCGACGTTCCACCGCCCGGTCGCCAGATACGTCTGGAAGTAGCTGACCACCATCATGGCAATGGCAGCGGCGCCGCCCGCGCCCAGCGGGTGCGACCACAGCGCCGCCCACCACCGCCCCATCTGACGTGCCTCCCCCCAAACCGAGACCCGCGCCCCTGCTGGTCCCACCAAGGGAACGCAAGTCGCATTAAGGCCGACCGGGACGCTCATCCGCAGGAGTTGACGACCGTGTTGAGCAGGTTGCCACCGGCAACCAGGATCCCGAAACCCGCGGCGACCGCCACCACGATTGTGTTGCCGCTCGCCTCTCCGGCCGCAACCGCTTCCACCGCTTGCCCAATAGCGCCGCCTGCGCCGACGCCCGCCACCGCAAACAGCGCATCCGCCACAGCCACATCATGGCCGCAGTCGGCACCGGTAGGATCGGAGTTGTCAACGGGGTCGTCCTGGCCATACACATACCGGTTCCAGCCGATCGGATTGTCCCAGGCAACCTTGGGGTCCTGCTGGGTGAACCGGCCCAGCGTGGGGTCGTAGTAACGCAGCCCCATCTTGTACAAGCCCGTGTAGCTGTCGAGGTAGGCCCCGCCGAACTGCCAGGGGTTAGTGACGGTGCCCGTACTGGCGACCGTCTTGCCGAAGGGGTCGTAGCGGTAGGTGGCGACCAGGTTGCCGCCACTGTCCGTGAGGCCGACCACCGATCCCAGGCCGTCGAACAGGTAGTAATAGTTGCCTGCCGAGGTCCGCTCCTCCGTCAGCGTGCCGGCGGCGTCGCGGGTGAGGTTTGTAGTGGCCCCGCTGATCGTCGAGCTGCTCAGGCCGAGCAGGCCGTACTGGTAGGTCCCCGAGGCTCCGTGGCTGATCGCCGTGGCGACGCGGTCGGTCTGCGTGGCGCCGCTGTAGGTCATGCTCTCGGTGGAGGAGGGCTGGATGCCGCTGGTCTGGTTGGCGGCGTTGTAGGTGTAGCGAACGCTGCCGTTCAGGGTCAGGTTGCCATTGCCGTCATACCGATAGGTGCTGGGCCCGGTCAGCTCGTTCAAGACAAAGCAGCCGCCGCACCTCGTTGCGGATGTCGGCACACCGGACGGCGAGCAGTACCTTCTGGGGCCGTTGCCGGTCCAAGGATTGGCTGGTGCCGCGATCGGCTTTGGCGATCCCTTCCGTGGGTTGCAGCCCCAAGCGGAATAGGCATGGGCTGGGCTGGCGCGGCTCCAGGTGGCCCTGGGTGTATTTTTCGGCCACGGGTTTTTCATTCGTTTGGCTCCGATAGTACTGTGGCTGCTCCCTGGCCGTTGATGTTGTGTGACGTCCCGGCGCGCTGGTGGGTGCTGTGCGCTGGGCGGCCTGTCCAGGGCCCGAATCTGTCAGCCGTCCGCCTCCGGTCCCGCTGGCGAAAAGCGCGTATACTTAACCGCGTAGAGCGGCTGGTGGCGTTGAGGACTGCGCCAGGTAGGACGCGCAATCCCACGGGCGAAAGTCACGGACTGCCGAGCCGTCATAGGCGGCGGCAGGGTCGGAGCGGAGCGATCGCTCGTCACGGCGGGCCTACAGCAGATGCGCGGCTACCGTCCCGGTCCGCGATTCTACCCACGAGGAGCAATACCCGAATGCAGAAGACACCTCCATGCACCGTCGGTGCGCTGCGCGACAGCGGCTACCGCGTGCTGAGCGTCAAGGAAGAGATGCGCAAGAACCTGATCGCCAAGATCCGCCGGCGTGTAGAGCTCTTCCCCGGCATCATCGGCTACGACCAGACGGTCATTCCCCAGGTGGAGAACGCGATCCTCTCCGGACAGGACATGATCCTATTGGGCGAGCGCGGGCAGGCCAAGACGCGCATCGCCCGCAACCTCATCAACCTGCTCGATGCCGAAGTCCCGGTCATCGCCGGCTGCGAGATCAACGACGATCCTTTCGCCCCCATCTGCCGCGCCTGCAAAGAGAAGCTGGATGCCGACGGCGACGCGGTCGCCATCGACTGGCTACCGCGCGACCGACGCTACGGCGAGAAGCTGGCGACGCCGGACATCACCATCGCCGACCTCATCGGCGAGGTGGACCCCATCAAGGTGGCCGAGGGCCGCTACCTCTCCGATGAGCTGACCATCCACTACGGCCTGGTGCCACGCACCAATCGGGGCATCTTCTGCATCAACGAGCTGCCCGACCTGGCCGAGCGCATTCAGGTGGGGCTGCTCAATATTATGGAGGAGCGCGACGTGCAGATTCGCGGCTACAAGGTGCGCCTGCCGCTGGACCTGTACGTGGTGGCCAGCGCCAACCCCGAAGACTACACCAACCGCGGGCGGATCATCACCCCGCTCAAGGACCGCATCGGCTCGGAGATCCGCACCCACTACCCGCTGACGATCGACCACGAGGTCGGCATCATGAAGGACGAGAGCGCGCATTTCGTCACGGATGGCTACGAGGTGATCGTCCCCAAGTACATCTCGGAGATGCTGGCCGAGCTCACCCACCTGGCCCGCAAGAGTCCCGACATCAGCCAGCGCTCGGGAGTGAGCGTGCGCGTCTCCATCTGCAACTACGAGAATGTGATTAGCAACGCGCTGCGCCGCGCCATCCGGCTTGAGGAGAAGCAGGTGGTGCCGCGCATCACCGACCTGCACGCGGTGATGGCCTCGACGGCCGGCAAGATCGAGCTGGAGACGGTCGGCGAGACCAAGGAGGAGCGGATCATCGACCGCCTGGTCCAGGGCGCCACGCTGGCCGTGTTCAACCGCCAGTTCGCCGTGCCGGAGTTCGAGGACGTCATTCGCGCCTTCGCCGGCGGCGCCACCTACGACGCGGCGGAAGACCTGCCCGCGGCCCAGTACGTCAGCCAGATGCAGGCGGTGCGGGCGCTGCGCGCCGGTGTTGCCAAGCTGCGCGCCCAGAATAGCCCGGCCCAGGTCGCCTCCGCCGTGGAGTTCATCCTGGAGGGCCTGCACCTCAACCGGAAGCTGAACAAGGACCGAGGCGAGGGCGGCCGCCGTTACCGGGGATGAGCAGGGTGGCAGGGGGGCAGGGGAGCAGGGGAGCAAGGGTGACCTGATGCGGCTGGAATGGCGCGCCAACTGGAGGCGACGAATCGGTGCTGCTATACATCCTTCCAAACCCAGTTCTCCCCTGCTCCCCTGCCCCCCTGCTCAGAAGGGGAGGTTAGAGATGGTGTACCGATACCGAGCTTGGGACGGCACGCAGCAAGTTGAGCCGTTTACCGCCGAGGAGCTGATGGAGGCGTTGTCGGAGGACCTGTTGTCCGATGGCGACCTTCGCCACGCCCTGGAGCGGCTGCTGCAGATGGGTGACCAGGGCCGGATGGACGGGCGGCTGCAGGGGCTTCGGCAGCTCCTGGAGCAGCTCCGCAACCAGCGGTCCGAGCAGCTCAAGAGCAACAACCTCAGCGGCGTTATGGACGACATCCAAAAGCGGCTGGAAGAGATTGTTCGCACTGAGCGCGAAGGCATCGAGGATCGCTTGCAAAAGGCCGGCCTACCCCCACAAGGGCAAGCGAATCAGGCGGCACAGGACCAGCAAGCGAATAGCGACGAAGCGTGGGGCGGCCAGCAGGCTCCGGAGTCGAGCGACAGCGCCGGAGAGCAAACGCCCAGTGGGACCTCGCCGCGGATGAGCGGGGACCAAGGGGAGCAGGCTGCTTCGCCAGCCGGCGGGGACCAGCAGGGGAGCCAGTCCACGCCCTCCGGCCAGCCGGATGGGCAGCCCGGGGAGCGCTCCGGCTTGGAGAAGATGCTCCAGAAGTTGGCGGCGCAGAAGCAGGACTTCCTGGACCAGTTGCCGCCTGATCCGGGCGGCCAGATCAAGCAGCTTCGCGACTACGAGTTCATGAGCCCGGAGGCGTCGCGGATGTTCCAGGAGCTGCTGCAGATGCTGCAGCAGCAGGTCGCCCAGCAGTACTTCCAGGGGATGCAGCAGGCCATCCAGAGTATGTCTCCGGAGGACCTGGCTCGCATGCGCGACATGGTGCGCGACCTGAACAAGATGCTGGAGCAGCGCGCTCGCGGGCAGAATCCCGACTTCGAGTCGTTCATGCAGAAGCACGGCGACTTCTTCCCCGGCGTCAACAGCCTCGACGAGTTGATCAAGCAGTTGCAGCAGCGCATGGCGCAGATGCAATCGCTGATGGACAGCATGAGCAAGGATCAGCGCGGCCAGTTGCAGAATATGCTCGACTCGCTCTTCCAGGACGACCGGCTGAAGTGGGACCTGGCGCAGCTCGCCCAAAATCTGGAGCAGCTCTTCCCCATGCGCAACATGCGTCAGCGCTACCCCTTCTCGGGCGACGAGCCGATGTCGCTGCAAGAAGCGATGCAGATGATGCAGCACCTCCAGCAGATGGACGAGCTGGAGCGCCAGCTCAAGCAGGCGCGCGAGGGCCGGATGGACGCGCTCGATCCCTCGCTGGCCGAGCAAGTGCTGGGTCAGCAGGCGCGCGACCAGATCGACCAGCTCAAGCAATTGACCAAGGTATTGGAAGACGCCGGCTACATCAAGCGGCGCGGCAACGATTGGGAGCTCACGTCACGAGGCGTCCGTCGCATCGGCCAGAAGGCGCTGAAAGACATCTTCTCCGACCTCAAGCGGGACCGGCTGGGCCGGCACGAGATGGACCACCAGGGCCAGGGCGGCGAGCGGACCGACGACAGCAAGCGCTATGAGTTCGGCGATCCCTTCCTGCTGGACCTGCAGGGCACCCTGCGCAACGCCATTGCGCGGGAGGGCATCGGCAGTCCCGTGCCGCTGGTACCGTCTGACTTCGACGTCTATCGCACCGAGCACCTCACCCAGGTCTCGACGGTGCTGATGGTGGACCTGAGCCGCTCGATGTTGCTGAGGGGTTGCTTCGTCGCGGCGAAACGGGTGGCCATTGCCCTC
>Ga0102924_1007008_pt1 | contig 10435 bp, 5 predicted proteins | sample PaiPotPPM11metaG_FD_80116 | JGI IMG/M metagenome (GOLD analysis project Ga0102924, IMG submission 80116) | Iron sulfur acid spring bacterial and archeal communities from Banff, Canada, to study Microbial Dark Matter (Phase II) - Paint Pots PPM... ...
CGAGCGTCGTCGGTCTTGCCGGCCGCGGCCGCCTGCTGCGCGCGGTCGATGATGGCGTCGAACTCGTCCACGTCGATCGTCGTGCCGGCCGGCGGCACGAAGCAGTAGGCGTTCGCCTCGTACTTGATCACCTCGCCGACGGCTTTGCGGATCGCGGTGATCGTGACGCGCAGGCTGTCGTGCGCCGCGTCAGCGTCGCTGTCGGGCCAGTAGAGGTCGACGAGCCGTTCGCGCGCGACGCCGCCCTTGCCGGTCGACACGAGATAACTGAAGATCTCCGGCGCGCGGCGGCGCTTCCACGCTTCTTGCGGCACGTGCGCGCCGGCGACGCTCACGCGCAGCGGTCCGAGCATGTCGATGCGCAGCGCCGCGACGGGCGCGGCCTCTTTGATCTCCGGCATGAGGCCGGAGCCGATCTGCCAGCGGCGGAGATCGCCGCGCAGCAGTTCGAACGCCTTCGCTTTCGTGCGGAGCAAGAAGCGGTAGTCGCGCTGATGGATGAGGGCGATCGCGGCGGTCGCGGCCTGAGCGGCAGATCGATCGAGATCGGCGGACGCCGGACCCTTCGTCTGCTTCGCGCAGCGCGCGAACACGACCGCTGCGTCGATGCACGCGCTCGCGTTGAGCAGGGCGTTGGCGCCGCCGGCCGACACCGCCACCGCCTCGCGCGCTGCCGTCGCAGCGGCGTCCCAGTCGGCGCGCGCGGCGGCGCACGCCGCGCGCGTCAGGAGCATCGGCGCGATCTGCTGCCTGCGGCCTGCGCCGCGGAAGACGCCGATCGCGCGAGCGCTCAGCACGTCGGCTCGCTCGACGTCGCCCGCGGCGAGGGCGCACTGCGAGAGCCCGTGTTCGATGTCGGGGAGGACGAGGACGTCGCCGGGGTCGCACGCCGCCTCGGCAGCGCGGAACGCCTCTGCGGCCCCGGCCGCATCGCCGCGGAGCAAGCGGAGCGCGCCGCGCTGTTCGTGCGCGCGCGCCACCATCGACGTCGCGCCCACGTCTTGCGCTTCGACGAGGAGCGATTCGGCGGCGCGCTCGGCCTCTTCGACGTCGCCGAGCAGGGTTTTCGCGTAGACGATATCGCCGAGCGTCGTCAGACGCGACACGCGCTGGCCCGCCGCTTCTTTGAGTTTCAGCGCGCGCTCGTACATCGACAGCCCGGCATAGATGTCGCCGCGGCGGAGGTGCGCGACCGCGGTGTTGTGGAGGACGAGGCCGTGGGCGCCGAGGTCGCCGCGGGCGACGAGCGACGGCGTGATCTCCTTATAGATGTCGAGCGCTTCGTCGAGCCGTTCGGTGTCGAGATTGACCGCCGCGAGGGTCATGCGCAGGCTCGTCACGCTCGTCTCGGGCAGGTCGAGGCCCACCGACAGCGCCTCGCCGAGCATCGAGCGCAGCCGTTCGAACTCGCCACGTGACGCGAGGATCGGCGCGCAGATGCGGACGCTTTCCGCGAGCACGTCGTATTGGCACCGTCCCCGCGCGCCCGCGATCGCGCGCTCGAGCGACGACAGCGCCGCATCCCATTCGCCGCGCTCGCGCTGCAGACGGCCGAGCGCGGCGAGCAAGGTCGGGCTCGACTCGATGCGCGCGGCTGGGATGCGCCGCAGCACCGCCCCGACGGCGGCGACGAGGCCGGCGCGCAGGAGCGAGAACGCCGCGCTTTCGAGCGAGGCAGCAGCTTGGACGACGTCGCCGGCGTCGAGATAGTGCGCGATCGCCGCGCTCGGGTCGCCGCGCGCGGCGAGAAAATCGCCGGCGCGACGGTGGAGGAGCGCCGCTTTCTCCGCGGTCTGCGAGCGGCGCGCGTAGTGGCGCAAGAACTCCTGGAACAACTGGTGATACGAAAACGCGTCCTCGGACACGCGCGCCACGAACAAGCCGCGGCGGGCGAACGACTCGAGCATCGCCCGCGAGTCGTTCGCGCCGCGGACGGCGTCGCAGAGGCCTACCTCGAGCTGGTCGAGGATCGACGTCTCCTCGAGGAAGCGCTTTTCCGGACCGCCGAGGCTGTTGAGCACTTCGCTCGCGAGATAATCGAAGAGGTAGCGGCGCGCTGCTTCGTCGCCGGCGGGCAGCGGCGGCCGCCCGGCGCGGTCGTCGCTCGGCGCTTTGCCGGACGCGATGAGCGCGAGGCCCGCGGGCCAGCCTTCGGCGCGCGAGATGAGCCAGTCGGAAGGTTCGGATGCGTCCGCGTGTTCGCGCGTGCGATCGAGGAACGCGCGCGTCTCGCCGGCGTCGAATGCGAGGTCCGTCGCGCCGAACGAGATCAGCTGCGTCGAGGCGGCGATGAGATGGAGCGGCACCGGTATCGCCCGGCCCGTGACGATGAAGCACGCGCCGTGACGGAAGCCGCGGCCGATGAGTTCGCTAAGCGCGGCGAGCGTACGGCTGCCGTCGATGGTGTGGGCGTCGTCGAAGACCAGCAGCGGAGAGCCGCCGCTATCGCGGCCCGCGAGCGCGTCGGCGAAGCGGCCGCCGACTTCCTTCGGCGATCCCATGCCGGCTGCGTCGGCGGTGTCGAGCGCCGGCACGTCGGGATCGAGCGCGCGCAGACCGGCGTCGAGGTGCGCGGCGAAGACGGCGAGGTCAGCGTCGGTGTGGTCGAGGCTATACCAGAGCTTCGGGCCCGTCCACGCCTCGAAGAGGCGCGCGGCGAGCACCGTCTTGCCGTAGCCGGGCCCCGCGACGATGCTGACGACGCGAATGCCCGGCCGCAAACGGCGCTCGAGATGCGGGCGCTCCAGCCACATCGGAAGCACGCGCGGCGGCGTGAACTTCAACCGGTGGACGAACACGCTTGAAAGTTCTTGCAAAGGCGGGCGGCTTCCCTGAGCCGACATGCCGGCTGCGCGCCGAGCTCCGCTCTCATGCCATATATCACATCCAGGAATGGCGCGGGGTTCGGCCAACCGCGTAGGCATGGGTACAGCGCGTCCGGCTTCGGGCCGCCGCCTGCATCGGTACGTCTACACGCTCGTCACGACCGCGATCGTGCTCGTGTTCGCCCTCGCGGAATGGGCCGCGGAGCGCCTCGTCTCAGAACGCTCGCGCGCCGCGAGCACCGCCATCGAGATCGTCATCGTCCTCGTCGCCGCGCTCGTCTTCCGGCCGATCCATAGCCGAGTCGACGCCGCGGCCGAGGCCGTGTTCTTCCGGCGAAGACGCCAAGCGCTTGCCGCACTCGCCCGCTTCCGGCGCGAGCTGCCGTCGTTCAACGACCTCGGCCAGCTGCTTCGCCGCGTCATCGAGGCGGTCGACCAGTACCTCGACACCCTCGCCAGCGCGGTGTATCTGCGCCGCGACGTCTACCGCCCCGAAGCCTCGTCGTTCGACGAAGCCGTCGAGCACGTCGAATTCGACGACCCGCTCGTCGTGCGGCTGCGCTCGAGCGGCGCGCCCGCGAGACCGCCGGCGCTCAAGTCGGCGGCGCGCGGCACGCACGCGTTCCCGATGACCGCCGCGGGCGAGCTCGTCGGCTTCATCCTCGTGCATCGCAAGCACGTCGACGACGACGCCGAAGAGCTGCAGATGTTCACCGGCCTCGCGCAGGACCTCGCGAGCGCCCTCGTATCCCTTGACCCGCTCTTGCGCTCGCGCAAGGAGTCCATCCCGAACAACATCCCCGCCGATCTGCCCGCGCTCATCGGGCGGGAGCGGGAGACGTCCGAGATCGGCTCGGCGCTGGAGAAATCGCGCTTCGTCACGATCACCGGCCCAGGCGGCGTCGGCAAGACGCGCGTCGCGCTGCAATGCGCCGCGGATTCGATCGGTCGGCACGAACACGGCGCGTGGTTCGTGAGCCTCGCGCCGATCGCGGACGGCGATCTTGTAGCAGGGACGATGCTCGCCGCGCTCGGGGCCGGCGAAGGGGGCGCGGGCGACGATCTTAGCCGGCTCGTCGATCGGCTGCGAACCCGCGACCTCCTGCTCGTGATCGACAACTGCGAGCAAGTCGTCGCCGACGTCGCAGCAGTCGTCGCGAAGATCCGCGCGCAGTGCCCGCGCGTGACGATCATCGCGACGAGCCGCGAGCCGCTGCGTGTCTCCGGCGAGCACGTCTATGGGCTCGACACGCTCCGGTCCGAGGCTGCGGTCGAGCTGTTCTCACGGCGAGCGGCGTCGGCGTCCCCCGGCTTCGACGCGGGCGAGCGCGCCGGTGTCGTGCGCGAGATCTGCGACCGGCTCGACTGCATCCCGCTCGCGATCGAACTGGCCGCCGCGCGCGTGCGAGTGCTCGGCGTCGACGAGATACTCTCGCACCTGCACGAGCGCTTCCGGCTGCTCACGAACGCCGAGCGCACCGCGCTGCCGCGGCAGCAGACGCTCGGCGCGCTCATCCAGTGGAGCTACGATCTGCTCGGCGAAGAAGAGCGATCACTGTTCCGCCGGCTCAGCGCATTTCGGGGAAGCTTCGCCCTCGAGGCGGCGTCGGCGGTCTCGGCCGGCGACGGCGCACGTGACGATTATCGCGCTTTGGACCTGCTGACGTCGCTCGCCGACAAGTCGCTGCTCACGGTCAGAACCGGGCTTTTGACCCGCTACAGGCTGCTCGAGACGATCCGCGAGTTCGCCGCGCAGAAGGCGGCCGAGAAGGCCGAGACCGCGGTCGCGGCGCGCAGGCATGCGGCGCATTTCGCCGCGGTCGCTCAGCGCGCGTATCGGGAGTTCGACACGTCGATGCCTGACGACTGGCTCGAGCGCTTGACCCCCGATATCGACAATCTCCGCGCGGCGCTCGAGTGGACGCTCGAGGGTCCGGGCGATCGGGCCGAAGGCGCCCAGTTGGCCGCGGACAGCGGGCCGATCTTCTTGCGCTCGGGCTTGCTCCGGGAAGGTCTGCACTGGTGCGCGGCCGCAAGCTCGGTCGAAAGCGTGCCGCCGGCGACGGCGGGCCGGCTCGCGTACGTCGCGTCGATGCTGCACAACAACTCCCGCGCGTATCCGATCGCGCTCGAATGTGCGAAGCGAGCCGTGGAGCACTATCGCCGGTCGACCGACGAACGCGGGCTCATCAGAGCGCTTTCCCAAACGGCGCATCAATACGCGCGCATCCACCGCTTCGACGACGCGAAGGTGCCGGCGGCGGAAGCGATCGAGCGCGCACGAGCCCTCGGGGAACCCCGCGCGCTCATCGCGGTGCTTCGCCGGTGCGCGATCGCGCTGCCGCCGGACGGCATCGAAGAGGCGCGCGTGCTCTTCGGTGAGGCGCTCGAGACCGCTCGACGTACGCGGGAACCCGAGGAGGTCGTCTACGTCCTCCAGTGGTGGGGCATCAGCGAGGCGGCCGCCGGATGCTACGACCGGGCGATCGACCTCGCGGTGCAGGCGCTCGAGACGGCCGATATCGATTCGCAGATGTTCATCGAGAGCGACACAGCGGGTTACGCGCTCGCCTCCGGATCGCTCGAACGCGCCGACGCGCACGCGTCGCGGGCGTTGATGCTCGCAGCGAGCGCGGAGCATCCGGTGCTGACCGCGCTAGCGATCGCGTATTGCGCGCCGCTCCACGCTCGCTCGTCGGCGGACGAGGCGGCGCTGCTCCTCGGCTATGCGACCGCGCGGCTGCGCGAACTCGACTTCGAGGGCGACCGCGCCGAGAAGACGGCGCTCGCCAACGCGTCGAGCTGGATCACAAGCGCGCTCGACGGCGCGGACCTTACGCGATTACTCGAGGCGGGCGCCGCGCTGAGCCGGGAAGAGGCCCTTGCGCTGCTCGGCCGATCAGCACTTGGGAGTGCCAAAGGGGTGCTCGATCCTGCTGGCCACGGTGTCGTGACACAGCTGCGTTAGTGAATACGCGCCGGTGTCGCCGGCGCAATTCGTCACGGCCGCGAAGGAACCGCTGAGGACGTTCGTGCTCGGGCTGTACGTTCCGGTCGTGCTGTACGTGCACGTCGTGCCGGCGCCGTAGTCGACGACCATCGAGCCGCTCACCGCGTTGGACGCGGTGACGGTCAGCGAGACGTCGGCGGTGAGCGTTCCCGCCGTCACCTGATCGCTGATCGCACCGCCGACGGCGAACCCGTGCTGAGCGAGCGTCGCCGTCGCGGTGCCTGCGCCGTTCAGCGTGTCCTGCATGGTGCCGCTGTAATCGCCGGAGACGTTCGAGATCGGCGGCACCGCGGTCAGCGATGACGACGACGTGCAAGCGGCGGCGCCGATGCACGCGGTCGCGACGATGATGAAGCTTCGGAACGATCTACGCATCTCGGGGAATCACCTTTCCGGTCGACATGTGGCACGTAGTTGGCCGAATGTAGTAGGCCGAGCGCAGCTCGGCAAGATTCAGCGCAAGGTCGATCTAACGATCGACCGTTACAAGCCGAGCTTCGCTCGGCCTACTACATTCCCTGCGGTTAATCGCGCTCTCGCACAGCAGCTGGAAAGGGTTTTTCTGTATGGTGCAGATCAGGCCCGTGTCGATCGAGGACGTCGAGGTCCTGAAGTCGCTCATCGATGAGATGGCGGAGTTCGAGCGGCTGCCCGTGACGATCACGGCGGGCGATCTCGCGACGGACGGCTTCGGTGCACGGCCGTTGTTCCGCGCGCTGGTCGCCGAAGTCGACGGTGCGGCCGCAGGGTATGTGCTATTCCATCCATGCTACACGTCGTTTCAAGGCAAAGCGATCTTCCTCGAGGATATCTACGTCGCGCCGCGCGCCCGGGGCCTCGACATCGGGCAAAAACTGCTCGCCCATGTCGCGACGACCGCGTTGGCCGAACGCTGCTTCGGCATCGTCTTCAACGTGCTCAAATGGAACTCGAATGCCTTCGCGTTCTTCGGCCACGCCGGGGCACAGCGGCTCGACGACTGGGCCGTGCTCACGCTCACCGGGGACGCGCTCAGGGCCACTGCAGCCGGCGCCTGAGCATTCGCACCTGCTAGGGCAGCTTTCCGTATCGAGGAAGCGCCGTCGCACGCCGGCGATGATCCGTCAGTCAAATATTATTTCGCGCTTAACCGCACCATACTTCGTCAAGGCGAAGGTGCGGTTTTCGACCTTGGCCAAGAGGATGCGCGTTCGCCGTCATATGAACGACGTTCGTGACGTGTTGACGCTCGACTCCTATCGAGCGCCGGCCGCTCTTATCTTATGCTTTATTCAAGAGTGCGAAAGTCAGATCGATGATCCACGCCGCAATCTTCGCGTTTCTGCTCGAAACGATCCAGCCGAAACCCCGCCCGCAGCTCCATCCTCCGGCCTTCGCAGCGCGTCTTTCCATCGACCGCCTCGACCAGGCCTCGAATCGGATCGAAGTCCGCCACCTCTTGCCAGGCGAACGCGTCACGATCTTGGTGAACGGTCGCCTTGCGGCGTCCGGGATCGCGCGCGGTGGCGACATCGTGCTGCGGCTGCGCAAGCAGCTCGCGATCGGCACGACGGTGACCGCGCTCGCGCGCCCGAGCGCGCAAGGGCCACAGTCGCGCGCGACGACGCAAGTCGGCAACGACTACCTGCAATATCACTACGATCTCGGGCGAACCGGCTGGAATGCCAACGAGACGACGCTCACGGTCGCGAACGTCAACAAGAAGACGTTCGGCCATCTCATGTCGCTGCCGGTGGACGGCTTCGTCTTCGCGCAGCCGTTGTTCGTCTCCGGCGTGACCGTCGGATCGAACACGTACAACCTCGCCATCGTGGCGACCGAAAACGACTCGGTCTTCGCGTTCGACGACGCGACGGGCAACCTCGTCTGGAGCAACAACTTCGTCAACACCGCGAACGGCGAGACGCCGATACCTGACAGCGCGGTCATCGCGACCGATATCGCGCCCGTCATCGGCATCACGTCGACGCCGGTGATCGATCCGAACACGAACGTCGTCTATTTCGTCTGCGCGATCCAGCAGTCGACGAACAACGGCTACGTCTATCATCAATATCTCCACGCCGTCGATCTCACGACCGGTCTCGACGAGCCGTACAGCCCGGTCGACATGACGGCGACGGCGATGCTGTCGAACAACACGCCGCTGACGTTCGACCCGCTCGTGCAGCTGAACCGCGCGTCGCTCCTGCTGTCGAACGGCGTCGTCTATGTCGGGTTCGGCTCGCACAACGACGCGCCGTTCGGATCGCCGCACGGCTGGATCTTCGCGTACGACGAGTCGCTGAATCTGCTCTCGTTCTTCAACACAGCGCTGCAAGTCGGACCGAAGTACCATGCCGGCATCTGGGGCGCAGGCTGGGGGCCCGTGGCGGACGAGAACGGACTGATCTACTTCGCGACGGGCGATGGGCCGTTCAACGGCAACCTCGGCGAAGAAGACTGGGGCGAGACGGTGCTCCAGATGACGCCGCAGCTGACGATCAACAACTATTTCACACCGTACAACGAGAACACGTTCCAACAGCACGACATCGGCTCGGGCGGCGTCCTCATCTTGCCGGATCAGCCGGGCTTGTATCCGCATCTCGCGACGATCGCCGGCGACCAAGGGACGATCTTCCTGCTCAACCGCGACTCGATGGGCCAGTTCACGCCGAACGGACCGGATAACGTCGTCCAGGAGATCCCGACCGCGCTCAACGTCGTGCGCGGCGGCCCGGCGTATTATGCCGGCCCGACAGGGACGTATCTCTATTATTGCGGCTGGAATAACCCGCTCGAGGCGTACGCGCTGTCGACGTCGCCGTCGACCGCGTTAACGCTCGCCGGCACGTCGAAGGGTTCGTGCGGCGGGGGCGGCGGAACGATCCCCGCGGTGTCGTCGAACGGTGCGACGGCGGGCACCGGCATCGTCTGGATCACGACCCGGCCGAACGCGCAAGGACTGAAGCCCGTTTTGCTGCGCGCACTCGACGCGACGAACATCGCGTCGCAGCTCGTCCAACTGCCGGTAGGGGTGTGGGAGAACACGACGGGCTGGCCGTTTTTGACGCCGACCGTCATCAACGGTCAGGTCTTCGTCGGGAGTTCGAGCAGCGTCGAAGTATTTGGACTGCTGCCTGGACGTAGATAAGCTTCTTGTATTTCTGAATGTAGTTGGCCGAGCGAAGCTCGGCAATACCACATCAGAGCACAATAGCCGAGCTGCGCGCCACAGGCGTGAGCCGCGTTATGCTCTAACCTCAGCGCGATGTGGATCGTCCTGGTGCTCTTCGCGATCGCGTTCGGAGTCGAGGAAGCGATCATCGTCCTCTATCTCCGCCGCTTGCCCTCGCCCGGCGAGGCGAACGTCGCCGTCGGTTTCATCCAAACCGTCGTCCACCTCGAGACGGCGCGCGAGGTCTGCACGATCGTCGTCCTCGTCAGCGTCGTATGGCTCGCGTCGACGCGGCCCGACATGCGCCTCCGGTATTTCCTCGCCGCGTTCGGGATGTGGGATATCGCGTACTACGCGGCGCTTTGGTTGCTCTCGGGTTCTCCGCAGCTCACGACCACCGACGTGCTCTTCCTGATCCCCGTGCCGTGGGTAGCGCCGGTGTGGGCGGCGATGTCGTTCGCGGTCGCGCTCACGCTCCTCGGCTTTTTCGGAATCGCGAAAGGCCGAGCACCCGTCCTCATCGCCGGGCTCGTCATCGGATGGCTGTCGTTCGTCTACGGCTCGCTCGATCAAGAGTACGTCGAACATGGAGCCCGGACGTTCGCCCTCCCGGCGAGCGGCTATCCGCTCTGGCTCTTCATCCCTTCCATAGTATTGGTCGCGGCGGCGCTCCCGTTGCCGCGCCTGAAAGGCCTCGTTGGACGCTGACGTCATCGTCATCGGCGCCGGTGCCGCCGGTCTGGCGGCGGTGCGAGACCTCGCTCGCGCATCGCTCGACGTCGTCGTGCTCGAGGGGCGCGACCGCGTCGGCGGACGCATATACCCCGCGAGACCGGCACGAGCGCTCGACTGGGCCGATCTCGGCGCGGAGTTCATCCACGGACCGGCCGCGGAGACGAAAGGTCTCCTCGCCGAGGCGGGCACCGCGGCGGTGCCGGCCAGCGGCGAAGGATGGACGTGCGACGAGTCGGGGAACCTGCGGCGCGACGACGACGGTTTCACGTCGCCCACCGAGCTGTTCGCCGCGGCGCGCACGCTCGCGTCGGACGAAACCGTCGCCGAGTTCCTCGGGCGCTTTTCCGGCGCCGACCGGCAGAAGGACGTCCAGTTGGCGCACGCATTCGTCGAGGGTTTCGACGCAGCAGACCCGGCCGTCGCGAGCGTGCGAGGAGTCGCCGACGAGCTCCATTCCGGTGTCGACAGCGAAAGCGCTAGGCCGGATGGCGGCTACGCGCCGATGCTCGAGCGCCTGCGCAGCGACGCCGTCGCATCGGGTGCGCACCTCCATCTGCGGACGACCGTCCGAAGAGTGTCGTGGCGGCGCGGCGCGGTGGCGGTCGAGGCGACGGACGCATCGGGCTCGGCGCAGATGGTCAACGCGCGCGCCGCGATCGTGACGCTGCCGGTGAGCCTGCTGGCGCACACCGGCGATGGCACAAC
>Ga0102924_1007009_pt1 | contig 10435 bp, 12 predicted proteins | sample PaiPotPPM11metaG_FD_80116 | JGI IMG/M metagenome (GOLD analysis project Ga0102924, IMG submission 80116) | Iron sulfur acid spring bacterial and archeal communities from Banff, Canada, to study Microbial Dark Matter (Phase II) - Paint Pots PPM... ...
GGACCGCGTCTTCCGGCTCGTAGCGCGGGGCGTAGCCAAGCTGCGCCCGGGCCTTGCCGGTGGACTGGCGCATCGAGCCCTGTTAGCGTCGGAATTGCACCTTCCGCCTAGCGCGGTTTCGCTCGTCAGTGACTTCCGTTTTTGCAGGTCTGCACAGCGCTCAGCGCGGTTGACCTTGTAAGCGGACGGTCAGCGGTTCGAATCCGCTCACCGGCTCCACGAACACCTCACCGAGTCACGGCCACTGACCAGTGATGATGCCATGAAGAGTAAGGACTCTCATGGCAAGGTCAGCATCCCTGAAGACCAAGATCAACACACAAGTAACACAACCCGGCTCCGGCGCTGCCGCTAGGCCGGCCGCAGCAGGAAAAGGGAAGCCGCAGGCGGGCAAGCGCGGCCAGGGCTGTCTGGACGGCGACGCCCGGGAGTCCGTGCGCAGCGGTGGCCGCACGGTCATCGAGATAGACCACCGGATCACGGTCTACCCTCCGGCGGAGGAGGGCGAGCCGTGGCGGGCAGTCTTCACCGAGAACGGCCAGCGGCGCTACCGGCAGGCCGCAAGTGAGCCCGCGCTGGCGGAGAAGCTCGCCAAGGTGAAGGAGCGCCTCGTGGTCGAGGCGGTCAACATGGAACGGCCGGGTGCCGCCCTCATTGCCTATTACCTGTCGCCGGGCCGGCACCGGCCGGGCCGGCACCGGCCGGACAGGCGGTGGTCGCGCAGGCATGCTGACACCCAGCGGCGGCTGTGCGAGCGGTTCGTTGCCCCGGTGATCGCGGAGGTCACCTGCCAGGACATCAAGGTCGCGCACATGCAGGGGGCGGTAAATGCGGCCCCGACCGCGGGCGAGGGCGAGCGGCTGCACCGGTGCCTGCGGGCGATGGTGAACGCCGGGCTCAGCGGCGGCTTCCTGACCAACTGGCGGCTGGGAGAGGTCTACTGGCAGGCGGGCGACCGGGCCGAGCCGGAGCCCGCAGCGCAGGTCCAGGGCGAGACCGTGCTGTGGGCCGACCCCGCCGAGATCCCGTCGGACGCCGACGTCGCGAAGCTCGGGCAGGCGCTGGGCCTGGGGCGGCGCGGCGACCTGGACGAGCTGATGGCCTACACGGCGGCCTACAGCGGGCTGCGCCAGGGCGAGCTGTTCGCCCTGACAGCCGTCCAGCTCGCGCCGGCAACCATCGACGGCCTGGTGTACGCGTGCAGCGTGGTTATGCTCTACGCGGCCAGGCACCCGCAGGTGACCGCGCCGCCGCTGGCCCGCTGGCTGCTCGCCCTGGGCATCGCGGCCACCCTTGCCGCGAACATAGCGGTGGGCTGGTCGCACGGCCCGGTCGGGGCTGTGGTCGCCGCCTGGCCCGCGGCCAGCCTCGTGGGGTCTTACGAACTGCTGGTCTGGATCATCCGGACCAGCGCGGCGGTCAGTCCCGACAGCAACCTGACAGCGGACCACCCGGAACTCGCTGCGGACCGGGCCGGCCCGCCCGAACGGGCGGCCGCCGGGCCGCGGGACGAAGCAGGCGGCACGGCCGCCGGGGCAGGACCGGGTGCCTGGTCCGGGCGGACCGCAGCCGTACCAGCGGACCAGCACAGCGGGCCAGCCGAGGACCAAGCGGACCAGGCCGCAGGACCAGTTGGGTCGTATCCCGGGAAGGACGTCAACGCGGCAGCGGCCGACGCATACCAGGACAGCGTGCTTGCCGGACGGCCATTGTCTGAACGCTAGCTTGCCAGGATGTTCGGCCGGACATCGCGCCGTTGGGCGAGGAACCGGATGGCGGAGGCGCGCGGGAGAGAGCAGTTGATGGCGGCGTTATCTGCCACGGCGGGCGGACAGTCAAGGCCAGCGCCCGGCTGCGGCGCCGACCCCGCGCGGGGGGTAAGCCCTTGTCGCCTTCTGCTCGCCGCGCGCCGGCCAGCCCTACGCGGTGGCCCCGGTCCTTCACCCCGGCAAAGACCGTTGCGCTTGCAGGCGGCGGCCGTAAGGACCGAAAGAGCGCCGTCCCAAAGGCGCACCCAGACGTCTATGTGCCTCGGTGCGCTAGGCCAAGGGCTGCGGTCCAGGGAAGTCGGGGCAGCTCAAAGTTTTTCAGCGGAAGCTTTTCCACAGCCTCAAGCCTGCACTGACGAAGGGCATCGCGTCTGGCCAGGACAAACGTGCGCCCTGTCCACAGGGGCGGGGCTGGATGGGCAGGTGATGTCCACAGGTCGCCGGGGTTTGCGCACATAGCGGTCCACAGGACACTGCCGGTAAGTTCTCCGGAGTCATGCCCGGCGGGAAACCAGGCCGGCCGCCCAGTCACCGCGGTGCAGGGCCAACGGCGCTCTCCTGCCTCGACGCGAGCGAAACGGCAAGGGGGAAAGTTGGACATCAGGGCCGGCCAGAAGCTTGCCTGGGAGAATAAGGTCTCTAAGGGGTTCAACACGACCGACGTTCCCCTGGAGTTCTGCCTTCTGCAGGGCGAGGTCGCGGAGGCGTTCGATGCCTGGCGCAAGGAACGCGGCACCGTTGGCGAGGAACTGGCGGACGTCGCGCTGTTCCTCTTCAGCCTCGCCGCGATGACCGGCGTCGACCTGCAGGCTGAGGTCGAGGCGAAGATCGAGAAGAACGCGTCGCGCGTCTACAGCAGGCTCCCGAACGGTGTCCTTGTGAAGGACGCCGGGCCCGGAGACGGCCTGTCCCGGTAACACGCTTGCCGTCGTGTCCGCGATGATGACCGGCGCGGCCTCCGCGAGCACGGTGAACGCGGTATGAAAGGCACTGGTGATGGTGCGGATGCGGTCGAGGGGCGGAGCTGTCCCGTCGCGGGACCGGAGCCGGGCGGCGATGGACTCCGGAGCCCCGGTGAGGTGGACGAGCGTTCCGCCGCGCTGGGCGGCGTCCTGCGCCAGGCTGACCGCGGCCTGCTGGGTGATGCGGGAGCGGCCGTGCAGAAGCGGCCCGTAGACGAGCTCGCTGATGAAGCTGCGGTCCAGGACGATGCGCCCCGGCATGGCGAGCAGCCGGCGGTAGCGGTCGGCGAGGTCGGTGCCGTCCGGGGTCCGGCCGGAGTGGGTGACGGCGTAGCCGTGCTGTTCGCGGAGCTCCTCGGCCAGGGTGGTCTTGCCGGTGCCGTCGCAGCCGTCCAGGACGATGACCGGGTAGGCGGCGAGCGCCGCTGTCAGCCTGCTGGGCATGGCAGGTTCACGGCTGCGGCGAGTTCGGCAGGACAGGAGTACCGGGCGGTGACCGCGTACTGGATCATCAGGTTCCGCCAGTTGGGCTCGCGCCCGTCGGCTAGCGTCTGCGGGGCCGCCGGGCAGGCGGCCAGCACGGGCATTCCCCGGGCGGTGAGCGCGCCGGTGATGAGCGCCGCGCCGGGCGGTGTTTCCGGTCCGCGGGCGTCGACCACCGCGAGGCTGGCCGTCATGGCCGCTGCCCAGTCCGACCGCGAGGCCCGGACGGGATCGGCTTCGGGCTGGAGGCGATGCGCCGTGTGGACCTTCCAGCCGCGCGCGGTGAGTGCGCTGCTGACGTCTTCCCACGCCGGATCGCGGAAGTAGGGAGACGGCTCGATGACGGCGAGGCCGGGCATGCGCGCGCTGCCTGGGCCGCGGGCGGGTTCTCTTGCCGCTTCGAGGAGCGCGCTGGCTGCCTCGCCGGCAGCGACGCTGACCGGTGCCAGATTCTGCCTGAGGAAGGCGCGCAGCCGGTCCTGACTTGCTTGCCTGGCCCTGGGGGCAAGCCGGTGCACTCGGACGACCCTGGCCGCGAGGCGGTCAAGGAGGGGATCGGGGAAGACGGTCGCAGGGCCTGCGGGATCCTGCGAGTAGGTCTGGAAGTCCGTGCTGACGATGACGACCGGCGCTCCTGACGCCGAGGCGAAGCCGATCTCCATGCACACGCCGTCGTCCAGGCTCGGGCCGTGCAGCACGGCGATCATGCCGGCGATGCGGCGCAGGCGGGCGCAGTCAAGGTCGAAAAGCAGGCGCCCCTTGCAGTCGGACACGAGGTCCTGCTCGTCGGTGTCGCAGAACGGCAGGAACACGCTGCCCGGCCCGGCAGCGCGGGCGAGTCGTTCCGCGAAATATGCGCCCAGGGCGCGGTCGTGGGACGCGAACAGCCGGTGCGCGACATAGTACAAGGCCAATATCAGCCTCCAGGACCGGGGATAGCCAGCCCGGTGCCGGCCACCGCTGCCGATGCCGCGCTCACGGCGGCCTGCAGCGCGTCCTGGTCGTCCAGGCCGGCGGCGGCTGCCGCCAGGAACGCCCCGGCCAGGGTGTCGCCTGCCCCGGTGACCTCGGTGACGGCGGTCGCCGGGGGCGCGGCGGTCGCGGTGATCTGCCCGTGGCGCATGGTCACCGCCGGGCGGGGACCGTCCGAGACGACGACCAGGGGGAGGTCCCGGACATCGGCGGTCTGGGACAGGACGGCGAACTCTGTGGCGTTGACGAACCCGGCGGTCGCCCGGGTGAGGGCCGTGCGTGTGGCAGGCATGAGATCGGCGGCGCTGGCGAGGTGGAAATCAGCGCTGAACGGCGTTCCGGCGCTGGCTAGGTGCCCGAGGACCAGTTGCGCGTCGAGGGGGCGGCGGCAGCAGACGTGCCACGCCGGCCGGGAGCCGAGCAGGGTCAGAGCGTGGGCGGTTAGGCACCGTGAGACGCCGAACGACGCGGTGGTGCCGGTCAGGGTCCCGTCGTGGTCGTAGGTCAGGCCGAATGTGCACGATGGCCCAGGGACTGTCTTCACGCCGGACATGTCGAGCCCGGCGAGGCGCGGGTCGCTGGTGACCCAGCCTAGGTCAGTGCCGATGACCGAGACCGGGGCGGCGGGCAGGCCCGCGCGGGTGGCCGCGAGGGCCACGTGGAGCGCGGCGCCGCCGAGCAGCCACGCGCCTAGCCCGGTGGGGTAGGAGACGTGATCGCGGGAAATGTTCCCGATCACGCCGAGCCTCCCGTCCTGGCTCACGGGCGTTAACTTGCCGGGCACTGGCAGTCCAGGAAGGCGTCGCATGCGGGCCTGACCTGGCAGAGGTCGGCCGGGGGCTTGTTGAGGTAGAGGCGCTTGAAGTAGATAAGGACCAGGTGAACAAGCCAGGTGGGGGGCGCTTCATCGGGAATAGTCACCTGGTAGCCGAGCCTAGTGGCGAGGTCCCGGTATCGCCCGGCCATGGCGGTCGTGCTTGCCTCGAGCAGTTGGCGGAGTTCCTCGTGCGCGGCCGGGCCTGCACTGAGGGAGATCCCGAGGAACGGCGCCAGCTTGGTGACCATGCCGGAGTCCGCCGGGATAATGCCGCAATGGTAGCCGCGGGCGTACAGCGCGGCGCACTGGGCGACCTTGTAGCCCGCTCCGCTGATGCCCGTCGCGAGCACCCGGACTAGCTCAGCAGGCTGCATACCAGCCAGGTCAGTTCCGCCCGCATCGGCGGCGGCCACGAACCCGGCGAGCGACCGCAGGTAGCGCACCCGGGAGGCAGCTAGTCCTAGCGGGCGGACCAGCGCCGTGGCTTCCCCGTCGTCCAGGGCCGCCAGCCGGTCCCAGCCCAGGGCGTCCGCTCGGGAGACTACGCCAGAGTAGGTGTCGATCATCGCGTAAGAGACGCGGGTGCTCCACCCGGCGACCGTCATCCGCACTCGCCAGTCCGACACCGACAGCGGCCACCAGCGGTTGTCGTCGTGGTTGGCCTCCACGGCGGCTTTGACGTCAGGCTGCCCGGCCGCACAGGCCACCAGCGCGTAGACCCGTTCGGTCATGTCAGGTACCAGTTCTGCCCGCATCAGGCTCCCTTCCCCAGCGCGTGCCGGCCGATCGCCAGGTTCGACGAGATCACCGGCCTGCCGAGGTCGTGCTCCAGCTTCGGGATCAGGCTGAGCGTCGGCCAGCCGGTACAGGACAGCACAACGGCGTCAGCGTCCCCTATCACGGCACTGCCAACGCTACGGGCCAGCTCCGTGATCTGCCGGGGAGTGACCGTGCCGTAACCATCGCCGAGACCGAGCCCGGCAGCGCCGGTGACGCTGAACCCAGCCTCAGTCAGCATCTCGGCTTCCAGCGCGGTCACCTCATCCGGGTAGGGAGTAAGCAGCGCGACGCGATCAGCGTGCAGGCATGCGAGCGCGTGGGTGATCGCGTCGAAGGCGCTGACCAGCTGAAACCGGGACTCATCACGCGCGTGCCTGGCCAGGTCGGGATACGTGAACGCTGCCGACGTGCACGCCAGGTACGCGCGCGCCAGCGGCAGCGCCTCGAGCTGCGCGAGAGCCCCTGGCACCGCGGCGAGCAGCCCCGTCAGAAAGCGGCCGTCCAGCCCCGTGGTCCGGGACTCAGGCACCAGCCGGGAGTAGTGCCAGGTCACGGCTGTACCTGTGACGCGGTGCAGTTCGGCTTCCACAGCCGTGTTCGCCCACGGGACCAGGACGCCCGCGCGGGAGAGCCTCTCTGCGGTTCCGGTGCCGCTGCTCATGCCGCCTGCTGCTGCGTATCCCGGCGGGTGCCGTAGAGGTAGCGCGGCTCGTGGCCGGTGACGACGAGGCTGGCGGGTTCGAACAGCGGGCGCGCGGCGGCGGGCTCGACGACCTGGATCGAGTAGGAGCCGAGCCGCCGGTGCCACGTGCCCCGGCTGGTCACGAAGAACGAGTGCATCCCGGGGATGACCATCCCCGCCGGGTAAACCCGCTGCTTCATCGGCTGGTCGAATACGTAGGAGACGTCGTCCTTCCACGTTGTGAAGTGCTCCGCTGACGGCGGCGGGACGGCCGGCTCGCCGGCGGCCAGCGCCGTGCCGGGGTAGGCGTGTGCCCTCCGCACGTTGACCCGGTGGCACAGGTACCCGCCATCCAGGATGCGCACGAGCCACGAGAGGTTCTCGTAGTGAGTGCGGTGAGTCTCGCCTGGCAGGCCGTACACCAGGTTCAGGCCCGGCAGCAGGACGGGCAGCCCGCCGGGCCCGGCGTGCGCGCCGGCCTCATTTACATGCTCAACCGCGCGCAGCAAGATCTCCGGGGTGCACGTCAGCTCGTTCGCCTTGATCACCGCCGGGTCGAAGCTCTCGATCCCCATCGGGGCGCAGTTCCCCTCAGTGCAGTACCGGGCGACAAGCCGCGCGATCGCCGCCCCCTTCGGGGATGCGACGGCCAGCGGGTCGGCGTTGTCAATGTGCAGTACCTCCAGGTCAGGGCACGCAGCCCGGATACCGTCTAGCATCCGGCCGATCGCGTCCGCGTCCCGGTTCAGGTAGGAGAAAAAGCACGTCTGCTGGCCGAGCCGGAAGTTCCGTACCCCCGCCTCGTACAGCAGCGTGATCTCCGCGAGCACGTCAGACGGGTCACGGAAGCGCACGAGCGGGCTCTTGACCGGCTCGTTGCAAAACGAGCAGAACCGGCGCCGCGTGCAACCCCGGTACAACTCCACCTCAGCGACGGGCCGCCAGCAAAGCTGCCCGACCAGGTCCGCGTAGGAATCGCGGTCGGCTGCCAGCGCCTCGTAGGCTGCCGCGGACTTACTGCCCGCCAGCAGGTCCGCGGAAGTGACCGTGTGCGAGTGCGCTGCGTCGAAGGCCCCCTCCAGCCCAGCGGCTGGCGCCTGCGAGGCCAGCGGGCCTAGGAGCACCGTCGTGCCCCGTGCCAGAGCCAGGATGCCCCGGACCTCCTCAGCCGAGCCGTTCTGCGCTTGCAGGTGCACCGACGGGACCGCGTCCCCCGCGATCACCACCACGGCCTCGGCGTCGGCGATAATCCGCAGCGCATCGACCCGGCTGGCAGTCGCCGAGTAGGTCAGCTGGTCAGACAGGGGAGCGTCTGTGTAGGGCCGCCCCCCGTTCCGGCACCAGCGAACGTCGTCGACGGTCAGGTACCGCACCTCGGCACCGGGAAGTGCCTTCCGCAGCGCACTGAACGCCTCCCGGGCGTACCCCGACAGGTACGGCGGGACACCGAGCCCGCTCGGCTCCACCGTGTAGCAGTCAACGACTGCGGCAAGCCTGCTCATCACACCTTCGTACCTTCCGAGTGACAGCAGCGGCATCGGCAGCCCTATCCGCCGATTTTACGGAACCATCACGAATGATTACTTAAAGTATCACTCGGATGCCCTGCGTTGTCATCGGGCCTGCTGGGCAAGCCACCATCGGCGGGACTCTGGCAATGGCGGCCGGATCCTGGTTCCGGCACGTTGCCCGTGTCGGCCAGAGGGCGGTGCATAGCCCGTGCCGGTTTCTGGGGGCGCATTACGATTGAGGCGTGCCTGAAGCGATCAGACTGGCTGATGCGCTGCCGGGCGATGAGGACGCGATCGTCGCGCTGTACGCGGAGCTGGAGGCGTTCTACGGGGTCACCTCGCCGGGGGGCTCGGCTGCGGAGCGAGCCTCGCGGGTGCGGGCAGCGCTGTTCGGGGACCCGGCGGCCGGGCGCGCGCTGCTCGCGTGGGACGGGACGGTGCTGGCCGGCTTGGCCGGCTACCAGTTCATCTGGCCCTCATCGGCGCTGACAGTCAGCCTGTACCTAAAGGAGCTGTACGTGACCTCGGCTTACAGGCGGTCCGGTGTCGGTCGGCTGCTGATGGGCAGGCTGGTCGAGATCGCCCGCGGGCGCGGCTGCACGCGGGGTCGAGTGGACCACTGACGCGTCCAACGCAGGCGCCCCGTCGTTCTACGACTCCCTGGGCGCAGCGCCGCTCGCGTCGAAGGTTTCTACCGAGTGACCCTGCCAGACAGTTAAGGCGTTGGCCGGCGGCACAGGGTGATCTTCCGCAAGGTTCACGAGTGTCAGTGGCTGCTGCCAGTATGTGGCGTATGGCGCACTTGCTCCGAGTTGACGGGTCCGGCGCTGCGGCATGTGAGCGCACCTCAATGGCTGAGGCCGGCCTGCGGGAGACCGAGCATCTAGAGCCTTGGATCAAGGCCCACCCGGAGGTCATCGACGACTCGCTGATGGTGGTGGCTACCCAGTTCGGGACGTGGGGATCTGAGACGGACTCCGCTTATGAGCGACCCGACGTGCTCGCGCTGTCGACCAGCGGGGAACTGGTCGTCATCGAACTCAAGCGGGACAGCGACCGGCGCATCCACCTTCAGGCAATCACCTACGGCGCGCTCGTAGCCGGATTCACCAAGGATCTCCTTGCCCAGGCGCACGCCGACTGGTGGTCGCGTGAGCATCCTGGCGAGGAGAGCACTCAGGCCAAGGCACTGGAACGACTTGAGCAGCACGTCGAGTCGGAGTGGAGCGAAGAGCTGTTCCGGCTTCCCCGGCTGGTGCTCGTCGCCGAGTACTTTCCGGCTCAGGTGCTGACGACAGTGCAATGGCTCGCAGCGGTTGCCCCTGACCTGATTGTCGAGTGCCACGAGTACCAGCTGTACCGACAGCAAGACCATCTGCTCGTTAGTTTCCAGCGCCTCTTCCCTGTCGATGACCTGGAGAACCGGCGCCTTCGTCCGATCGTGGCCGCCGGCACTGCGGAGGTGCGCGAGCAACTGGTCACCAACCAGCGCCGGGCGAAATCGGTCACGATCATCCACCAGTACCAGCTGATCCCCGATGGCGCACATGACCCTCGAACTCGCAACCCTGGTCAAGGCTGACTTGGTTCAAAGGGTAAGCGAGTGGCTCGCCGCTGACCCGATCCGGTCCCAGATCACGTGGGCGTCGGACCCGAACCGCCCGTTGCGCTGGGCAGTAAAACCAGGCCATCCCTGGACGCCGACGGCACTGCGGGACGAGATTTTCAAGGGGGCGGGCCTGGCGGCGCCGACATCGTCAGCAGCAGACGCATGGAGCTACAACGACCAGAGCCTTTACACGATCGCGAACTCATCCGTCGAGGGCGCTTGAGCGAACCAGATTCAGATCACCTGACCACGTCAGGCTCGGCCTAGCCGCCGTCCCCGTTCCGCGCCTCTCATTGCGGTCCCGGGTGAAGGTCTCAGACCACGGCGTTCGCAGTCGTTCTCGTACGCGCAGACCGCCCAGCTCCGTGCGGGGCATAGACCGATCGGTCATGCGGCGCTGCGTGAGACCGTTTAAGGGTTTCAGTGACTTGGGCCGCAGGGGCAAGGCCAACCGTGCCCTGAAGCTCGCTGCCGCCCAGACGAAGGCAGCCAGCCGGATCGCCGGCATCGAGACCCGCACTGACACCCGGAGCAACGGGGGAGTCATGGAACTGAACCTCGGGATCACCGTGGATCCGCGCCGGGATGAAGGGGCCAGTGGCGTGCGGTCTGGCACGAGGACGGGGAGCGGCAGCAGTGCGAGTCCGTTCCGGAGGAGAAGTTCGCTGGGAAGCTGAAGAAGGCGCTGCTGGTCATCCCGTCAAGCGGCGACGCCGACGGCCTCGGGCGGGCCCTGGAGGCCAGGGTCCACGGCTAACGGGACGAACCGATGGCCAACCTCGCGGCCTACAGCGGGCTGCGGTGGAGCGAGTTTGGGGTCGTGGGAGGTCGCCCTTGCGTCGGTGAGGCC
>Ga0102924_1007010_pt1 | contig 10435 bp, 9 predicted proteins | sample PaiPotPPM11metaG_FD_80116 | JGI IMG/M metagenome (GOLD analysis project Ga0102924, IMG submission 80116) | Iron sulfur acid spring bacterial and archeal communities from Banff, Canada, to study Microbial Dark Matter (Phase II) - Paint Pots PPM... ...
GCCCAGTTCCTCCTGCTGGCGGTCGTGAACTTCTTCGTCGGCGGCCTGGTCGGCCTGGAACGCACGGTCACTCCGCTGGTCGGCGCCGAGCAGTTCCACCTCGGCGAACTCGCCGTCGCGGCCTTCGTCGTGGTCTTCGGTTTCACCAAGGCGGTCACCAATGCGGTCGGCGGCGCGGTCACCGGCCGCTACACCCGTAAGGCCATCCTGGTCGCCGGTTGGGTCATCGGCCTGCCGGTGCCGTTCATGCTCGCCTGGGGGCCCAGCTGGGCGTGGGTGATCGCCGCGAACGTGCTGCTCGGCGTGAACCAGGGGCTGACCTGGTCGATGACGGTCAACATGAAGATCGACCTGATCGGCCCCGCCCGCCGCGGCGTCGCCCTGGGCATCAACGAGACCGCCGGGTACCTCGGCGTCGCCGTCACCGCGCTGGCCACCGGGTACCTGGCCACCGGGTTCGGGCTGCGGCCCGCCCCGGAACTGCTCGGCGTCGGCTACGCCGCCGCCGGGCTGGCCCTGTCGGTGCTCGCGGTCCGCGACACCGCCGCCTGGGCCGCCGCCGAGGCCCGGTGGCACCCCCGGCAGGCCGGGCCGCACCCGCCGTTCCGCGAGATCTTCGCGCGGGTGTCCTGGGCCGACCGCACCCTGGCGGCGGTCAGCCAGGCCGGGCTGGTCAACAACCTCAACGACGGCCTCGTCTGGGTGATCCTGCCGGTGCTGCTCGTGGAGCACGGCGTCTCGGTCACCGGCGTCGGCTATGTCAAGGCCTTCTACCCGTTCATGTGGGCCGCCGGGATGGTCGCCACCGGCCACTTCGCCGACCGGATCGGCCGCAAGCCCCCGATCGTCACCGGGATGTTCATCCAGGCCGCCGGCCTGGCCGTCGTCACCGCCGGGATCTCCCACGCGCTGGCCGCCGGGCTGGCCGGCGCCTTCCTCCTCGGCACGGGCACCTCCCTGGTCTACCCGACGCTGCTCGCCGCGGTCAGCGACGCCACCCACCCGGCCTGGCGGGCACCCGCCCTGGGGGTCTACCGTTTCTGGCGCGACGCCGGCTACGCGATCGGCGCCCTGATCGGCGGCGTGACCGCCGCCCTCGCCAGCCTGGACGCGGCGATCGGGGTGGCGGCCGTCCTCACCGCCGCCTCGGGCCTCCTCGCCTGGGCGTTCATGACCGAAACCCATCCCCGGTATACGGGGCCAGCACCGCGCCCGTAATCCTGGACAATGCGCAGGCGGGCACCTGCTTGCCGGTGAAAGCCCACGGGCTTGAGGAGGGACATGACCTGATGGATCAGCGATCGCTGTCACCGCAGACCCTGGCGGCGCAGGGCCTGGGCGAGGCGGACCCGGCCACGGGCGCCATAGCGCCGGTGATCAGCCTGTCCACGAACTACGAGCAGCAGCCGGACGGCTCCTACCTCCAAGGCCGGGCCTACACCCGGGCGGACAACCCCACCTCCGAGCATGCCGAGCGGCTGCTTGGCGCGCTCGAGGGCGGCGAGTGCGCCCTGTTCAGCTCGGGGATGGCGGCGGTCACCGCGGTGTTCCAGTCGCTGCTGCCCGGCGATCACGTGCTGGTCTCCCGGGTGCTGTACTGGGGGGTCCGCAAGTGGCTGGCCGAGTTCGCGCTGACTTGGGGCCTGGACGTGGAGTTCACCGATACCACCGACCTGCGCGCGGTGACCGCCGCGATCCGGCCGGGCCGCACCCGGCTGCTGTGGCTGGAGACCCCGGCGAACCCGATGTGGGAGGTCACCGACCTGGCCGCCGTCTGCGAGCTGGCGCACGCGGCCGGGGTCCTGGTGGCCGTGGACAACACGGTGGCCACCCCGGTGCTGACCCGGCCGTTCGAGCACGGGGCGGACCTAGTGGTGCACTCGGCCAGCAAGTACCTCAACGGGCACGGCGACGTGCTGGTCGGCGCGGTGCTTTCCGCCCGCCGGGACCCGCTGTGGGAGCGGGTCCGGTCCTGGCGCCGCACCGCCGGCGCGATGCCCGGCCCGTTCGAGGCGTGGCTGCTGCAGCGCGGCATGCGGACCCTGTTCCTGCGCGTGCACCGCGCCTCGGACACCGCCCTGGCCGTCGCCACCCGCTTCGCCGGGCATCCCGCGCTGACCGAAGTGCTCTATCCCGGGCTGCCGGACCACCCCGGGTACCAGGTCGCGGCCCGGCAGATGGACGGCGGGTTCGGCGGCATGCTGTCCATCCGGCTGGCCGGCGGGGCCGCCCAGGCGCACGCGGTGCTGCGCGAGGTGCGGGTGTTCAAGCGGGCCACCTCGCTGGGCGGGGTGGAGAGCCTGATCGAGCACCGGCGCGGCAGCGAGGGCCCGTCGTCGCCGGTGCCGGACGACCTGCTGCGCCTGTCCATCGGCATCGAGGCGCCCGGGGACCTGATCGCCGACCTTGAGGCCGCGCTCGGTGCCGAGGCCAGCGGCCCTGCTCCGGAGGCGCGCAGCAGGGAGGCTGGCCGGTGAGCGACCTGGCCGCGCAGGTGACCTCGGTCCTGGAACGTAGCGTCCTGCCGTCGGTCATCGCCCGGGGCGGCGCCATCCGGGTCGCCGCCGCCGGCGCCGACGGCGTGGTGACCCTGGAGGTGACCGGGTCACCGGGCGCGGCACTCCCGCTGGCCTCCCGTATCGAGGCCGCGGTCCGCGCCGCCGTGCCCCAGGTCACCGCCGTCCGGCTGGTCACGCCCGGCACCAGCTCCCCCGGATCGCCGCCCGGGGCCGCCGACGGACTCGCCGAGGCCGCCCGCCGGGTGCTGGACGCCGAGGTTAACCCGGCGGTCGCCGCCCACCGCGGCCATGTGACCGTCACCGGCGCCGAGCACGGCTGGATCCGGATCCGGCTTGAGGGCGGCTGCCAGGGGTGCAGCCTGGCCGAGGTGACCATCCGGCAGGGAATCGAGCCGCTGCTGCGCGCCCGACTGCCGGCCGTGACCGGCCTGACCGACGTCACCGACCACGAGGCAGGCTCCGACCCGTTCTTCTCCCCGGAGAAGCGATGATCCCCGCGGTCCCGGGCGGGCCACGGGTGCTGCTGCTGGTCCCCGCCCGCACCTACCGCACGGCCGATTTCCTGCTGGCCGCGGCCCGGATGGGCGTGGACCTGGTGATCGGCAGCGACGGCGCGCTGCCGCTGGGCGGCCGTCCGGTCATCCCGGTGGACCCGGCCGACCCCGATCGCAGCGCCAGCCTGATCACGGCCCGCTGCGGGCCGGTCGCCGCGGTGGTCGCCGCGGACGCCCCGATGCTTGAGCTGGCGACGGCGGTTTCTGCGCGGCTCGGGCTGCCGCACGTCCCGGCGGAGGCGGTTCGGAACGCCGCCGACAAGGCCCGACAGCGGCAGCGGTGGGCCGCCGCCGGCGTGCCCCAGCCGCGGTTCGAGATCATCCCCGCCGCGGCCCCGGCGGGCGCCATCCGCCGGGCGGCCGAGACGGTGGGACCCCCCTGCGTGGTGAAGGCGATCTCGCTCAGCGCCAGCCAAGGCGTCCTGCGAGCCGACAACGCCGCCGAGGCCGTGACCGCGGCCGGGCGGATCCGGCAGGTCCTCGCCGACGCCGGCCGCCCCGACCGCGAGCCCCTCCTCATCGAGGAGTACCTGCCCGGGCCCGAGATCAGCATCGACGGCCTGGTGACACCCGACGGGCTGGCCGTCACCGCCGTCTTCGACAAACCCGCTGCGCCCGACGGCCCCACCTTCGAGGAAACCCTGCTCGTCACCCCCTCCCGGCTGCCCGGCCCGGTCCTGGCGTCCGCCATCGCGACCGCCGGGCAGGCGGCCCGCGCGCTCGGGCTCACCCGCGGGCCGGTGCACGCGGAGCTGCGCATCGACGACCGCGGCAGCGAGTCCAGGTCCGCCATGCTCGAACTGGCGGCACGGTCCATCGGCGGGCTGTGCTCACGCGCGCTGCGCTTCCCCGGCGGCCAGACCCTCGAGGAGCTCATCCTGGCCAGCGCCCTCGGTCATCCGGTCCCCGCCGCCGGCCGTGCCCCTGACCAGGCCGCCGGGGTATACATGCTTCCCGTCCCGCGCGCGGGCGTGCTGCGCGCCGTCGAAGGCCGGGACCGCGCCGCGGCCGTACCAGGGATCACCGGCGTGACGATAACGATCCCTGTCGGCCAGCCGGTCCGGCCGCTCCCGGACGGGGACCGTTACCTGGGCTTCATCTTCGCCGCGGCCGCCACCCGGCACGAGGTCGAGCAGGCGCTCACCGCCGCCCGCGACCAGCTGCGCGTGATCATCCAGTGAGCTGCCCCGCGGTAGGCTGCCGCCTCCCCGGGCGCTAAGCGGCCACAGCATCTAAGCGAGTTTACTTGAGGTTATACACGCCGGTAAGTACACTCTAAAGTTAACAAGTAGCCAGGAGGGCCGGCCGTGGTCGCAGACAAGGTGGTCGCAGACGGGCAGGAGCCCGCACGGCGGCTGCCCCGCGCGCAGCGGCGGGAGCAGATCCTTGCCGCCGCCACCGAGGCCTTTGCCCGCAGCGGCTTCGCGGCCACGAGCCTGGAGGACATCGCGGCCGAGGCCGGCGTCACCCGGGTGGTCCTCTACCGGCACTTCGAGTCCAAGGCCGACCTGTACCAGGCGGTCCTCGATCGCATGTGCGGCCGCCTCGATGCCCACGTGGCCGAGCCCGTGGGCGGGTTCACCGACGCCAGCATCGACGGGCTCCTCGCAGCGGCGGCGGAGTCCCCGGCCGGGTTCCGGCTGCTGTTCAAGCACGCCCTGCGCGAGCCGGAGTTCTCCGAGCGCATCGAGAAGTTCCGCGCCGACATCACCGCCGCCGCCTTCCAGCAGATCTCGGCGCTCGTACCGGATCAGGCGCTGGCACGGTGGGCGGCGCAGCTGGCTCCGGCGGTGGCCATCGAGGCGGTCATCGCCTGGCTCGACGCGGGGCAGCCCGACCCCGCCCGGGCCGCTGCCCGGGTCCGGCGGGCGGTCATGGGCGTCATCGGTGCCGCGGTCGCCCCGGACGCGGATTGCTCCTTTCCCCATGCACCGAACACGGAAGGGCCACCATCATGACGAGCTCCGCGAAAACGGGCCCGACGCCGACGGCACGGCAGAAGCGGGTCTGGGACAAGATCGCACCCGGCTACGACAAGCAGGTCGCCTTCTTCGAGAAAAACTGGTTCACCGGCGGGCGGGAATGGCTCGGCGAGCGCGCCCGCGGCCGGGTACTCGAAGTCGCCGTCGGCACCGGCCGCAGCTTCCCTTACTACCCGGCCGACGTCACCGTCACCGGCATCGAGCTCAGCCCCGCGATGCTGGCCATCGCCCGGCAGCGGGCCAGGGACCTCGGCCGGGAGGTGACCCTGCGCGAGGCAGACGCCGAGCAGCTGCCATTCGACGACGCCTCGTTCGACACCGTCACCTGCGCGCTGGCCCTGTGCACCATCCCCAGCCCGGTCGCGGCGGTCGGCGAAATGCGGCGGGTCCTCGCCCCCGGCGGGCGCCTGCTGCTCCTGGATCACATCGCCAGCACGTGGCCGCCCCTTTACGCCGCCCAGTGGCTCGCCGAGCGAATCACGATCCGCATGGCCGGCGAGCACTTCACCCGCCGCCAGCTGCCCCTGGTCACGGCAGCCGGATTCCAGATCGCGGAGGCCGAGCGGCTCAAGGCCGGGACCGTCGAGCGCATCCACGCCGTCAAGCCCGCCTGAACCGACGGCAGCGGCACGCCCAGCCCGTAAGCAGGCACCCGGCAGGACTACCGTGTCTCGTCACCGGCGTCTTCGGCAGGAGCACCGTTGCCCTCCTGCTGCTATGCGTCGCCAGTTGCGCGCTGACCATGCCGCAGGGGCCAGCCACGGCTGCAGCCGCCCCGTAGCCCAGACCGATGAAGTCACTTCCGCTGGTACAGCAGGGCGGCGAGCGGCGCGAAGACCGCGATCAGCGCCCCGGCCGCGGCCGCAGCACCTGGGGCGCGGACGACGCGGTGCCGGTCGTCAGCGTCCAGGTGGCGGTGACGAGGAGGCTCACCGCGGGCGAGCACCAGCCGGGTGGGAGTGGCGCAGGGGCGTGCGTCAGCCTGCGTTCTTGTGGCGGGCCGGAATCAGGTCACGTGTTCTTGATGGTCTCGATCAGGGCTTCGGCTTGCTTGGACAACTGAATCTGGCTCTCGCCGCTCGCGTCGTCGTGCTCAGCGCGCCAGCGCTCGCGAGCCGCGAACTCGCGCAGCGCCTCCATGAGCACGAAGCGCGTGTCATCGGAGTCCAGGTCGAACGTGACGGTGTGCTTCGCTCCCACGGCCAGCGCGGCGAGCACCCTTTCCAGGGTGTCGCGCGCACTGGTCAGAGCAGCAGGGATGTCGAGGCCGCGGTCGGGGTCCCTGGAGATGACGAAGACCCCCACTCCCTGGTGAGAGGCCAAGTACCCCTCTTCCACAAGGAGTTGTTGTGCGTTGCGGATGGTCTGGAGGCCATCGACCTTGTACGCGTCCATCAGTTCGGAGATGCTCGGCAGCTTGCCGCCCTCGGGGTAGACGCCGGATTTGATCTTTGCGCGGATGTCGTCCGCGATTTCCCTGTATCTCGCCATGATGAAAGCTTAACACTAGTCCCTATGAGGAGCAAGCTCAGTTCGTACTCTGGTAGAGACATGTGTTAATGGTAGCCTCTACCTGGGATCAGGAGGCTGGGTTCCCGGCTCTTGCCCCACCGGCATAGCCACGGTGCGCCACAGACTTCCCGGCAGATCAGGGTGCTAGACCATGTCGCCCTTGTGACGCTTGGCCTCCAGCGCCCGCTGGTTGGCCACGTCGTCGGCGTACCGGTCGACCATCGCCCGTGATTTCCAGCCGTTGAGCCGCATCAGGTCTCCCTCGGACCCGCCGGACTTCAGCCACGCGTCGCTGAACGTGTGCCGGAACTGGTGCGGCGTCATCCCCGCGTACCCGGGCCTGCTCGGCCCGCCGGATCAGCATTTTCCTGATACCAGTGCCGAGCAGTCGGCCCCTTCCTCGTGTCCCCAGCCACACCCAGTCGGAGTCCGCGAGCTGGTGGTGTCGCCTTGCCCACAGGTACATGGCCAGCGCCCGGGCCGTCGAAGGGGCGAGCATCACGAGCCGCCCCTCGCCGGCTGCCCGCGCCCCCTTGAGCGGTACGAGGCGGAACATCGGGTTCTGGATCACGTCAGCCGGCAGGGTGTGCATGACCATGCCGAGCAGTTCCATCCGCCGGATGCCTTCACTGCGCAGGATCCGGATGATCGCGTGATCGCGGGCCGTCTCGAAGTCCCGGGCCCGGCCGCCTCCGGTGACCTCCAGCAAGTCGTCGATGAAGTCGTCCGACAGCGTCTTCGGCCGATTGTCGGACGAAGCGGCAGTGGAAGCACCGGGAGCGGCGAGCGGGCTCTTGAGCACTCGGCCGGTGGACCGGCGGCCGCGGACGGCTGGTGCAGTCATGTGGCGGGACCCTCCGTTTAAGCGTCAGGGGCGCTAGACCTACTTCTAAGCGGCGAAGCTATAGGTCTAGCGCCAGGATGCTTGGACATCGGGCGTCACGCAGAGGGCGGCAAGCACGCTCCATCCCAGGTAACATAGGGCTTCGGTAGGCCCCGATAGCTCAGTGGATAGAGCGACCGCCTCCTAAGCGGTAGGTCCCGCGTTCGAGTCGCGGTCGGGGCGCTTCCCGCATCCTGATAGGTAAGGCGGACTTGCCGTCGGCCGTCGCCGCGCTGCGGTGCGCAGCAATCGCACCGGCTATCGTCACCGGCCGCGACGCGTCCCGAAACCGGCGGATGCGGCAGGGAGGCGAGGTTCTCTTGTTGGCAACGCCGCTGATAGCGACTGTACGACCATCACCAGATCGTCTACATGACCATCATCTATCCGACTAGATGACCACGTTTCAATCAGCCCAGCGGAGCGTTCCGGCGATCGCGTCGAACAGCTCGGCCATCACCGGGGCGAGTGGCCCGTCCGGTCCGGAGAAGGCGAGCAGCAGCCATGCCCCGCTTCCCGGCACGGAGAAGTAGAACGAAAGGTCCGTGGCTGAGGTCTGCGCGCGGACTCCGGTCCCGGCTGGTACCTGGAGCACTGACACAGAACGGTTTCGTTTCTTCGCCTCCAGCGCCACCGCTTCGACGGGCAGTGGGCCGGACGGCGGCGGGGGGATGAGGGACACGAGCAGGGACGCCTGGACGGGGAGCCGCCCGGCCGACATCAGCGATAGGTAAAACTCGATGCCGCCGGTGTGCCAGGCGGCCTCGGCGAGGTCGGTTAGATGGCGGTGCAGCGCCGCCCTGACCCCGCCCGCGCCAGGGGTGTCGGCGAACTGCCGTCGGATCAGTGAACTGATCGCCTTCTGTCGGGCGCCGGGCTGGAGTGGGACCAGTGCCCAAGTGCCCGGCACGGTGATCGCGTAATCCCGAGGTACGCCGGGCGGAAGTCCGGATGGGGGTGGCGCGTCGCGCAGGTGCTGGGTGTCAGGCATCGGGGAGTCTGACCTCAAGCGTTTGCGCCATGGCATCGGCCATGTTGACCAGCGCTTCTGAGAACTTGAACTCAGTCCACGCGACCATGAGGAGGACCGCGTCCTCGATGACCGGAGGACGCACCGCATAGGTGACGTGCAGGTGCGGCCGGTCAATCACGATGGGAAGCCGGCTCTTGTGCCAGTAGCCACTGTGGAATCTCACCGCCGGCCCTGCGGGCAAGTCGACATCCGTCATCTCGATTGGGCTGAGTGTGTCCTTGTCGGGCGTTCCGTACAGCTCACGGTAGTGATCGAGTGTGCTTGGCGGCGTCTCTGAGTGCTCGGCGAATACGTCGATGGTCGCGATCGGCGGCAGCCTGTTGAAGTCTGGGAGGAAGACAATCCCCCCTTTCCGCACATGACGTCGCTGGCAGTCCTCCGTGTGATCGCTGATGACCTGCGCGAACTTCTCAAGATCTTCCTTGGGTTTCTCCTCGCCAAGAACTTTGATCGCGGCTCTCCGTCCGACCTCCTTAGGCGGCAGGTCGCTCCTCAGGGGCAGCCAGAGCGCCGTCGGGGGGATCTTTACGTCGACTGTCCAGTTGGCCTGCCGTGGCGGGTGCGAGTTATGCAAGTTCATATGTCGCTTGCTCCTTCAGCCAGTCATAGCCAGGAATGCCGATATCGAAATGATTTAGCACAGAATCGAGCTTGTCGACCGAGTCGATGGTCAGCGCGCCAGCCTGGCTACCAGTCCAAAGGTGACCATAATGCGTGATGCTGTTCGCGAAATTGATTCCACTCAGCTTGGATACGTTCGCGATGCCGGGAACTTCTTCGAGTTCCCTCAGCGACTGGGCGATCTCGGGGCTGCGCATTTGGAATGCCTGCTTGACGGCGTCCTTGATCGTCTGGGTAGGCTGCTTGCCGAGGACGTTCTCCCAGTCAGTGTCCCGCACGGTCTTGATCACCGTGACCGGATTGGTCGGCTTGAAGTCTTCGACGGACGCCCTGCTGAGCTTGCCGAAAACACCGGGAAGTTTAGTGGCAATTCCTTCCTCGGTGATTGTGGTCGTCTCGGCGTCGTCAGCCTCCCCCACAAGGTTGTTCAGGTCGTCGAGCGAGATACCGCCATCGGAGGTGAGCCCGGTGGACAGTATGTCCGCGCGGGCCGCTGCACCTTCTAGGCCGATCTCGTCCGCGACTTCCACGGTGGCCTCTCCGGCGCGGAGCAGGTTCCTGCCCCAGCCGAGGGTGGCCATGCTGACCAGGTCGAGTCCGAGGTCCATCCAGGAGCCCTTGCCGAAGATGGCGAGGATCAGGTGGCAGACGGCAGCCACCTCGGTCAGGGTGAGGGCCATCCCCTCAAGGGCGAGGGCGAGTGGCGGGCAGATGAACGCGAATATGAGGGCGAGGACGCCGAGGGCGGTGGCGATCCAGCCGCAGACGGTCGCGATGTCGCCGAGGACCTGGGCCCAGTGCTGCTCGCCCCAGCCGAACGTGGCGTCGGCGGCAGAGGTGATGTCGTGCCACAGGCCGGTCTGGTCCTGCAGGCCGTCGCTGCCCAGGGCGGCCCGGATGGCCGCGGCGGCGCTGGCGGCCGCCGCGTCCCGCGCGGCGACTGCCTGGGCGAGCCACCCGTTAGCGGTCCTGTATTCGAGTGCGCTGGCGTTGTACCGGGCTACTGCGGTTCGCAGCGGCGTGGTCGCGTCGGCCGGCGTAAACATCAGCACCGGGTTCCCCGACGAGTCAAGCAGCGGCTGTGCCGGGTCGAGGCTGGCGGAAAGGTTAAACCCCGTGTAAGGAACCATGCCCTTGTTGGCGACCTCGGCGGCGGCGAGCTGAGTGCGCATCACCACCCAGGCCCCCTGGGCCTGGGTGAGGGCTCGCAAGGACAGGGCCTGGGCCTGGTCAAGTGCCGACGCGTACCCGGTGGGGGCGACCGGGCTGATGCCGAGGGCCTGCCCGGCGGCGAAGTACCGCTCGTGCGCCCGGGTGAGTTTGGCCGCCGC
>Ga0102924_1007014_pt1 | contig 10431 bp, 9 predicted proteins | sample PaiPotPPM11metaG_FD_80116 | JGI IMG/M metagenome (GOLD analysis project Ga0102924, IMG submission 80116) | Iron sulfur acid spring bacterial and archeal communities from Banff, Canada, to study Microbial Dark Matter (Phase II) - Paint Pots PPM... ...
ATGTCGTAGCGGGCGATCAGCTCGCGCCAGGCGGCTTCGTCTCCGGTCACGCCCCCGCTGCTCGCGTCCCCGCCGCTAGCGCCCTCACTGCTCACGTCATTACCCTCGCGCTTCCCTGCCCTGCGTGCCACCGCTATTGCCCCCCGCCGCGGCGCTGCGGCTTCGGACGAACTCCAGGCTCCCAGCGAAGATGGCCTGCGCGTCGTTGTCGAGAGTTGCAACGTGGAAGCTGTCGGGGCATTCCCGCACTTCCAGCCGTTCCTCGGGCAACGCGGCGCGCAGCACCCGCAGGCTGGCCGGCCCGACCACATGGTCAACCGTGGAGTGGTACACGAGTACCGGCTGATTCACGTCGCCGAGCTGGGCCTGGGTCGCCCGCCACAGCCCGGGCAGGGTCGCCGCCGCCTTGACCGGGATCCGCTGGTAGCCGACTTCGCTGACCTCGTCCTTCTTGATGTCGCTGGTGATTCCCTTCAGGGACGGCACCACAAACTTCAGCACCGGGGCGAGCATGAACAGGCGGGTGTCGGCGGTCACCGACGGGTTGACCAGCACGAGCCCGCTGATCGCCGGGCCGCGTAGCTCGGCCAGCCGCAGCGCGAGGCAGCCGCCCATCGACAGGCCCATGACAAAAATCTCATCCGTGCGCGCCCGGAGTTCATCGAACGACCGGTCGACCTCGGCGTACCAGTCCTGCCAGCGGGTATGCGCCATCTCCTGCCAGGTGGTGCCGTGCCCGGGCAGCCGCGGCAGCGACACGCTCAGGCCCGCGTCGGCCAGGTAGTCCGCCCAGGGCCGCAGCGAGTGCGGGCTGCCGGTGAAACCGTGGCAGAGCAGGACACCGGTGGCGCCGCCCGCGTGGGTGAAGGACTCCGCTCCTGGCAGCACGGGCATGGCCGGATCCTCTCGGGCGGGCGGCGCGATCGCCTGCTTCGGTCCCCTCATCCGCATCGTCGCAGACGGGGGCCGGTGAGGCATCCCCAAGGGAGCCATCACGTGGGACCATATCTACGTGTTCTACTGGGTGGTCAAGGCGATTCTGTGGCCGTTCCTGCGGCTGTTCCGGCCCTGGGCGGAGGGGACCGAGAACGTGCCGCGCGAGGGCGCCGCGATCATCGCGAGCAACCACCTGTCGTTCTCTGATCATTTCTTCGCGCCGCTGCCGTTGCCACGCAAGGTGGTTTTTCTGGCCAAATCGGAGTACTTCACCGGCCGCGGCCTCAAGGGCCTGTTCAGCAAGGCGTTCTTCAGTGGCATGGGCCAGATACCGGTGGACCGCTCCGGCGGCGAGGCCAGCGAGCGCGCGCTGCGCACCGGGCTGCGCGTGCTGGCGCGCGGCGAACTGCTCGGGATCTACCCGGAGGGGACCCGGACCCCGGACGGGCGGCTGTACCGGGGGAAGACCGGCGTGGCCCGGCTCGCCCTGGAGGCCAGGGTGCCGGTGATCCCGTGCGCGATGATCGGGGGCTTCGAGTTCCAGCCGCCGGGCAAGATCGCGCCCAGGCTCCGGATCCGGCCGGGCGTCAGGTTCGGCAAGCCGCTCGAGTTCTCGCGGTACTACGGGCTGGAAACCGACCGGTTCGTGCTCCGGGCGATCACCGACGAGATCATGTACGAGCTGATGAAGCTGTCCGGCCAGGAATACGTGGACGAGTACGCGCAGCGCGCCAAGCTCAGCCTGCAACTGCCCCGGAGACCGCACGGGAGCGGGCACGAGAACGGCGCGTCCGCGCCGGGCGCGGAGACCGGCGGCCCGGACGCGGCCAGCCCGGACGCGGTGGCGGTCGACGCGAGCACCGGCGAGCCCGCCGACGACTGACCGGCCCGGTCCCGGGCCGGCGAAACCCCTCCGTTCCAGGGCCGGAATGGTTCGGGCCGGGAGCGGCCGAAGGGGTCATACGCAGCTAAGCGCGGATAACCGTTAATCGCCGTTCGACATGTCTCCGCAGGTCAACCAGGCGGCTTCGCCAGTCGTCCCATGACTGGCGGGCTGGTCTTCGCCCGTCGCGAGGGGGGCAACGTGAAGATCAGGAAGCTGGGCGTCGCGGCCTGGCCGGCGCTCGCGCTGGCCACGCTGACGGTGGCGAGTGCCGCGGCCGTGGCGAGCACGACGAGTGCGACGACCGCGGCCAGGGTGGCCACTGCCGGATCGGCAGACTTCCGGCACGCGTGCTCGGCCGCGCCGCCGCCGGGACAGGCGCAGTGCCTGGCCTTAGTCCGGACCTCGGTGGTGGCCTACGCGGGGATCGACCGGGCCGCCACCCCGGCCGGGTACAGCCCCGCCAGCCTGCGCAGCGCGTACAACCTGACCCAGGCGTCGGCCGCGGCGGGGCGCGGCGAGACGGTCGCGGTCGTGGACGCCTACAGCGACCCGCAGGCGGCCGCGAACCTCAAGGTCTACCGGTCCCAGTACCGCCTGCCCGCCTGCGGCACGGCGAACGGCTGCCTGCGCATCGTCAACCAGCAGGGCGCGGCGGGCCCGCTGCCGGCCGCGGCCGGCCGGAACGGCTGGGCCGAGGAGGAGTCGCTGGACCTCGACATGGTGTCGGCCATCTGCCCGAACTGCCACATCATCCTGGTCGAGGCGGACAACGACGACACCGGCAACCTGGGCGCGGCGGTGGACTCCGCGGTCTCGCTCGGCGCGCGGTTCGTGTCCAACAGCTACAGCAGCACCGAGACGTCCAGCGAGATCGCCGACGACGCGTACTACGACCACCCGGGCGTGGCCATGACCGCGGCCAGCGGCGACGCCGGCTACGGCGTCGGCTATCCGGCCGCCTCCCGGTACGTGACGGCGGTCGGCGGTACCGCCCTGGTCCGGGCGCGCGGCACGGCGCGCGGCTGGCGGGAGACCGTCTGGGACCTGGGCGGGGCCACCGGGTCCGGGTGCTCGGCTTACGAGCCCAAGCCCTCCTGGCAGACCGACCCGGGTTGCCCGCGCCGCACGGACAACGACGTGGCGGCCGTCGCGGACCCGCAGACCGGCGTCGCGGTGTACGACACCTACGCCGGGGACGGCGGATGGGAGGAGTTCGGCGGGACGTCCGTCGGCTCGCCGCTCATCGCCGCGACCTACGCGCTGGCCGGCCCGCCGGACGCGGGCGCCAACCCGGTCGAGTACCCCTACGAGCACACCAGCCAGCTCTACGACGTCACCTCGGGCAGCGACGGCTCGTGCGGCGGTTCCTACCTCTGCACCGCCAAGGTCGGCTACGACGGGCCGACCGGGTGGGGGACGCCCGACGGCACGGGCGCGTTCCAGGCCGTCGATAACGCCGTCACCGTCAGCAGCCCGGGAGCGCGGCGCGGCCTGACGGGCCGGAAGATCTCCGCGCTGGACATCGCGGCGACCGACTCGGCCTCCGGCCAGGCCCTCACGTTCTCCGCGACCGGGCTGCCCGCGGGCCTGTCGATCAGCTCCGGCGGCACGATCTCCGGCACGCCGCGGACCCTCGGGTACTACCGCGTGCGGGTGTACGCGACGGACGGCACCGGGATCGCGGCGGCCGCCTCGTTCTCGTGGGTGGTGCGGTCGGTCGGGGCCATCCGGTCGCGGCTGGCCGGCCAGTGCCTGGACGACTGGCACAGCGGCACGGCCAACCGGAACAAGATCGACATCTACGGATGCAACCGCGGCCGCGCGCAGAACTGGTCGGTCAACCCCCGGGCCAACGGCACGCTGCAGATCAGCCTGGTCAGGGCGCCTGGCCGGTGCGTGACCGTCCCCCGCAACGCCGCGGCCGCGGGCACGAAGGTCGTGCTGTTCCGCTGCGCCGCCCCGGGCCAGGCCTGGCGCGCCCGGGGCGACGGCCACCTGGTCAACCCGCGGTCCGGCAAATGCCTGACCGATCCCGGCGCCGGGGGCCCCGGCACCCAGCTGGAGATGACTCGCTGCGCAGATTCGGCCGCCGAGCACTGGGTCTTGCCTTAGCGCCGGGTCAGCCCGCCCGGGGCATTAGGGTGGCGGGCGGAACGGCGAGACGCAGACCACGCGAGAGGAAGATCCATGCGAGTCGGAGTCCTGACGGGCGGCGGCGACTGCCCGGGCCTGAACGCGGTCATCCGGGGCATCGTGCGCACGGGTGTGGCGGAATTTGGCTATGAGTTCACCGGGTTCCGCGACGGCTGGCGCGGCCCGCTCGAAGGCGACGCCATGCCCCTGGACGTGCAGGCGGTCCGCGGCATCCTGCCCCGCGGCGGCACGATCCTCGGCACGTCCCGGACCAACCCGCTGAGTGAGAGCGCGGCGTCGGGCGGGCGCTCCGGGCTGGAGCGGGTCAAGGCGAACCTGGCCCGCCTCGGCGTCGACGCGCTGGTGGCCATCGGCGGCGAGGACACCCTGGGCGTCGCCGCCCGGCTGCACGAGAACGGCGTGAACGTCGTCGGCGTGCCGAAGACCATCGACAACGACCTGGGCGTGACCGACTACACGTTCGGCTTCGACACCGCGGTGAACATCGCGATGGAGGCCATCGACCGGCTGCACACCACGGCGGAGAGCCACCACCGGGCGCTGATCGTCGAGGTCATGGGGCGCAACGCGGGCTGGATCGCGCTGCATGCCGGTATGGCCGGGGGCGCCAACGTGATCTTGATTCCGGAGCAGCCGTTCGACATCCAGCAGGTCTGCAAGTGGGTGGAGCACCGGTTCGAGACCCGGTACGCGCCGATCGTGGTCGTGGCCGAGGGCGCGCGCCCCAAGAGCGGCGACGAGGCGTTCCTGGCCCAGGAACGGGACGCGTTCGGGCACCTGCGCTTCGGCGGGGTGGGGCAGATGCTGGCCGCCGAGATCGAGCAGCGCACGGGCAAGGAGGCCCGCGTCGCCGTGCTCGGTCACATCCAGCGGGGCGGCACCCCGACCGCGTTCGACCGCGTGCTGGCCACCCGGTTCGGCGTGCACGCGATCCGCGCGGTGGCCGACGGAGCGTTCGGCGCGATGGTCTCGCTGAGCGGCACCGAGATCGTCCGGATCCCGATCGCGACGGCGACCAGCGAGCTCAAGCTGGTCCCGCCGGAGCGCTACGCCGAGGCCGAGCTCTTCTTCGGCTGAGGCGGCCAGGTCACCCCGGGAGAGCCGCGTGCCGTCTGCCGCCGACCCAGCGCTCGAGCCAGCGTCAGGGCCAGCGCCAGGGCGGGCGCAACGGGGCGCGCAGCGGGCGGCGCGGGCCCGCGAGCGGGCGCGGGATGGGCCGGCGCCGCGGCGTTCCGCCGCGAGGACCGGGAGATCCTCCGGCTGGCCCTGCCCGCGTTCGGCGCCCTGGTGGCCGAGCCACTGTTCCTGCTCGCGGACTCGGCGATCGTCGGCCGGATCGGCACGGTGCCGCTCGGCGGCCTCGGCGTGGCCAGCCAGGCGCTGACCACGCTGGTCAACATCTCGATCTTCCTGGCCTACGGGACCACGGCGGCGGTGGCCCGCCAGCTCGGCGCCGGGCGGCGCCAGGAGGCCATCCGCCTGGGAATCGACGGGATCTGGCTGGCCGCGGCGATCGGCGTGCTCGTGCTCGCCGTCGGCTGGCCGCTGGCACCGGAGATCGTCCGGGTCTTCGGCGCCTCGCCCGCAGTGAGCAGCGGCGCGGTGACCTACCTGCGGATCAGCCTGTTCGGGGCGCCGTCGATGCTGGTCATCCTGGCCGGGACCGGCGTGCTGCGCGGCCTGCAGGACACCCGCACCCCGCTCACGGTGGCGATCGCCGCGAACGCCCTGAACATCGGGCTGAACGCGACGCTGGTCCTCGGGCTGCACCGCGGCCTGGCCGGGTCCGCGACGGGCACGGTCATCGCGCAGTCCGCGGGCGCGGTGGCCTACGTCGCGATGATCGCCCGCGGCGCCCGGCGAGCCGGCGTCGGCCTCGGCTTGGACCGGGCGGGCCTGAGCGCGGCCGCGACCGCGGCGGTGGGGCTGATCGTGCGCACGCTCGCCTTGCAGGCGGTGCTGGTGGTGACCACGGCGGTCGCCGCCCGCCAGGGCGACGCTTCGATCGCGGCGCACCAGGTCGCGTTCCGGCTCTGGACGTTCATCGCGCTGGCCCTCGACGCGATCGCGATCGCGGGCCAGGCCATAACCGGGCGGAGCCTGGGCGCGGGCGACGCGGCCGGGGCCCGCGCCGCCACCGGCCGCATGATCGGCTGGGGCGCGGGGTACGGGACCGGCTTCTGCCTGGTCCTGCTGCTGACCCGGCCGCTGCTGCCCGGGCTGTTCGCGGTCACCCCGGCGGTCCGCGGGCTGCTGCTGGCCGTGCTCATCGTGGCCGCGCTGCAACAGCCGGTGGCGGGCGTGGTCTTCGTCCTCGACGGGGTGCTGATCGGCGCGGGCGACCAGCAGTACCTGGCCTGGGCCGGGCTGGCCGCGCTGGCCGTCTTCCTGCCCGCCGTGCTGCTGGTCCGCGTCCTGCACGGCGGCCTGGTGGCGCTGTGGCTCGCCTACAGCCTGTGGCTGCTGGTCAGGTTCGTCACGCTGGTGCTGCGCGCTCGCGGCCACCGCTGGCTGGTAACCGGCGCCGGCCGTCCCGGTCAGGTCCGGATCCGGAAGTAGCCGACGGCGGCCGTCGCCCGCAGGTCGATTGCGCTGATCCGCTCGTCGCGGCGGGCGGGTTCGGCGTTCCGCCGGGGTTTCCAGGCTGGCAGACTGGGGAGATGTCCGCGCTGCCTCTAACCTCCCCCGACGCGAGCCCCGACGCCGGGTCGCCGCTGAACGAGCCGTGCGTGCTGCTGAAGCTGGGCGAGATCGTGCTCAAGGGCCGCAACCGCCAGCAGTTCGAGCGGCTGCTGCACGAGAACATCCGCCGGGCGGTACGCGACATCGGGGTGCAGATCTGGCAGCGCGAGGGCGTGATCGTCCTGCGCGTTGCCCAGTCCGGGAACGCCCTGGCCGCGGACGCGCCGGCCGGGAACGCACAGGCGGCGGAGGCGGCGGCCGACCTGGTCGCCGCGCGCATGCGCAACGTGATGGGCCTGACCCGGGTCTGCCGGGCGGTCCGGGTGGCCAAGGACCCCGAGGCGGCCGCCGACGCCGCGGTGCGGCTGACCGCCGGGCGGCCGGGCACGTTCGCGGTGCGCGCCCGCCGCCGGGACAAACGGTTCCCGGTCAACTCCTCGCAGCTCGCCCGGCTGATCGGCACCCGGATCCAGGAGGCGCACGGCTACCCGGTCGACCTGTCGCACCCGGACACCACGGTGTTCGTCGAGGTCGACCAGTCCGAGGTGTTCGTGTTCACCGAAGGACTGCCCGGCCAGGGCGGCCTGCCGGTGAACATGAGCGGCCGTGCGCTGGTCCTGATGTCGGGCGGCATCGACTCGCCGGTGGCCGCCTACCGGATGATGCGCCGCGGCCTGCGCTGCAGCTTCCTGCACTTCTCCGGCCTGCCGCTGACCGGGCCCGAGTCGGTCTACAAGGCCTACGGCCTGGTCCGCGAGCTGGACAAGTTCCAGGGCGGGTCGAGGCTGTTCGTGGTGGCGTTCGGGCGCGCGCAGCAGCGGGTGGCCACGTCCGGGGCTGGCCGGCTGCAGATCATGGCGCAGCGGCGGCTGATGCTGAAGACCGGCGAGGCGCTGGCGCGCCGGCTGCGCTCGGCCGCGCTGGTCACCGGCGATTCGCTGGGCCAGGTGAGCAGCCAGACGCTGACCAACATCACCGCGCTCGACGACGCGGTCTCGCTGCCGATCCTGCGCCCCCTGATCGGCCTGGACAAGACCGAGATCATGGCCGAGGCGCGCCGGATCGCCACGCTGCACATCTCTGAACTGCCCGACCAGGACTGCTGCTCGCTGCTGACCCCGCGCCAGGTGGAGACGCGGGCGCGGATCGAGGACCTGCGCCGGATCGAGGCCCGGCTGGAGGCCGACGACCTGGCCGAGGAACTGGCCGCCGCGGCCCAGGAGCACACGCCCCGGGCGTAGGACCAATCAAAAGATCAAACCAAGCCGTCCGAACGTGTCCTACTTCGGGTAGCCACGCACCCGGCTGAGGCGATCCGGGCTGCGCTCCGCCGGACGCCGGCCGGACGGGTGGCCCCAGCTGGCCTGGTCGCCGTCCTTGACCTGGTGAACCCAGGGCGCCGGAGCGGGGACCGGCACCGGCGCCGACACGCTATCCCCGACCGCGTGCGCCCGGATGATCGCGGCGCCCGACATCGAGCCGGCCGGGCGGGCGTTATCGATGTCCGGAACGGGCGCGCGCGCCGCGACGACCAGGTGCGCCCAGATGGTCGCGTCGCCGCCCTTGGTGTTCAGCAGGCCGCCGCTGCCCCACAGCGCGGTGGTCCCGGGAATCAGCGCGAGGTCGCCGATGCCGACCCCGGTCGCCCGGCTCGCGGCGATCTTGATCCGGTTCCAGCGCCCGGCCCGCGACAGGTGCAGGATCCAGGTCGCGGAATCCGTTCCGCTGGTCACGACCGGGATCCAGATCCCGCCGGCGCCGTCCGGCGCGAACCGCTCGGTGAGCTGCACGCCCCAGGGGGCCACGAACCTCTTCCAGCGCGCGCCGTCCCAGTGGGCCAGGACCAGGCGCCCGTTCTGGCCGCTGACCGGGGAGATGCCGGACACCCAGACGCTGGTCCTGGACACGGCCACGACGTCCTCGAGCTGGGTATTGGCCAGCGCCGCGTCGGCCGAGACCACCCGCTTCCAGGCGCGGCCGTTGTAGTGCGCGACCCAGCCGCCCTGCGGGCTGGCCGTGATGGCCCAGATGTCGTGCCGGGCGAACGCACTCGCCCGGTAGATCCGGTTGGCCAGCCCGGGAGCCCTGATCCAGGCCCGGCCGTTGAAGTGCCACGCGCCGAGGCTGGCCTCGCCGCTGAGCGTCGAGGACCCGAACACCCACACGTCGTCGCGGTTGATCGCGGCGACCGAGGTGAGCTGCCCCGGCTGGGACCAGGCCTTCGCGACCGACCACTTCGCGCCGTTCCAGTGCAGCACGTAACCGTCGCCCACGGCCCAGACGCTCCGGTGCGACGACGCGGCCGCGGCGACGATGAAGCCGCTGAGCCCGGCCGGCAGGGCCGAGGAGCGCCAGTGCTGCCCGTTCCAGTGCTCGGCCGCGGGCGTGCTGGTTCCGCCGGGATTGGTGCCGCCGAACGCCCAGGCGTCGGTTTTCCCGAGTGCGACGACGGCCGAGTAACCGGATGCGTTTCCCCCCGCCCCGTAGTGGACGGTCGCGACGATCTGCCAGTCCGGGGCGTCCACGTCAGCGGCCCGGGCCGGTAGGCCAGCGACCATGAGAGCCGCGGTGGCGGAAATGGAGCCCACGATGATAGCCGCGCGGCGGGCTTTTTTCATCGTGGTGCTCCGGTCGTCCGGGGGACAGTGGGAAGAATGGGCGATTTGCGTTCAGGCTAGGGCAGCATAAAGCGATAGGAAAGCCGGTCCCAAGGTACTACCAGATTCATGGATTGCGGGGGGTCGCCCACGCTCTTGGCCTGCCGATCGCCGCGGCCAGCATCCTGGCGAAGATCGTCACCACCCTGGACGTGCTGTCCGGCGGCCGGGCCTGGCTCGGCATCGGCGCCGCCTGGAACGAGGAGGAATCGCGCGGCCTGGGCATCCCGTTCCCGCCCGTGGCCGAGCGCTTCGAGCGCCTCGAGGAGACGCTGCAGATCTGCCTGCAGATGTGGCGCGGTGACGAGAGCCCGTACGCAGGCCGGCACTACCAGCTCGAGCGGCCGCTCAACTCGCCGCAGGCCCTGACCCGGCCGCATCCGCCGATCATGATCGGCGGATCGGGCGAGCGGGAGACGCTGCGGTTCGTGGCCCGCTAACCAGCGGGTGACGCCGCCCACCCGGTCCACCGCTCGACGGTTATGTCGATCAGCGGGCCGGCGGGCGGGTCCTCCTGGTACGGCCGGTACCGCTCGGCGAGCCGGGCGATCGGCCCGGCCATCCGCGCCGGGTCCTCGATGATCGCGGCCCGGCCGTCGGCGCGCACCCACCACAGCCTCGCCCAGTCCTCGTCGTACTGGTCGGCCAGCACCGCGACCCGCGGGTCGGCCCGGATGTTGCGCAGCCGCCGCAGGTCGCGGGTGGTCTTCGGCTTGGCGTCCACCGCGATGTAGAGGTGATCGCGGTCCACGGCGAACGTGACCGGGACGACGTGCGGCCGGCCCGCCTCGGTCACCGTGGCCAGCGTGGCCACCCGGGCGTTCGCGAGCCGCTGCCTCGCCTCCTCCGCACGCACGGCCCGCACCCTAGCGCAGCCGCGCTGGATCCTCGCCGGGCCCGGCCCTGCGGCGGCGAGTGACGGGTGCCGGAAGAGGCTTGCGAGCGAGGTGGCAAGATAGCTCCACCTGCGGACGAGGGGTCGGGGCGCCGCGGCCGGGCTAGCCCGGGGCGGCGCGAGAGCAGGAAGGAGCAGGTCAGCCGGACATGAGGCATCCGGAGACCAGCGCGCAGCAGGCAGGCGCGCCGGAGACCGCGGTCGGCGCCACCTGGCGGATC
>Ga0102924_1007015_pt1 | contig 10431 bp, 11 predicted proteins | sample PaiPotPPM11metaG_FD_80116 | JGI IMG/M metagenome (GOLD analysis project Ga0102924, IMG submission 80116) | Iron sulfur acid spring bacterial and archeal communities from Banff, Canada, to study Microbial Dark Matter (Phase II) - Paint Pots PPM... ...
ATCAAGGTGCGGGACGTGAGCTTCGTCTCCGCCGATCACGGCTGGGCGCTCGGCAGCGGCGAGCTGGTCACCACGACCGACGGCGGCGCCCGCTGGACGCGGCTGCCCGGCCCGCCCGCCGGCCTGGCGCACATCCGGTTCGCCTCCGCGGCGGTCGGATACGCCTGGACCAGCACCGGGTCGCTCTGGATCACCACCAACGGCGCCGCCTCCTGGCGGCCGGGCGGGTTGACCCAGGTGATCTCGCTCGAAACCGCCGCCGGCTGGGTGTGGTCAATCGCGGGCGAGCAGCCCTACCCGAGCATCTGGCGGGCCCCGGCGGGCAGCACCGCCTGGACGAACCTGGGCGTGACCCCGAATCGCTCCGCCACCCTCGCCGTGCACGGCGACGTCGCCTACGTGGTCGGCCAGCAGGGCGCCGGGCCGATCGCTGCGTCCCTGGATGTCTTCGCCGGTACCCAGCCGGTGCGCCACGAATCACTGCCGTGCGTGCACGGTCAGGCCTACGTGCCGTTCGCGGCGCTCGGGTTGTCCACCGATGGTCTGGTCTACCTGGTCTGCGACGTCATGAACAACCAGTCCAGCTCGCCGGCGCAGACGCAGCTGGCCTACGAGTCCGTCAACCAGGGCCGCAGCTGGAGCGCCGACAACCCGCCGCCGCCGCAGCCGCCGCAGGGCGTGACCGCCGTCGTCGGCGAGCGGTTGGCCTGGACCTCCGGGCCGGACCTGTACCTGCGCACCGGGCACGGCTGGCACGTCTCGCTGACCGACCGCGGGCACGGGTTCTCGCTGGTCGGATTCGAAACGAACACCCAGGGCGTGGCCCTCGGCACCAACGGCTATCTGTGGATAACCCGCAACGGGGGCACGAGCTGGAGCCGCGTCACCGTCTGAAGGGCACACGCTAAAGCCGCAGAGCGGGGAAGATCGTGGCATGACCCGCCTGCACGAGGGCCCGCCTGCCTGGCTGCTGTGGCAGATCGACGCGGACGCGGGAGTAGCGGTCAGCGACCGGGGACTCGCGGTGCGGATAGCCCCGTTCCATGGCGTGACGGGCGTGGCCTGGGATGAGCCAGGCGAGCACTCCACCATCCCGCCCCGGGCCGTCGGCGGCGGCAACATCGACTGCCGGGAACTGGTATGGTGCGGGCTCGCGGACTCCAGGCAGGCCGCCCGCGCCTGCGTCGCCCCGGTGATGGAGGCTCAACCAGCCGGGGTACGCACGCTATCGCGGCGGTCCCGCGCAGCGCCGCGCCGGTCCCGACACCGAACGCGGCTACGTAGATGAGCACCAGCCCGGCTTCGTGGATCAGCACGGCCGCGGCCAGGCCCGCCATGATCGCCGCGCGGGCGGTATCCACCGTCACCATCAGGCGACGGCGGTCGACCCGGTCGGCTATCACCCCCGCGCCGGTACCGAGCAGCAGCCACGGCAAGCCCTGCACCGCCGTGACGGCCGCCACTGCGGCGGGCTCGCGCGTCAGCTGGGCTACGAGCAGCGGGAAGGCCGCCAGCCTGACGCCGTTCCCGAAGTCGGAAAGGAATCCCGACAGCCAGTACCGGCAGAACGGCGCGCGGAACCCGCCAGCGAAGGCGACCAGCCCATCATGGTGTCCGCTCCCATCAGGTACCGCCATCTGCCCTCCGCTGCCGCGGTTTCGACGTGCATCGTACGTCGTTTTCACGATACTACGTACACTGCACGTTGAAAGGTAGAATTTCGGCGATGACACCGACCAGCCACTCCCGCGTCAGCGCCAGCGCGCCGGCGTCGATCTGGGACTTCCCCGAGCACGGCAGCCGGGGTCCCAGGGCCCGGCACGACCGCGCGGCCATCGCCGCGCTCGCCGTCCGGATCGCCGATGCCGAGGGCCTGGATGCGGTCACCATGCGCCGCCTGGCGGGCGAGCTAGGCATCGCCGTCATGTCGCTCTATAACTACGTTCCCGCCAAGGAGCACCTCGCCCAGCTGATGACCGACCAGCTGGCCGGCGAGTACGCATACCCGGTCACGCCCCCTCCGGACCCGCGCGCCGCCATCGCCGATCTGGCCGGGCAGACCCGTGATATCGCGCGGCGCCACCCGTGGCTGGCCGGGCTGCTCCACCCCCCGATGCCGCCCGGCCCCAACGGGCTGCGGTACCTCGACCACTTCCTCGGCCTGCTAGCGGGCTCCAGGCTCAGCACCGGGGCCCGGCTGGAAATCATCACCATGATCCGTGGCTTCGCTACCATGTACGGCGCGATGCAAGCAAGCCCAGTCAGCACGAACGGGCAGACGACCACGCAGGTCCAGGCGCTCACCCGCGCCGCGGCCCAGGGCCGCTACCCCCATCTCGCCGCGGCCCTCGCAGCCGCCGGCCCGCCGCGCCGCCACGATGACATCTTCCGGTCCGGCATTGAGCGCCTCATCGAGACCGCCCGGCTGCGGTGACGCCAGCGGGCTCAGATCGAGCGGATGGCACCGCCGTCCACCGGGATCATCGCGCCGGTGATATAGGAAGCGGCCGGGGAGAGCAGGAACGCGGCCGCCCGGCCGAACTCCTCAGGCTCGCCGTACCTGCGCAACGGGATACTTCCTGAACGGCGCGCACGGACCTCATCGGGATCGCCGCTGAGGGCATCGAGTTCACGGACCCGGTCGGTGGCTATCCGGACCGGCAGGATCCCGTTCATCCGGATCCCGGCCGGGCCGAGGTCGTCGGCGAGCGTCTTCACCACGCCGGCCAGAGCTGGGAAGAGCCCGTTGGAGATGGCGAGTTCTGCCAGTGGCGCGCGCACGGAGGAGGCCAGCACGAACACGACCGAGCCGCCCGTCCCGGTCCGGGAGCCGGGCGCGGCGTGACCATCCAGATCTGCCGCGAGAGCCCGGGCGAGCCGGACCGCTCCGAGGAAGACGCTTTCGAACGCCGAACGCCACGCCTCATCTGTCGTATTCGCGACGGTCCCCGGCGGCGATCCGCCCACGCTGATCAGCGCGCCGTCCAGGCGGCCGAACCGGTCCCGGGCGGCCGCGATGAGCAGGCCCGGCGCCGCGGGATCGGCATTATCCGCCGTAACCCAGGCGACGGCGTCAGCCCCGATGCCGTCGTGCGCGAGGCGGGCCGCGGCCGCGGCGGCCGTAGTCTCATGCGGAGCGCTGAGCACGACCCGGGCCCCTTCTCCGGTCAGCGCCAGGGCCGCCGCGAACCCCAGGCCACGGCTGCCGCCGGTCACCAGGTAAACCCTGCCGCGCAACCCGAGATCCATCCGGCCATCGTGCCCCAGGACCCATGCCGGACCGTAACGTTGCCGGAACGGTCCGGCCGTAGCCTGCGAAATATGAGGTACGCGCTGATGACCGGGCTGCTGACGGTGGCGTATCTGGGACTGGTCCTGCTGGCCACCCAGGTGTTCGCGTTCCACACGCCGGTGGCGCTGGCCGCCGCCACGGTGACGGCGGCGGTGCTGTTCAACCTGCCGCGCCGTAGCCTGCAGCGGGCGGTGCGCCGGCGGTTCCACCGCCCGTAGCGCCGTTAGGTGACGGGCCAGATGATGTCGTCGATACTGCGGCGCTGCCGCGACGGCGCATCGGCCCGCCTCGCAGGCGGGCGGGGCTCCGGTGCCGGTCGCGCCGCGTTGGCCTGCCCGGGCCGCCCGACGGCCGCCATGGTGGTGACCTCCCAGTGACCGGGCACGGCGAACTCGGCCGCCAGCCCGGCCCGGTCGAACGCCCGGAATTGCCGGACGTGCAGGCCCAGGGCCTGGGCCTGCACGGTCATGTGTGCGACGGCCTGGCCGAGGTCGTACAGCGAGAACTCGGAGTACTCCCAGTCGGTGCCCTCCACGTAGCGGTGCGCCAGGTTGGCGATCAGCAGGCTCGCCGCCGGCGCCCAGGCGCCGGAGCTACGGGCCAGATACCGGACCAGCCGGGCGTGGGTTGCATCCTCGCGCTGGCCCACGATGAACGCCCACGGCTGGGAGTTGCCCGCTGAGGGCGCCCACCGGGCCGCCTCCAAGAGCGCCTCGGTCTCCGCCGCCGTCAGCTCATCGGACGCGTCGAAGGTCGTCGGGCTCCAGCGGGCCGCCAGCAGCGGGTGGAGCACCGGCCGGTCCGCCTCCCGTGACACAATCCCAGGATGGCATGGGAGCCCTGATGCCGGCTGCCGCGTCCTCGCATGATTTCTGGCAGGACTTCCTGCCGGCCGACGACCCGGTCCTCACCGCGCCCAGTTACCAGGCCGGCTACCCGGCGCGGCTGGCCGACGGCCGCCATCTGCTGCTGCCCATCCGCGTGCTGCCGGGTGACCGCACGCGGGCGGTCGCGTCGCTGATCACCAATCAGGCCAGCTTCCGCGTCCTCGACGCGATCGCCGACGTGCTTACCGCCCAGGTAGCGCAGCTCGGCGCCGAGGTCGTGATCGCAGTCCCCACCCTCGGCCTCCCCCTCGCCGAGGGCGTGGCGCGCCGGCTGGGGCATCCCCGCATGGTCGCGCTCAGCACGTCGCGCAAGTTCTGGTACGACGAGGGCCTGTCCGAGCCGCTGTCCTCGATAACCAGCCCGCAGCAGAGCAAGCGGGTTTACCTCGATCCCAGGTCGCTTGCCCTGCTCGACGGCCGCCGCATCCTGCTGGTCGACGACGTGCTGAGCACGGGAACGTCGTTGTCGGCGGTGCTCCGGCTGCTGGTTAAGGCGGGACGTCCGCCGGCCGCGATCGGCGTGGCCATGACCCAGACCCAGGCCTGGCGGGAGGTCCTCGGCCGGATCGACAGCGGCTGGCCGGCCGTGGTCCGGTCGGCCATGAGCACTCCGCTGCTCGTCCCGCACGAGGACGGCGGGTGGCGGCCGGAAGCGCCAGTCCACCCTAGCCCGAGCGGGGCTAGGCGGCGGGGTTCGGGATGATGGCGTACTTCGAGCCGGTCGCCTGCCGGCCGTAGCCGGCGATCGCGTCGAGGGAGAGCGCGCCCGGGAGTGAGACCCGCGCCCTGTAGCTGCTGGCGAACGTCGTGGTGAGCCCGGCCGCGACCTGGTCACGCAGCTGGGCAACGCGCGGCAGGCCGGCCTTCTGCAGGAACGGCGTCAGCAGCCACCCGCCGATGCCCCAGGCCGTGCCGTAGCTGCGGGTCAGCTCGGTCGGGCCGCGGTCAAGCGATCCGTAGATGTAGACCTGTTTGTGCACGGCCGACCCGTACCTGCTGTAGCCGCTCGCGGCGGCGCTGGCCACGGCCTCCATGCCGGTCAGGATCTGGCTCGCCAGCCGGCCGCCGCCGATGGCGTCGAAGGCCAGCGTGGCCCCGGTTGCCGTGAGCGCGTCGATCAGCTCGGCCATGAAGCCGTCGGACGTCGAGTTGCAGACGCGGACGGCGCCAGCCGCGCGGAGCATCGCTTCCTGGTCTGGCTTCCGCACGATGTTCACCAGCGGGATCTGCTGCTCGAGGCAGACCCGGTTGAGCATCTGCCCGAGGTTGGAGGCCGCGGCGGTGTGCACCAGCGCGCTGTGATTCTCCATCCGCATGGTCTCGACCATGCCGAGCACCGTCATCGGGTTCACGAACGAGGCTGCGCCTTGGATCGCCGTCGCTCCGGCCGGGAGCTCCAGGCACAGCGCGACGTTGACCGTCCGGTACTGCGCGTACATTCCGCCGCCCGCCGCCGCGACGACCTTGCCCAGCAGCGCCTGCGCGGCCGCCGACCCGCCCGCCGCCACGACCGTGCCCGCGCCCTCGTTGCCGACCGGCAGGGGCGTCCCGACCCGGGCGGCCAGGCCCCGCATCGCGGCATCAGGGATGGGCGCGGTGACGACCGGGCGCTCAGCAGATCCGCTGGCCACCGCGGCGGCCATATCCGCCCCGCCGAAGAGCAGGCCCATGTCTGACGGGTTGAGCGGTGCTGCCTCGACCCTGATGACGACCTCGTCCGGTCCCGGCTCTGCCACCGGGACCAGGTCCAGGGACAGCTCGAGGGTCTGATCGGGTCTGACCAGCGAGCGCAGCTGGAGCGCCTCGGCCGGGATCTGTGCGGACATAGCTGAGATCTTCTCAGACCGTGCCGGTCACGGGACCAGCAGGCGGTAAAGCTGGAGGGCTTGATTCCTGCTGAGCAGGTTTACCTGTTCCGCCCGGAGCGCGTTGAATCTGCGCCGTGTTTGCGGGGCCTGCCAGAGCTTGCCATCGACGCTCATGCCGACGGCATCGCCAGCGTCATAAGCCTGCCGGATGAGCGCGGTCAACGCCGGCACATCGGCGGCGGGAAAGGCGACCACGAATTCGTACCAGGCGGGCCCCGGTTGGTTCCGGTTGGTGGTGACCGAGGAGAGCGCCGCGGACGTGATCGTGACCGGGGTTCCGACCGGACGATAGCACGCCACGCCCGCCCCCGGCGCAGGAGGCGTGGCTGATGCAGCCGCGGGGGTGGCCGTGCCCCCTGGGACGGGCTGCGCGAGCGCTGCCGAGGTCCGCGGCACGTCGGGCTCCGACCCGAAGAGCGCGATTGAGCCGGCCGGGCACTGGCCGGCTGGCGTGGGCGGCTGGCTGCGCATGATCTGCATGACGATCGGTGACCCCAGGTCGCGGGCCGGGGGCAGGCTCACTGGCGCCGGGTCCGGCCCTAGCGGGGTGACATGGCTGCACCCGGCCACGGCGAGCACGACGCCGGCGGCGGTCAGCGCGCTGGCCAGGGCGAACAGCGGGCGGGGCAGCTGGAACGGCATGTCCGTGTCCTCCCTAGGCGGCCACGGTGCGGGGCTGTGCCGTCTGGGCGCGGGCGGCGTCGGGGACGACCAGCGCGACGGCGGCCAGGAGGATGAGCAGTTCGGCCAGGCTCACGTTGATCAGGTGCGGGTCGTGCACGTAGTCGGTGAGCGTGACGATCCGGTACGCCGCGGCCACGGCGGCGAGCAGGGCCAGGGTGAGCGACCACACGCTCGACCCTGGCCGGGAACGGATCCAGGGCGTGCGGGCCAGGCAGCCGAGCGCGACCAGGATGCAGCACAGCCCGGGAAAGTCCGGCAGCCAGGCAGAGTTGCCGGTCACCTGGAGCGCCAGCAGCGGCCCGTACCCCAGGACGTAACCGGCGGGCAGCGCCGGCAGCCAGCGCCCGGGCGCGGTCGGCGCGGCGTCCCGGTGGAACGCGGTCATGGCCAGGACCGGAGCCAGATCGGCCAGCACCCAGAAGATCCACGGCCCGAACGGCGCCGGCCTGATCCCGGTGAGCTGGGCTTGCAGCAAGGCGACCAGGCCGGGGACGATGGCCAGGGCCGCCAGCAGCCGGCCCGTGCGGTAATGCCCGACGGCCAGCATGATGAAGATCGCGATCCAGGCGAGGGACACCAGGTAATACACCGCGGCCCAGACGCCGCCGGGCGGGACCACCAGGCTCCCCGGCGGCGCGGGCAGCCAGCCGACCAGACGCCGGCCCCACACCAGGAACACCAGCACGTCAACGGCCAGCACCGCGTGCACCAGCAGCACGGTGAGCACTGCGCGCCGGATGGCCTGGCCCCAGGCGTACCGGCGTGGCGTGCCCGCGCCGCCTAGGTGCAGCCGGACGGCCAGGCCCGCCACGCTGGCGACCTCCGCCCAGCCGGGCCAGGCCGCCTTGCTGATGTACTCGTCTGCCTCCGGGTCGCCGGTCAGCCAGCCGTCCAGGAACGCGGCGAGCATGTCTTGTTCCCACCGCTCCCGGTACCAGCCCGGCAGCAGCCGCAGCACCCGCCGGTACCGCCGCTCCAGGTCGCCGCTCATCCGGCTGCTCCAGCTGCCGCCGGGCCCGTCAGGCCGAGCCTGGCCTGCACCACCCGGGCGGTGGCCGCGCGAAGCTCCGCCTCGTCAGCCAGCGCGTGCCGGCCGTCCTGGGTCAGCCGGTAGTAGCGGCGCAGCCGGCCATCGCGGGCTTCCTCCCGGTCGGGCTCGATCATCCCTTCGGCGGCGAGCCGCTCCAGCACCCCGTACAGGCTGCCGATCTTCAGCTTCACCCGGCCCTGTGACAGCTCGGCAACCTCACCCACGATGCCGTAGCCATGCCGCGGCTCGCCGGCTAGCGCGGTAAGCACGAAGAACGCCTGTCCGGTCATGGGCTTGGCCGCCATGCGAACCAATATACTGAAAAGCAAGATATTAGTCGAGACGTTGTCCGCCGGCGAGTGCTCACATCAGGTGTTTCAGCGCCTCGCGTCGCGACAGCGGGCTCAGTTCGCGGGTCTCGGCGAAGTTCCCGCAGGGTGGCCAGGGCGGCTGGCTCCCGGAGCCGCCGCGCCGCGGGTGTGTCGAGCAATGCGATGGCGGCGTACCGCTCCTCGCGATAGCCCGCCTCCCGCCATAGCCGCAGGACCGTGTCGCTGAGGTCCGCCGAGGTGGTGAACGGCCGCTGCTTGGCCTCCGCCCGGGTCAGCGCCCGCATCATCGGCACCCGGACGCCGAGGAACGGGGTGGCCGACTTCATGTACGCCTGCATGGGCCGGGCCAGTTCCGGTTGCGCAGCCCCGCGGAGCGCGGCACGCACCGCCCCGATCAGCTCCACGTCCGCAGCCATCCCGGACCTGGCTACCAGATGCGGACCCGGGTTGCGGGTTCGAGCCACAGCTCGTCGGTCGCGCCGACATCGAACGCGCCGTAGAACTCGTCGAGGTTCCGCACGATCTGGTTGCAACGGAACTCGCCGGGGGAATGCGGGTCGATGGCCAGCAGCCGGATGGCTTCGGCGTCCCGGACCTTTTGCTGCCAGGTACGGGCCCACGACATGAAGAAGCGCTGTCCGCCCGTCAGGCCGTCGATGACCGGTGCCTCCTCGCCGTGCAACGACATCTGATAGGCCTGCCACGCGATGCCCACGCCGCCGAGGTCCCCGATGTTCTCCCCGATCGTCAGCGCTCCGTTCACGTGCTGGTCAGGAGCCTGCTCCGGCGCCAGGCCGTTGTACTGCTCGATCAGCGAGCGGGTCCGGGTCTCGAACGCTTGCCGGTCCGCCGGGCTCCACCAGTCGGTGAGCCTGCCGTCACCGTCGGACTTGGAGCCCTGGTCGTCGAAGCCGTGCCCGATCTCGTGGCCGATGATGGCGCCGATCGATCCGTAGTTGGCCGCGTCGTCGCGGTCGGGGTTGAAGAACGGATCCTGCAAGATCGCCGCCGGGAACACGATCTCGTTCATGCCCGAGTTGTAGTAGGCGTTGACCGTCTGGGGAGTCATGTGCCACTCATCGCGGTCGACCGGTTTGCCGATCTTGTCCAGCTGCCGGCGGAACTCGAAAGCATGCGCCGCCCGCACGTTGGCCATGAGATCCGCCCGGTCGATCCCGAGGCTGGCGTAATCCCGCCACCTGGCCGGGTAGCCGATCTTCGGCCGGAACTTCCCGAGCTTGTCCAGCGCTCGCCGGCGGGTGGCCGCCCCCATCCAGTCGAGCTTGCTGATGCTCTGGCGGTAGGCCTCGAGCAGGTTGGCGACCAAGGCATCCACCCGCTCCCGGGCTCCGGGCGGAAAGTGCCGGCCGACGTAGGCCCGGCCGGCCGCTTCCCCCATCGCCCACTCGACCAGCGAGACACCCCGCTTCCAGCGCTCACGCAGCTCGGGAGTGCCGCTCAGGATGCGGCCGTAGAAGTCGAAATTCTCTTGGACGAACGCCTCGGACAGGTGCCCGGCCGCGCCATGGATCACCTGCCAGCACAGCCAGTCCCGCCACGCCGCAACGTGCTCGCCGGTGAGCAGCGAGGCCAGCCCGGCGCTGAAGCTCGGCTGGCGGAGCACGACCTCGTCGAAGGCGCCGGCAGGCGGGTCCAGGGCGGCCAGCCACCTGCGCAGGTCCGGCCCCTCGGAGAGCACGGCGGCCCAGGTGGACAGGTTGTATGTCTTCTCGCGGTCGCGGCTCGCGACGTTGTCCCAGTGGTGCCCGGCCACCGCCGTCTCCAGCGCGAGCACCCGCCTGGCTGCCCCAGCGGCGTCCGGCAACCCGGCCAGCTCGAACATCCGCTGCACATGACCAGCGAACGCGTCGCGGACGCCAGCGAACCGCTCCTCGCGGTAGTAGCTCTCGTCCGGCAGCGAGATGGCACCCTGCTCGAAAAACACCAGGTAACGCTCCGGGTTGCCCGGGTCGGTGCTGACAAAGAGCCGGTACAGGCCCCCGATTCCCCATGGCTCCAGCCGCCCGAGCGTCTCCAGCAGCTCCGGAATGGAGCTGACCGCCCGAGCCGCCGCGAGCGTCTGGCTGATGGGTTGCGAGCCGAGCCGCTCGGCCCGGTCCGCATCCATGAAACTGGCGTACAGGTCGCCGAGCTTCCGCTCCTCGCTGCCTTCTGGTGCCGACGCGGCGTCTTCGACGATCTCGCGCACCGCGTTCTCAGCCTGGTCAGCCAGCACCCGGAACGTGCTGTCGCGCGCGCGGTCGGCGGGGATCTCGGTCCGCGCGAGCCACCGGCCGTTGACGTGCCGGAACAGATCGTCTTGCGGGCGGATGCCGGG
>Ga0102924_1007016_pt1 | contig 10431 bp, 8 predicted proteins | sample PaiPotPPM11metaG_FD_80116 | JGI IMG/M metagenome (GOLD analysis project Ga0102924, IMG submission 80116) | Iron sulfur acid spring bacterial and archeal communities from Banff, Canada, to study Microbial Dark Matter (Phase II) - Paint Pots PPM... ...
ATCTATGTGAGGTTGTATTCCAAAATTATTTTTGGAAAGAGCCATTATGAAGGTGGTAGAAAATACTGTAGAGGGTGTTAAATTTACTCATTTCATAACGGCAGCTTTTGTCCATGCTGTGGAATGGCACTAAGAGTTTCACCCACGGCCAGAAAGGACAAACAAAAACTAAGGCAGCTCCCATAAAGAATAAGATAAAACAATATAGATCGTATTTGGCGTTGAGAGGTAACCGGACTAGCAGTAGCAATACTTAGTATAATCTTTTGTCCAATGTATTACCATTGTCATAACTAATTCGTAAGAATCGTTCAGCAGTATTACCTGATCTTTCCAACCATATACCTTAGACATTCTTCCCTTCAGCTGTTATCTGTGCATCGGATGGGATCCAATTGATGTACAGGAAGCTGCGGACATTGCTAAAGATATTCGGGTTCTGGAATAGGACGTTATATGATTATGATATCTTATCTAAATAATTACTGGTATCCTAATCTTTTAGAAGTATTCGTCTGATATCATCTAGAGGGGTTCCGTAAACATAACGGCTGTTACTCAAGGTGTAAACAGTCTGGAGCTGAATCGAAAAAGCTAAAGCTTTGAATATCGCGTTTATATTTCTAGTGTTGTTTAAACTCTTGAATCATGATTCAGCTGCCAGACGTAGTTTCATTTATCACAAATCACTGGGTTATCTTGACTGGCATAGTCACCATGACAGGTGTTATAATTGGTTTCTTAGTTGGAGGGAAAGTAGAAAGGCCCTCCAGAGAAGAACGGAAGGAACATGCAAAAGACTTTAATCAAATATACAAAAAATTTGCCTGTGTTTGGATAGAGAAAGAATATGACGGTTCACTTGTTCTAAAAATACCGAAAGATCCTGACCATTATCGTGCATACATAATGATGGGCGGTATTGGTGCGGAAAGACCTAGAGATACCGACGTTCAACATTTAACAAACTCGGATTTAGCTTTAGACCATCTAAAAAAAAGTGAAAATTACTTCACCTAAAAAGGGTCAAGGTTACTCGCAGAAACCTTAGCGTCTCAAGATTATTTAAGTAATTCTGGCTGAAAAATTTATAAGGTGATAATTCCGTTAGTTTTTCTATAAATGAGTCATACGAAAGAAATATTTGCAACTCTTATGCTGACATTCGTCTTGGGTTTTTATCCAAACATGGTTCAAGCTACAACATTTAATCAGGGCACTAGGCATACCGACATAACACCGCAAGGAGGAGTCGCAGTTTCGGATAATGGCGGTAACGCCACCACGTCAGATAATAGTGTTGCTGTGTCACATGGTAAAGGCGCGCAGTCCGATGCTTCGGATCACAGTACAGCAGTCTCAACCGCTCAGGACAATAGTCAAAGTGTGTCTATAGCGACTGACCACAGTACCGCTAATTCTAATGCAAATGATAATAGCGTAGCGCGCTCTACGGCACGCACTCACAGTACGACTAATTCTGATGCAAATGATAATAGCGTAGCAATCTCTGGAGGTACCAAACATGTTATAGCCGACGCCACCGCAAGTGAACATACAATTGCCGTAGCTATAACCCATCATCCTATATTAGTCAGGCACACTCCATAGGAACGAATCTTTGGCTGTGGCTCTCCGTAACCTTTGTTATGTTTAAACCGGTAGACACTTCTGACAATTACATGTCGTCATTTCCCCATGTATCAGCAACAATTCAATTCACTAATGCAGGAAAATCACCAATGGTAGGGGTGTAGATAGAGTACATCTACACAAACGCTGGTCTATTTGAATTCCACTCGAACTGACAGAACGTTATATCTGGGTAGAAATCATTTTCCTTTTTAGTGATGGGTAAAAGAAATGATGGTTAAAAAGCTGTCTGAGGATTTATTCCTTCCCTAGGTGACTCGTTCGTTTAAACGGATTTAGTATATTTCTTTTCTGTTTACTTGTTACAGAATGCACCATATACTTTTGACCCAATTCAATTTCGTATTCTCCTATTTCTTGAAAACTATATTCATCAAATCCTTTTGTAATTTGATACAGGTTATTACCTATTACCATGCCGTTTGGTGAGGCTCTAGAGTTTATTTTTGCACATACGTTTACGGTAGAACCAAACAAATCATCACTTTGTGAGGATGCAGACCTCGCGAATTGCACCTCTCCATGGTCAGCACTAATTCTGTAACTAAGAGATGGAAGTTTTTCTTCATTGAGCCTTCCGTTAATAACTTGATGCGCTGACATCATTGTTATCCCACATTCTAGAACATCTTTAAAGGGCAACTGATTTGAGGGATCGGACGTGTCAGGAAAATAAAAGATCAAAGAATCACCAGCATTTTTGATTATCTTTGCGCCAAAATTCTTTACTATAGTAGCCATTGCGTTAAGAAATACTCCATAATATCTTGTAATTTCTGTGCCACTTAGTTCAGTGGCAATTTTGGTAGAGTTCATCATATCAATAAAACATATACAACAGTTTTCTCGGTGGCCAGAAAAAGATACTTCAGAAAGATCGTCCCACGAGCGGCCTGAAGGAACTGAGTTTTTATCAGTATAGCCTATAATTGGAAAATCCTGATATCGAGAATTATCATTTACCGTTGACGACGTACTGCAATTACCAATATGAGATAACAAGCCTAATTTATAAGGAAATCCTTTTCAACGCATTATTTTTGATTGAGGCCCTTTAGCAACGATGGATTTGTCTCCGCTATTTTCGATATTTGATCTTGTAGATCTTTACCTATATATTTGAAAGTGTGACGAAAGCTCTTTCCTAGGGCATACGCAAACTCGTGGCTTTGCTGTATGATATTTAGTATTTCCTGCTGAAGTTTTGGATTTAGTGATGGAAAGTTATGACCTAGACTTTCCCCCAAACCATAAGCAAACTCGCTTTTTTGTATAGCCAGTCTCAGTATTTCTTCCCTGAGTATTCCATCTAAATGTTTGAACGCGTAACCAAGACCAGATCCGAAGCCATTTGCGAAATGAATATTATGCTCTGCCCATTTGAATGTCTGCTCTTGAAGTTCTGCATTCAGAGTTAGAAAATTATGACCTAGACCATCTCCCAAACCAGAGGCAAATTTATCACAAGTTTGATTTGCTTGGTTAAACGCTTCGTATTGAAGTGCTTTATGTAAATAAGGAAAGGCATGGCCTAAACCAAAACCTAGCCCGTCTCCAAGCTGGGCATATACCATGCATTTTCTAAAGACTTCTGCTTGAAGTTCCTTATTTAGATAGCCGAGATTATAAGCTAGTCCATAACCTAAACCCCTTGCAAACTGAATATTTTGTTCAGCCTGATTAAATATTTTAGCTTGAAAGTCTTTGTCTACGTGTTTGAAACTTAGGCCAAAACCTTCGCCAAAGCCTCTTGAAAATATATCTTCTTTTCTCAATATTGCAAACAATTCATTTCTAAATTCCCGACGTAAATACGTGAAAATCTGGGCAAGACCAGAAGCTAGCCCATACCCAAATTGCAAATTTTCCTCTGTTTTCCTAAAGAGTGTACTTTGAAATTCCTTATCTAAATATGGAAATGTATAACCTAAACCTTGACCTAAACCCTTTGCAAACTGAATATTTTGTTCAGCCTGATTAAATATTTTAGCTTGAAAGTCTTTGTCTAAATATTCAAAGATATGACCTAGACCTATACCCAAACCTCTTGAAAAACCACTGTCTGCTGCCGCTTCAAAAATTTGTTCTTGAATTCTTTGATCAAAGTATTTAAAATTATAACCTAGGCCAGAAGCAAGACCTATAGCAAATTGAACGTCTTTTTCCGCCTTCCTAAAGACTTCCTTTTGAAACTCTTTGTCTAAAAAACTAAATGTATATCCTAGCCCATATCCAACACCTTTCATAAATTCACTATTTTTTTCCGCCTTCCTAAAGACTTCCTTTTGAAACTCTTTGTCTAAAAAATTAAACACATAGCCCAGACCACGACCTAGCCCATAGGCAAACACATTATTTTCGTTTAGTATATTAAAGACATCTTTCCGAGAGTATTCGGATAGGTAAATGAATGAATGGCCTAGTTCACACCCTAACCCATAAGCAAATCGAACATTTCTTTCTGCTATAGTAAATATTTTAGCTTTGAGCTCTTTAGATAGGTAGGTAAAGATATTGCCTAATCCAATGCCTAAACCATTAGCCATTTCGCTATTCTTTTCTGCTATAGTAAATAATTTATCCTGAAGTTCATTAGGTAGATAAGTGAATACGTAGCCTAGACCAGAAGCTATACCTCTTGCAAATTCGCTATTCACTTCTATCTTCCTAAACACTTCGGATTGAAGATATTCTGAAATATATTCGAACATAATGCCTAATCCCTCACCTAATCCATAAGCAAATTGAACATCGCTTTCCACTCTTTTGTATACTATCTTCTGGAACTCATTATCTAGAAAACTAAATGTGTACCCTAGACCATAGCCAATACCTCTTGCAAATTCACTATTTTGCTGCATTACTTCGAATACATATGCTTGGAGTTCTTTTGGTAGATACTTAAATACAAAGCCCAAACCATAACCCAATCCGTATGCAAATCGAACGTTTCTTCCTATTATCGCAAATATTTTATCTTGAAGTTCATTAGGTAGATAGATAAATGTGGTAGCCATCCCCAAGGCTACACCAAATGCAAATTCACTGTTTTTTTCTATTCGTCCAAACACTTCTTTTTGGAGTTCTTCGCCTAAGAGTGTAAAAGTAGCTCCTATTTCATAACCTAAACCATACGCAAACCTGAAGTTTTTGTCCGCCTGCCGGAAAAACTCCTGCTGAGATTCCTTGGATAATGATGTAAAGCCACGACCTATACCTATACCTATACCTTTCGTAAATTCGCTATTTGTTTCCGCCTTTCTAAAAACTTCTTTTTGAAATTCTTTCGATAATGATGTAAAAGTATTACCAAGGCCAAAACCTAAACCAACGGCAAATTGATAATTATGATCTGTCAATGCAGTTATTTTTTCCTGAAGCTCTTGATCCAGCTGCACGAATATGTAACCTAGACCTGCAGATAGACCACGTGCAAATTGAACGTTTTCTGCTCTTGATACAAGTTCAAAAGATTCTTCCTGTACTTCTTTCGACAAATTATTGAAGTTCCGCCCTAGACTTTCGCCTAAGCCTCGTGCAAATGGAATGCTTCTCTTTACCCATTGTAGTATATGGAGCTGTCGTTCTTTATCTAATGAGTGAAAATTAGGACCTAAACCATCGCCTAAGCCTCGTGCAAGTTCACCATCAATTTCGACCCTTCTAAGTACTTGTTCTTGAAACTGCTCATGTAGTAATGGAAAAATCTCCGCAGTGCCTTGGCCTAAACCAACCTCAAAATATCTTCTACTTTTCATATATTTGTAAATATGATCTGGCAGAAAATGAGGTGGTGCCTCTCGCATAACCAAGCTAATATTTCTGCCGAAAAATATCCCAAATAAGTAATTCTGGTTATCCTGCTTTGGAATTATATTCAAAAAATTGTCGGTTATATAGCTCATTATTTTTAATTTTACATCGTCAGCAAATTGCACAGCTTCTGCTGGCGCATCATGCATAGAGTAGTACTGGCCAGATAGATATAGCCAAGTACCTAGTTTTCTAGTCGGCTCCTTGGGGGAAACGCTGCCAAAAATTGCTTTTTGTAACTGCTCTATAGTAGGAGGATTTCTGTTTAGCCCTAATTCATAACATACTTTTAAAGTATACAAGAATTCTGTGTCACTTTGCCTGTCTTCTAGGTTAGAAATTAGTGCAAATTGATGTTCGTAATATTCGGTTCTATGCAACAATTTTTCAGCTTCAAGAACAGCATCTAGTGGCTGTGGCTCTCTTTTCTCGGACTGTTTCCTAATTACTTCTTTATAGTATGCGAGAATGGTTATGGGAAGGGGTTCTTTTTGCCATAACACTGCCGAGAGTTTATCAATAGTTGGTAAGATGTGTTTTTGATACAAATTTTTGAAATGAACTATATTTTTTCCATATGATATTATGAAACTCTTGATTTTTTCCCTATCGTAAGCAATTTCATATCCGTACAGCTCTGGAATTTTGCTTGTGATTCCCCTATATAGCTCCAAGTACTTTGGTTTAAGAGCTACAAGAAGGGCTTTTACATCTTTTAAACTTATTATTTCGAGTGCTTTTCTTCCACTTTCGATATCTCTTATTGCTAGATCATCCGGAAAATTATCCCATATTACGACATCTTTTTGATCTAATCTGTTAACCAGTTTTTGTAGTTTTATCCTTCCTGATTCTTGTCCTATCGTTTGTCTTGGATTAATGATAAAGATGTTTTTAATATCTTCTTGCTTATGTTTGATAAGTTCAAAAATATTTCTGGATTTACCGCATCCACTTGGTCCATAAAGAAATAATTTATCATGATGTTTATCATTATCGAACAAATTCGGGGCAATTAGAGGAAGATATTGACCATCCACAGTCAATTGCAAATTGATAGAATCGGCAACTTGCTGTAGAATATCGCTAGGATCTTTATGGTTTGTTACCAATACCGTGTACGAAACTTCAGGGGCGTCATCTTCTTTTTGTTGTACTTTTTCAATTTCCAGTAAGGACTCCATTTACTCTTATCCTCGGCGCTTGTAGCAAGGCAATCTCTACTGGAGGATATACAGATTAGCTGCTTATTACTTTAATTCTTTTTGTTCCTGTGTTGTCAGCCATATTATGAATATCTATTAGATTGATGCCTAAAAGTCTATTAATCTTATTATTTTAAAGATAGAAGAATCAAGCATTTAAGATAACCTTTCAATTCCTACTTGAGGGCCGCGAACGCGGCTTTTTCCACAGCTTGCTGTCCATTTTCCAGTATGGGTGAATCTTGATGCGCGAGTAATAACTTGTCGAATTTTATCTGTGAAATCCTTCGAGCCGAGATAGCAGCTGTCGTAGGATCTATTGCCACATCCGATGGGATAAATAAACCATCAACTCCTAACACTGATTTGAATAGAAAATCTGCGCCAAAAATAATTCGATGTTTCTTAGAATATAGTGCGATGTGTCCAGGTGTATGCCCCGGAGTATGAATTACCTGAAGGCTTTCTACGAGATCGCCATCCTTCAATTGTTCATCAACTATAATAGCCTCGCTTTCCATGCTTCCAAACTTTTTAACTACATCTTCTGTCGTGACCCCATACCTCTGAAGCATATTTTGGATAGTCTGATGAGTAGGCGCTCCGCGATAATGGGGATCATGTGCCAAATATCCTGCATCAGCCCAATGAGAATATATTTTTGCTCGTCCTCCTGATCTTTTCTTAATCTCGTTAGCTGCTTGTGTATGATCTACATGTACGTGACTTATGATTATACGCTTTATCTCCTTCATGCTATAACCTGCATTATTTATGTAGGCTTCTAGCTTAGGTAGTTCCGCAACAAAACACGTATCAATGAGGGTCAAATCATTTGGTCCCTCCTCTACAAGGTAAGGCACAATTCGGACTCCAGGAAAAGGATGCTCTAAGCCATCTATAGAATGGACATGACGAGTAATCTCCACCATATTAAAGGAAATGAAGCCAGAATGAAATAAAAGGTTTCAAGATTAGAGTCACATGGTAAGGATGGCGTTAATATTGCAAAACACTCTAAGCTGCTGGAAACACTTGATCAGCAAATGCTTGAGTTAGGCACTCGGACCCGTCACCTTCCACCGTATGCATTGCAAGAGTTGCAAACAAAGCCAACGTAAGCGAAAAGACAATACACCATGCAATGAACCTTATGAATGATGCTACTAAGAATGGCATTTCTGCTGGAAAAGTTCCAATGGGCCTTGCAGCAACAGTCCTCATTGCTTCGTGTATAAAGACTGGTGAAAAAAAATAAAGTTGACCTTGCTAGCGCAGCACAGATAACAGAAGTGACGATTAGAAATAGATTCAAAGATTTAAAGAATCGGCTGGAACTACATAATTAAGCCGATGTTGGGTTATTATGAGTTAAGTGTTGGTAGCGTAAAGTAAAAAATAGCTCCTTTACCATTAGCATTATTCTCAGCCCAGATTTTACCACCATGAGCTTCTATGATGCTTTTAGAAATAAACAATCCTAATCCGGTTCCGTTAAATGATTTTGATGCAAATTTTGAAAATAGTCTAGGTAGTATTTCTGGGTCTAGACCCGATCCTGTATCTTTCATACTGTCAATCAAGCTGAGAAATTATTATTGTTCTTCTTGGTTCTTACGTGATTTCTCTACTTCTGCTAATACCTCAGCCATATAGCCTTGAATATTCTCTTGTTCTTCTTGTTGCTGCTCCCAATCATGTAATTCTATTCCGGTTTGTCGTTGTAGCGTTTCTTCTTGCTCCTTGGCAATCTTTAGCACTTTTTTCTGTATTTCTTGTTCCATTTGTGCTGTTCCAATGCTGTCTAAAAGTTCGGATTCCTTTACGGCGATTTCTCTAACTGAAATTCGTAGCTTTGTATCCTGAGCTATGAAAATAGCGCAGAAATACAGCCCTATGCTGTACAGATAAATTCCAAATGCAGTAAAGCACCATGATAAAGCCCCGAAGGGGGGGTAAGGAAGGCCATGAATAGGGTTGATTAGCTGAACAGGTGATGAAATTGAGACGATAAACAACATAGTGCCGTATGCGGCGATAGTCAAATAATATGCTATAGGATTATTGTGCATCTGTTTCATTCTCCTGGCCAAGATCAAAAAGTTAACACTGAAAAGACCAGCTCCTGCAGTCAGAGCGGAGAGTATTAACAAGTCATCGAAAAGCACATTTGTGTGTTTGTAATCTTCTATAGCAAAAATGCTTGCAATTAGATATAATGCTAATGGGAGACTTATAAGAAGCCAGAATTTGAACCTGCCCAATTTTTTTGAATAGTTACGAAGAAGCAGTACAGTACCGGTCCAATATAATACATACGATAATTCAGTCGGGATAGATGTAATTTGAAATAACATATATGCAGTACGATCCTGTGCTATGATGTTAGGAGTAATAACCTTCGGTTGCAGATGTAACCCACTTTCGACTGGTTTTTCTGAGAATATGATACCACTATTATTTACAATTATCAATGTGGCCCATAATGCCATCAGCATGGAAGTTAAACCAAATAACAATATAGTACCTGCAATATCTTTATTAGTTGATAACCTATACCATGAAAAGAATTTATAGCTTAATGGTACCGTTATCATAATAGAAACTGTAAAACTGATGGCCATGGCTGCAAACACCAATCCAACATAGTAATGCGACGTTAGAACTATCTGAAAAATCATAAGGACAAAAATTGCTCCTGTTGCATATTGAATGATTTTTAGAGTTTTGTACATTAGGTTAAAATATGAGGAGAAGACCGTGCGTGTTCCAATGTTACTATCTATGAGCTTGACAAAGCTGGAAAGAAGATACTGTACTGTTGCATAGGAAGTGGCTACAAGCATTATAAAAATTATGATACCCCAGTTAGATGCTAACTCCTTTATGAAAGCGCCACCAACCTGAAAGGTATAAAGCAAATTAGATACAGTCAGTGTAAAGATTAGAAGAGAGACTGCAATCGTAATCTTTTTTTCAGTTGCATACTTTCTTATAGACGAAGAAGTGAGAGCATCAGCCAAATATCAAAATGATATAGTTGTAATAGCTCATAAGTTTATTGGAATACTGTTATTAATATAGTAGCGGATGTCGTACTTTATCATAGATTGTAACAGTTGTTCAAAAAGAGACCTATTATCATTTATTGTGATGATGGTGGCTGGTTGTAGGGCTAGTGCCTGCTCCCGTTACGCCACTCTCAATTGTGCCACTTCCACCTAAGGCCTGAGAATAGCACTTGTCTACTTTTTCTATTGATGGCGGGTCCTGATGCGTTTTGGATATACAACTATAGAATTTATTTATTTCTTTGTCAAGACTGGAATTCCCGGTTCTTACCTGTTCTTGGGCAACTGACCCTCCACCTTTGCTTGAAGCCATTGCTGAGGTAGTGAAGGTAATGTTGGTTATTAAAAGAGATAATGTGATTGCGGAGACTATGAAAAACACTAATGTATTTGAAGACATTGTTCTAAGAATCCATGACTTGCATATAGGATTTGAGAATGCAACCTCTGGTTTCTAAATTCAGATAATTCGAACCGTAAACAAAGTCGTGATTATCTTATAGCAATCCGATCCATATTTCCTATAAAGAGCTTAACATATTAATCAGTGACAATGAAGTCGACCTATACATCTCTAAGTATTATTGCTATAATAGCCGCATTCGCACTTATAACGGCAAGCACATTTGTCACCCCCGCATTCGCATTAAAACGATATTTTAATTGTATGACTGAAATTGCTAACAAAG
>Ga0102924_1007017_pt1 | contig 10430 bp, 11 predicted proteins | sample PaiPotPPM11metaG_FD_80116 | JGI IMG/M metagenome (GOLD analysis project Ga0102924, IMG submission 80116) | Iron sulfur acid spring bacterial and archeal communities from Banff, Canada, to study Microbial Dark Matter (Phase II) - Paint Pots PPM... ...
GCACATATTTTTATAGGAATGAGGTGAGACATACGACGGAGAAGCAGGCAGAACCCAAAAAGATCTACCAGCGGCATAGAGATCGGCAACGGATGGCCATTCTGGACGCCGCCAGAGAACTCTTTATCCAGAAAGGTATTCAGGGAACCACAGTGGGAGACATCGCAACCGAGGCGAGAGTAACCCGTGCGACGGTCTATCAGTATTTTGCCAACCAGACAGACGTTGCCTGGGCCATCCTTGAAGAAGGTTTCGAGAACATCAAAGAAGATTTGTGGAACGCCTTAAACTATGATGGGACAGGCTATGAGCAGATTGCAGCATCTTTGTCCGACTTCCTTGTCAGCCTGACGCAGAGACCGGAGCATTTCCGCTTTCTTGCCCAGTTTGATTATATGTATGCCAGTTCGCAGGAAGTCGATCGCTTGCTAACGGCGATCAAGCGCACCTTAGGAGGTACCCTGGAACCTATTGCGGATGCCGTTCGCAGGGGTATAATGGACGGCTCTTTACGGCCAAACCTTAATCCAACGCTCACTGCATCAGCTATTGTAAATATGGCAATAGCCATGGCTGTTCGCCTGGAGATCCATCGTAAGAGCGTAGAGATCGAGTACGGTTATACTCCTGAACAAATATTTGAAGAAGCCAGCCAGCTTCTTCTTCAGGGCATTCGCGCAACCTGATCAGATTGTTTGCATCTCACATGATTAAAAATCCTGTCGCGCAGATGCGAATGGAGCGACGGGCGCAAGGGCCGCCGCTCCATTCACGAGGCGAGGCATAGACCTCCTTTTCCCAGAGTGGAGATGAGAAACGAATAAATATGGAAGAAATTATTATTGAAACGCAGTATGGCAAAGTCCGGGGCGCCGATCTTGGCCCCGTTCTGGTCTGGAAGGGCCTTCCTTACGCCCGGCCTCCAATTGGGACGCTGCGTTTTCGCCCTCCCCAGCCTCCAGAACCCTGGTCTGGCGTTCGCGATGCAACGATCGCCGGCCCGATCGCACCACAGCCGCCTTTTCTGGTAGCTAACGGAAGTCTTGAAGTGGAAATGCCAGAACCCCAGAACGAGGATTGCCTCTACCTCAATATCTGGGCGCCGCGACCAGACGCTCGCAAACGACCGGTTATGGTTTGGCTGCACGGTGGCGCGTTCATCAACGGCTCGGGATCGCAGTCCGACTACGATGGAGCGAGTTTTGCCGAACAGGGCGACCTGATTCTGGTAACTCTCAACTACCGCCTGGGCGTATTGGGCTTTCTTTACCTGGAGGAACTGCTAGGAGAAGCCTCGGACTCTTCGGGCAATTATGGCCTGCTTGATCAAATCGCGGCATTGCGCTGGATTCGTGAAAACATCGCAGCTTTTGGAGGAGATCCCGCCAACATCACGCTCTTCGGTGAATCGGCGGGCGCGATCAGCATCGCGCTGCTCCTTGCCATGCCAGCGGCCAGAGGGCTGTTCCAGCGCGCCATTTTGGAGAGTGGACCGGTCGGCAGCGTACAGGAGAAGAAAAGCGCGACTGACAGATCTGAGCAATTCCTGGAAACGCTCGGCCTGGAAACCCATGAACTAGCGAAGCTTCAGGCGCTCCCCTGGAAGGAGGTACTGGCCGCCCAGTCTCAATGGCTCAGGCGGAATCGTCTGGATGGTGCCCAACCAGTTCTCGATGGCAAAAATCTCCCGGAAACACCACTGCAAGCAATCTCGCGCGGCACAGCACAAGAGGTGGCTATTCTGATTGGGACCAATCGGGATGAGGTTCGACTCTTTACCGATACCATTACTGGGGAAAAGGGCGAAGCCTCTCTCGCCGTTACTGCTATCTCAACAGAGCTCAGGAAGAATGTCCTGAAAATTTTGAGGGTCTATAGCAAAAGCAAGCTGTTTTTCTGGCGAACCCTTGTGCGTTCTACCTTGAAGATACCTGACAAAGGACTACATGCTCTGCAGTTGGAGGTTATCACAGATTACGCGGCACGTATACCGTCGATTCGGCTGGCCGAACAGCAGGTGCGACAAGGTGGACAGGTCTGGATGTACCGTTTTGACTGGCCTTCACCGCGCCTTCAATTCGGTGCGTGCCACGGCCTGGAACTCCCTTTTGTCTGGAACAAACTTGCCTCGGCAAGTCTTGGCCCACTCCTTGGAGAGAATCCTCCATCTAACCTTGCCAGACAGATGCATGCGTCCTGGATTGCTTTTGCGCGCACCGGTAATCCCAACATTTCCGATTTACCATCCTGGCCTGCCTATGACCTGGAACAACGGGCGACCATGATCTTTCACAACACTTGCCAGGTCGTTGATGATCCTCAAGCGGCTGAACGCCAGATCTGGGATGGTCTGATCTAGTATGGTTCTGCCGAATGGGGCTACATGGTTGTCGTGGATTTGATAGTATCTTATCTCTGTCCCTGAATGAAAGGAAACAGTGAGCATGGTGCGCGAGATCTATCCGAGGGCCTCGGAATGGTTCGGCGATGCGCAGCTTCTGGCAGACGTACAAGCACTCGCTCCGCGTGTCTACGAACTGAGCGAGCTGTCAGGCAGAGAAACAAAGGGAAACTATGATATAATTGTTGAGTAGAGAAAAAAGACAGGGAACGGCGAGCGTAAATTGCTGGAGAATGAGGTGGAAGGACGCTTCCCTGGAAAAACGTGCATAGAGGGAATATATGTTATGAGAGTTCTCCTGACAGGTGCGTTTGGCAATATTGGAAGCAGCGCCCTGGAAGAGCTACAAAAACAGGGCCACCAGGTGCGATGCTTCGATATCGAGCAAAAAGCGTATCGGCGAAAGGCCAGACAACTAGCAGGTAAGGTTGAGCTAATGTGGGGAGATATACGCAATAAGGACGATGTAAAAGCAGCGGTTCAGGATCAGGAAGTCGTTGTTCACCTGGCGTACGTTATTCCTCCTCGCAGCAACGAGGAGCCTGAAATTGCCCGCGAGACAAATAGTGAGGGCACGCGCAATCTGATTGAAGCAGCCCAAAGCCTGGCACAGCCCCCGAAGTTTCTTTTCTCCTCCAGCCTGGACCTCTTCGGCTATACGCAGGATCAGGAACCGCCGCGCAAAGTAACGGACCCGATCTATGCAACTGATCTCTACACAGAACATAAACTCGCGTGCGAGACAATGTTGACCTCGTCGGGTCTGGAATGGAGCATTTTCCGCTTTGCCGATGTGCCTCCGCTGGCTTTACGTAGCCCACATCCGATCATGTTCCGTATCCCGCTTAATACCAGAATGGAAGTGATCCATCCATATGACGCAGCCCTGGCTATCGCCAATGGCATACGTAACGAGGAAATCTGGCACAACATCTGGTTGATTGGCGGAGGCCCAAAGTGCCAGATCTATTACCGCGATTACCTGGGGCAAATGCTTGACGTGATGGGCATCGGTCGCTTGCCTGAAGAAGCATTTTCGACAGAGCCCTATTGCACGGACTGGCTGGATACCGAGGCCAGCCAGCGCCTCCTGGCTTACCAACGCTATACATTTGACGACATTGTCGCTGGCCTGGAGAAAATTGCTGGCTTTCGGCGCCCGCTGGCAGCGTCCATGCGCTTTTTCGTAAAAAAGTGGATTCTGAGCATGTCTCCCTACTGGAAATAAGCAAAAACAAATAAGCCCATAAAATAACAAAGAGGAGTCTCGCGTCGATCAACGCGAGACTCCTCTCTTCTTCGCCTGCCAGCGCTCACCCGATGCCAGCATTTTTATACAGCAGAGGGGTTACTCAAGCTTCTCTGCGTATCGTCTGTTCAATGTCTTCTTCTGCGCAGAGAACGCACGAGTGAGAGCGAGACCAGAGCGCTCAGGGGAAGCAATGCCAGGAGGGCCTTTTGTGTTTGAGAGAGATTCCTGGTTGAGAGCGAAAGATACATCTTCATCGTACTGGCGACAGTTTTAAAATCCAATGTGCTAAACAAAGAATCGGCGAGACCAAAGGGGAAAAGCACCGGCAGCGGTCCGCGGGCATATTCAATCATCCAGACGTGATCAGGAATATGCATGCCGGCGCTCTCGCCCCGCTGGACAACAATACGATCACCTGTTTTATAAACGGTGCGCTCAAATTGACCTTCGCTATAATACCAGGCCTCTCCATCAAGCACCGTATCATAGTAGGCGACGGGATTCCGCCCTGAATGGCCTTCAGTGCCAATGGGGGTACCAAAAAGCATCAGATACTCTCGCGCCGAGGCATAGAGGAATTTCACCTGAATCATCGCGCCGCCCGCGTTGCTGAAAATCCAGGGCTGCGCATCGTCAATTATGCCAGGATAGCGCTCCGCAAGGGCTTTGACGATCTTGTCAAACATCTGGGCACGAGATTCGCCAATATACCGGCTACTAGCCTCATGAATGACCTCGGGATCAAAAATATAACGAGACACGATTTCATTGCTCCTTGCCAACTGGCTTCAAAGTTACAATAGGAAATACCCGCGTTGTTCGCAAGCGATACTCGGCGTACTGTGGACGAACCGCCAGAAACTTTTGCCAGAGGTGATCATACTCTTCACCCGAGACTATCTCGGCAATTACGTCGTAGCGGTGGCGTCCGGCCTGAACTTTCGCATGCGGATTGTCCGTAAGGTTCAGGTACCAGGCTGGATGGTGGTCTTGGCCGTTGTTAGAAGCGCATACAACCATATTCTGGCCATCTTGCACGTAGAGCAGCGTATGGGTGCGCGCCTGGCCGCTTTTGCGCCCGGTTGTCTGCAACAAAAGCATAGAATACTTCCACTGCCGGCCACCGATCCTGCCGTCTGTAGCGCGATAGACCCAGAGGGTCGCTCGATCCACAAAATTGATAAATGAAAGGGGAAGTCGCATAAAAGCCAAAAGCCTCCTTGATATTAGAATCACTATAGCACAAAAAATTGCCGGGCACCGCCAGCACGGCCACGCAAACGCTTCTTACATGAGTGCAAGCAGTGATGACACTACCGATTTTTCAGCGATGGTTGATGGAGAGAAATACCACCGTTTGAGCGCAAACGTCTGGGATCGTGTCTTGCCGAAAATCAAGGAGTTGGCGGAGCCCACGTAACAAGCGGCTCCTCCCTCATTTTAAAAGCACATGGTTCTCTTCATTGTCTTTACGGCAGGGCTTGCCAAACTGTATTCGCTTCCGTTACAATTGATGCGGAGGTATGAGACATGCGTTCGGGAATTCCCCACACCCCTGGATGGTTTCCTATGGCCGTGCAGGCGCTGGTGGCAATCGCCGGGACAGAAGGACACTGTTCAAGCGCCGCAATGGCCCACGACCTCAACGCGCATGCCGTCTTCGTGCGGCGCGTGCTGGCGCAGTTGGCCCGCGCCAACATCGTCCAGGCCCGCGAAGGCCGCGACGGGGGCTATCGCCTGGCCCATTCAGCCGATCAGATAACACTCGCAGAGGTCTACCAGGCCGTCAAAGTGGCCGACGCGGCAGAAGATGCCGCGTGCGGCGGCGTCAACGCACGTGTCAGAGGGGTGCTGGATGAGATCGAAGCTGAAGCGGAACAGCATCTCCTTGAAGTACTCGGCCAGCATACTCTCGCCTCCGTCCTGGAGCGCGTCACAACCTCCTCCTGAGACCTCCCCGGCATAAATGCGCGGGGGTTCCTGTTACTCACCCAACGCTGCCGGTTGGCTCCGAGGGGACAACCGGCTCTTGGTGGGGATAGGCAGGACTTGTGAGCCGACGCACTCCGGCACGGGCAGCTTTGCCAGAAGCCGACACGCCCATGCTTCGGGGGAATGGCTCCCCTTCATTCGCGCGTTGTTGCAGATCCTCCATCACGGCTCGCAGGCGCGGCTCCGCACCCTCCCAGACGTGCTGGGTGATGGAGGGTGTGGTTTGCTCAGGTTCCAGGTGGGCAATCAGGAAGGCCGAATACAGATCACGCTGCACTGGTCCCAACCCGCACTCACAACGGTGCCAACGCTCAGATCGTGGCTTCTTGTGATACTGCCCACACTGATGGCAATATTGAGAGAGTTTGGTCTTGTAGGCTGAAACTTCGTGCAGAGTGCCGCCAGTTTTTGCAACTATGCGGGCCAAATGCGCTACAAACACTCCTGGAGCGCGAAGTCCCATGCTTCGACCATACTGCTTCTGCCATCCTTTGAACGATGTTTTCTCTATATTGATCGTGGTGCCCACCGAAGCTATGCGATGAGCCAGGTGCCCATGCAAACTTTTGCGGTGAGCAGCCAGCCTTCTTTCGGTATTGGCGCCTGGTCGCCTGGTATCGCTTACTCTCCTTCCAGGTTCGGCGACCTTTTTTTACACGTCCCTTTTCGTCGTAATTGTCGGGATTATTGGCGCGTCTTTGCCGGTCCATCTTGCGCTGCAACCGGCGTTTTTTGCTGGCATTGGGGGAAAGCTCCTGGCAGAACGTGACCAGGTCCGCCTTTGCCCGACGAGGGACAATAGCGAGGGTCGATGGGCCAATATCCAGGCCAATCGTGTCTTTCCCTCCTTCCTCATGCTTCGGTTTGACGAAGGCATGGCCCTCTAAAACCAATTGCACGTAATAACGATTGCTGTCTTTATCGGCTCCCTGTGCCTGTGGTGAGGAAGCTTTGCGGCGAACCAGGCGCACATACTTGATGGGGTGGCGCATCCCATGCTGCACCACCGGGTCTCGCCAATCGATGATGGCTGGGATGATCTCTTTGTTCCAGATCAGGAAGCCGCCATCGCCCGCATTGGGATCAAACACGAAGCGCATGCCGACATCGTTCCGTTTGCCCTCCACGCTATCAATGCCACGTCCCTTGCTGCGGAAGCGTACTCGTTTGGCTTTCCCAACACAGACCCGATTGACCGCCTGATAGGCGCGAGTCGCAAGGGTTTGAGCCATCGTGCTCTCAATGTGGTCGACGATCCACGAGACACGGGCAAGCTTGGCATACTCGTGTAGCTCGTATTCCGAGAAGTGATACTTCTTGCGTAGGGCAGAGAATGCTTGTGCGCGTTCCTGCTTGTTTGCGTGAGGGATAGCTCTGGCTTGTGCCCATGCGGGATCGTTGCGCATGCATCGAAGACGTTTGTTTGCTTCAGAAAGCAGAGCGTTGTAGAGACACCGAGCGGCCTCCAGGTGTGCACGCAAATGGCGCTCCTGGCTCCAATCCAGTCGTAGCGGCAACTCGATCAAAAAGCTCGGCGTCTTGGCTCGCTTCATTGTTTGCTTTGCCTCTCACTCTAAGGAACGGCTTTTCATCCCCCGGATCGAATCGCGGGGGCTTTCAAGCCGGAAATTCTGTAAGCCATCCTGTCCCACTCTGCACTTGACTTCCTGCCAGTTATTGCATAAACTGCAATCAAGGGAGTTCCAGTTAACTGCTGACCTTGCAACGGCTGGACCATTCTCGCTCACACTGTTTTTGAAAGGAACACGATCAATGGCTCTTTCACTTAGCCTTGCCTTGCTCATTCTCCGTGTGGTCGGTGGATTGACGCTTGCAGCGCACGGAGCGCAAAAGCTCTTCGGATGGTTCGATGGTCCTGGTTTTACGAAGCTGGCCCAGGGATTCGAGAAACAAGGGTTCAAACCCGCGTGGCTCTGGGTCTTCCTGGTGATTCTTGGGGAATTTGGCGGAGGTCTTTCCGTCGCCTTCGGGCTCTTAACTCCCCTGGGGGCAGCCGGGATGTTCTCCGCGATGTTTATGGCGATTTTCAAATCCCACTGGAAAAATGGCTTCTGGAATGCCAAACGCGGCCTTGAGTTTCCGCTGATGCTGCTGACCATCGGTGTGGCAATCGGCCTGGCAGGCCCTGGCAGTTATGCTCTAGATACCCTGTTTGGCGTCGCCCTCCCGGACACTTTGCTTTTCTGTATCCTGGCGATTGCCGGTCTTCTCGTCGATATCATCGGACTCATCATCAGCCGTGCAGCGGCTGCGCCCGCTGAAGTCAAATCCCACGCTTCATAAAATCTCTGATCAGCCGAGTGGGTCAGCGAGCAGCTTTCTCCAGCGCGCGAATAGACCGCTCGGCTGACCAGGGAACGGCTTCGTGAACTCCATAAGCTACTCTATGCTCGAACCAGGCTCCAGACAAACGCTTAAACTGAAGCGGCCAACCGCGTCCCTGATACGCTGCACCGAGGCCGCAGGCAGGGGAATCGGTTCTATCAGAACTCAAACAACGCCCTGGCAGATAAGCCACACTTCTGCTATGTTGGTCGTATCCAAGAGTGAGAGGTTGACCCCGAAACATGGGGACTAACAATGTTGTTGTTCAAAAGTCACTGGGCCTCTGTTGAGGTACATTGAGCTTTGGGTTAGCTTTAGCCTGGCGGAATCTCCCCGGAACCACGTACCAGCAATTCTGTTGGCAGAAACAGGTGTTGGGGCGGGCGCTCATCGCCGTTAAGGCGCGCAAAAAGCAACTCTGCTCCCTGCCGACCCATCTCAGTCGGGTCGTGCTTGATAACCGTGATGGGTGTTGGCAGCATCTCGGCCAAATCAAAGTCGTCAAACCCCACAAAAGCCAGCTGTTGCGCGCAGCCCCGTAGGGCGCGCAAAGCCGCGACACTGATGTGGTTACTTGTTGAGAATATCGCTGTAGGAGGATCAGGCAGGGCCAGCAACTCATGTACCGCCGCCTCGGCCTTCGCGGGGTCGTCGCGCCCAAAGCAGAGCAGTGACTCATCAATGGGTACTCTCCATTCGTTGAGCGCATCGTGATAGCCCGCGACACGGCCAGCGCCTGTGTGTACGCCCGGATCACCACAGATCAGCCCGATGCGCCGATGCCCATGCTGTAACAGGTGCTGCACGCCCTTGCGAGCGCCTGGGAGGCTATCCAACAGGATAGTATCCGCATCCAGATCGATCGGGGGACGATCTAGAAACACTACCGGCGTGCCCATGCTCTGTTCGTTCTTGAGATACGAGTGATCGTGTCCCGCAGGCACAATCAGCAATCCCGCCACGCGCCGTCGCAACAGGGCATTGACCAGTTCGCGCTCACGCGCTGGCTTCTCTTCAGAATTGCTGAGGATGACCATAAAATTGTATTGCGACGCCACCTGCTCAACGCCCCGTGCCAGGTGCGAATAGAACGGGTTCACGATATCCTCGATGATCAGGCCAAGCGTCGAGGCCATTTGACCCTGGCGCAGGCTGCGCGCGATATCGTTGCGGCGAAATCCCAACGACAGAATGGCATGGTTCACGCGCTCGCGCGTCTCGTCATTCACACGCGGCTCATTGTTCACCACGCGCGAAACCGTCTTCAGGCTGACACCCGCCGCCTTTGCTACGTCGAGCATCGTCGGACGCGCTTTCATTATTTCAGCGGCGCTATGCACAATCTGAGTATATAAGATGTCGGCCTCTTCCGCCTATTCTCGTACTGTGAAATCGCTTTTTTGTCGTGTATCCATTGCTCACCTCAGCCTACGACTCGTTGACCCGGTGGAATGGAGTGAGCAATCCAATCTTTGTGGGTTTGAAGAACTACGTGTACCTGTTCACCAAAGATCCGTCATTTCTGCCCACTCTCGAGGCAACAGGATGGTTTGTGGCGCTAACCGTCCCCGCTTCGTTGATCCTGGGTCTGTTGCTCGGCTCAATCGCAAATTGCCGGGGATCAAACTCTTTCGTACCGCGATCTACCTACCAGCGATTCTGCCATCGATTGCCACACTCACGCTCTGGAAGTTTATTTATAATCCACAGGTTGGTCTGGCCAACCAGTTTCTAAGCCTGTTGCACCTTCCCACAAACACCTGGCTGAGCAGCGAGACCTGGGCCATGCCCGCGATTGCGATTATCGGCCTGTGGGGCGTTGGTAGCACGATGATTATTTTCCTGGCTGGCTTGCAGGCGGTGCCGCAGGACCTCTACGAAGCGGGTAAACTGGATGGCGCGGGTCCCATTCGTCTCTTCTTGCGCATGACTCTGCCTATGATTATGCTGGCAGCTCTGCGTATGGAGTTGGTAGTCCACACACGTCTGTGTGTTCTATCTGGCCGCTCGCGCTCTGTATGCGCGGTTTAACCTCAATTGATGAGGCTGAGCAGGAAGAAATGCTGCGCTTGCTTGTGACCACGACCGCTGAGACGGGCTATATGCATGAGAGTTTCCATGTTGACAATCCGTATCAATTCACCCGCCCCTGGTTTGCCTGGGCAAACAGCCTCTTTGGCGAATTTGTGCATCAGCTGGTAATGCAACAGAAAAGGCCGCTCGCGCAGTACTGCCTCTTATGATCGCATTGCTTCACGTAAAACCTGCCCCTGTCAGAGAGAACAAAGGGTCTCACGTTTTTCCGATGAGACATTGTTGGAATCACTTGTTACCATTCTCCCCGTTCCCAGTGGTGCTGTTGCCTCAACGCCTTCAGCCTGAGCTGGCGCTCCCAATTTGGGTCCGCGTGCCGCCTGCGCCGGCGTCGCTTGACTCCAA
>Ga0102924_1007018_pt1 | contig 10430 bp, 1 predicted proteins | sample PaiPotPPM11metaG_FD_80116 | JGI IMG/M metagenome (GOLD analysis project Ga0102924, IMG submission 80116) | Iron sulfur acid spring bacterial and archeal communities from Banff, Canada, to study Microbial Dark Matter (Phase II) - Paint Pots PPM... ...
AGAGCGGAAGCCCCACACCTGGTCCCTGGAATCTGTGGGGCTTTGCCCAGGCAACACTCGACTCCACGCATAGCATCCCCGATCCCGCCGATAGCACAGCCTGGATCAGCGGTGGCAACTGGCTGGACATCCTCAGCGGGCGCGTTGATATCTTCCTGCAACAGTCGGGACTGAGCTTCATAGAGCTGCTCAACCTGCTCGGTACCTACGCCATCAACCCGCTCAGCAACGGCACACGCCCGGTCACGATCCAGGCCCAGGACGGCCAGGCGCAGGACACCTGCGACTCCAGGCGGCTCAAGCTGGTCGGCTTTGATAAATCGATGCCTGCGAAGATTGTGCGCTTTGTACGCCTCTGGCGCGCCCTGGGCTGGACGATGCGCGAACTGGACCTGGCGCTGGCGGCCTTTCAGCCTGCTGACCTGAACGACGCCTTTCTTGTGCAGATTTCGCATATCAAACGCTTACAAAGCGCGCTCAATCTGCCGGTCGAGAGCCTGCTCAGCTTCTGGGCCCCGCTGGATAGCGCCGCCTATCTGGACTATAGTAACGCCGAGCTAACGCCGCTGCCCTCGCTCTATACCCAGCTCTTCCGCACGCAGACCGTGGTCAACCAGCTTGACCCTGCCTTTACCGAAGATCCCAGCAAGCTGAGCGGGAAACTGAGCGAGCATAGCACTGCCATTATGGCCGCCCTGAGCATTAGCGCCGACGACTTTACCCTCCTGCTCAACGACGGCAATGTCATCCCCCGCATCCCTGATCCCCTGCACCCGGGCGCAACCATACCCGACGATACCCTCTCGCTGGACTACCTCTCGCGGCTTTACCGCCATGCCATGCTGGCGAAAACCCTGCAACTAGCGATCACCGACTACCTCTCGGCGCTCAAACTGGTGAGCAGCACGCCCTTTGCCTCGACAGCGACTGTTGTGCTCTTTGTTGAACGCGTGCAGAAGTTACAGAACTCACCCTTCTCACTGCTGGAGCTCAACTATCTCCTGCGCCATGACTATACTGCTGCCTCAGGGGTAGCCCCAACCGACGACTCCATCGCGCTGCTGCTGGGCGGGATGCGCGCTGGACTGCAAAAGATCTCGGCTGAGAATAGCTTTATCGCCGATCCTTCTGATCCAGCGGGCGCGACCATCGACGCCAACGGCGATCTGACGCGCAAGAAACTGGCCTTGCTCAACTGGGACAGTGCTCTCATAGCCCAGGCCATCGCCACCCTGAACAACACGCGCAGCTATAGCGCCCCGCTCAGCGCACTCAACGCCGGGATTGTCATTCCTGCCGCACTGCAGAACACGCTGGGCTATGATAGCGCGACCCTGACTCTGAACTTTGCGCGGGCCATGACCGTGGCCGAGAAAACCCAGTTGCTCAGCCCGCCCAACAACACAGACGGACCCTTTGTGACGGCCATCAACGCGCTGTTTGATGCGCCACGCACGTTTATTGCACGCAATATGCACAGCTTCTCGGTGCCGGATTACCAGACCATGCTGGCTGGACTTCCGGCCAGCGTGAGCATTCCCAGCGCGCTCTGGCGCAAAGTCTACTACAACTCCACCACGGCAGTCCTCCACACCCTGGGCGCGCTGACCGCAAACGAGCGCGATACGCTGCTGGCGCTCTCGACCAATGCAGCCGACCCCAATGATGCCGCGTATAAGGCCGCGGTCAATACGCTTTACGCCGCGCCCGATACGTTTATGCCGACACCCGCCGAGACCTTCCTGCTACCCGCCGATAGCGCTGCCTACTTTGACTCGGCCACAGATGGCAGCGGCGCGCCGATTACGCCGGGGACGCGCTTTGGCCTGGTCTTGCAAAAGCTGCTGCCCTATCTGCGCGTCACGCTGAGCCACAATCTGGTTATCCAGCAACTGGGCGAGGCGCTGCAACTTGAGAATAAACTTACCCAGGCCCTGCTGACCCAATGGATCAACGCACCCACAGCACCGGGCCAAAAGACCATCGAGATCTTTCTGGCCACGGCCTTTGCGCAGAGCAATCCCAAGAATAGCATCACGCGCGCTGCCTTTGGCGATCAGTTTACAGCCTATACCCTGCTCACCAAGGTAGCGCTGCTGATCACGCGCTTTAAGATCACCGCGCTGCAACTCAACTGGCTCTTTGCCTATCGCCAGCAGCCAGGCGATCCCACTGCGGCCTGGCTGGACCTCAACGCCCTGCCGCTGAGTAAGCTGGACGACGCCTCCAGCCTCTTCACAAGCTGGGCGCGCCTGCTCGATCTCTTCGTCCTGCGTGCCAGCCTGCCAGGGGGCGAAACAACGCTCAATACGGTCTTTGCCCAGGTGCGCGCACCCGGCGCCACATTGGACGCGCTGTTGACCTATCTGAATATCCAGGCCAGATGGGCGCTGCCTGAGCTGACCTTCCTGAGCGGCGCACAGGGCTTTAACTACACCTTCCCAGCGGCCTTTGAGGACGAGATCGCCCTGACGCGCATCGCGGCCTGTCTGGCACTGCTCACGCGCCTAGGGATGTCCTCGACGCTCTGCCGCTCGCTGAGCGATGCCGCGACCATGGCCAATCCCACGCAGGCTGAGGGCGTGGCTCGCGCTGTCAAGCAGGCAGTCAAGGCCCAGTACGATGAGGAGCAATGGGTCAACACGATAGCGCAGCCACTGCGCGATATCCTGCGCGAGAAGCAGCGTGCCTCGCTGGTGGCCTATCTGGTGACGCATCCGGACCAGGCCCACAACCAGCACTGGCGCAAGAGCAACGATCTCTACGCGCACTTTTTGATAGATGTCGAGATGAGTCCCTGCCAGATGACCTCGCGCATCAAACAGGCCATGAGTTCAACCCAGCTCTTTGTGCAGCGCTGCCTGATGAATCTCGAAACTGAGGTGATGGCCAGCACCGAGATTGATATCCACTGGCAGGAGTGGAGCTGGATGAAGAGCTATCGTATCTGGGAGGCCAACCGCGAGATCTTCCTCTATCCCGAGAACTGGATCCAGCCTGAGCTGCGCGATGATAAATCGCCGTTCTTCAAGGAGCTGGAGAGCGAACTGCAACAGAACAGTCTGACCAAAGACACAGCCGAGGCGGCCTTCCAGCACTATCTGGAGAAGCTCGATGCCGTGGCCCATCTGGAGATCGTCAGCCTCTATCATCAGCAAGAATACGACGCTGTGGGCAACCCTGTGGTGGATATTCTGCACACGGTCGGGCGCACACGCGGCGCGCAGCACATCTACTACTATCGCCAGCGCGTCAACACCAACGGCCTGTACTCCTGGACGGCCTGGCAGAAGATCACCGCCGATATCCAGGGCGACCACATCTTCCCATTGATCTGGAACCGCCGCCTGCATATCTTCTGGGCAGTCCTGAGTACGCTGCAAGCTGAGCAGCCAATCCAGATGCCCACTGCCGGCCAGAGCGTCCCAGAGAGCCCATCGTACTGGAAGATTCAGTTGGCCTGGAGTGAGTTTAAAAACGATAAATGGACCTCCAAGACGCTCTCAAAGGACTATCTGCTCTGCTGGAAATCGGGCAGTGTCTTTGACGAGGATGACAACACCCAGGCCTATGGGCAGCGCCTGTTTACCTTTAAGGCCAATATCGATCCCAACAGCGATAGTTTAGATATGCTCTGTGTGCAGGATCGGTCGGGAACAGGCATTCTCGGCCTCTTCCACTTCGCCGGCTGTAGCAGCCTGCCCGTGGCAGTGGACCTGCGCGACCCCAAGCTGGGTGCTCAGAGCTGGGTGCTCACGCCCAAACGCACAGATATCGCCTATATGACCTTTAGCGAGCTCCCCCAGACGAAGCTGCACCCACTGGATGGTCCTCCCAGCTCAACAGATGATAGTCTCTATCTGGTGACCAGCGACTTCCCGCCGGGCGCGACCTACGATCAGATAGATAGCTCTAAGATCGAGGTGCAGGTGCTGGCCAACACGCCGGGGCTGTTCCAACTGGTCTATCCCTACCAGGACGAGCAGTTTACCTCGCAGCGCCCCTTCTTCTTCCAGCATGACAACCGGGCTTTCTTTGTCGAGCCACAGATCTACTATCCCCCGATCATCTGGTGGTTTGAGCATGTCGACCCGGGCACCATTCCTATCGTCGGACAGAAGTATTACACCTATCAGCCCAGCCTGCCCGATCCCATCGGGCCAGTGAGCAATCCCGGCGATCCACTGATCTTCATGCCCTCGTATGAGCGAGGCCAACCACTAGGTGCCAATCTCGGCGGAGCGCTGGTCAATAGCGATCGGGTTGCTGTCACCGGGGTCACAGCCATCGAGGGCCAGACACGAAGCGCGAGCGCTGCGGTCAGCACCACGACCCGGAGCGCGGCCAGCAGCATGCCCCGACTCTTTGCCGCGCGCAAGGCGCTGGATGGCGCGAGCATGGCAAGCGGAGCCAACGGAGCCGGAATCGCACACGCAGCGCTGATCACGCGGCCTGAGACCGCGCAGATCACGAGCCTCAATGTGCGCGGGGCCACGCTCGATCAAGTCCGCATTCCCATCGGCCTGCTGAATAGCACCAGCGCCATTGGTATCCAGTTCCTGCCGCCGGTTTTGTTCAGCACCAAAATCTACAATTTCTCGCTCTTCTATCATCCCTATGTCTGCGAGTTTGTACGCGCGCTCAACCGCGACGGCGTGGATGGGCTGTTGCAGCGCCCGGTGCAGCTGATGCAGCGCGAGTTCTTCAATAACGACTACGCGCCGCCGCCGCCACCATTCCTGTTCTGGAGTGGTCCCGTCGTCGAGCCCTATCCCAAGGAGGAGGTGGACTTCAGCAGCGATGGCGGCTACGCGCTGTATAATTGGGAGATCTTCTTTCATGTGCCGCTGCTGATCGCCAGCCGCCTGAGTCAGAACCAGCAGTTCGAGGCAGCACAGCACTGGTTCCACTACATCTTTGATCCAACCGACACCTCCAGTCTGCCGTCACCCGAGCGCTACTGGCGCACCAAGCCGTTCTATCAGACCTCGACAGACCAGTATCACCAGCAGGATATCAGCGCGATCCTCAACTGCCTGGCCGCACGCGGCAATCCACAGGCTCTCTCGCTGCTTACGTCTGATCAACTGAAACATCTGCAAGATCTGGAGAATGACGTGGCCCAGTGGCGCGCTCATCCAGGCAACCCGCATCTAATCGCGCGCACACGCACCGTGGCCTATCAGAAGAGCGTGGTAATGAAATACCTCGACAATCTGATCGCCTGGGGTGACAGGCTCTTCCGGGGCGACACGCTTGAGCTGATCAACGAGGCCACGCAGCTCTATATTCTGGCCGCCGATATCCTGGGACGGCGTCCAGACGAGATCCCGCCACGAGCCATCCCCGAGGTCCAAACCTATAACTCACTGGAGCCATCGCTGGATAGCTTCTCCAACGCCCTGGTGCGCATCGAAGAGTTTGTCCCACCCTCTGCGGCCAGCGGCACGCAACCGACAGGCCAGCAGCAGCAGGTCACGCTGCCCTCGATGCTCTACTTCTGCGTACCCAAGAACGATCAGCTGCTGGGCTACTGGGACACCATCGCCGACCGTCTGTTTAAGATCCGCCACTGCATGAACATCGAGGGAGTGGTCCAGAAGCTGCCGCTCTTTGAGCCGCCGATCAACCCGGCCCTGCTGGTCCAGGCCGCAGCGGCTGGCATCGACTTGAGCAGCGCACTCAACGACATCAATGCCGCGCTACCCTACTACCGCTTCACCTTTATGGCCCAGAAGGCCAGCGAACTGTGCAACGAACTCAAGTCCCTGGGTGGTGCCCTGCTCAGCGCGCTGGAGAAGCGCGACGCCGAGGCCCTGGCCCAGTTGCGCTCGACCCATGAAATCGCTATGCTCAACGCCGTGCGCCTGGTCAAGCAGCAGCAGGTTGACGAGGCCGCAGCCGCGCTGAGCGCGCTGCAAAAGTCGCGCGATGTTGTCAATGAGCGCTACACCTACTACGCCAATATCGCTTTTATGAACGCCTGGGAGATCACCGCCATGTCTTTGCAGGGCGGAGCGCTAATCCTGAACACCGTCGAGGCCATCGCGATTACCGTCGCGGGCGGGCTGCACCTGATCCCCGAGATCAAGATTGGCGCACCGACCTCGATAGGCGCGACCGAGGGTGGCAGTAACGTCGGGCAATCGGCAGCGAGATTTGGGGCCTCACTGGGTAAGTATGCCAACATCCTGAATGCCACAGGCAGTATGGCGGCCACCGTGGGCAGCTACTGGCGACGCAAGGACGACTGGGATCTCCAGGCGCGCGTGGCCAAGAAAGAGCTGACCCAGATCGATCAGCAGATTGTCGCGGCGACCATCCGCCAGTCGATCGCTGTGCAGGAACTGGCCAACCACGATCTGCAAATCACTAACGCCCAGACTGTGGATGACTTCCTGCACAGTAAATTCACCAACCAGGATCTCTACGACTGGATGGTCGGGCAGATCGCCGGCATCTACTTCCGGAGCTATCAACTGACCTATGACCTGGCCAAGAAGGTCGAGCAAACCTATCGCTACGAGCTGGGCCTGCAGGATAGCAACTTTATCCAGTTTGGCTACTGGGATAGCCTGAAAAAGGGTCTGCTGGCTGGCGAACAGCTCTCCTATGACCTCAGGCGCATGGAGATCTCCTATGTCGATCAGTATAAGCGTGAGTATGAGATCACACGCAGTATCTCGCTGGCCCAGCTCGATCCAGTGGCTCTGGTGCAGCTCAAGCAGGGCGGACAGTGCTTCTTCAACGTCCCCGAGGTGCTCTTCGACCTTGACTATCCCGGCCACTACTTACGGCGCATCAAGTCGGTCAGTGTGACCATTCCTTGCGTGGCCGGACCCTATACCAGTGTCAATTCAACCCTGACCCTGCTCAGTAGCGCAGTACGCCAGGGCAACACCCTGCTCAACGGCAAATACGCCCGCCAGACCAACGACCCGCGCTTTAGCGGCAGCTCTGGCATCGTGCAGTCGATCGTCACCAGCAGCGGGCAGAGCGATAGCGGGCTGTTCGAGACCAACCTGCGCGACGAGCGCTATCTGCCCTTCGAGGGATCTGGCGCGATCAGCTCATGGGGTCTGGAGCTGCCGCAGGTCTTCCAGCAATTCGACTACAACACCATCAGCGACGTCATCCTCCAGATTCGCTATACAGCGCGTCCCAGCGGCGGGCTGTTAAAACAGCAGGCCGTGACCGAGCTGCAGAGCGCGCTCAACGCCATCGCCCTGGACGAGAACCAGAAAGGGCTGGCGCGCCTGGTCAGCCTGCGCCACGAATTCCCTAGCGAATGGTACCGCTTCCTGCATCCCGCCGGAGCCACCGACACCCAGTCGCTGACCTTCGCCCTAACTCCCGAGCGCTTCCCCTTCCTCGCGCAGGGACACAAGATCACGCTCGGCAAGTTCGAGGTCTTTGTCCAGGTCGAGAATACCTTCGCCGGAACGCACAACGCCAGCACGCTCAAATTCGCACTCGCCTCCGGCAATACTGCGCCCACGCCCAGCACTGCTAAACCCAGCGACCTGCTCAGCCTGGCCGTCTGGAACGGCGTTCTGCACGGCGAAAAGACCTTCAATGGCGCGCCCGGCAACTGGACGCTCAACGGCTGGCTCAACGCCGGGGATCAGCTGGACCCGGGTGCAATCGAGGATATTGTAGTGGTGTGTCACTATACGATAGCGTAACTATACAAAAAGAGCGAATGAGTGTGTTCAACGATGTCATGAGCACACGAAGCGGCAGCGGAGCGAGCTGGATTCCCATGATCGGCAAGAGTCCGTTCGCTACCTGGCAGCTCGACCTGAGCCAGGACACCAATGTCCCAAACATTGCAGTCCATCTCGCCAATGAGGATGTGGCAGATATCCTGATGGTTATCACTTACTCGGCTCGTACTCCGGCATGGCCGACGTAAGCATCGCCGTGTACAAACAGGTGACGTTGCGTTAGCTCAATGGAATCTCACAGCAAAGGAGAAGGAATATGAAACATCTTATGGAATACCCTATGGAAGGGGAGGGCAGTATTGTCATTGAGGTTGACGAGCTTGAATGAGAAGGCGTTGTTCGCGCGGGCCGTGGTGAAACTGCATTGCCTCACAAAAATCGTACCAGCTTTTTCTTGACCACTTCTTTCTGGAGACCTGTTGGCTCCAGTGCTTTCTCGAAAAGCGGCTGTGTTGCAAAAACGCTGAGAGGAATACAAGAGATGAGAAAGGCTCGTCATACTATTGAGCTTAGATGGCCACTCCGAATAATTCTGCGAGGAACACTGCCTATCCCAAACTGTCTCTTGTGTGTACCCCTTGAATCTGTCCCTTCCTCATCATGTTCACAACCTCCTATCCCCGGCATCGGTTCGCCAGCCTGTCTCGAACGCGCAAGAAGCCCATGCCTGGTTTCACCAACCGTTTGAGAAAGCGGTGGTCTTGTTCGATCAAGTTGTTGAGATAGTTGCTCTGTCGGAGTTCACAGGGCACGGGGAGATCACCTGCTCTTTTCAATTCGCTTTCGAGCTTTTGGGTATGCCGCGTTTTTATCGACGGTAATCACACGCGGCGTCACCGTATGAGAGGCCCCAAGTGCTTTCGCGAAAAAGCGCTTCGCAGCTTGAGCAGAACGCCTGGCACGTAAGAGGAACTCCAACGTGTTCCTGATGGCGAGTCCACTGCACGGGAGAGATACATCCATATTAATGGAATTTTAATAGCAGTTCCAGAGATTTTCAGTTATTATTTGGCAGGAAAGCTGTAACACTACGACTTTGTCTAGCGACGTATGTGTGCTATGTATCAATGATATCAATTGGTGTGTGAGACAGAAAGGCTGGAACGTGGTGAGTGCTCAGAAGGTAACAAAGCATCAGCTCATTCTTTATCAATCGTCCATTCCGCCGGCGTCTTCCGATGCAAACCAACCCCAGGACGGGAATCCGCCGTTCGAATCACTTCTTGCAGCGATCAGTACGGCTTTTCTCTGCCTGGATCGGCACTGGCGGATCACCTCTATTCATTCCCAAGGAGCCCCAGGACTCCAACAAGCCCAAAAGGCCTTGTTGGGAAAGGAGATCTGGGGCGTCTTTCCCGGCGTATTGGGTTCCACCTTCTCCTCCAAATACCAGCAAGCAGGAGGAGTCCCCCTCTCCCTCCATTTCGAGCAGTTTTATGCCCCGTTGCAGAAATGGTTTGAGGTCCTGATCTATCCTTCCCCTGATGGCATAGCTGTCTCTGTGCAGGATATCACGCCGACGAAGTCCCTGGGAGAAGAGCTTTTCAGCCTGGCTGCGATGATCGATTCATCCGAGGATGCCATTCTCCGCAAAACGCTCGATGGCCGCGTCCTGAGTTGGAATGATGGGGCGAGACGCCTCTACGGATACGCGGCGCACGAAATGATTGGCTCTCCGATTCAGCGCATCGTGCCGGTTGAGCGCAGAAAAGAATGGCAGCAAATCATGCAACGGCTCGCGGCAGGCGAGCGCCTGGAGCACTTTGAAACGGTGAGGCGTCGCAAAGATGGGCGCCTCCTCGATGTCTCGATCACGATCTCGCCGGTGAGGGACGCGGCGGGGAAAATTATTGGGGCCTCGACCATTGCGCGGGATATTCACGAACGCAAACAGTTGGACGAACAGCTCCGGGCGAGTGAAAAGCGCTTTCGCACGCTGATCGAAAACAGTTCGGATGCCTGCTTGCTCATTGATCCTGCCGGGGTCATCCTCTATGCCAGCCCGTCAACCACCCGCGTGCTTGGCTATCTGCCAGAAGGACTCATCGGGCGTTCGGCCTTTGAACTGGCCCATCCCGAGGACCTGGCTGCCACCAGGCAGGGGCTGGCCACACTCATCCAGGAACCGGGCAAGAGCCGGGAAACCGAACGCCGCCTCCTCCATCAGGATGGAACCTTTCGCTGGGTCGCGGTGATCGGAACCAATTTGCTGGCGGATCCGGCCGTGGGAGCCGTTGTGTGCAATTACCACGACATCACCGGGCGCAAACAGGCGTCGGAACGGCAACGCTTACTCAATGAAGCCAGTGTGGTCTTGCTCTCTTCCCTTGATCATCAGATCACCCTTCCAGAGATCGCGCGGCTGATTGTGCCCGCTTTTGCCGATTACTGCCGCATTGCGCTGGTCGATGAGCAGCACCAGATCAAAGATCTCGCAGTCCATCATAGTGATCCGGAACACCTTGCCCTGGTCAGGGCGTTGTATGAAAGCTATAAAGATCGAGCATCGCCCACCTCTGGCTTGCAGAAACTGCTCCGGACCGGCGAACCAGAAGTGATCTCGAACGTGGCTGAGAGCGCGGAGGAGGCCGTCCAGCGTGCACCTGAACTGCGTCCGATCCTCCAGGCACTTGGTCTGCGCTCCTATATGGGCGTTCCCCTGTTGGTCCACGGCAAGACCATTGGAGCGATCACCTTTTCTTC
>Ga0102924_1007019_pt1 | contig 10429 bp, 8 predicted proteins | sample PaiPotPPM11metaG_FD_80116 | JGI IMG/M metagenome (GOLD analysis project Ga0102924, IMG submission 80116) | Iron sulfur acid spring bacterial and archeal communities from Banff, Canada, to study Microbial Dark Matter (Phase II) - Paint Pots PPM... ...
ACATTCATAGCCTGGCCCGGTGACGTGAGCCAGGCCTGCGGGGCCGGAGGGGCTGGTGGTGTCTGTATCCCGCCAGCCGGCGTTCATGATCGGCCGTGGGAGTCCCGTTGCGTACCTCAGGAGGTACGCAACGGGACTCCCACGGCCATGATCACCGAATGTGCCCCGAAGCCCGCGAGGCTCGCGGGACGTGGCGGGGTCTGCAGGGGCGTGCGGGGCGTGACAGAGTATTCGAGGCTCACGGGGCGTGATGGAGTTTACGGGGCTTGCAGGAATGGAGGGTTCACGGGGCTTGCGTGGTTTGCCGAGGCAGGCGCGGGGTGATGGCTGGGGGGTGCTGCCGGGCCTGCCAGCTTCTTGCTGTTATCAGCTCAGCGAACCCCGGACCCTGGCTGGGAGCCCCGGCCCGGACACCAGGCCAGCCCGCGCCGCCCTGGACAAGTCACGAAAAGGCCAGCCCGGGCAGGGGGGCAGATCATGAATGGGTCACCCGGCGGCCCAGGAACCCGCCTCACCAGCGGGCCAGCACGAAGCCTGACATTGAGATCATGAAGGCCTCGGGTTGCAGGCGGGCGAAGACCCGCTTCTGGACGGCCCTGGCGTGACGCGGGGGTGCCTTCGGGCGGGCAGGACGCCTAGGGCGCTTGGTGTAGTGCTGTGGTGGTTCATCCATGATCCGGACCGTTTAGCCCACTGGTGACAGGCCACTGGTGACAGGGTCAGACGGTCCCGATCATGAGGGCCGGGACGGCACGGGCTGGGGCGGCGGGGGCCCGGAGGGCCCGTCATCCCCGGGCAGCGTGCGGATGATGGCCGCGACCTGGCGGGCGCCGGGCGGTCTGTCCGTGCGGGAGCCGCGGCGGTAGGGGGCCAGCAGTTCCTCAAGGGCCGTGCCCAGCGCCTTCAGCTCCTCCGCCGTCATCAGGAGCGTGGAGCTCATGAAATGGGCCGCGGCCTGCCACTCCTCCGGGTCGCTCTCGAAGCGCGCCATGTACGCCCGGGTCCTGGCCTCGTCCCTGGCCAGCAGGGACTCCATCACTTCCTGCTGAGCCTCGCGCATCTCGGGGTCCTCCGGCGCCCCGTCGATGCGGATCTGGTACCGGTCGTCCGTCCGGCGCCACAACCGCTCGCGTCCGTCTCCGCGGCCCGGCGCCGCCTCGACCAGGCCGGCCCTGGCCAGGGCGCGCAGGTGGTAGCTGACCGCGCTCGGGGACTGGCCGACCACCTCGGCGCACTCCGTGGCCGTGGCCGGGCCGACCTCGGCCAGGTGCTCCAGCAGGCCCAGCCGGGCCGGGTGGGCCAGCGCCCGCATGACCACGACCTCCGGCACCGGCACGTCCGGTCCCTGGCCCTCCTGCCCCGGCGCTTCCGGCGCCGCTCTCCCGCTCATCCAGCCAAGATAGGCCAAGCCCGAACCCGGCTCACGGATGCCCCGTTACCAACACAGGAGGGCGAGCGCCGGAGCGGGGCTCCCGCCCGTACTTGGCATGCCCGGCCACCGCCAGGCCGCCAGCGTGATGCCGGTGATTCACCGGGTCGTCATGCGATACCGGACCATTGTTAACGGTCGTTGCTCATATTGAGCCCCATGCTGACTCGTAGAACGTTTTTCCAGCTCATGGGCGCGTCCACCGGTGCGGTGATCACGGGCTCCCAGTTCCTGTCCCAGACCGCGGCCAGCGCGGCCCCGGCCCTGGCCCCGCACGGCTCGAACGGCATCGAGCACGTCGTGATCCTCATGATGGAGAACCGGTCGTTCGACCATTTCCTGAGCTGGCTGCCGGGCGCCGACGGCCGCCACGACATGGCCTACCTGTCGACCGACGGGAACGTCTATCCCAACTACCCGCTGGCCCCCGACTTCCAGGGCTGCGGCTACAGCGATCCCGACCACAGCTGGGAGGGGTGGCTGGTCCAGCATAACTTCGGCCGGATGGACGGCTTCCTGCAGCGGCCCACCGCCCCGGCGGACAATGCCGGCGTCACCCTGGCCGCCGCCAACACGTTCCCGGCCGGCTACTACACCAACTTCCACCACGACGGCCGCCGCAAGTCCGTGCCCGACCTGCCGGTCATCGGGGCGCTGGCCGAGAACTACACCGTCCTGGACCGCTACTTCTGCTCGTTCGCAGGCGAGACCTTCCCCAACCGGTTCTACCAGCACTCGGCCAGGACCGACCGCGACCATAACAACAACACCATCTCCACGCTGGCCACCATCTGGGACAAGCTGTCCCCCATCCCCAACACCCAGGGCGTGCCGACCGGCGGGTACTTCTTCCGCGACCTGCCGTTCCTGGCCCTGTGGGGGACCAAGTATTTCCCCTTCTGGCACCCGTTCGCCGACGGCGACGCCGATGCCCTGGGCATCCCGGTCACCACGCCGTCGTTCATCGACACCGTGGCCGCGGGCAACCTGCCCAACGTCAGCTTCATCGACCCGGCCTTCGACACCGAGGGCAACGGCACCTCGGCCGACGACCACCCGCTGGCCGACATCCGGCTCGGCGAGCGGTTCATCGCCGACGCCTACCACGCCCTGGCCGACGCCGGCTACCTGGACAACACCGTGTTCATGGTCACCTTCGACGAGTGGGGCGGGTTCTACGACCACGTGCCCCCGCCGCGGGTCATCGACGACACCGACCCGGCCACCGTCGACCACACCGGGGACGGCACCACCCCGACCGACGGCCAGCTGATCCCCGACTACCGGCAGCTGGGCTTCCGGGTGCCCGCCATCGTGGTGTCCAACCTGGCCCCGGAAACGGTGGTCCACCACGGGCCGTTCGAGCACAGCTCCACGCTCAAGCTGATCGAGTCGACCTTCGGATTCCAGCCGCTCACGGCCAGGGACGCCCACGCCGAGGACCTGGGCCTGGTACTCGACCGGCGCCCGGGCCACCGGTTCCGCCACCCGCAGATCCCGACCAGCAGCCAGGTGCTCGGCCCGGTCAGTGACCCCGCCGCGATCTGCAGCGCGGACAGCGTCCAGTCGGTCTCCCCCGAGCCGCTGCAGCACGGTCACCGCAAGCCGGGCACCCGGGTGCTCCCGCAGTCCGGGTCGCCGACCGGGGCCGGGATGGTCGGGTTCGGCCAGGAGTACCGCAAGGAGCACGGCCGCTAGCCGCGGGGCCCCGGTGAGGCCCGGCGCTCAGGCCGGCTCGTAGTAGCGCAGCCCGTCCGACTCGCGCCGGGTCACCCGGCCCTGCGCGGCCAGCAGCTGCAGGTGCGCCGCGGTCTCGGTGACGGCCAGCATCTGGTTGAACGGGTCCAGCTCATCCAGCGTCCGCCCGCGCCGGGTCCACCTCAGCCGGGCGGCCGCCTGGCGGGCGGTCCTGGCGCCGCCGGCGATCACCGCCTCGGTCTCGTCCAGCCGCGCGCCGTGGTGGGCGATCAGCTCGTCTACCCTGGCGTGCGCGCTGGCCGTGACCGCCCCGTGGGCCGGCAGCAGCCGGGTGTCCGGGCGGGACCGGATCAGCGTCAGCGAGCCGATGAACGCGCCGAGCGGGTCGTCGGCCAGCACGGGCTCGAAGCCGATGGACGGCGTGATCGTCGGCAGGATGTGATCACCCGCGAACAACAGCCCGCCGCCGGCGTCGCGGAACACGACATGGCCCCTGGTGTGTCCCGGCGTGGCCACCACGTCCAGCCGGCGGTCGCCGTGCGCGATGACCTGGCCATCACGCAGCCACTCGTCGGGCGCCTCCCACCCGGTCTTGTACGGGTCGCGGGGGCCCTGCAGGCGGGCCACCCGGTCGGCGATGTCGCCCGCGCCGAGCAGCCGCAGGTAGGCCAGCTGGTTCTGCAACGGCACCCGGTCGGGGTCCATCGAGACGGCCAGCGACTCCCGGTCCCCGATGCCCAGGCTGACCGGGACGCCGAACTCCCGCCGCAAGTAGATGGCCTGGGTGTAGTGGTCCCGGTGCACGTGGGTGACCAGGATCCGGCGCACGTCCCCGGCCGCCGCGCCCAGCCCGGCCAGGCCCTGGTCGAGCGCCGCCCTGGCGCCGGGGATGGCCCACCCCGAGTCGATCAGCAGCAGGCCATCGGCATGCACCAGCGCGTACACGTTGACCGCCCGCAGCCCGTCGTTGGGCAGCGGCAGCGGGATCCGGTAGACACCGGGAGCGACCTCGAACGTGCCGGGCTCGGTCCAGGCATTCCGGTCAGCGGGGGCAGCTAGCATGGAGCGGACAGCCTATCCGGATGGTGCCCGGCGGTCAGCCGCCGGCGGGCACGGCCAGCCGGTAGCCCACGGCCGGGTCGCTCTGCAGGAACCGGCCCTCCTCGTCGCCCAGCTTGCGCCGGATGCGGTAGGCGTACACCTTGAGGTAGCTCAGCTCACTGCGGTAGCCGGGGCCCCAGACGTTCTCCAGGATCATCCGCCGGGTGCAGACCTTGCCCGCGTGCCCGGCCAGGTAGGCCAGGAACTCGAACTCGCGCGGCGTCAGGTCAAGCTCGCGGCCGTCGTAGGTGGCCTGGTAGTGAACCAGGTCCAGGTGCAGCGGGCCGACATCGCGCTCGGCCGGGCCCTGATCGTCGCCGGCCGGAGCCCGGTGCCGCAGCGCGACCCGGATCCGGGCGTTCAGCTCGCGCATCCCGAACGGCTTGGTCACGTAGTCGTCCGCGCCCGCCTCCAGCGCCTCCACCTTGCGGTCCTCGGCGCCGTCGGCCGACAGCACGATGATCGGCGTCTCGCTCCAGGTCCGGATCCGGCGGCAGACGTCCACGCCGTCCAGGTCGGGCAGGCCCAGGTCGAGCACGACGACGTCCGGGTGGCTGACGGCCGTGGCGGCCAGGCCGTCCGCCCCGGTCTCCGCGGTCCGCACCGCGTGGCCCAGCGCCTCCAGGCCGACCTGGCAGACGGTGAGCAGCTCGGGGTCGTCGTCAATGATGAGAACCTGCGCCAAGCCTGCCCTCCTCCGGGACGACCGCCGCGGCGGGTGACATGGCGGCGGCCAGGGTGAAGCAGAACCTGGCCCCGCCGCCGGGCGCGTCCTCGACCCAGATGCGCTGGCCGTGGGCCTCGATGAAGGTCTTGGCGATGGACAGGCCCAGGCCCGCCCCGGCGTCGCTGTCCCGCCGGGCCAGCAGGCCGAACACCTCGTCGCGCCGGCCAGGGCTGACGCCGGGGCCCTGGTCGGCGACGAAGACCAGGACCGCCTCCGGCGGCGCGGGCCGGGCCCCGATCGTGATGGGGGTGCCCCTGGGCGCGTGCCGGACCGCGTTCTCCAGCAGGTTGGTCAGTACCCGCGAGATCAGCGTCACGTCCACGTCCACCGGGGGCAGTTCCCCCGGCAGGTCGAGCTCCACCGGGTGACCGCGCAGCGCCGGGGTCAGGTCGCTGACCACGCCGTCGACCAGGCCGGCCAGCGCGGCCGGGCCGCGCCGGGGCTGCAGCACCCCGGCCTGTATCCGGCTCATGTCGAGCAGGTTCTGCACCAGGTCGGCCAGCCGGTCGGCCTGCTCGTCGATCAGGCCGGCCAGGTCCTGCCGGGCCTGCGGCCCGATGTCGATGTCCGCGTCGGCCAGCGTCGAGGACGAGGCCTTGATCCGGGCCAGCGGCGCCCGCAGGTCGTGCGAGACCGCCGCCACCAGCGTCCGGGCCAGCCGGGCCACCTCCTCGGTGAGCCGGGTCCGCAGCACCTCCTCGCGCAGCTGGGCTTGCTCCACGGCCAGTGCCACCTGGTTGGCGAACAGGCTGAGCGGCTCGCGGTCCGGCTCGGCGGCCGCGTCGGCGGACAGCACCAGCAGCCCGACCGGCCGGCCGGCCGCGGTCAGCGGGTGGACCAGCACGTCGCCCCGGGTGCCGGGGCTGGCGCCGAGCCGGGCCAGCTCGCCGGGCGACGACAGCGCCAGGCGCAGCTGGGCGGCGGTCAGGGGATCGCCGGCCGCGGCCGCCACCTCAAGCTGGCCGTCGCGGCGCAGCAGCAGGGCGACCTGGCGGGCGCCGAACACCTCGGCCACCGTGGTGACCACCGCGGCCAGCAGCTCGCCCAGCGGCTTGCCCTCCAGCAGGAGCCCGGACAGCTGGAACAGCTCGCGCAGCTCGGCGCCCTGCCGCCGCTCCCTGGCCCGGGCGGCGTCCAGCCCGGCCACCACCCGGGCCACCGGCAGCATCACCGCCACGTAGACCGCGCCCGCGGCCCAGTTCTGCGGCCGGCCGACCCACAGGGTCAGGTAGGGCGGGATGAAGAAGAAGACGTACACGAAGAACCCGGCCACCACGCTGATGACCCCGCCGACGAAGCCGCCGAGGACCACGCCGATGACGACCGGGACGACCAGCACCAGCCCGTCGGTGGCGACGCTGAGGCTCGACCGGAACGGGATCATGGCCGCCGCCAGCGCGGCCATGGTGGCCAGCCCCGCCAGCGTGCCGAGAACGCTCCGCCTCACCGTGTCCCGCCTTGCCGGTATCTCCTTCCCGATCACGGTACGCCCGGCGGGCCCGATTTCAACGAGAGACGGCTAGCGCGGGCGGACCACCTGCACCGGGCACTCGACCTCGCGCATGACCAGGTCGGCGACGCTGCCGCAGAGCATCTTGGTGATCTCCCGGCGCGGGCGGTGGCCCATGACGATCAGGCCGGCGTTCCAGTCCCGCGCGGCGGCCGAGATGGCCTGGGCCACCTGGGTGCGCTGCGCCTCCACCACCACGCCGCTGGCCCTGGCCCCGCCCGCCCAGGCCGTGGTCACCGCCTGCTCGAGCAGGTCCGTGGCCTGCTGGCTGGGCTGCGGGTAGAACCGGCCGCAGCTGCGCAGCGGCGGGTCGAAGATCCGGACATGCACCACCCGGATCTGGCCGGTCATGGCCGTGCACAGGCTGACCGCCTGGGCCAGGGCCGCGCCGGAGTAGCCCTCCGGGTCTACCGGGACCAGGATGCGGCGCACGTCGCCGCCGCCGGTCGCGACGCCGGGCCGGGTCGGCTGGATAACTGCCATCAGAAGAACCTCCCGCCGCCAGGCAGCTAGTCGATGCCCCGATGCTCACCCGGGCGGCGGTGACCGCGTGGTGAACGAGCCCGCGGCGGCGGTGGAGAATCGGTGAACGGGCCCGCTCAGGCCGGGTTCTCGTAGCTGACCACGAGCTCGCCGCCGGCCTCGCCGATCCGGATGACCGCGCCGTCGCGGGCGTCGCCGGCGATCAGCGCGCGGCCGATCGGGGTCTCCACCTCCCGGGCGATGTACCGGCGCAGCGGGCGGGCCCCGTAGATCGGGTCGAAGCCCTGCTCGGCGATCAGCCGCCGGGCGTCCTCGCTCACCTCCAGCGCCATCCGGCGCTCGGCCAGCCGGTCGCGCAGGTCGTTCAGCATCAGCTCCACGATCTGCTCGATCTCGGCCAGCGTGAGCGGCTTGAACAGCACGATCTCGTCCAGCCGGTTGAGGAACTCGGGCCGGAAGTGGCGGCGCATCTCGCCCAGCACCAGCTCGCGGGCCTCCGGCTTGATCTCGCCGTCCGCGGTCGCGCCCTCCAGCAGGTACTCCGAGCCGATGTTCGAGGTCATGATGATGACCGCGTTGCGGAAGTCGACCGTGCGGCCTTGGGCGTCGGTGAGCCGGCCGTCGTCCAGCACCTGGAGCAGGGTGTTGAACACGTCCGGGTGCGCCTTCTCCACCTCGTCCAGCAGCACCACCGAGTAGGGCTTGCGCCGTACGGCCTCGGTGAGCTGGCCGCCCTCCTCGTAGCCGACGTAGCCCGGCGGCGCGCCGACCAGGCGGCTGACCGTGTGCCGCTCCTGGTACTCGCTCATGTCGACCCGGATCATGTTGTCCTCGGTGTCGAACAGCGCCGCGGCCAGCGACTTGGCCAGCTCGGTCTTGCCCACGCCGGTCGGGCCGAGGAAAATGAACGACCCGACCGGGCGCCGGGGATCCTTCACCCCGGCCCGGGCCCGGATGATGGCGTCCGAGACCAGGTTCACCGCCTCGTCCTGGCCGACCACCCGCTCGTGCAGGGTCTCGTCCAGGCGCAGCAGCTTCTCCCGCTCGCCCTCCTCCAGCCGGGTGACCGGGATCCCGGTCCAGCGGGACACGATCGCGGCGATCTCGTCCGCGGTCACCACCTCGCGCAGCAGCCGCTCGCCGCCCTGCCGCGCGGCCAGCTGGTCCTCCTCGGCGTGCAGCCGCCGCTCCAGGTCGGGCAGCCGGCCCAGGCGCAGCTCGGCGGCGCGGTTCAGGTCGTAGTCCCGCTCGGCCTGGCTGGCCTCCTGGCGGACCTGCTCCATCTCCCCGCGCAGCGCCTGCACCTTGCGCAGAGCCTGCCGCTCGGCCTCCCACTGGGCGCGCACCGAGTCGGCCCGGGCCCGCAGGTCGGCCAGCTCCCGGCGCAGCGTCCCCAGGCGGTCCTGGCTGGCCGGGTCGCTCTCCTTGGCCAGCGCGGTCTCCTCGATCTCCAGCCGCATCACCCGCCGGGTCAGCTCGTCAAGCTCGGCCGGCATGGAGTCGATCTCAGTGCGGATCACCGCGCAGGCCTCGTCGACCAGGTCGATGGCCTTGTCGGGCAGGAACCGGTCGGAGATGTACCGGTGGCTGAGCGTCACCGCCGCGACCAGCGCGGCGTCGGCGATCTTCACGCCGTGGAAGATCTCCAGCCGCTCGCGCAGCCCGCGCAGGATGGACACCGCGTCCTCGACCGACGGCTCGTCCACCATGACCGGCTGAAACCGGCGCTCCAGCGCGGCGTCCTTCTCGATCTGGCCGCGGTACTCGTCCACCGTGGTCGCGCCGATCATGTGCAGCTCGCCGCGGGCCAGCATGGGCTTGAGCATGTTCCCGGCGTCCACCGCGCCCTCGGCCGCGCCCGCCCCGACCACGGTATGCAGCTCGTCCACGAACAGCAGGATCCGCCCGGCCGCCGCGACGACCTCGCTGAGCACCGCCTTGAGCCGCTCCTCGAACTCGCCCCGGTACTTGGCCCCGGCCACCATGGCCCCCAGGTCCAGGCTGAACACGGTCTTGTCGCGCAGCCCCTCGGGCACGTCCCCGGCCGCGATCCGCTGGGCCAGGCCCTCCACGATCGCCGTCTTGCCCACGCCGGGGTCGCCGATCAGCACCGGGTTGTTCTTGGTCTTGCGGGACAGGATCTGGATGACCCGGCGGATCTCGGCGTCCCGGCCGATGACCGGGTCCAGCCGGCCGCTGGCCGCATCGGCGACCAGGTCGCGGCCGTACTTGGCCAGCGCCTCGTAGGCCGCCTCGGGCATGGCCGAGGTGACCCGCTGGTTGCCGCGCACGCCGGCCAGCGCCTCCAGGAACGAGTCCCTGGTCAGCCCCTCCTGGCCGAGCAGCCGGCCGGCCGCGGTGGCCTGGCCCTCCTCCAGCAGCGCGATCAGCAGGTGCTCGACCGAGACGTAGTCGTCCTTCAGCCGGGCCGCCTCGCGCTCGGCCGCGTCCAGCTCGCGTGACAGCCGCTGGGTCACGCTGACCTGGCCGGGGGCCACGCCCGGCCCGCTGACCCGCGGGCGCCGGCTCAGCTCGGCCTCCAGCTCCTTGGCCAGCCGGCCGGGATCGGCCCCGGCCCGGGCCAGCAGCCGCGGCGCGATGCCGTCGCTCTGCTCCAGCAGGGCCAGCAGCAGGTGCTCGCCGTCGACCTCGGTGTGCCCGAAGCGCAGGGCCTTGGTCTGGGCGTCGTGCAGCGCCTCGGTGGACTTCTGGGTCAGCCGGTTCGGGTCCATGTTCATCCTCCAGCGCGGCGGGCGCGGCGCAGCTCGCTCTCCAGCGCCGCGATCCGGTCCAGCAGGTCGGTGACGAGGCCGATGGCCGCGTAGTTGAGCGCGCAGCCGGCCCGCAGCCGCTGCACCCGGGCCAGCGCGGCCAGCTGCGCGGCCGAGAACCGCAGTTCCCCGCGAGGGCCGCGCTCGGGTTCCAGCAGGCCCAGGGTGACGAGCCTGCGGACGAGCTCGGGGTGCACGCCGGCGACCCGGGCGAAGTCGTCCAGGCCGATGTCCTCACGGGCCAGCCGCACCGGCCGGACCAGGGCGTAGCTCATGACGGCCTCCGGGGGTCGAAGTCCGACGCCGCGGCCAGCTCCTCGAAGCCCCGGCGCTCGGCGTCCGACAGGTGGCCCGGCACCATGATCCGGGCCTCGGCGTACAGGTCGCCGGGCTGGCCGCGCGGGTTGGGCAGGCCGCGGCCGCGCAGCCGCATCCGCCGCCCGCTCGAGGTGCCCGGCGGCACCTTCACCTTGGCCTCCCCGCCCGGCGTGTCCACCGCCACCGAGGTGCCCAGCGCCGCCTCCCACGGCGACAGCCGCAGCTCCACCCGCAGGTCCCGGCCGTCGACCCGGTAGCGCGGGTGCGGGGCGATGGACACCACCAGGTACAGGTCGCCGGGGCTGGCGCCGTCGCTGCCCTGGCCGCCCTGCCCGGCCAGCCGGATGCGCTGGCCGTCGGTAACCCCGGCCGGGATCGTGACGTCGATCGAG
>Ga0102924_1007020_pt1 | contig 10428 bp, 5 predicted proteins | sample PaiPotPPM11metaG_FD_80116 | JGI IMG/M metagenome (GOLD analysis project Ga0102924, IMG submission 80116) | Iron sulfur acid spring bacterial and archeal communities from Banff, Canada, to study Microbial Dark Matter (Phase II) - Paint Pots PPM... ...
CGGGGTCATCGAGTTGAATGACCAGGCGGCCGTCAGGCCCGGAGCGCCCGCCGGAGGCGGGACGGACATGCCGCCGCGGATCTCGTCGAGCGACCGCGCGTGGTCCCACAGGCGCGCATCCGCGATCAACCCGTCAAACCAGTTCTGGTAGATGCTGCGGCATCCGATCAGAAGCGGCGCGCCGGCGCTCTGAATCTGCCCGGTGTAGGCGCCGGTGGGGTTCTGGGTGAGCGTCGTGCCGATCGGTTCGCCGTTCATGTAGAGCCGCGCGGTGTGGCCGTCCGCGGTGGCGGCGACGTGTGTCCACTCTTCGAGCGGTACGACTCCTTCAGTCCCCGTCGAGGCGATGCCGGCGCTACCGGTGACCACCGACCACTTCCCGGCGATCCCCAGTTCAAGTTTCCATGTGCTCTCGAGTTTTTGCCCCTCGATGCGAAGCGTATAGCCGTTCTCCAAGTTTTTCGACAAGATCCGCGCGTCTCGTTCCTCGTTGGCCGGCGAGGTGCGGTGCAGCACGTGAACGAGGATCCATGCTTCGATCGTGAACTGTTGAGGGTTCAGGCTGGGGACGTCGGGGACGCGGGCGCACCGATCCATGGTCGGGCGGAGTGCCCACACCGATCCCTGCAGTTCCTCGACGAGACGTACAGGGAGCACTCGGGCCGAGGATATGTCGAAGGCCGCGGTTGTGTAGGTCTGCGGAATGGGCGAATCTACAGTGAACGTCCCGACGGCCTGATCGCCGGCGATGACCTGGATCCGGTACCGGCTCTGGGCCAGGGGAGGAAGCCAGGGCGGGGGGAGCCACCCGGTCGTGAAAGAGAGGGTATAGCGGCCGGGCATCGCGTGGAGGCTGGGCAGGTGGACCACGCTCAGGATCGTCCCGGGGGCGGGCGACACGGCGGGCTCGGAGACCATTTCCTGCGGCGCCACCCGGCGGGGAAACTGGGTGGTCGCGTCGGTGGGCAGCGCGCCGCTCGCGTCCAGGACGGCGAGGTCCGGATCGATGAGCGGCGCGAGGTTGGGATCGTCGCCGAGCGGCGCGGCCATTCTGGGGTCTCCGCGGAACTCTGTGAGGCGGGGAAACCGCGGGAACGGGTTCCGGGTTCCGGGCAGCACGTAATAGTCCACGCGGTGTTGGATCAGCCAGCTCGCCCGTTCCTGCGCGCGGGTGGCCACGACTACCCGAAACGGCTGGGGACCGAACGCCGGGAGAAACCAGTGAAGGTCCTCGGCGACGGCGACGGTGCTTCCTGCGGGAACGTGGCGGGTGAGCCACGCCGCCGCCAGGACGCGGCTGTCCGGTCTCTGGAGCGACAGCGCGAGCCGGGTCGATTCCCAGGCGGGGCCTGCCAATAGGGCCACGATCCCCAGCGCTGCGAGCGTAGGAGTGGGCCACCGCACTCCAGTGTGGTCCTTGAGCCACGACGTCCCGATGAGGACCCCGCGCGCGGCCAGCAGCGCCATGAATGGGAGCAGCGGGGCCATGTACTGCGGGGACACGTACGACTGGGTCGAGGTGATCGCGAGGTAGGGGATCGCGAAACTCAGCACCAGCACGTGGGCTTGCCATGCCCCGCGCCATCCCACGAGCGCGCCGAGGGCGGCACAGGCCGCCGGAACGAAGCCGATTCCCGTGTGGGGGGGGATGAACCAGAACCAGTTGATCCCGACGGTGAGGTACTTGAGATACGGGACGAGCATCCCTAATGGGGGACCCGGGCGGAGGAACCGGTCGGCCAGCAGGTCTTGGACGACGGGGCGGGTGCGAAGGATCAACTCAGGGAATCCCACGATCACGCCCACGAGGATGCCGCCGCAGAGCACGGCCACGTTCCAGTTGAGTAGACGGCGCCGGTGCGGCGTCAAGACGTGCGCGACGAACACGCAGGGAATGATCAAGGATCCACTATACTTCGTGACGACCGCCAGCCCGCTCAGGAGCCCCGCGAGGAAGTAGTCGGCCCGCGCCCCGGTCTGCAAGATCCGGACGGCCTCGAAGAATGCCAGCAGCACCAGGGAGGTCATTGGGATGTCTGTTCGGAGGGTGCCGGAATAGTACACGGCTCCCGAAGCAACGGCGAGGAGGGCGGCTGCCAGAAGGCCGGCGGTGACGCCGAACGCCCGCCTGCCGATCTGGTAGGTGAGATAGACGCATCCGACGCCGAAGAGGACGGTAAGCACGCGCCCCCAGACATAAAACGCGGGAACGCTGAGGTACCAGTAGTATCCTGTCCCGTCGGGCGGCGAAATCGAGATGGCGGCCGGTGACGCCAGCACACCGGCCGTGTGCAGGTAGCCGGCGTGGACCTTCGCGACGAGCAGCTGCAGGTAGAGATACGCCGGTGGGTAGATGTACACTCGGGGGCTCCAGTCGCCCCGCTGGAGCATGCCGATGACGGCGTTCATGACCGTCGGTTCGTCCCAATCGTAGATGTACGGGATGCCGTGGCCCACACCGGGAAGCCGGAGCAGAGTTGCCCCACCTAGAACAACGAGGAGGAGCAGAACCGGGCCGCAGCGGCGAACGCTAATGCGCCACCCGCCGGATCTCGACCGTCCGGAGGAGGCTCAACTGGCCGGACGTCCACGCGGAGAGGGCGGGCGTGCCGCCTTCAATCGGCACGCGCTTCAGGGCCGCGCCGTTGCTGATGGCATTGCCCGACCCGCTCAGGTCCGGCATCTGTGTCCCGGCGACCGATTGAAACGACCAGCTGCCAACGAGCCCGGGGCTCTTGTCGGGCAACTGCCGGATGCTTGCTTCGTCGCGGATCTCGTCGGCGGGCAGGACCCGATTCCAGACCCGCACGCCGGTGATGAGACCGGTGAACGATACTTGATTGGGGTCTTGGGGATCCCGGCATCCGATCGAAAGCGGAGCGCCCTCGCTGTGGACCGTGCCCTCGTAACGCGGGGTCCGCCCGGAATCCTGGATCGCCGGACTCCCGTTCACAAAAACACCGGCCTGATGGCCGTCGTACGTTGCGGCGATGTGGGTCCACTTTCGGAACGGCACAAAGCCCGCACGTCCCACCGCCCACTTGCCGGCGACACTGAGATCGACCCAGATCTTGTTGTTGCTGTCTCCCGACAACCTGAGGTTGTACCCCGCGTTGTCGCGCTTGCTCAGGATCGGGCCTTCGGACTCCAGACCTAAGTCCGTGTGCATCCTGGGCGGCTCGTGCATGCCCTCGAGGTACACCCAGGCCTCGAGGGTCATCTGCTTGATGTTGAGTGTCGGCGCATCGTGCACGATCGCGCAGGCCGTCGGCGACGGGCGGAGCGCCCGCCCCGATTGCCCAGTCCGCTGCTGCGTCCAGAGTGTGACCTTGACCTGGATGGGCAGGGTCTGCGCCTGCTCGATCCGGAACGGGGGCGTTGTGAACTTCAGCGGCTCGCTGCCGCCGACGGCAAGATGGCCGACGGTAAGCTGGCCGACCTGGACTTCCAGGAAAAGCTGGTACGACGCTGAGGCCCACAACCACGGCCATGCGCCCGCAAGGCTCAGTGTGTAGGACCCAGGCGTAAACTGCTGATCGGGCAGGTGTACGGTCTCCGCAAATACGCCGACCGCCTGTGTGACGACCGGCTCGGGGATCATATCGCCGGCACCCACCGTAACCGGAAACACGGCGTTGATCTCCTTGATCCTTGGTCTGACGATGTACAGTCCGGGGTCAATGACCGGGTAACTGTCCTGCGCCCAGCTATCGGACGTGTAGACGTAGGGCGGCCGCGCAAACGTCGCGACGGTTGGAAGGCTGCGGAGAGGACTCCGGTCCCCAACCACGGCGTACGCCACGTGCTGCTTGAGATACCATTCGACGTTATCGTCCCGCCCCGAGTAAAGTAGCGTAAACGGCAGCTGTTCCAGCCCCGGGATGAACCACCGGAGGTCCTCTTCAAAGGCGATGCGGGCGCCGGGGGTCGCGTGGTACTTCAGCCACTCGACCGCGGCGGTGCGCGTGTCCGGCCGGTGCCCCATCAGCCACCCGAGCTGGACGCTGTCCCGCGCCGGTGCGGCGAGCAGGAGCACGATCGCGAGGCCCGCGAGCCCGCGCGCCCACGGCGCCTGCGTTACCGGCCACCGGGCCTGCAGGAGTCGCCACGCCCAGATGCAGCTGGCGGCTGCAAAGAGGGCCGCAAATGGAAGGACCGCCATCATATTTCGCAATATGGTGACCTTCTGTCCTGACATGAAGATGAGGTAGGTCAGGGGAAAGGTGAGCAGATACAGGTGAAGGCGGGGCGCGAGACGGAAGCCAATGATCGCGCCCGCGACGGCGGCGATCGTCGGAAGCAGGCCGAACGCGACGTGCGGGATAACGAACCACTCATCGCCCTGGCTCCGATGGATGAAGTAGTCGAGATACCGTGGCAGGATCGTCTTCATCAAAGTGAGGCTGGGGATGCCGCCGTAGGCCAGCGCCTGGTCGCGTATCTGTTCAAGGACGAGCTTGGACCTGATCAGGACGTAGGGCGTGCCAACCGCGAAGCCGACCAGAACGCAAAGACCCATAAGCACAAGAGGAAGGTTTACCAAGCGCTTGCGCTGGACGTTTGACAGGTGAGCCACCGCGAGCGCCAGCATTACGATGACCGCGTTCGTCTTTGTGGAGATCGCCAGCCCGGCCAGAAGACCGGTAAGGATGTAGTCTTGTAGGGCGCCGCGCCGGATCACGTTAAGACCGAGCAGCACGGTGAGGGTGACGAAGAACACCATCGGGATGTCCACTCGTACCGTGTCCGAATAGTAGACCGCGCCGGGGGCGACCGCGAGGAGTGCCGCGGCCAGGAGGCCGACCGGTGCGCCGTACACCGTCTTCCCAATTCGGTAGACGAGGTAGACTGTGGCCGTGCCCATGAGGGTAGTAAGGGTGCGCCCCCACACGTAAAAGGATGGGACTCCGATGTACCACCAATACGCGCCGGCGGCGGCCTGCGGATGGTAGAGCGCGATATCCGACGGGGAGGAGAGTACCCCGTGCGCGTGCAGGTAGAAGTAGTGGAGGTACATCACGGGCAGGAGCATGTAGTAGTACACGCTCGGGTAGACAAAGGCATTCGGATAGAGGTCCCCTCGCTGCATCATGCCGAGAACGTAACTCAGGACGGTCGGCTCGTCCCACTCGTGAACATAAGGCAGGCCCCGGCTGACACCAAGGAGGCGGACAACCCACGCCCCCGCAAGGATCAGGGCGAGTAGGCCCGTCTCACGTGAAGTCATGAAGCGGCTCAGCCTACGCCCGACCATTCACTCACCTCGTTCGAATTCCGCGGAGTGGCCTTAACACGCGCGCACCACGGCGGGTTGCTCTGGACATGACTCTCCGGTTTCGGAGGGCCGTCTGACCTTTCCTGCCGAAACGGCATAAGGGAGGAAGGGAAGCACGCCTCGCGAAGTTACGCACACATTGTCGGAGATGCGTGCGCGCCGGGGAAATGGGATGGGATTCTGGAAAGGCAGACGGGTCGTTGTGACGGGTGGGGCCGGATTTTTGGGCTCCCACGTCGTGGCGAAGATTCAACCGCGCAGGTTTCGCGCGATCATAGCTCCACGACGACGGAGTACGATCTGAGAACCTACGAGGCAATCGGCAGGCTCTACAGGGAGATGCAGCCTCACGTTGTCGTACACCTCGCTGCCGTGCCCGTTATTCGCGAGATCGGCGCGAGTCTCTTGACTGCGGCCAGGAAGCCCCCCGAAGGGATCTCAACACCATAATGAGTCTCATGAGACCAAGGACTCGCCGCACCAACGCCCGCTCGCGGTTTCCCGACCAGATCGGCGTGGGTAGCGTGGAGATCACTCCGCTCCAGCGACGCTACATCGCCGATGTGCTCCGGCGTAAGCGCCTCTCCTACGGGCCGTATTCTCAGGCGTTCGAGCGAAAGTTCGCCGGACTCCACGCGCGACGGTTCGGAGTCTTCTGCAACAGCGGGACCAGTGCGTTGCAGGTGGGCGTGGATGCCCTGCGCGAGCGCTACGGGTGGAAAGCCGGTGACGAAGTGCTGGTCCCGGCGGCCACATTTATCGCCAGCTCGAACGTGGTGCTCATGGCCGGCCTGACTCCGGTGTTCGTTGATATCGATCCGCTGCATTACGAACTCGATCCTGAGCAAATTGAGCGTCATGTGACCAAGCGGACCCGAGCCATCATGCCGGTGCATCTTTTTGGGCAGCCCTGCGACATGGCGCCAATCCTTGAAGTCGCGCGCCGGCGAAGGTTGCGTGTGATCGAAGATTCCTGTGAGGCGATGTTCGTGAAGTATCGCGGGGCTCCCGTAGGTTCCTGGGGGGAGATTGCGTGTTTTTCGACGTACGCTGCCCATCTCATTACGACCGGCGTGGGTGGACTCGCGTGTACAAACGACCAAGAGCTGGCCACGCTCTTGAAAAGTCTGTGTAATCATGGGCGGGATGGTATCTACGTTTCGATCGATAGCAGCAAGCGCCTGCGCGGGGCGCAGATGTACCGCCTCGTGGAGCGCCGGTTCTCTTTTGTCCGCCAGGGCTACAGCTACCGGGCAACCGAACTGGAGGCTGCGCTCGGCCTGGCGCAGCTGGAGACGTGGCGGGCGATGATCGCCGCGCGCCAGCGCAATGCGGCGTACCTCACGGAGGGTCTCCGCGACCTCGAGGACTTCGTGCAACTCCCGCGGGTCCGAGCCCACACCGAGCACGCGTTCATGATGTATCCGATTGTCGTACGCCCCGGGTGTGGCCGCAAGCGGGATCTGGTGTTCTTCCTGGAGGCACGGAACATCGAGACGCGGGACGCTCTGCCCCTGCTTGCCCAGCCGTTCTACCGCCGGCTGTTCGGGCGGATCGAGGCAAAGTATCCGGTGGCCCGGTGGGTCACACGGAACGGGTTCTACGTGGGATGCCATCCGAGTCTGGGACGGAAGGAACTCGATTTCATCATCGAGCAGGTCCACGTGTTCTTCAAGCGATGACGCTCCCACCCTCACGCTCGACCGTCTCGCTGGCGGTGCTGACGCTCAACGAGCTCGCGGGTGTCCGCCGCCTGTTCGAGGCGATCCCGTTTGACGCCGTGGATGAGGCGTTTGTCGTCGACGGCGGCTCGACGGACGGCACCCGTGAGTTCTTCGAGGCGCGGGGCGTGCCCGTCATCGTCCAGGAGGCGCCCGGGCGCGGTGAGGCGTTCCGCGTCGCGGCGCGCCGGGCCCAGGGCGATCTGATTGTGTTCTTTAGCCCCGACGGCAACGAAGACCCGGCGGACATTCCAAAGTTCCGGCGGTACTACGAGGACGGCTACGACATGGTGATCGCCTCCCGGATGATGCGCGGCGGCCGGAACGAAGAGGGAGCACAGGTGATCAAGCTGCGCAAGTGGGCCAACCAGGCGTATACCCTCATCGCCAACCTGCTATGGAACTCTCGTGCCTGTGTTACCGGCCGCGGATATATTACGGATACCATTAACGGGTACCGGGCGATCCGCAGGCAGGTCTTCGACGCGATCGGCATCGACGTGACGGACTTCACCATCGAGTACCAGATGACGATCCGGGCCCTCAAGCGCGGCCTGCGGGTCGTCGAGTTCCCCACACACGAGGGCCCCCGGATCGGCGGGGTCAGCAAGGTCGGCTCGTTGGACGCGGGTGTCCGGTTCTCGAGGACACTCCTCCATGAGATCCTGGTGGGCACCCCCCGAACCACCCCCGCTGCCGCCGACCCTCCGCCACGGCCCTCTGTGCCCCCCGTTGCGCGCCGGGAGGGCGGTGCCGCGGAGGAGCCGGCGCGCGGGAGGACCGCGCTGATCACCGGGATCACCGGACAAGACGGATCCTATCTGGCCGAGGCCCTGGTGGAGGATGGATACGAGGTCCACGGGATCGTCCGTCGGGCCAGCACCCAGAATCTCGGGCGTCTCGCCGGCCTGCTCGGCGGCCCGGGCGGCGCTCGTGTGCACCTGCACTACGGCGATCTTACCGACGCCGGACGGCTCGGCCAGATCATCAGGACCATCCGGCCGGACGAGCTGTACCACCTGGGAGCGCAGAGCGAAGCCGGGTTCAGCTTTGAAATCCCGGAGTACACGGCGGAGACCACGGGATTGGGCATGCTCCGTATCCTGGAGGCCCTGCGAACAGCCGGGCTGGCGGCCAGGGTTTTTCACGCGGCGAGTTCTGAGATGTTCGGCGCGGCCGTCGTCTCCCCCCAGGACGAGGCAACGCCATTTCACCCGCGGACCCCCTATGCGGCGGCGAAGGCGTTTGCCTTCTGGACCGCGGTCAATTATCGTGAGGCCTATGGGATGTTCGTCTGTAACGGAATCTTGTATAATCACGAGTCGCCCCGGCGCGGGGAGCACTTCTTTACCCGGAAGGTGACCCTCGCGGCCGCCCGGATCAAGGCCGGGATCCAAGACCGCCTGACGCTCGGTGACCTGTCGGCTCAGCGGGATTGGGGATACGCGCCCGAGTACGTTGCCGCGATGCGGCTCATGTTGCGGCAGCCGGAGCCTGACGATTACGTCATCGCGACCGGCGAGACGCACAGCGCCGAGGAGTTCGTGGCAGCGGCGTTTGCCGAGGCGGGCCTCGACTGGCGCGGGCATGTGGAGGCGAGGGCGGAGCACATCCGCCCGGCGCAGGGGGAAAATCTGCGGGGCAACGCATCGAAAGCGCACCAGCGTTTGGGCTGGGCCGCGACGACGAGGTTCCGCGATCTCGTGCGGATCATGGTCGAGGCAGATTGCGCGCTCGTGGCCGGAGAGGGCAGCAGGGCCGGCCCCCCGTCACGACCCCAGAGGAGTGTCAGGGAATGACCTACTGGTCCGGCAAACGCGTCCTGGTCACCGGGGGCGCGGGGTTCATCGGCAGCCATCTTGTCGAACGGCTCGTCGCGCTCGGGGCGCAGGTGACCGTCCCGCTGCGCTCGGCCGACGCACCGCGGGAGCACCTGGCCGGCGTGCTCGACCGGATCGCGCTGCCCGTCGCGGATCTGAGCCGGTGGGAGGAGGCCCTCCGGGTGGCCACCGGCCAGGACGTGGTCATGAATCTCGCCGCCCAGGTCGGGGGCGTTCAGTACAATATCGACCATCCCGCGTCCATCTTCCGCGAGAACCTCACGATCTTCATGAACGTCATCGAGGCGGCGCGGGTCGCGGCGGTGGGACGGTTTCTCGTCGTGAGCTCGGCCTGCGTGTACCCGCGGGACAGCACGGTGCCGACCCCCGAGGAAGAGGGCTTCGCCGGCATCCCCGAGCCGACGAATGAAGGCTACGGGTGGGCGAAGCGCATGGAGGAATTCCTCGGCGCAGCGTACGCGCGCCAGTACGGGATGTCAGTGGCCATCGCCCGTCCGTACAACGCGTACGGGCCCCGGGACAACTTTGCTCCGGACAGGTCGCACGTGATTCCCGCGCTGATTCGCCGCGTCTGCTCCGGGGAAAACCCGCTGCGGGTCTGGGGGACGGGCGAGCAGACCCGGACGTTCCTCTACGCGTCCGATTTTGCCGACGGGCTCCTCGCGGTGGCCGAGCGGTATCCGAAAGCCGACCCGGTGAATCTGGGGTCCACCGAAGAGGTGACAGTCCGCGACCTCGCCCGGCTGATCCTGGAGCTGTCCGGCGTCCGGGTGACCGTGGAGTTCGATGCCTCGCGTCCCGTCGGCCAGCCGCGCCGGGCCTGCGATACCCGCAAAGCCGAGCGGGTGCTCGGATTCCAGGCCGCCGTCCCCCTGCGCGAAGGCCTCGCACGCACGATCGAGTGGTACCGGACGAGGGCGATGAGCCTGCGCCCGCAGTCCTGAGGCCCGGAATGTACATCCTGGGCATCAACGCCTACCATGCGGGGGCGTCTGCCTGTCTTATTCGGGACGGCGAGCTGGTTGCGGCGGCCGAGGAAGAACGGTTCAAGCGGGTCAAGTACTGGGCCGGGTTTCCCTCGCAGGCGATCGCGTTCTGTCTTGAGGAGGCAGGCATCACGGCGTACGATCTCGACCACGTGGGCATCTCTCGAGATCCGAGCGCCAACCTCATGAAGAAGGTGCTCTTCACGCTGTCCCGGCGCCCCGGCCTCGGCCTGATCCGGGAGCGCCTGGCCAACCAGCTCAAGGTGCGACGGCCCGATGCCGCGCTGTGCGAGGCACTGCACCTGGACCCCCGGCGCCTCACGGCCCGGTTCCACACCGTCGAGCACCATCGCGCCCACATGGCCAGCGCGTTCTTCGTCTCCGCGTTCCCCCGAGCCGCGGTACTGTCGGTGGACGGCTTGTGAGACTTCGTCAGCACGATGTGGGGCATAGGGACCGACACCCGAATCGACGTATTGGGAGAGATCAATTTCCCCCACTCGCTGGGGTACGTCTATACCGCGGTCTCCCAGTGGCTGGGATTTCCGCAGTATGGGGATGAGGGGAAGGTCATGGGGTTGGCCCCGTACGGGCGGCCGGCGTTC
>Ga0102924_1007025_pt1 | contig 10424 bp, 5 predicted proteins | sample PaiPotPPM11metaG_FD_80116 | JGI IMG/M metagenome (GOLD analysis project Ga0102924, IMG submission 80116) | Iron sulfur acid spring bacterial and archeal communities from Banff, Canada, to study Microbial Dark Matter (Phase II) - Paint Pots PPM... ...
AATCTGGACTGGGCCAGCGTCAATCTCAACACTCTCAAAGTCAATATGGACAAGTCCCTCGACATTTATGCCGACGTGATACTGCATCCGGCCTTTCCGGAAAAGGAGTTTGCTAGATTGCAGAAGGACCGCCTTGCGGGAATTCAGCGCGAGAAGGTGACACCTTCGTCTACGGCTTTACGCGTGGCGCCCGCGCTGCTGTACGGAAAAGGCCATCCGTATGCGGTGCCTTTCAGCGGCAGCGGCACCGAAGCCAGCGTGAGCAAGATGACTCGCGAAGATCTGGTGAAATTCCACGAGACGTGGTTCAAGCCGAACAACGCCACGTTGCTAATCGTGGGAGACACGACGCTGGCGGAGATCACGCCGAAGTTGGAAAGCCTGTTCGCTTCGTGGAAATCCGGAGAGGTGACCAAGCGAACGATTCCGCAGGTTGCCGAGCCGGAAAAAGATGTGGTGTATCTGGTTGACCGGCCCGGCTCCGGGCAGAGCGTGATTGTGGGAATGCAGCTTGCGCCGCCGTCAAACGATCCGAATTCCATTCCGCTTCAACTGGTGAATGACATCTTCGGAGGAAACTTCGCTTCGCGTATCAACATGAACCTGCGCGAGGACAAGCACTGGTCCTATGGCGTGCGCAGCGTTTTGCAGCCGGCCGTTGGCCAGCGTCCCAACTTCAGCATAGCGCCGGTGCAGACGGACAAAACGAAAGAGGCGTTTGCCGAACTGGTGATGGAGTACAAGAACATCGTGGGCAGCAAGCCGATTACGCCGGCGGAACTCGAGGACGAGCAGTCCAACGCCACGCTCGCGCTTCCCGGGTCATTCGAGACGGTGCAACAACTTTCCGGAGCCTACGGCAGCATCCTGGAGTACGGGTTGCCGGAAGACTACTACAACACGTACACGCAAAAAGTGCTGGCGGTTACGCCGGCCACGGCCAACGAGATCGCCGATAAATATATCCAGCCCGGCCATCTTATATGGGTGGTGGTGGGGGATATGAGCAAGGTCGAAGCGGGTATCCGCGAACTGAACGTCGGCGAAGTGCATAAGATTGATGCGGACGGTAACCCGGTCCAGTAAGTGCGGGAGATGAGTACCGGAAATGAGTGCCAGAAAGAGGAGTGGCTCTTGCGGCTAGCGGCGCTCGGCGGGGTAGAAATTCTGCCGCTTCGCTTTTCTTAGAAGCAGATGATTTCAGGGCATGCACTGGAGTCGTGCATGCCCTTTTTTTTTCGGCTAGGCTCGCTTGATCAGGCGGATGAGCAAGAGCAGGACGACCGCACCGATCACTCCCATGACTAGTTGTCCGATCAATCCGTAAGCGGCGAGGCCCAACATGCCGAAGATCCAACCGCCGAGGAGCGAGCCGATAATTCCCACGATCAGGTCAACCAGCACGCCCATGCCGTGGCCTTTTACTATTTGTCCCGCGAGAAAACCGACAACAATACCAATCAAAATTTCCCAGAGCAGCCACATAGTGTGCCTCCGAATTTTTGGGGATGACTTGCAAGGCGTCCTCCGACGGTGGGGTGTGGACGTCTGACTGGGCGCAACTCTAGCATAAGTGGGAGGCGGGCGTGGAAAGAATGCACGTCCGGGAAGACGGCGGCGCGCTCCGGAGCAAATATTGGAGAGATGCTAGAATGCAAAGGCTGCTAGCTCGCGATTATCGAGCGCAGGCGAGTAAACACTTTATGGATGAGCGCGACGTCCGGAAATTTCTGACCGAAGTTCGAAGCGGCAAGCTTGACCTGGAGGCGGCCGTGAAGCGGCTGCGTGGGCTGCCCTATGAGGATATGGGTTTTGCAAAAATCGATCATCATCGCGCGCTGAGGCAGGGCTATCCCGAGGTGATTTTCGGCAGAGGCAAGACTCCTAAACAGGTGGCCGAAATTGCGCGGCGAATGTTGCGAGCGAAGGCGTCGCACAACATTTTAATTACGCGCGCCGACAAGAGAACTTTTGCCGGCGTGAAAAAGATTGCTCGCGCGGCGGAGTTTCATGCGCTTTCCGGGGCGATTTCGATTAAGCGTTCGAGCGCGGTTCACGGCAAAGGCTTGATTCTGGTGGTAACAGCCGGGACGAGCGACATTCCGGTGGCGGAAGAAGCGCTGGTGACAGCCGAGACCATGGGAAACCGCGTGGAAGCGGTTTATGACGTGGGCGTGGCGGGGCTGCACCGGCTGTTGGAACACCGGACGAAACTCGCCGAAGCGCGGGTAATCATATGCGTGGCGGGGATGGAGGGCGCGTTGCCAAGCGTGGTGGCGGGACTGGTGGGAGTGCCGGTGATTGCGGTGCCGACGAGCGTCGGGTACGGATCGAGCTTTGGGGGGCTGACGGCGCTGCTGGGAATGCTGAATAGTTGTGCTTCCAATGTGAGCGTGGTGAACATCGACAACGGTTTTGGAGCGGGCTGCGTGGCGAGCGTGATCAACCGGCTATAGGGTTGTGCGGGGAACCGGCAAGCGCGGAACTTCAGCGGCTGAAGCCGCTAACGAGAAATTCTCTTGAGTTGGCTGAATCAAACGCGAACACATGCTGCGAAAGCGGCAGCGCAGAGGAACGCGCTTCGCGCGACATTGTTATGTCGGACCTGAAGGTCCGACCCCCTGAAGATCACTTTTACTTTTGCGCTACTCCCAGTTCTTTCCAAACAGTAGGGTCATCCGTTACATAAAAGGCTTAGGGCCTTTTTTGTGCCTTGTACTGTGAATGTCGCACTACGACCCCACGGCATCGTGTAGTAACTCATCTCGATTGAAACGTCCGCGCGTGTAAGTCCCGGTGGAAGGGTAATCCATTTCGGCAACCTCGAGTCACTCGCTAGTTCGAAGGTCGACTCGGGGAACCACGCGCACCCTATCGTCGAACCTAGGATGATTAGCGCGACAAAAACGAGCAGGAATTTGTCGACGCGCCTAGTCATTTTGGACATTTGCAATCATTCTAATTGGGAGATATTGATTGCGGCGGCTAGAGCGGTGGCGAGTTCGGAGTCTTCGGTTGGCGATACTGTGCGGAGATCGAGAATTAGGCGGTCATCTTCGATGCGAGCGACTGCGGGGGTTGCGTTGGCCGGTTTACGCAAACGCTCTTCCAGTTCTGAAGCGGAGTGGCGCGCGCTGGCCACTGCGATCAGCGTGGTGGGTAGCTGCTGATCCGGCGTGGAACCTCCTCCGATTACGGAAAATCCTGACGTCAAACGGAATGTTGCATCGTTCGGATTCGATACTAAGGATTGCAATTGCGTGATCATTTTCTTTGCGCGCTCGCCGATAGCGTCCGCGGAGAGGCGAATCATGCGAAGCGCGGGGATTTCGTCCAAGGCTCCGCGCAGATATGCGCGCAGAGTAATTTCCAACGTGGCGATGGTGAGTTTATCCACACGCAACGCGCGGAAAAGCGGATTGCGTCTGATGCGCTCCACGATTTCTTTTTTCCCCGCGATGATTCCGGCCTGCGGGCCTCCGAGTAATTTATCTCCGCTGAATGAAACGACCGAAGCGCCCGCGGAACAACTCGCCGCTACTACAGGCTCGGAGACGCCATGGGCAGAAAGATCCGCGAGGCAGCCGGAGCCGAGATCCTCGAAAACGGGTATTTGCGAGCGGCGGCCGAGCGCGACCAAATCTTCGAGCGATGGACGCTCGGTAAATCCGCTGATGCGAAAATTCGACGGGTGTACGCGAAGGAGCAGGCGGGTGCGCTCGTTGATGGCGCGTTCGTAATCGCGAATGCTCGTGCGATTCGTGGTTCCCACTTCGTGGAGGACCGCGCCGCTTTCGGCCATGATGTCAGGGATACGAAAGCCGCCGCCAATTTCGATTAGTTCCCCGCGGGAGACGACGGTTTCGGCGCCTTTAGAAAGAGTATTGAGAACGAGAAATACGGCGGCGGCGTTATTGTTGACGACGATGGCCGATTCAGCGCCTACCAGATTTGCGAGCATGCGCGAAGTGTGGACGTCACGCTTTCCGCGCTCGCCCGTTTCAAGATCGTATTCGAGATTCGAATAGCTGGTAACCGCTTGCATCACGTTTGCGGCCGCTTCTGCGGAAAGAGGAGCGCGACCAAGATTCGTGTGCAGGATTACGCCGGTGGCGTTGATCACTCGACGCAACGAAGGCGCCAGGAGAGCTTCTACGCCAGCGACTACGAGCGCTTCGATATTTTCGAGTTCGAGAGCTTGGCTTGCTCCGGCTGCTTCGTCTTTCATCTGCGCTCGCAAATTCGCCAGAACGTTGCGCGCGGATTGCGTGACCAGGGCACGGCCGGCTTTTTCGGCGAGAGCGAGCAGCCGCGGGCGGCCGAGAAGCTCGTCCACGGAAGGGATTCCCCTCATTTTGGACGAGCCGTTTTGAGGCTTCGGCACCGGATGAGCTCGGGAAGTCATCGCTGAACCATTGGAACACACCAAAAACAGGCTGGCAATTGCGGCGCTCGCAAATGATTTCTCTTGCGACATAGCGGCGCACGAGCGCATTGACGCACGCTGGCGCAGCCCCTACGCTGGAATTGTTCACCGACAATTATGGCTGCTTCCATTGACGAAGAACTGAGCCAGATCGAGCGCGACGTGCGCACGCTGAAGATTGAGTACGAACAATTCTTCGGCGGCGGGCGTTCGCGGCCTCCTTCGGACACGCAGTGGCGCGTGGAATCGCTGCTGCGGCGATATAGTGAACGCACCGCGGAATTAAGTTACGCGCAGCGTTTCCGATATAACGGCCTTGCGCAGATGTACGCAAAGTACGTGGAGATGTGGCGCAAGAAGACGATGCAAAAGGAAAGTGGCACGCAGCAGCGCCATTTCGGCGCAGCGGCGAAGGCGATCGAGGCGGAGCGAGCGCGGCAAGCTGCCAGTCGTCCGCCAGCTGCGAACGCGCCAGCCAATATGCCGGCTACATCCTCAGGCGCACGTAGTGTCGCAGTAGCAGAAAGAAAAGCGGCGGAGGCGTATACGGCTTCGTTTGCCGATCCGGAACGCGAAACGGAAAAGGTGCAGCAACTTTATCAGAAACTGATTGAGGCGCGAACGGAGACCGGGGAAAAGGCGGGAGCGCCTAACTTGAAAGATTTCGAGCGCTTCGTGCGGCAAAAGACGAAAGAGCTGAAGAGTAAGGGCAGCGAAGAAGTGGAATACACGGTCAGCATAGAAGGCGGGCGCGTAAAGCTAAAAGCCCGCGTTTCCAAGTAAGATCCTGCCGACAGTCATCTACCTTCAATCGATATCTTGGCCTTCGCCTTCGTCAGCATCTGCGTGAGGTTCGAGATGAATTTCGGCGCGGTTTGCGCCGCGAATCTTAGCGTTGAGTGCCGCTAAGTCCTGAGACTTCAGTTCGTCCCATTGTTTTTTCGCGGCGGCAAAATCTTTTTCGATTTTCGAGACGGCGTCCGCTTGAGCCGAGGTGGGCTTGGCGTCCGCTCGATCTAATTCCGCGTAAACAGCGGTGGCTGAACCGTTGATGCCGGTGAGCCCGGGCTGCGTCGCATCATTTGCAGCGGATCCTTGCGATGCAGCGGGACCTTGCAAGATAGCTGAGACCTTTTTGTCGAGATCCTTGAAGGATGAGAGGAGCGAATCATTTTGGTCGGCCGACAATTTGTCGAGCTGGTCGTGAAGCGAGCGCGCTTCCTGTATAGCGTGCGTGCTGCCGGTTATCACAGACGCAAGACGGCTCTGCGTTTGGAATTGTTGTTCCAGGTCCGCGGCAGTTGGTTTCACGCGCGGGTCCAACTTTATAGTGAGAGGCGCGTTAAAGGTGTGGCCACCCGCGGTGAGCTTGACTGAATATTCCCCGGGCACGGCTGGCGGGCCCAGCGGCACGCGCGGCGTGGCGTGAGGAACAGCCGATATGGGATATTCGTGGCGCAGGGAATCCGGCGACGGATAGTGGAGGTCCCAAACCCATCGGTGCATACCGGCGTCGCTGGAGAGCGCTTTGAATGGCCGTACCCAGTAGAGCGGAATCAGTTGTTTTTCCAGTTGCTCCTGGGTCATTTCCGGCTTGTCCGTGCTGGCGTAGCGGCGAACCACCTCGCCGCGTTCGTCCAGGATTTCCAGAGTGACAGGACCGCGAACCGAAGAGGCCAAGAAATAATCGACGATAGCGCCATCCGGTGGATTTTCGCCCGACGGCTCGTCGGGAGGAATTGGAGTGTCGGAATACGTGCTGCGCTTTACGCGGTAGGAGGCAGCGGTCTTAAAAAGGAACGCATCAGCGTTCGTCATTGATTGGTCGAGTTGGCGCAGCGGGGAGATGTCGTCGAGAATCCAGAAAGAACGGCCGTGCGTGGCTACGATCAAGTCGTCCTCGTGGATCCACAGATCGCGCATGGAAGTGTGCGGCAGATTGAGTTGCAACGATTGCCAGTGGTCGCCATCGTCGAATGAAACCCACACGCTATTTTCTGTGCCGGCAAACAGGAGGCCTTTGCGGACGGGATCTTCGCGCACGGTATCGACGGGAGCGTTATCGGGCAGACCGTTGGTGATCGACTGCCAGGACTTGCCGCCATCGTGCGTGCGATAAATGTAGGGATGCAGATCGTCGATGCGGAAACGGCTGACGGAAGCGTAGGCGGACTGTTCGTCGAAATGCGACGCGGTCATCTGCGTCACTTTGCTCCACGGAATAATTCCCGCAGGAGTGATGTTCGACCAATTTTTCCCGCCGTCGCGAGTGATCCAGAATAAGCCGTCGTCGGTTCCGGCCCAAAGCGTGTTCAGGTCTTTGAAGGATGGCGCAAGCGCGTAAATTACTCCGCGTTGCTTTTCCGCCTTGGGATCTTCCGCCGCCATGCTGCCCAGGCTCGCGGGAATGCCGGACTTCTCACGCGAAAGATCGGGGCTGATGGTTTGCCAGGACTCTCCGCCATCGGAGGTCTTGAACAAAACATTGGTGGCGTAATAGAGAACGTGCGGATCGACCGGCGAGAACATCACTGGCTGAGTGCGATCGGCGCGGTACTTCGGACCGCTATCGGGAATTGGCGTGACGTTCTTTACTTGTCCGGTGCTCCAGTAAAACCGTGTGACCTCTTTTCTACCGGCGCCGTACACAAGCTCCGGATTGAGCGGATCGGGCGCGACGTAGCCGTATTCGATGGTAGCGACCGGGTGCCAGTCACGAATATTGATTTCGCCATCGTTACCGCGGCTTGCAATACAGACTGAGCCGCTTTCCTGCTGGCCGCTGCACACGCGATAAGGAAACTCGTTTGTTACGCCGACGTGGTAAAGCTGGGCGGTCGGCTGGTCATACCAGGAACTCCAAGTGTCTCCACCGTTGACGGTGACGAGCGCGCCTTGATCGCCGACGAGCAGAATTGTTTTTGGGTCGTTGGGATTGATCCAGATGTTTTGATAATCATCGCCGCCGGGCGCGCCGCGAAAGCTGACCCAGGTTTTTCCGCCGTCGGTTGAACGCATGGTGACGATGCTGGTGCTGTAAACGACGTCGGGATTTTTCGGGTCGACTTTGGGGATGGGCAAGTCGCCTCCGCCAATGCGATAGGCTGGGCGGCCATCGGTGGTAGCGCTATGCCAGGTTTCACCGGCGTCGTCGGAACGGTAGAAGCCCAGGCCGGCGCCGGAAGAATAATCTCCCGGTTTTGTCGTGCCCACGGTGGCGTACAAACGGCTGGGCTGGCTTGGCGCGATAGCGACGTAGATCTGTACTAAGTCTTTGGGCAGGCCGTTCGTGAGCGGATGCCAGGTATTTCCGCCGTCGGTGGATTTGAAAAGGCCGCCGCCGGTCTTGCTGTATTCGTTCCCGTCTTCCCAGGGGCCTTGGCGAACTCTCCACATGGAGGCGTACATCACGTCGGGATTTGCAGGATCGATCTGAACATCCGAGCCACCCGTGTCTTGATCCTTGTAAAGAGATTTCTTCCAGGTCTTGCCGCCGTCGGTGGAGGAGAAGATTCCGCGCTCTTCGTTTGGTCCGTAGGGATGGCCCATCACGGCGGCGAAAATGTGATTAGGATCGCGAGGGTCAATGGCTAAAGCGGGAATTTGCTGGCCGTCGCGCAGGCCAAGGTGCGTCCACGTTTTTCCGGCGTCCGTAGATTTGTAAATCCCGTCGCCGACCGACAGGTCGGGGCGTTGCAAGCCTTCGCCGCTCGCGGCATAAATAATATTTGGATCGGAGGGAGCTACGGCGATGGCGCCGATGGATTGCGAGGGTTGGTCTTCAAAGATCGGCGACCAAGTGCGGCCGTAATCGTCAGATTTCCAAACGCCGCCGTCACCCTGCCCTATGTAAAAAACATTGGGCTGATTAGGAACGCCAGTGGCGGCGCGAGTTCTTCCTCCGCGGAATGGTCCGATCATGCGCCAGCGCATTTCCTGATATGTGCTTAGGGGATATTGCTGGGCTTCGGTGACGCACGCGCTTGAAACAACAACGAGCAGCGCAAACACGACCAGGCCAATTCGCGGATTTCGAGACAACATGCACCTCCCGGATTTACGGTGCATAGCATACATAAAAACTCAATGCGAGGCAGGTTAGAAAGTAAAGCGCGCACCTATTTGAGCGGCGAAAGGAATTCCCACGGTGGTGCCGGGACCGAAGAAATCTCCCAAAGCTCCGCCAGCCACGCGCAATTGATTCAAGTTGGTGATCGGCTTGGTTGTGGTACAGGCGGGGTTGGTGCAGATGTCGGTGATGTTTCCGGCGGCCACCTGATCTTGCGGAACGGGCAAGGCCGCGACGTTCGTGACGTAATTCGCGCCGGGATTGTTGCGGTTAAAAAGATTGAAGAATTCGATGAAAGGCGTGAGCGTCCAGCGCTCGTGGAAATTGATCGGCCGGCTGACGCGCAGGTCGCACTGGATGTAGGGAGTCCCTCGAAATTCATCCAAGGTTGTAGGGACGCCGTTGACCACGGCGCGGTCGTTGACGCCGTCGCCTAAGCCGGTGACTGGGACGGTGGTAGTCAACGTGAACGGGCGGGCGCTTTCGGCCTGCGTGAGCGTGGTGAGTTCGAAGCCGCCAGGAATTTTCAGCGTTCCGGCTAAGACGAAGCGCTGCAGAACATCCTCACCCGACGGGCCGTAGTCTCCTTTGGCGAACGGATGGAACGGGTCGCAAACGCCATTGACGTAATCAAAAAGCTCGCCAAGCACACAGCCCCAGGTGCTGCCGCGCGAAAGGGTGTAATTTGCGACGAGATTGAAGCGGCGCGAAACGTTTCCCTGCAAATGGACTAACAAAGCGTTGTAGCTCGAACGGTTGTCAGACTTGAAGACAGTAATATTGGGAATATTGTTTCGCTGGCAGTCGATAACGTCATCATTGGGAGGCAGGCAGGCTGGACCGCCCGGAGTGAAAAGCGGCGAGAACAGTGTGAAGCCGGCCTGATATTGGTAGCGACGGTAGCCGTGGTTGCCCTCTTCGTGGGTAAAATCGGCGCTGACCATCCACTTCGAGTTGAAAGCGTGCTCTACGCCTGCGGTAGCGTGGATGGCGTAAGGAGTTTTGTAATGCGGGTCGATAATAGATCCTGAACCAGGAACCGTCCCGATGGGACCAGTTGTAGCGGCGGGCAGCAGACATCCTGGGCCAACGAGCACGCCTCCGGAAAACTCGCAGGGGCCGGTGGTTGTATTGACGGCCTGGAACGCGGTGACCCAGCCGTTCTGCGCCAGGTCGTCGTAAAAGAGCCCGAAGCCCGCGCGGGTCACCGTGTTCGTCGATTGTCCCGGAGAATACGCAATCCCTAAGCGCGGAGCGATTGCGCCTCGATAGTCGTGAGGGACAGCATTAGTATTAGTGCTGCCGAATAGATTGATGTTCGCGGCTGCGAGAGTAAGCAGTGCGGGATTCTCCGCCTGCGAACGGTCTTGTGAGGTGAAAAGACCGAATGTAGTGTCGTAACGCAGGCCGTAATTAATTGTCAGGTTCGGGCGCAGGCGCCAAGAATCTTCGCCGAAGAACCCCAAGCGCTGAACGTCTTGAGAAAAGCTGCCGTTGCCTGGCGGGATGATCGCGCAAGTCGTCCCGGGCGATATGTTCGGCGAAGGATTCTGCGAGCATGACGTCAAATCGGTGGTGAACTGAGCGGGGTTGGCGGCGTAATCAGTGGGATTTAGGCCGAAGGTTACAAAATTCTCCGCCGTGCCGGGAAGCGCGCCGCTGAGCACCGGCTCATGAATGAAATCGATTCCGAAGCGAGGCACGTGCTTGTTCGCGGAATGCGTTACGGTGTACTTGAATTGATATTTTTCCTGGTTGCGAAGGATGGGGAAGGCGGTGATGGGCGTTACGAATTGATTGTCGCCAAACGTTTCCAAGCCTGAAATGGTGCTGGAGGTTGCCGTAAACGGAAAAGCCAATGCAAAACCAAGGTTTGAATTTCGCGCTTCGGTTAAATGCAAGGCGCTCGCGTCGAACACGAACACTCCC
>Ga0102924_1007026_pt1 | contig 10424 bp, 9 predicted proteins | sample PaiPotPPM11metaG_FD_80116 | JGI IMG/M metagenome (GOLD analysis project Ga0102924, IMG submission 80116) | Iron sulfur acid spring bacterial and archeal communities from Banff, Canada, to study Microbial Dark Matter (Phase II) - Paint Pots PPM... ...
GCAACTGGCTGTTCTATGCGACCGGCGGTTTCGCTTACTCCTACGACCGGTTGAACCTGACGCAAATTGCGACAGGCAATAACGAGACCACCAATCTCTGGCGGCTGGGCTATGCCGCGGGCGCCGGTGTCGAAGTCCCGGTGGCGCCGCACTGGACCGCCAAGCTCGAATATTTGTTCACCGATTACGGCCACAGCACCGTGACCTTTCCCGCGGTCGGACAGCCATTCACCTCCAACCTGTCGATCCAGGAGGTGCGTGCCGGTGTCAATTATTTCTTCGGCAGCGGCGGTGCGCCGGAAGGCTATATCGCGCCGGGCGTGCCGGATATCGACAATGTGAATTTCCACGGTCAATTCACGGCGACCGAACAGGCCTATCCGGCAATTCGCTCGCCCTATGAAGCCGCGAACAGTCTTCCGCATGGCGGCCAAGGCCGCGAGACCACCGACGCCACGCTGTTTGCCGGCGTGCGTCTGTGGCATGGCGCCGAATTCTGGATCAATCCGGAGATCGATCAAGGTTTCGGCATCGGCGATGCGCATGGCGCTGCCGGCTACACCAGCGGCGAGGCCTACAAGGAAGGCAAGTCTTATCCTTACGCGCGGGTGCAGCGCTATTTCGTGCGGCAGACCATCGATCTCGGCGGCGACAGCGAGAAGGTGGATGCCGACATCAATCAGTTTGCCAATACGACGACGGCGAACCGCCTGGTGCTGACGATCGGCAAATTCAGCATCGTCGATATCTTCGACACCAATAAATATTCGAACAATCCCAAAACCGATTTCATGAACTGGGCGGCGATCAATGCCGGCACTTTCGATTATGGCGGCGACGCCTGGGGCTACACCTATGGCGCCGCGGCCGAATGGTATCAGGGCAACTGGACGGTGCGCGGCGGTGTCTTCGACATGTCGGCGACACCGGCCGGCGGCGCCGGCAACGCAACCGCCTTCGGTCTCGATACGAATTTCAGCCAGTTCCAGATGGTCGCCGAACTCGAGCGGCGCTACGAACTGTGGGGGCAGCCCGGCACGATCAAGGTGACGGGCTTTCTCACCCGCGGCACGATGGGAAGCTTCAGCGATGCCGTCGCGCGGTCGCAGGCGACCGGTCTCGACGCCAGCGACGCGCTTGCCACTGTGCGCAAATACACCAGCCGGCCCGGCATGAGCGCCAATCTCGCGCAGCAATTGACCGAGGATATCGGCTTGTTTGCCCGAGCGGGCTGGGCCGACGGCGGCGTCGAGCCGTGGGATTTCGCCGACATCGACCGCACCGTCCAGGCCGGCCTTTCGATCGCCGGGAAGCAATGGGGCAGACCGGACGACACCATCGGCATCCAGGGCATCGTCAACGGCCTCAACAACTCGCATCAGGCCTATTTCAATGCCGGCGGTCTCGGCATTCTCATCGGCGACGGGCAGTTGCCGAATTACGGCCTCGAGCAGATCCTCGAGACCTATTACAGCTACGCGCTGACCTCCGCGACGAAAGTGTCGGTGGATTACCAGTTCATCAATAATCCGGCCTACAACAGGGACCGCGGCCCGGCGAATGTCTTTGGCGTGCGCCTGCACTCGCAGTTCTGATGTGATGGCCGCGCCGTTCCCGCATTTTGTAGAGTGGAGATCGGATCGGGGTTGATTGACAATAAGCTGCTAATATTCTTACCTTGCGATGCACCACGAAGTGCGGAAGCCGGTGTGATTCCGGCGCGGTCGCGCCGCTGTATTCGGTTCAGGCACAACCCGGAGACTGTTCCGTGTGCCTCAGCCGAGAGCCAGACCTCCTTCGTGGACGGCACCACTTCAACGGGACGCGTGATCCCAGGAGGTTGAGATGACAGACACGACCTTTGCACCGAGTTTCCCGGTTCCCGTTGCCGTTCCGGTCCGCGAATGGCTGCCTTGGGCCGTCTTCGCCGGCCTCATTCTCATGCTCGCGATCTACTTCGTCGGCGCCGAACAGGGCGCGACCTCGGTTTTCAGCGGCATGTGGGTGCATGAATTCGTCCACGACGGACGGCATCTGCTCGGTTTCCCCTGCCACTGATCAGAGTTCGTCATGACTAGGACGTGTCTCGTCCGCGGGATGCTGGTTGGCATCCTCGCGGGCCTGCTCAGCTTCGGCTTCCTGAAAGTCTACGGGGAGCCGCAGGTCGCCGTCGCGCTCGCGTTCGAGACGCAGATGGACATCGCCAAGGAAAATGCCGAGCGGGCCAAAGGCATGCCCGTGCAAGAGGAGCCGGACGAGCTTGTCAGCCGCGAAGTGCAGGCCGGTCTCGGGCTGTTCACGGCGGTGATGGTCTATTCCACGGCGTTCGGCGGATTGTTTGGGCTTGCCTTCGCCTTCGCTTATGGACGCATCCCGGGTGCGTTCACGCCGCAAGCGGCGTCGCTGATGCTCGCCGCCGCCGGTTTTGTCGCGATCTATCTCGTGCCCAATTTGAAATATCCGGCGAGCCCGCCGTCGGTCGGCAATCCCGACACGATCGGCATGCGCACCGCGCTCTATTTCGTCATGATCGCGATTTCCGTTGCGGCGATGATCGGGGCGGTCTCGCTGAAGCGGCTTCTGGTGGCTCGTTTCGGCGATTGGAATTCGACCTTCATGGTGGCGGCCTATTACATCGCCATCGTGATCGCCGCGGGCTTGCTGTTGCCGGCGGTCAATGAAGTGCCGGTCGGATTCCCGGCCGTGGTGTTGTGGAATTTCCGCGTCGCCTCGATCGGCGCGCAATTCATCATGTGGATGACGCTCGGTGTGCTGTTCGGCACCGTCGCCGAGCGTGCGTTCGCGGCTGGCACGGCGCGGGCTTAGAACCACTTGTCCGCAACACAATGACATCGCGTCTGACGCTGATCTGCCACGGCTCAACCGACGCGTTACGCAAAGCGGCGTTTCCCGAGGACGAGCCGCTCGACGCGCATGGCCGCGCCGATGCTGCCACGCTCGCTGGGCATCTGCCGCGCGCGCAACGATGCTGGACCAGTCCGGAACTGCGGACCCGGCAGACCGCGGAAGCGCTTCAACTCGATGCCGTCGCGCTCGCAGCGCTGCGCGACTGCAATTACGGCGCGTGGAAAGGGCAGACGTTCGACGCCGTGCTGACGCGCGAACCGAAAGCCATGGAGGCCTGGTTACGCGATCCGGCGGCGGCGCCGCACGGCGGCGAGTCGCTCCTGAGCCTCATGGACCGGGTTGCACAGTGGCTCGAAGCCGAGAAGGCCGAGAGCGGGCCAGCGATCCTGGTGACACACGCCACGATCATTCGCGCGGCAATCATTCACGCCATTCAGGCCGCGCCGGAATCCTTTTGGCGTATCGACATCGCGCCGCTGTCGGTCACGCGGCTCAGCGGCAGGGAGGGGCGCTGGAATCTCACCTGCACCGGCTGCAGCGCGTAAGCTGGTCAGCGGCGCTGCACCTGCACGGTAACGTGCGACAGTGAACGGAATCGCTTGAGCAGCGATTGATAATATTCCGCGCTCCGCGCCTGTTCGGTCGCGACTGAGACGATGGCGCCGAGATGGCCGGGGCCGAGCCGCCACAAATGAAAGTCGGTGAGGCGGTCGCCGTCGGTCTCGATCGCGGCACGCATGCGCTCGGCCATGCCGCGATCCGGCGTCATGTCGAGCAGGATCGCGCCGGTGTCGCGAATGAGCGTGTAGGCCCAGGCCGCTATGACGGCGGCGCCGATCAGGCCAACCACCGGGTCCATCCATGACCAGCCGAGGAAGCGGCCGAGCAGGAGGCCGAAAATGACGCAAACCGAGACGGCGGCATCGGCCAGCACATGTACCACCGCGGCGCGCATATTGTTGTCGCGATGTGCCGAACCATGCGCGTGTTCGTGCTCGGTGAATTCGATCGTGTGGACTTCGCCGCCGCGATTGAGCGATACGCGCGCCGCGAATTCGTGCGGCTCGGGAATTTCGCCGACCGATTCGAGATAGCGGTAGCGCATCGACATCGCGAAGGCCTGCCGTGAGCCATCCGGGCGCTCCGTCTCGATGCTGATGTCGTCGGCATCCGGCGCCCTGCCGCTGAAGGAGAGGCGGAAGCGCGGCGGCACGCCGTCTTCGAAGATTTCAAGCTTCATCGGGCCGGCACTGGTGGCGAATTCCTGGGCTTCGTCATGTTCGTGGTCGTGCTCATGATCGCGACTGTGGCCGTGATCGTGGCCGTGAGCATGATCATGGCCGCCACCGAGCAGAAAGACACTGGCGACATTGACGATCAAGCCCAGCACGGCGATCGGAATGGCCTCGTTGAAATTGATTGCGACCGGCCAGATCAGGCGCAGCACGGCCTCGTAGGCGATCAGGATCGCGATCATGGCAAGGATGATGGCGCTGGAAAAGCCGGCGAGATCGCCGAGCTTGCCGGTGCCGAAGGAGAAGCGCGTGTCGTTGCAATGGCGGCGGGCATAGCTATAGGCCAAAGCCGCGAGCAGGAGCGCGCTCGCATGCGTCGACATGTGCAGCCCGTCGGCGACCAGCGCGATCGAGCCGAACAGCAGTCCGCCGACGATCTCGACAATCATCATGAAAGTGCACAGCGCGATCACCATCCAGGTGCGGCGCTCGTTGCGATCGTGGCCGGTGCCGAGAAAGACGTGATCGTGGCCGGTTGAATAGGTGTCGGTCATCACTCGCCTCGCACTCACTTATTTCAGATAGGCCTGCACGGCCTCGATCAGCTCCTCGGCGCCACGCGAGCGTTCGGCGCCCTTGTCGGGGTCGACCACATGCAGCTGGATATGGTCCTCGATGACTTCCGTCATCAGGCTCGACATGGCGCCGCGCGCCCCGACGATCATGTGCAGCACGCTGGCGCAGCCTTTTTCCTCCTCGATGGCGCGCTCGAGCGCTTCGACTTGGCCGCGGATGCGCCGCACCCGGTTTAGGAGCTTCAATTTCTCGCGCTTGGTATGCGACACGGTTGACGTCCTCGGTTGCATAGGGTAGGGGGTATCCTATATGAGATACCCTCAGGGGTATATGACATCGGGCGGTGGAATGTCGAGAGGCTCCCGATCGCAATTCCGCCGCCGCCAACGGAAGGACCCAACGGACGGACCAATGGGCAGTACCAGCTCCGGCGATTTTCGTCCCGCATGGCGCGGGATGAGGTCACCACACCAACAACAGCAAACCGATCGCGGCGCGGACGCCCGCGAGAGAAGGGACATGCAGCCGTAAGGCTGGTCGCTCTTCGCTCGCCCGGCCGCAACGCGGCAACGGAGGCGAGCCAATGATCGCAAATCTCGCAGAATTCCGAAATCCACGCCGCCGGACGGCACATGTTCCCGCTGCGAACCGGCCCTGCAACGATAATCATCCGATTCCGCATCCTGTTCCGCGGCAAGACGCGCTCACGCCGCATCCAATCAAGTCGCGCCTGGCAGCCCGCTGGCACAAGACGCCTGCGGGCAAAGTCGAATGCGAGTGGCACGTCGAAACTGTTGCGGAATAAGCACGTGCGCGGATCGGAATGGAACGATCAACGCCTAATTGCGTCCCGCCTCTACGAGGCGGGACGACGTCACGCTATTGTCACGAGCGGAATGGCAGCAAAGTAGTTTTAGGGGACGGGGCTGGGAATGCGGGGGCCGTGCGCGGGCACGATTGCTTTTGCGCTGATTGCGGGCGTGGCGCGCGCCGCGGACCTGTCGGCTGCGCTGCCGACCAAGGCGCCGCCGCCCGCCGCGCCTGCCGCCTATGACTGGACCGGCTTCTATTTCGGCGGCCATGCCGGCTTTTCGACCGGCTCGTCGAACTGGTCGGCGACGCAGGGCGGCGCGCCGGTGCCGAGCCTTTCCGGCACGCTCGATATGTTCAATCCGTATGACGCCTTCAAAGGCACCGGCAGTTATGGGCTCGGCCTGCAAGCCGGCTACAATTACATGCTGTCCTCGCGCATCGTGATCGGCGCCGAGGCCGACATTACGTTTCCGAATCTGCTGAGCGGTACCGCCACTATCGGGTCGCCGTTGATCGGGCTTGCGACCTATCAAGACCAGGTCGAATTTTCCGGCACGCTGCGCGGCCGCATCGGCTATGCGCCGAATTTGGGCGCCAATTTGGGGATCATGGGCAACTGGTTGTTCTATGCGACCGGCGGCTACGCCTATAGCTTCGATCAGTTCACCCGCACGCAGCTTGCCGGCACGCCGGTCGGCGGCACGATCACGCCGCCCTTCGGCGAGAGTCACTTCCTGGTGCCGCGCAGCGGTTTCGCAGTCGGCGGCGGTGTCGAAGTGGCGCTGACGCCCAGCTGGATGGCGCGGCTTGAATATCTCTACACCGATTATGGCTCGGTCAGCGTCGACTTCCCCGGCGGCGGGCAGCGGTTCACCTCCGATCTCGCGGTGCAGACCGTGCGCGCCGGCCTCGACTACAAGATCGGCCGCGACAGCATCGATCCGACGATCTTCACCCAGGGACCCGGCGCGCTCGATCTCAACCGCTTTGCTGTGCACGGGCAGACGACGTTCATCGAGCAATATGCGCCGTCGTTCCGCTCGCCGTATACCGGGACGAACAGCCTCACGCCCAATCAAGGCCGCGAGACCTGGGACCTCACCATCGCGCTCGGCATGAAGCTCTGGCAAGGCGCCGAATTCTGGATCGATCCGGAGATCGATCAGGGCTTCGGCCTGCAAGGCACGCTGGGCGTGGCAGGCTTTCCGAGCGGTGCCGCGTTCAAGATCGGTTCTTCGGTGCCATATCCGCGCATCCAGCGCGCCTTCATCCGCCAGACCATCGATCTCGGCGGCGACACGGAGAAGGTCGACGCCGACTTCAATCAATTCGCCGGGTCACAGACCGCCGATCGTCTCGTCATCACGGTGGGCAAATATTCGGTGTCGGACGTGTTCGACACCAACAAATATGCGCAGAACCCGCGCAAGGATTTCATGAACTGGGCGCTGATCGACGCTGGCTCACTCGATTACGCGGCGGATGCCTGGGGCTACAGCTACGGCACATCGGTCGAATGGTACACCGGCAACTGGACCTTCCGCGGCGGCGTGTTCGACATGTCGATCGTACCCAATTCGACCGAGCTCGATCCGACCTTCAGCCAGTTTCAGTGGCTCGGCGAGATCGAGCGCCGCTACGAGCTGTGGGGGCATCCCGGCAAGATCGCGGTCACCGGATTCCTGAGCCGCGGCAATATGGGCAGCTTCCAGGACGCGATCGCGCTGGCGCAGGTCACCGGCGGCCCGGCCGACATCACGCAAGTGCGCCAATATCGCAGTCGCGCGGGCATCGACATGAACATGGAGCAGGAGATCACCAAGGATCTTGGCTGGTTCATGCGCGCCGGCCTCGCCAACGGCAGTGTCGAGCCTTACGAATATACCGACGTCGACCGCACCGTCGCGACAGGCCTTGCGCTCAAGGGCACGCAATGGGGACGGCCGAACGACACCTTTGCCGTGGCCGGCATCGTCAACGGCATTTCCAAAGTGCATCAGGAATTCTTGAACGACGGCGGGCTCGGCATCCTGGTCGGCGACGGCATGCTGCCGCATCCTGGCCTCGAACAGATCATCGAGACCTATTATCAGTTCCCGGTCTACAACTGGACCGCAACCCTCGATTATCAGTTCATCGCCAATCCTGGCTACAACCGCGACCGTGGCCCGGTCTCGGTGTTGGGCGCGCGCATGCATACCGAGTTTTAGCTAAGGCCCACCGTCGATCACGATCGGTGCGGCGAGCACGGCGCGCTCCGTCGCGGTGAGCTGGGCGTCGACCGTCACCGTCCAGTTGCCCGGCTGCGACAGTGCGATGCGATCGACCTGCCAGGCGCCGTCGGCATTCTCCTGCGCCGTCTGCTCCGGTGATTTGTCGCCATCGGGAGAGGCGATCGAGAATTTCACCGCGCGCGCTTCGAGCGGCTCGAAATCGTCATTCCACAGCCGGATGGTCACGCGCGCCTCGCCGGGATGCCCCGGCTCGATGGTGACATCGGCCATCGCCTGTTCGGTATGGATGTGAACGAAAGCCGCGCCGGCAGGGAGCGCTGCATAAGCCGGATGCTGATGGATGTGGATCCCCGGCGGCTTGGTGCCGAGCACCGCGACCAGGCAGATGACGGCAAAGCCGGCAAGCGCTTCGAGCAAAGCGTTGCGGCGCAATTGCCGCAGCGCGCCTTGCGCCGCTGTGGTGTTTTCATTCTGGACGGGGCGCGGCGTCCGGTATTGGCGGATGATGGCGGCGATCGCCACCATGGCGAGGTCAGTTCCGACCTTGGCGAGCAGGAGCTGTCCGTAAAAGGTCGAGGTCAGTGCCTCGATGCTGCCGGCAAGATACCAGGTGTTGACGATGCCGGTGATCAAGAGCGTGCCGACACTGACCACACCGAGCGTCGAGAAGTGCAAGGTCGCCGCGCGCGCAACCGCGAGTGAATTGTTGCTGCCGGCGGCGGCGAGCAGAAGCGCGAGCGGAATGAGCGCACCGACCCAGGCCGCCGCGGCGATCAGATGCAAGATGTCGGCGGCCGGATGAACAATCCCTTCGGCGCCCTGGCCGCCGAGCGCATGGCCGGTGAAGGCCAGCGCGCCGGTGAAGACGGCCGCCGCAACCACGGCGATAACGCCCACCCACGGCCGATCGCCCGCCGACAGCAACAGCGCCAAGGTCACGGCAAGCACGCCGGCTGCGGCGAGCCGCACGATCGTCGCGAGCCCGAAATGCGTTTGCGTCAGCACCGTCGCCAGCACGCCTGCGGAGAGATCGCCGGGCGGCGTGCCGCTCATGGCCGACGCGGTGAGCACCAGCCAGGCTGCGCCTGAGCCTATGGCAAGCACCAGGCTGAACCAGCCGATGAAGGCCAGCTGCGGCCACAATTGCGCACGCACCGCCTTGTCGTCCGCCGCCGCGCGCAGAGCCGGCGCTGCGACAAAGACGATGAAGAAGACGGTGCCCGCGGCGAGCAAAGTCGCGGCGAAATGGATGGCGCGGATGTAGATCATCGTGAGCTTCGTAGCATTATCCGCTCATTCCCGCGCAAGCGGGAATCCAGCGCTGGGTCCCCGCTTGCGCGGGGACGAGCGGCGGGTTTGGCTCACTTGCCGCCGACATGGAACGTGAATGTGCCTTCCGTCGTGTGCGTATCGACCGAGAGCGCATGCCAGTGCACCCGGTAGGTTCCCGCGCCACCGCCCTTGATGCCGATCCGCATCGTATTGCCGCTGACTTGCGCCTTGCCCTGGCCAATATCGGCGCCGCCGGGACCCGTTACGGTGACGGTCGAGAACGCTGGCTCGAGATTTTGCGTGAACGTCAGTGCCACTTCGGACGGCGCGCTCGCGACCGTGGAGCCGACGAGCGGACTCGCGTGATCGAGAAAGGCATGCGCATGCGCCGCCGGCGAGCCGGCGAGCGTCATAAGGAGCGCCGTGACTGTGAAAAGCGTTCGCATTGTCGATCTCCCTAAAAAAGCTTGCGCGGTGTCGTCGGCGTGCTGTCGCCGAGCAGCGGCCTGCCGATCGTGGTCGGGAACATGTCGTCGAGATACAGATGTAGTTGCCCGAGGAAGCCGACGCTCGAGCCGCTTGCGCGGTTCACCGGAACTTGCGCTTCGAACCCGACCTGGAAATAGCTGCCGACCCAGATCACGCCGGGATTGATCGTGCCGGTGGTGACGAAATTATTGCCGAAATTGTTGGACACCGGCGTCTGGAACCGGGCCTCGACGATCGGGATCAGGTGATTGATGAAATCGGGCAGCTCATAATCCATGATCTCCGATTTCAGATAGGGCATGCTGTATTGGATTGAGCCGCCATAGACCAGGACCTGCGGAATGAACGTGCCCTGGATCACGTCGAAGCTTGTGGTCGGGATCTGGTAGCCGACCTGGCCGGTGACCGCGAAGGCGCGCAGCCAGCCGGCCTGGTCGGGCAGATCGCCAAAGCCTTTGCCGAAATAGAAGGTCGGCGTCAGTGTGCCGAAGGTCGAGGCGATGCCGGAATTGGTCGCGCCGGTATTGCCCCAATCGACGATGAGGCCAAGGAGCAGCGCCAATTCGTGATCGCTGTTCTTGAGCAATTGATATTGCGCGGTGGTTTCGAGATTGCCGAAGCCGGCGCGGGTCGGATTGCCCGGCTGCTTGATTTGCGACCAAGTATCGCCGATCGAGACGCCGAAATCCTCGGTGATGCGCTTCGACACTTCGGCGGAGATGTCGAGTTGGCCGGCCGGCGGGACGTCGCCGGACTTCATCCAGGAGACGGTCGGCAGCGACATTTCGTCGGCGACGCAAGGGTCGTCGGTGGCGAGCGTCGCTGGAAAAAATCGCGCGCCGACGAAGCAATGCGCGAAGGCGTCCGAGGCGGACAGGACAGTGAACAGCAGCGCGAATGCGCACAGGCGCGGGCGCCACGGTAAGCGGAACATGAC
>Ga0102924_1007028_pt1 | contig 10420 bp, 9 predicted proteins | sample PaiPotPPM11metaG_FD_80116 | JGI IMG/M metagenome (GOLD analysis project Ga0102924, IMG submission 80116) | Iron sulfur acid spring bacterial and archeal communities from Banff, Canada, to study Microbial Dark Matter (Phase II) - Paint Pots PPM... ...
ACCCGGGCGAGATCGTCGGCGCCGCGGTGTACCTCGCCAGCGACGCGTCGTCGTTCGTCACCGGCGAGGACCACGTCGTGTCCGGGGGGATGCTGCGAGGGTGACTGGTACGATCGCTCGTCCTGCGGGCGAGTGGCGGAATTGGCAGACGCGCAGGATTCAGGTTCCTGTGTCCGCAAGGACATGGGGGTTCAAGTCCCCCCTCGCCCACGAAGGGTTCCCGACATAACTGACGTCAACTATCGACAGAACTCGGGCCCCGATGCGTAGCTAGCTAGGGCGGGTTTACGTTGAGGAAGGAGCCGTCGCCTGGTGCCTTGCCCTAGTCGGCTGGCTATCGCGCCGGTGCTTCTACACGTGAACGCGATTAGGCGCGCTTGGGCTGCACAGGTATCGGGTCGCGATGCATTCGGTCCGACCTATGGGGGCAGGGCGCCGTTTCGGCCCCTAGAGGCGGGGTTCCACGTTCGAATTGACGGGGTGGAGCGGCGACGCCTGCGCGGACGCCGCATGGTCCCGTCGGAGTCCGGACGGGCATTGCGCACGAACGATTCGATGGAGCGAAGGTTCATCGCCACGAGCACGATGGCGGTGATGAGTGTCTGCGCGGCACGACCACGGATCCGGCGCCGGCGCGGATCTTCGAGTCCGGCGCCAGCACCGTCCTTCAGGATGCCGTTGGCTCCTTCGATGGTGTTACGCAACGTGTGGTAGGTGGCCTCCCACTTCGGGGATCCGAAGGGAAGGCTCTGTGCGTACTTGGCTCCGGCATGTGGTGGAAACGTCACGGTCTGCTGGCCGCACACTGAAGGCGGGAACGAGCGCAGCTGATCTGTCACCGGGATCCGTCGGGTCGCCGTGGTCCGCTGCTCGGAACGGGGCTTCAGCTCGCAGCGACCGGTCGGGCCACCGTCGGAGGCCGGGCACTGCATGCGGCCACTTGACCCAGGCCCTCACCGGACCGATCATCGACCCCGACGCTGGGCCCTCCGGCGTGTCCCCCAATGTTGGCGCCGGCGGGGCGCTGTCGAGCGATCCCGACCATGCCCGCATCAAGCGCCTGGTAGGGCTCGTATCGCTGCGCCACGTCGGTGCCTCCGCAGCAGGCGTCTTCGTCGAGGTTCATATCCATGCGAATCGATGGCGACAGCTCCCACGGCCCGCGTTCCTTGAGAACCGCACGATGCCTGCGTCAACGGTCCAACTCACGTGACCGTCGCCGTTGTCTAGCCTCGGTGCTTGTACGGCATTAAGACCCAAACGTTACGATGCCAAAACTCCTCTAGTGTTTGGCGCCGCTGAGACCGGCGGGCGCGTCAGCGACCTTCGAGGGCGTGTGAGCGAGCCGAGCGAGTCTGAAACCCCCGATGCCGTGGCCCAGACGAGCGACGGTGTGAGTTGGACGCCTGACACGCGTGACGCTGACCTCAAAGCCTTGACATTCAGCCGCAAGGCGCCAGGGCGCATCCGCGACGACCGTCGGTTTCCGCCCGAAGTCATTGCCGCGGCCGAGCTGCTCTGGGACGAGTTGCTGCCGGTCGTCTATGACGCGGTTCGGGACCTGCCAAGGCGCGAGCGGATGCGGAAGTCCACCGTCGTCGGCGTGGTCCAGAAGGTACGCACCAGGTTTCCTCAATTCGTGGAGTTCCTCGTAACGGCGGCCGTCCAGAGACCGATTGCCACTTCCTCCCGCTCATGGCGCAATACGGCCAGTCTTGGTCTGGCATCGGGTGGCGTCACTCTCGTCGAGGAAGCGGCCGGGTACGGCAGCCTCTTTGCCGCTTCCACCCAGGTCATCCTGAGCGCCATCGTGTGGGAGGTCATGGAGATCTATGGGCTGGCATCTGTGCGCGTCAACCAGTACCGCCGGGCCCAGCGCTCCCCAGAACCCGAAACCGTACTCCGAGATCTTGAGAAGGCACTCGGCCGACGCGCTCCGATCACTCGAACGCGAGACGAAGCGGTCCGGCTTCTAGTGGAGTATCTCGGCAAGAGAATTCCCGCGCGCGCGGTCGAGGCCCTCGCAGCTGGAGTTGGTGTCGGTTGGGCCGCCTTGTCGACAGCGCGCGCCAGCAGCGTGCTGCAGCGTCTTTCAATTGCGCCACAGACTGGCGAAGAACTGCGACTGGCTAAGGCTCGCTACGACGAGGGGAAGCCACCGTGGCCAACCGAACTCGAGGCCCGCGCATTCTTCGACGATCAACCGATCCGACCACTTCGCTCCGGCGCCGATACGTCGCGCGTCCCGATGAACGACCCGGACGCTTGAGGCTGGTACTGGAGGTCCGAAGCCAACTCGTCGGACGAGATGTAGCTGCTTACGTCAGTCGTGCGCGCCGATGCTCGTGATGTGCCAGGTTCGTGTCTCCGTGTCTTGACTCCAGTAGACGCGCAGGCACTGATCCGGCGAAGTGTGGTCGTCGACCTTGAGATGTGGCTGGGGTTGGGCGCCGTAACCAAAGCCGCGGCGGCTGAAAAATTCGCCGGGCGACGTTCCGAGCTTGTTGTCGTGGTACAGGGCGCCTGCCTCAAGGACGGCCTGGACGGCCCGCGCGAGCTCTCGTGGCCGGCGATACGAAGAAAACGAGCGTCCCGCGGCCAGCGCTGCCGGTTCCACTCGCACTCGGCCTCGGTACCAGGCACTCTCGGCAAGTTCTTCGATCCAGTCCATCGCCTCAGCAACGCTCTCAGGCGTATCGGTCTCGCTCCAAGCCGTATCTCCGGTTCCGCTCTTCATGGAGGCGATGCTGGCCGCGACCTCAGCGAAGTTGTCCCTGACTGCCGCGTTCTCGTCTTCGAGCTCTTCCACGCGCCGCTCAAGTTCGTCTCGCTGGGCGAGCACTTCGTCGAAATAGTCCAGCCACTCCGTGTCATCACTGACGCCTCTTGCCTGTTGGAGGCGTACCTCCAGGACTTGGCGGCGCTCGTCGTCGGCGAGAGTCCTGAGGCGGGACTCGAGCGCCGGACGCGGCACCGCCAGCACCGCGGCCTGACCCAAACGACGGAGTAGGTACGGGGCGAAGCCTTGGCCGGACTCAATCTGATCGATGACGAGGCGCATCCACAGATACGACGAGCGTGCCTTCTCCGAACCGAAACCGGGCCAGTAGAGGCGCACGGCGCCGTTGAACACCGAGTCCCGCCGGCTGACCAGGTCGGTCCACGACCAGGTCACTTGTGGGGAACTGAACGTCGCCACATGCGCGATACCGACAAGCTGGGTAGCGAGCGAGGCGGGGTCGACGACCGGCCGGCCAGTCTGACTCCAGGGTGACACGAGAACGACCGGGAGTCGCCGGTCGGGCTCCATCACCAGCTGGTGAAGCTCGGGCAGGTTCCTTTCCGTGATGAGCCAGGGATCAGGGCTGAGTACTCGCCTGTCGGCTTCGGGACCAAGCTCTCGGACCAGTTCTTCGACGACCCGTGGACGACCTAACTCGGGGCGGGCTTCGATCAGTTTGTTGCCGGTAGCGACCAACCCAATCCGCACTGTCGCTGCCACGGAACCGACGTACTGGGCGATCCAGACCGTGGTTCGCCATACCCATTCGTCGTCCTCACCCGGGTGCTCGAACACGAGCCGCCAAACCCGGTTCGGGCCCGCACCCAGCGACCGCCACTGGACCATGACGTCATCGGTCGGCCAGAACTCGCCGTCGGGACCCTCGAGCTCCAACGGACCGGTGCGACGCTCAGGCCACGACCGTGTCAGGTCACAGGCTCGCTCAAAGACCGCGTCGCCTGCGCCCGGCCAACGCAGTTCACAGGCGTAGATGAACTGCACTCAGGCCCCCTCTCGTGGCTGCGTCTGCTCACGAGCACGAAGAGTCTAGAGCGGCGTGGCTTGCGGTCATCGGGCTGGTCGGTAGTGGAGATGCATGTGGCTTGGCTGGAGCAGGCTTGTGGAGTAGCTACAGCACGCGTCGCAGGTGTCAACGACTACCGACCGTCCATGCGATGTCAGTCTCGGCTGATTGCGACATTCATGTTCCCGTGGCTTGCAACACGTAGAGGCCATCCGAATTCTGCGGGTTCAGTGCCAGAGCTTGCACGGCCGCGATCCTCGCCTCGCCTGAGCGGCCAAAGTACAGAAGCCACTGGGCTTCACGACCGATTGCGTAAGGGCGGTCCGGCCATAGTTGAGCGGCTTGTTGGTAGGCGCTCAACGCCTGGGGTCCTTCTACGAGGGCGGTGTAGCTGTCGCCCTCGTCGCTGAGGTACAGGCCGCTGCTTGGGTCGAGGTGTGCAGCTTGCTGGAAGGAACCGAGCGCCAAGTAGTACAGGTGAGCATTTCCATACGCGTCGCCGCGAGTGCTGAGTAGTGCGGCGCGCTTCACTGGCGTCAGGTGGGGCGTGGCGAGTGCGAGGTTCAGGAGGTGAAGCGCCGACCGGAGGGCTGGCTGGTGGTCGGACACATCAACCGCGAGGCCCTCAAGAGCTGTCTCATCGGCGTGGTCGATCGTGAGAGCAGCGTTGAAGGCGTGTAGCGCCTCTTTGCGGCGATGGAGCGCCGCCAGCGCGGTTCCTTCCTGGGCGATAAGCGGCGCGGAACGAGGTTTGACGGAGAGCGCCTTTCGGATGTCCGCGAGCGCAGCCCCGGGCTGACTCGTGTCCAGCAGTACTCGGGCGCGGCCTTCGTAGTACGCGGGGTTGATGTGGCGGGAGCCCTGTATGGCTGTGTCAAGTTCGTGCAGCGCTGCAGGGTTCTGCCCCAGACTCCAGTAGCCCCAGTAGCCAAGTTGGAAGTGATAGTCGACATTCTTTGGATCGTGTGAGACGGCCTGCTGGTATTCGGGCAACGCGTCGAGCGCGCGGTGCGAGTTGGTCAGGCGCGCTGCGAGGTCACGGTGAAGGGCGGCGTTCGTCAGGTCGAGCGAGCTCGCGTTCACGAGGAGTGGTAGTGCCTCAGCTCCGCGGTGAAGCGAAACCAGCGCGGCCGCTTCGTCCCACAGCGCGTCGACGTAGGTGGGGGCCTTCTGGACCGCAAGCGCGGCATAGGGCAGGGCCTTTGATGGCTGATGGAGATACAAGAAGACCGACCCTTGGTTGCGGTAGGGCACGGCCCAGCCGGGGTCATACTTCGCCGCCGCGGCGAAGTCGGACAGGGCAGCTCTGACTTGATGCAGCCGGAAGTTGAGGTATCCCCTCTCGTTGAGCACGACTGCATTCTTGGGATCTGCGTGCAGTGCTTGTGCGAGTGGTTGGGCAGCGCTACGCCAATGGGTCGTGTTGAACAACGCCTCCGCCAGGTCTATCCACGGCGTGACGTACCGCGGGTTATAGCGGCGGGACGGCCCGAATGCGTCGTCTGCGGCCGTGTAGGCCGCGGCTGCCTCCCTGTATCGCCCGAGCTTCGTGAGCGTGTCACCGAGGCCAACCTGAGCGTCAACGCTCCTCCGATTGCGCTGCACCGCTTGCTCGAAGGAGGTGAGCGCGGCCGGGTAGTCGCCCGCGGCCAGTTGGATGCGACCCTGTGAAGCGTATGGGCGTTCCCGATCTCCTCCGAGGGTGATCGCCGTGTGCGCTGCGGTGAGTGCCATGGCCGGCTGTCCGAGCGCGATCCGGGCGTCGGCTTCCTCGGTGAACGCCGACGCATAGCTGAGGTCGGCTTGCTCGGCGGCGATGGCCTGCGTAAGGCCGGCCGCCGGTTCACGGTTGTTGATCAGCAAGTAGGCGAGTTCAGTGAGGTCGTTGGTGTCTCTGGGCGCGACCTGGATTGCTCGCTTGATCGCTGCGAGAGCGTCCCGCAGGTCGTTGGTGTCGCCGAGGATTCGTGCGTCCTCGCGGTACACAAGGTTTGTGTCTGCTGGGCTTGCCCCCTGCTCAACGGTGATCGCTTGCTCGATGGCCCGAAGTGCGGCTTGGTAGTTCGCCTGCTGTTCGAAGATGATCGCTCGATACAGGTATGCCCGGGCGCGATCATTCGGGTTTGGGTTGCGTGCGATCGCGTCGGCGAAGAGCTGTAGTGCTCGATCGAGGTGCTGCGGTTGGGCGTTGAGGACATTGCGTCCCCGCTGGATGAGCTCACTCGGCGATCGCGCGCCGGTGCTGAACGGCAAGTTCTCTGGTGCCGAAGCATTGTTCCCGATGCCCGATGATCCGGGAGCGGTTTTCCCGATCAGTGCGGTCGCTGCTGTCGCAGAGCTCCCACGGGTGAGCCGCGTTGCTGCTACGACGGCGCCTCCAATGACCAGGAGAACGACACCGATGAGAATCGCCCACTTCGATGAGAGCCGTCTCTTGCGACGGGCGCGATCCGGTCGCCGCTGCTCGTCTTCGGGTCCTTGTGCTTGTTGGGCAATCCGTAGAAATTCCTCGGTAAGCCGGTCATGAACGTGGTCATGAAAGTGCTGGTCATGTTCGTACGAAACCGTGAACACGCCATCGGCCTGGACCCGATTCCTGAAGGCGCGAATTTGGGCCGCGTCAGGGTCCTGCCGATACTGTTCGTCATCGAGATCGGCTGGGAAGTAGGCGACGATTTCCGGAGTGGGGTGTTCCTCACCCTGCCGGGCTGCGGTCTCGCGTCGTCGTTCGATGGCCCATCCGTACTCCTCGACAGTGCCCGAGTCGCCGGCCGAACTAAACGCAGCTGTCCCATATTGATGGCCGAGGATCATCACGAAGACGTCAGCGTTGCGTACGCCGTCGCGGAGCAGCCGCTCGTGGTTCGTGCGGCCCGCCAGGTACTCGTAGCGGACGGGGTACGGATCGACCGGGATCGCCTGATTGTCGAGCGAACGGCGGATCCTCGCGAGCATGTCCTCGACGGCTTCTCGCAGGTGCAGCACGTCGCTCGGCGACGAGACGAAGACTCGATAGCGCCTCGTGGTCTCAGCCACGTCCGCGGAGGATATCGGCCGACGCCGCCTTGCGCCTCTGTGACCAGTGGCCCTGGCGAGACAGGGGATCATCCAGTGCAGTGGCGAGGCCGCGAGCTGAACGACGTCTCGATGACGAGATCAGCGGGCTACGGGACCAGATCCAAAGACTTGATACTCAGGGGATTCGCGATCGTCGATCGGAGGCAGTCTTGCGGATAGTCCGCTAGCGCCCCCACCCGGGTAGCGCGCCGTTAGTCGAGCTAGCTGGCAGTTAGTCGGCCCACTCGCTGAGGCCGAGTGTCCGGCCCGCGCGCCCAGCATTCGCGGCCCATATCGCGGAGTCACCAAGCCCGGGCGTTCGGAGAGCCACGTTGACGGACCGCATGAACTCGGACCGAAGCTCAACGAGACTCGTGCTCTCCAAGTCCGCGGCGCCGCCATCGCCGGCAAGGCTCAGGAGCTGGATCACGTTGGTGTCGGCAGGCTCGTCGCCGCAAAGCCGATCGAAGTCGTCCCGAGTGATGCCGAGCCGTTCGGCCACTCGTTGGCGAATGGCCTGGCCCCGATCGGGGCGTTCTCCGCGGAGCCACCGATCGAGCGTCGGCCGCGTGATGCCGAGATCTTTCGCGACGGCGGTCTTCGAACCGGCCGCAGATATGTGTTCCTGGAGGAGCCGGACCAGTGGCAAGTCCGGCGCGACACCCGCCACCAACGCCCCTTTGTAAAGCACGCTCCGAAGGCGTAAAGCGTAAAGGGGGGAGATGGCGCGCGCTATTGCAGTTTCGTAGGTCAGGGGTGTAAATTACAGTTGTGCAATTTAGGCGCCTCCTTTACACTAGGCCGTGTAAAGCGCAGCCGGTGGGCAGTCGATCACTCTCCGCAGTGGGCGCACACGGAGCTGGGGTGACGACGATCACGGTGCGGTCGACGCCACCCTGGGTATCAAAGGCACGAACGAGGCGGTTCTCGATAGAGTCCGCCCTCGGCGAGGGAGGCCACGGTGGAACGTGACCGCCCCGCGCACAAAGAGGCCGAATCCTCGGGTCGGAAATCCGAGGGTGCCAGCCGGGCGGAGGATGAGATGGAGTCGGTTCGCATGAACGGCGAGAACGGCAGCGACGAGCGCGCCGGCGGTCGTGTGCAGTTCCCTCGACCGTTCGAGACAGCGCTCTCGCCAGGGAACGACGAGTATTCCGTTCGCCACTTTCAGGCTTTCCTGAAGAGGGTCGAACGGGCGCGCAAGGCCAGGCGCTGACGCAGCAGCAGCGACCGGCTGGGCCACTGGGCGGCCGGGTCGAGGATCCCGCGGCCGGTCTCCCTGAGCAGGTCGACGATTGCCAGCTGCTTCCCCTCAAAGTCAAGTCCGGCCAACGCTGACTGCGTCGCCGGTGCTGTGGACAGCAAGTTGATGACGCCAACGGTGAGTTGTTCCCACGGCGGGCCCTCTAGTTCGATCGGGACGCTCGCGAAGCTCCGCCAGCGAGCGTCGCGTGTCGGCGAGACCGGTCCGCGTTTGACGTAACCCTGGCAGAACGCTTGAACGGCCACGTATGGGCTGTTGTTCGTGACTGGGCTGCGGTGCATTAGTGCCTGAGGCGAATGGAACGTGGCCTCGGACGAGCACCAGAGCTCCAGGCTGCGGGCTTCCGGCTCCGCTCGAGCCCACAACTCGAGTTTCAGCTGTTCAGCGTCCCCTCGCTTCGCTGTAAGGCCGAGCTGTTCGGCGATGGAGTCTCGACCATTGGCGAGGAGGCGTTGACATGCGCGCTGGGCGCTAGCGAAGCCACGCTTGGTGATCTTCAGCGACCAGTCGCTCCACCACCGGGACATGCGCTGGCCGTATCGAATCGCCGCGTCAGGTCCGGCGTAGCTGCCCGGGCCAGCGACTGAGCAGAGCCGGACCTCTGCCAGGAACTGTGCGACCTGACCGAAGAAATCTGGTCGAATCGGCTCGACATCTAGGTGGCGCAGCCGCTCGACGGACACACGGTCTAGTGCTTCCCGAATGGTGTCCTGTGGCTCCTCTAACCACGGATCGGCCTGACGAGGGAAGGTCGCGTACCTCGAGTGTCCGGTCCGCTGGGAGGTCACGATCAGCGAAGTCACCAGAATGGGATCGGTGAGACTTGTGCCGACAAACAGAACGCTCGACTGCTCGAGGTGTCCGAGGATCACATCTTCTCGCCAGTTGTCGGGTTCTGGCACGGATACGAGCTCGCGGCCGCTCACGTGGGCCCGCTCGGAAAGCACAATGTCGCCCTCGACGACACCGTCCCGGCGGGCGAGCCCGTGAAGGTGATACACGGGGACCACTTCATCGGGCGGATTGCGCGGCGAGGCACTTGTCATTGAGAAGAAGTCGTACGGCGATCCCTGACGAGCCGCCTCCCGTTCAAGATGATCGTCGTAGTTCGTAGTGATCACCGCGATGTCGCGCCCCAAGCCGCGCCAGGTGATCGCGAGGCGCACGATCTCGCGCAGCAGCGGACCGGCGGGCGCGTCCCATTCGCTGTAGAGGTATCCGCTCAAGTCGCTGTGTATCTGCTTGAGGGGGTCGCTTCTCGTTCGCGTGCTCTCCTCGTAGAGTCGCATGGCGACCGATGCGGCCGGGATCGGTCCGCATGCTCGGACTAGTTGAGTTGCGACCTCCCGTGCTTCAGGTTTCGGCATGTCATCGTCGAGGACGAGTCGATTCGCGATCAGCAGCGCGACCAGGGTGCGCCAGTCAGGGCAGCCGAAGTCCACTGACACACCGGCGCCGGCAAAGATCGTTAGGGGGTCGTCTCGGGCTGCGATGGTCTCGATCAGCTTGTGAGTCTCGCCGAGGTGAAAGAACGGCTGGTCGGATCTCGGATACGTCTCGAGCTCGACGCCCGCATCAGTAAGAGCCGCCCGCAACCGTCCGACGTCGCGGCTCAGTCCCCGATAGGACGTACGGGCGTCGCGAATGAACGCCTCGACGCGAGCAGCACCGGTTTCTGATTCCGGATCAGAAGGCACGCCGCCTCCCACCCATCATCCGCTCGCCGGGTACAAGGCCGTCTGCCATGAGCTCGAGAGTGAGGAGGTCGTGTGCATCGCCGAAACAGACGCTCACCTTCCACACCCGCATCGCTCCGAGGGCCCGCGTACCCGCCCATTCTACGGGGACGGGGCTTGCCCCACATCTGGAGGAACGTGGCACTATTTTCCACCCATGCCCGACGGATTGCGCACCCGGGACTCAGGCTGTGGCTGGGGGCGTCACCGCACCGAGCCCTGGACCGAACTGGACGACTGGGATCGGATGAGCGTCGCCTCCGACTGCATTCTGATCACTGTTCGTCATCAGCTTGAAGTTCTCCTGCACCTTCGTGAGAACGATCCCCACCGGAGCGAATGGGCGCTCCCGGGCAAGTTCGTCAACGCGAATCAACGAAGCGAAGACGTGGCGATTTTGGCGGTCAAGGAGAAGTGTGGTTTTCGCTTCGACGGATATCTCGAACATCTCGACTGGTCGTGGGAACCAGGACGCGACCCGCGCGGCTGGGTCGGGACCTGCGTCCATCTGGGCCTCGTCCACTCGGCGCCCGTCGAACGCGCCATCGTCGGAAGAG
>Ga0102924_1007030_pt1 | contig 10416 bp, 9 predicted proteins | sample PaiPotPPM11metaG_FD_80116 | JGI IMG/M metagenome (GOLD analysis project Ga0102924, IMG submission 80116) | Iron sulfur acid spring bacterial and archeal communities from Banff, Canada, to study Microbial Dark Matter (Phase II) - Paint Pots PPM... ...
CATGATGATCACGGTGTTCTTGAAGTCGACCATGCGGCCCTGCGCGTCGGTGAGGCGCCCGTCCTCAAGGATCTGCAGCAGCGAGTTGAAGATGTCCGGGTGGGCCTTCTCGATCTCGTCGAACAGGACCACGGAGAACGGCCTGCGGCGGACCTTCTCGGTGAGCTGGCCGCCCTCCTCGTACCCGACGTAGCCGGGCGGGGAGCCGAACAGCCGGGAGACCGTGTGCTTCTCCATGTACTCGGACATGTCCAGCTGGATCAGCGAGTCCTCGTCACCGAACAGGAACTCCGCGAGCGTCTTGGACAGCTCCGTCTTACCGACACCCGACGGGCCGGCGAAGATGAACGAGCCGCCGGGCCGCTTCGGGTCCTTGAGCCCGGCCCTGGTGCGCCTGATGGCCTGGGACAGCGCCCTGATCGCGTCGTTCTGGCCGATGACCCGCTTGTGCAGCTCATCCTCCATGCGGAGCAGCCGCTGCGACTCCTCCTCGGTGAGCTTGAAGACGGGGATGCCGGTCGCGGTGGCGAGGACCTCGGCGATGAGCTCCTCGTTGACCTCGGCGACGACGTCCATGTCGCCGGCCTTCCACTCCTTCTCCCTGGTGGCCTTCTTCGCGAGCAGCTGCTTCTCGTTGTCGCGGAGGGCAGCGGCCTTCTCGAAGTCCTGGGAGTCGATGGCCGACTCCTTCTCCTTGCGGACCTGGGCGATCTTCTCGTCGTACTCGCGGAGGTCCGGCGGCGCCGTCATGCGGCGGATCCGCATGCGGGACCCGGCCTCGTCGATCAGGTCGATCGCCTTGTCCGGCAGGAACCGGTCGCTGATGTAGCGGTCGGCGAGCTGCGCGGAGGCCACCAGGGCACCGTCGGTGATGGACACCCGGTGGTGCGCCTCGTAGCGGTCGCGCAGGCCCTTCAGGATCTCGATGGTGTGCGCGATCGTGGGCTCCGCCACCTGGATGGGCTGGAAGCGGCGCTCGAGGGCGGCGTCCTTCTCCAGGTACTTGCGGTACTCGTCCAGCGTCGTGGCACCGATCGTCTGCAGTTCGCCGCGGGCCAGCATCGGCTTGAGTATCGACGCGGCGTCGATCGCGCCCTCCGCGGCACCCGCGCCGACGAGCGTGTGGATCTCGTCGATGAACAGGATGATGTCGCCGCGCGTGCGGATCTCCTTGAGCACCTTCTTCAGGCGCTCCTCGAAGTCACCGCGGTACCGCGAGCCGGCCACCAGCGCGCCCAGGTCAAGCGTGTACAGCTGCTTGTCCTTGATCGTCTCGGGCACCTCGCCCTTGACGATCTTCTGCGCCAGCCCCTCGACCACCGCGGTCTTGCCGACGCCAGGGGCGCCGACCAGGACCGGGTTGTTCTTGGTGCGGCGCGACAGCACCTGCATGACCCGCTCGATTTCCTTTTCACGGCCGATCACCGGGTCGAGCTTGCCCTCGCGGGCGCCCTGGGTGAGGTTTCGGCCGAACTGGTCAAGCACGAGCGACGTCGACGGCGCGGCCTCGGAGGAGCCGCTCGCGGCCCCCGACGTCGGCTCCTTGCCCTGGTACCCATGGAGCAACTGGATGACCTGCTGGCGGACCCGGTTGAGGTCGGCGCCGAGCTTGACCAGGACCTGGGCGGCAACGCCGTCACCCTCCCTGATCAAGCCAAGCAGGATGTGCTCGGTACCGATGTAGTTGTGGCCGAGCTGCAGCGCCTCACGCAGCGAAAGCTCAAGCACTTTCTTCGCACGGGGGGTGAATGGGATGTGCCCAGACGGCGCCTGCTGGCCCTGGCCGATGATCTCCTCGACCTGTTGCCGCACCGCCTCAAGGCTTATCCCAAGCGACTCGAGCGCCTTGGCCGCCACACCCTCGCCCTCATGAATGAGGCCAAGCAGGATGTGCTCCGTGCCAATGTAGTTGTGATTGAGCATCCTGGCTTCTTCTTGCGCCAGGACAACAACCCGCCGCGCCCGGTCGGTGAACCTCTCGAACATGTCGTCGCTCTCCTCACAGCGGGATCCGGCAGGTTTCGGCGTGCCTGCCTGCTCCGCATGGTAGCCGCGTGCCCGACCCTGTACGTAACGCGATATGCGCCAACTAACAGGAGACGTTCCCCGGACTACGCGCCTTCACCCCATCCAACAGTGCTAATTGGCGGCATAGTTCCAAGTACGCCACCAGCGAACGCGCTGGCTACGCCGCGAGCGAACACGGCCAGGGGGACCGGCGGCGGAGGGCAGCCGCCGGATGTCGGCCACTGACCCGCCTAGTGCGCCGCCTCGTACTCGGCGACGATGTTCGCCGGGATCCGACCGCGCTCATTTACCTTGTGGCCATGAGACCTGGCCCACTCGCGGATTCGCGCGCTCTGCTCGCGGCCAGCCCCGTTGCGCTGGCGGCGACGGCGAACCTGAGCGCCGCCTGATTTACGCGCATGGTCAACGTACTGAGCAAGCTCGGTACGTAGCTGTCCGGCGTTGCCTGAACTCAGATCGATCTCATAGGCGAGGCCGTCGAGTCCAAAGCTCACGGTCTCAGTTGCCTCACTACCGTCGATGTCGTCGACCAGTAGCACCTGTACCTTCTGCGCCACGGAGATTCTGCCCTTCTGCGGAGTAAGTATTTCGGATGCTAAACATATACCCACGTCTTGACGCACACAATTGTGGGGCGTGTATCTTGTAGCAACGAGATTGCGGCGCGGTCCGATACCACCTGCGGCGTCAAGCGAGTGAAGGTTCACGTTTTGTATCGGCCGAGTGACGTATCGAACAATGTGCGCACTCTTGGCATATCACCCACACGCGGCGCGGGATGTGTGCCGAAACTCACGGCACACCGTATACGTTCAACGACCCGACTCGATAAATCGCAGATGTTGCGAAATGTCAGCTTGCGCCGTGCTCGCGATCCCCGTGCTCGCGCTCTCGTTCGTCCTCGGCCCCGGCCTCTTGTGGATCAGCTTCTTGCGGATCAGCCTCTTGTGGATCAGCCTCTTGTGCGTCGACTGCGCGCGCGTCCGCGGCTTGTGCGCGCGCCCGGCGCTTTGGCGCGAGTTCTCTGCGCACGAGTGCCCACGCGCCGATCACAAAGGCGACGCAGACAATCGCCGGCGGGGCGAGCGCGGCGAGATCCTGCAGCATGGACGTTACCTCGACCTATTGGCCAGTCGCGGTCAGCCGGTTGCCATGACCGCGATAGCACTCTACCCGCAGGGCACTGCCGCCCGACGCGGCACGTTCAGCAGTACGGGCGGCAGTGGGGCGGCAGCACGAACGGCAGGCGGGACGCGACCCGCCGCGCGACCCGGCGTCCGCACCGGACACCGGCGGCAAAGAAGGGGCAAAGAAAAACGCTTACAGGCGAAGCAGCATGCGGGTGTTTCCTAGCGTGTTCGGCTTAACCCGGTCCAGGTCGAGGAACTCGGCGACACCATCGTCGTAAGAGCGGAGCAACTCGGCGTAGACTTCCGGCGCGACGGGCGTCCCGCTGATTTCGGTGAAACCGTGGCTGGCGAAGAAGGCGACGGCGAAGGTCAGCACGAAAACCCGCGATACGCCGAGCGCCCGGGCGCGGTCAAGCAACTCATCCACGATGAGGTGCCCGATGCCCGCGCCCCGCCTGCGCTCATCAACCGCGACGGTGCGAAGCTCCGCTAGGTCCTCCCACATAACATGCAGCGCCCCGCATCCGGCAACGACGCCATCGGTGGACGCCTCGGCAACGGTGAACTCAAGGATGTCTTCGTAAAGGTTCACCGTGTGCTTCTCGAGCAACCGCCGAGATCCAACGTTCTGATCGATCAGTCCGCGGATTTCCGGCACGTCCCTCGTGCGCGCATGCCTCACTATGTACTCCATCGCGGCACTACTGTATCGCTTAATTAGAATCGGACGACCACGCCGAGTATCGCCCGCGACGGCCAGAAAGCTTCGAGTCGCTACCATCTCGTCACTATCCGACGTCAAGGAGGCTGTGCATTACCACAATCCGGACAATCCACGCGAGCGAACGATCAGAACGTCATAAAGTGAAAACTTCATCTGAGTTGGTTGGCAGCGGCATGGCTATCTAATATCGTGCATCGACGTGCGTACAGTCATCCGACGAGTCGTGCCGCTCGCCGCGGCCGCGGTCACCGTGGCCGTCTTGTTTCAAGGCGCGAGCCAGGCGCAGACAGTCACTTCGCAGCCGTCCCTGAAAGACCTGGTCGCGGAGGCAACCCAGCTGTCCAACGAAGTCGACTCGCTCGGCCAGCAGTACGACGGGCTGAAGATTCAGCTTTCGCACGCCAATTCAGAGGTGAAGATCGCCAAGCAGGCGGCCGCACGGGCCGATGAGGCCATGAACGGCAGCCAGCAGGCCGTGGCCCAGCTCGCCGCCCTGGGTTACATGAACGGCGGAATGGACCCGACGCTGCAGATGCTCACCAGCGGCAATCCGGACCGGTCGCTCAGCCAGGCGTCCACCATGCAGCAACTCGACAACGAGGCAGGCATGCGGCTGAGCACCCTGCAGCGCGAGCAGATCGCGGCCCAGCGGGCCCAGACGACCGCCACGGAAGAGATCGCCACCGCCAACCAGCTCCAGACGCAGATCAACGGCAAGGTCAAGACCATCAATGGCAAGCTGGCCATCTTGAACAGCTCGGCGATGTCCCAGGCGATGGCCGTCTTCGACAAGACGGGCTCCTACCCGAACATCGTGCTGCCCGAGGCCACGAACGTCGGCACGACGGCCCTGCGCGCCGCGCTGACCCAGCGGGGCAAGCCGTACGTCTGGGGCGCGGCGGGTCCGGATTCGTACGACTGCTCCGGCCTGGTCATGTGGGCGTTCGCCCAGGAGGGCATCTCGCTGCCGCACTACACCGGGGACCAGTGGAATGCCGGCATGCACGTGTCAAGGGCCGACCTTGAGCCGGGCGACCTGGTGTTCTTCTTCGCCGACATCAGCCACGTCGGCATCTACATCGGCAACGGGCTGATGGTCGACGCGCCGAGCACCGGCCAGGTCGTCCAAGTGCAGCCGGTCTTCTGGGACTCCTACGTCGGCGCCGTCCGCATCGCCTGACCCGCTCACCGCGCCCGCGGCGCGGGGAGCGCCGCCTAAGCGCCGGGGCGAACAAAGGGGAACAGGATCGTCTCCCTGATGTTCTCCCCGGTCAGCATGATCATGAGGCGGTCGATGCCCATGCCCATGCCGCCCGATGGCGGCATGGCGTGCTCGAGCGCGAGCAGGAAGTCCTCGTCGATCTCCATCGCCTCGGGGTCGCCGCCCGCCGCGAGCAGCGACTGCACGGTGAGGCGTTCGCGCTGCACCACCGGGTCGACCAGCTCCGAGTAGCCGGTGCCCAGTTCCGTGCCGAACGTCACGAGGTCCCATCGCTCGGCGAGCCGCGGGTCTGACCGGTGCTGCCTCGTGAGCGGCGACACCTCGACGGGGAAGTCCCGGTAGAACGTCGGCTCGACGGTCTGCTTCTCCACGAGCCGCTCGTACATCTCGAGGATCACCTGTCCCCGGTTCCACGACGGCTGCAGCGGCACGTCCAGCTTCTCGCACAGCCGGATAAGCGCGGGCAGTTCGGTGTCCGGCGTGACCTCCTCGCCCGCGGCGAGCGAGATCGCCTCGTGCACGCCAAGCGACCGCCACTCGCCGCCGATGTCCCACTCCGACCCGTCGGCCCGCTTGATCACCGTGGATCCGAAGGCGGCGACGGCGGCGTTCTGCACCAGCGTCTGGGTCAGCTCGCCGATCCCGTTGTAGTCCGAGTAGGTCTGGTAGGCCTCGAGCATCGTGAACTCGGGGTTGTGCGTGGTGTCCACGCCCTCGTTCCTGAAGATCCTGCCGATTTCGAATACCGACTCAATCCCGCCGACAACCAGCCGCTTGAGGTAAAGCTCGAGGGCGATGCGCAGGTAGAGCTTTGAGTCGTAAGCGTTGCCGTGGGTGATGAAGGGCCGCGCGTTCGCGCCGCCGTGCAGCCCCGTGAGTACGGGCGTCTCCACCTCGAGGAATCCCCGCGCGATGAGCGTGGACCGCACCGAGTGGACCACCGCGGAGCGCATCTCCGCGAGCCGCCGCGCCTGCGGGTTGACGATCAGGTCCACGTACCGCTGCCTGACCCGCGACTCCGGGTCGGTCAGGCCCGCGTGCTTCTCCGGCAGCGGCCGCAGCGACTTGGCGGTGATCGCGAACGAGTCGGCGAGCACGGAAAGCTCGCCGGACCGCGAGGTGATCACTTCGCCGGTCACGCCGACGTGGTCGCCGAGGTCGACGTCGCGCTTCCACGCGGCGAGCGCGTCTTCGCCCACGCGGGCCAGCGAGATCATCACCTGGATGTCCCCCGTGCCGTCGCGCAGCGTCGCGAAGCAGAGCTTCCCGCCGATCCGCGAGAGGATCACCCGCCCCGCGACCCCTACGATCTCGCCCGTGGCCGTGTCCGGCGCCAGTGACCCGTGCTTGGCCCGCACGTCGGCAATGGTCGCGGTCCGCGGGTAGCCCACGGGATAGGGGTCAATGCCGGATTCAAGCATCCGGGAGCGCTTCTCCAGCCGGACGCGTACCTGCTCCGGAACCGCAGGCCCGATATCCTCCGGTCGATAACTGTCGTCAGCCACGACCGAAGGCTACCGGGAATCGCCCCCAGGAAGCGCATCAGTTTCCGCGGCGGCGACGCCGACGCCGGCGTGCGGCGGAACGTCCGGCCGGGGTCCGCCGCCCATGTTGCGTTCCCACACCAGGCGCAGGCCGATCAGCGTCAGCCACGGCTCGTGCGCGTCAATGATCGGCACCTCGTCGATCACGAGCGGCGCGAGCCCGCCGGTCGCGATCACCGTCACCGCGCCGGGGTCCTCCGGCGACAGTTCGACCGCCATCCGCCGCGCGATCCCCTCCACCTGCCCGGCGAAGCCGTACACGATCCCCGACTGCAGCGCCTCCACGGTGTTCTTGCCGATCACCCGCGGCGGCCTGGTCAGCTCCACTTTCAGCAGCTGGGCGGCGCGCCGCGACAGCGCGTCCACCGAGATCTCGATGCCCGGGGCGAGCGCCCCGCCGACGAACTCACCCTTCGCGCTGACCGCGTCGAAGTTCGTCGACGTGCCGAAGTCGACCACGATCGCGGGCCCGCCGTATAGGTGCACCGCGGCGAGCGAGTTCATGATGCGGTCGCTGCCGACTTCCTTGGGGTTGTCCATCCTGATGGGCACCCCCGTCTTCACGCCCGGTTGCACGATCACCGCGGGGACGTCCTCGTAGTACCGGCGGACCATCTCGCGCATCTCGTGCAGCACGGAAGGGACCGTGGAACACAGCGAGATCCCGGCGATGTCCGGCTCCTTGACGACGGTGGACCGCGCGAGCAGCCCGTGCAGCAGGGCCGCGATCTCGTCCGCGGTCCGGTCAGGAACCGTCGCGATCCGCCAGTGCTCGACGATCGTGTCTCCGTCGAACACCCCGAGCACCATGTTGGTGTTCCCGATGTCAATCGTCAGCAGCATGCCCAAGCTCCCATGAACATCCTTGTCCCGTCCTTCGCCTGCGCACTTAACCTGACCCCGTCATCGGGACAAGGAAATTCAACTATGACGTTGTCGATGAGGCGGGTGGTACCCACCCGGGCGGCGACCGCGAGGATGGCCGTCCCGCGAAAATCAAGATCGTCATTCCGAACGGGTTCGTAGCTTCGCCCGTCCACCAGCGCGAGATAGTCGAGGCGGGGCGACGCCCCGGCGGAGGCTCCGCTTCGCCCCGCGGCGTCGAGCACCGCCTGCGCGGCCGCGGTGACCGCGTCAGGGCCGCCCGGCGCGGCCGCCGCGCCGGCGGCGAGCGCACGGTAGAGGACGGGCGCGACGGCCCGCTCGCCCGGCGACAAGTACTTGTTCCTGCTCGACAAGGCCAGCCCGTCGTCGGCCCGCACCGTGGGGACCGACTCGACCTCGATGCCGAGCCCGAAGTCGGCGGACATCCTCCGCACGAGCACCAGCTGCTGCGCGTCCTTCTGCCCGAAGACCGCGGTGTCCGGGCGCACCAGGCTGAACAGCTTGAGTACGACGGTCAGCACGCCGTGGAAGAATCCAGGCCGGAACGCTCCCTCGAGGATCTCCCCCGTCGGCCCCGGGTCGACCGTGACGAGTTGCTCCTGCGGGTACATCTCGGGGACGGAAGGCGCGAATACGAGGTCCACGCCCTCGGCCTCGCAGGCGACTAGGTCCGCGTCCAGGGTCCGCGGGTACTTGTCCAGGTCCTCGTTCGGCCCGAACTGCAGCGGATTGACGAAGATGGAGACCGCGACCGTGCCGCCTTGGTCCGCCAGTTCGCGGGCCCGGCGCAGCAGCGCGCGGTGCCCGTCGTGCAGCGCCCCCATCGTGGGCACGAGTACGAGTGGAGCGGCTACTTTCTCGCGCGCAGCCGCAAGCTCGGCGCGGGTGCGAGCGATGATCATCGGTGGTCTCCAAGCACGTCGAGCAGCCGTTCCGCGTCGTCGGCGCTGAGCAGTCCCGCGGCGAGTGCGCGGTCGGCGGTGAGCCGGGCGAGCGCGCGGTAAGCGGGGAGCGCGGCGGGGTCATGGGCGGCGATGGCGGCGACGTGGGCCGCCACGGTGCCTTCGTCGCCCCGCGCCACCGGCCCGGTGAGGCCGGCGTCGCCGAACCGCAGCGCGTTGTCGAGCGCCGCGCCGAGCAGCGGGCCAAGCATGCGGTTCGGGTTGTCCGCGCCCGCCTCGCGCAGCAGGCTCGCGGCCTGAGAGACGAGCGTGACCAGGTGGTTGGCGGCAAAGGAGAGCGCCGCGTGATAAAGCGCCCGGTTCTCCTCGGCGATGAACACCGGCTCGCCGCCCATCTCGATCACGAGGGCCTCGGCGGCCGGGCGGAGTTGCTCGGGCGCGGTCACGCCGAAGCTGACGCCCTTCATCCGGTCCACGTCGTCCTCGCGCCCGGTGAACGTCATCACCGGGTGCAGCGCGAGCGGCAGCGCGCCCGCCCGGGTCGCCGGGTCAAGCACCCGGACGCCGTGGGCGCCGCTCGCGTGCGCGATGAGCCGCCCCACGTAAGGCGCGCCGGTCGCGGCGAGCCCCTCGACGAGTCCGGGCAGCACGTCGTCGGGAACGGTGAGCAGCACCAGGTCCGCGTCCCCGAGCACGTTCGCCGGGCTCGTCAGCCGAGCGCGCGGGAAATACTCCCCGACCCGCCGCTTGGACTGCTCGGAGACCGCCGCGGCGGCCGTCACCTGATGCCCGGCGCGGGTCAGCGCACGGGCGAGCGCGGTCCCCGCGCGGCCCGGCCCGATTATCCCGACCCGCAACCTGGCCGGATGTTCACTAGTTCCAGTCTCCACGAGTACCGGACTGCCCTTCTCACGCTGGCCAACGCCCGGACAAGGATAGTCCCCCGCCCGGTTCCCCCCGCCGGGTGAGCCCGGGGGCGCCCGTCCGCGGGGGTGAGGCTAGTGGTGGAAGGAGGACTCAGGGGGTGGCGGTGGGACGTCGTCGCCGTCACCGTCGGGGTCTTCCGGTACCCGGCAGCAGTACTCGAGGAAGAGCGCCGCGCCCATGAGCACGAGGCAGGCGCCGAACGACAGGCTGGCGTCGATGAGGTCGGCGCGTGGCGTCGGCGCGCCCGCCATGTCCGACAGGTAGATCATGAAACCCGCGCCGACGCCCGCTAGGAGTGCGGCGGTCTGCGAGCTTGCCTTGGCGAGCGCCACCATCCGCGCGACGAAGAGCGGCGGTGCCGGGCGCGTTCCCCGCTTGCCCTGGATGCGCGCCCGCAAGTCGCGGCCGAACCATGCCTCCACGGCCGCCGCGATCAGCAGGGCCGGCACGCCCGTCCAGGTGAGCGGCGGCAGGCTGGCGTAGACCGCGTCGAGCACCGCCCAGGTCACGGCGGCGGCGAGAACGAGGATCAGCGCTAGCGTCCTCGCCCGCGTCGGCTTCATGATTTTTGCCGGGGGGGTCTGGGGGGGTCGTCCCCCCGAGGGAGCACTGATTCCGCCTCCTGAAGAACGAGCGGCATCACCGACCGGCGAATCCCCGTCTGGTCGGCCACCGCGAGCAGGTCGGCGACCCGGCCGTAGCCGGGCAGCACCGCATTCTGGTCCACATCGTGCCACGGGGCAAGCACGAACGCGCGCTCATGCGCACGCGGGTGCGGCAGCGTGAGTTCCGGGTCGTCGCTGTGCTCACCCGCCACGGTGATGATGTCGATGTCGAGCGTGCGCGGACCCCAGCGCACCACCCGGACCCGGTCGAACGCGGCCTCCACGTCGTGCAGCCGGTCGAGCAGGTCGAGCGAAGGGATGGAGACCTCGGCCAGCACGACCGCGTTGAGGTAATCCGGCTGCGGCGGCCCGCCGACCGGGATGGTCTCGTATACCGGTGATACGCGCGTCAGCCGAACCCCCTCGATGCCCTCGATGGCGTCGACGCC
>Ga0102924_1007031_pt1 | contig 10415 bp, 13 predicted proteins | sample PaiPotPPM11metaG_FD_80116 | JGI IMG/M metagenome (GOLD analysis project Ga0102924, IMG submission 80116) | Iron sulfur acid spring bacterial and archeal communities from Banff, Canada, to study Microbial Dark Matter (Phase II) - Paint Pots PPM... ...
GCATGTCCGTGCCTGAGCTATTCTTCACGGCTGAATCCGGGCGTATTGCCGAGGCGTGCTGGGCGATGGCGCGCCGCTTTCACCAGGGCGGACGACTGCTGGCCTTTGGCAACGGAGCCTGGGCGACCGATGCCCAGCACGTCTCGGTCGAGTTTGTGCATCCGGTGATCGTTGGCAAGCGCGCGCTGCCAGCACTGGCGCTAACCAACGATAGCGCCACGCTGAGCGGCCTGATGGCTGGCGGAGCGCCCGACATGCCATTCGTGCGCCAATTGCAAGTTCTCGCCCGGCCCCAGGATATCGCTCTGGGCTTCTCGCCCGATGGAAATTGCGCGAATGTCGCGGCGGCGCTGGAGACGGCCAGGCGCAAAGGTTTGCTGACGCTCGGCCTGACCGGCGGCGCTGGCGGAATGCTGCGAGAGAGCGAGCTGGATTTCTGCTTCGTCGTCCCGTCACACGACCCACTGACAATACAAGAAACACACGAGACGCTGTATCACATCTTGTGGGAACTGGTGCATATCTACTTTGAGCATGAAGGATTACTGCAATGAGCGAAAAACAGCAGGGGAAGATTGATCTCATCGCGCTGGCACAGGACGCGCCGTACTGCATTCCCGACGCGCATGGACAGTGCGCGACCTGTTCGGACGAGGCTTTGCCCGCTACCGTTCTACGCGTGGATGCAGTGTCCGGTCTGGCGCTCGTGCAGGTCAACGATACAACTGAAGAAATTGATATCACGCTGGTCGATGATGTTGCGCCGGGGGATGTGCTGCTGGTTCACGGCGGCGTAGCAATCAGCGGGTACTTCGGGGTGAACCCGTAGGGGCGCGGGCTTGCCCCGCCCTGGCGATCTCACCGTTTTTGGGCGGGGCAAGCCCACGCCCCTACGGGGTTCCAAAAAGGCGTAGACCCTACAACATGTGAATCTAGACGAGGCGAACCTCGGGGTGAACCCGTAGGGGCGTGGGCTTGCCCCGCCCTGGCGATCTCACCGTTTTTGGGCGGGGCAAGCCCACGCCCCTACGGGGTTCCAAAAAGGCGTAGACCCTATAACATGTGAATCTAGACGAGGCGAACAATGAGCGATTCCGAAGGATCAGAGTACGACCGCCTTTTTTATCCCTATCTATTCGAGGGGGGCAAGGCCAACATCGAGGATGTGCTGACGCAGGTGCGGCATTCAACGCTTGAGAAGTGCCGCGAAGTCATCGCGCTGCGCCGCACCACGCTCGCGGAATCCGGCATGCAAATTGTGGCTACCGGCCGGGCGATGGCGCGCGCCTTTGCCGGAGGAGCGACGCTGTGGGCCTTCGGCAACGGCGGTAGTACCACCGACGCGCAAGATATCGTCACGGAACTGCTCAATCCGCCTTTTCCCGCGTGGTCGCCGCTGCCAGCCATCGCGCTGACGAACGATATTGCCGTCGTGACGGCAGTCGGCAACGACGTTGGCTTCAATAATATCTTCGCGCGCCAGATCATTGCCTACGGACGCGCGGGCGATATCGCCCTGGGCATCTCGACAAGCGGCAATTCAGGGAACGTGCTGGCGGCCCTGGAGCAGGCCAAAAAACAGGGGCTGTTGACCATCGGGCTGGCCGGTTACGACGGCGGGAAGATGCTGCATTCCCCGGCGCTGGATTATTGCATCAACTCCCCAAGCGACCATATTCCGCGTATCCAGGAGGCGCAGGCAACGGCCTATCACGCGCTTCTCGAGGTCATTCATGCAGTGTTAAACGAGGGCAATGGAGCATCGAAAGGAGCATCATTATGAACATGAAGTATGTTGACGAGTATCGCGATCCCGATCTGGCAAAGCGTATCTGCACCGAGATTGCGAAACTGAGCGGAGACCAGCCGCTCAAGTTGATGGAGGTCTGCGGCGGCCATACCCATACCATCTATAAGCATGGCATTGAAGACGTGCTGCCGGGCAACATCGATCTGATCCACGGCCCCGGCTGTCCTGTCTGCGTCCTGCCCATGGGCCGCATCGATGACGCCATCGCGATCGCTCGCATGGATGGCGTGATCTTCACCACCTTCGGCGATATGATGCGCGTGCCGGGTTCTCACGGCAGCCTGCTCGATGCCAAAGCCGAGGGAGCCGACGTGCGCTTCGTCTACTCGCCGCTTGATGCGCTCAAACTCGCGCGCCAGCATCCTGACCGCCAGGTGGTCTTCTTTGCCATTGGCTTTGAGACGACCGCGCCCTCGACCGCTGTGACGCTGCTGCGCGCGAAGGCCGAAGGGATCACCAACTTCTCCGTCTTCTGCAACCATGTCACGATCATTCCCGCCATGAAGGCCATTCTTGACTCGCCAGACCTACGACTGGATGGGTTTATCGGCGCCGGTCATGTCAGCATGGTGATTGGGATGCGCCCCTACAACTTCGTGGCGCGCGATCACCACAAGCCGGTCGTGATTGCCGGTTTCGAGCCGCTCGACATCATCCAGACCATCTATATGATCGTCAAGCAGCTCAGTGAGGGACGCGCGGAAGTCGAGAATCAATACACGCGCGTGGTGCGTCCAGAAGGCAATGTCAAGGCGTTGGAGTCGATGGCGCGCACGATGGAACTACGGCCCTTCTTCGAGTGGCGCGGGCTGGGCTTCATCACGCACAGCGCCTTGAAGCTGCGTCCAGAGTTCGCCGATTGGGACGCGGAACTGCGCTACGAAGTACCCGGCTTGCGCGTCGCTGACCCCAAAGCCTGCCAGTGTGGTGAGGTTCTCAAGGGCGTCATCAAGCCCTGGGAATGCAAGGTGTTCGGCACCGCTTGCACGCCGGAGACGCCCATCGGAACGTGCATGGTGTCGCCCGAAGGCGCGTGCGCGGCGTATTATAGCTTCGGGCGCTTCTCGATGGCAGCCGAGCGCCATCGCCTGAACGTTATCCCACTGGCACATTCGTAGGGACTATGAGGGAGAACATTTATGGACGCTTCTACTCCGCGTGAGACGGCGCGCATCGATGCCGTTTTGCAAAAAATCGAGCGCACGCGGCAGGCGCGCCGTCACAAGTTCTATTTGCGCGACGAGAAGATCACGCTCAGCCACGGCAGCGGCGGCAAAGCTACCCACAACCTGATCGAGGGCGTCTTCGCGCCTGCCTTCTCGAATCCCCTGCTCGACGCGATGGACGATGCCGCTACCTTCACAGTGAACGGAACAGGCCAGCGCCTGGCTTTCACGACGGATACCTACGTGGTCAGCCCGCTCTTCTTCCCAGGCGGCGATATCGGCAAACTGGCGGTGCATGGCACGATCAACGATCTGGCGATGGCGGGCGCGGAACCGCTTTACCTCTCGGCAGGTTTTATCCTGGAGGAAGGCTTCCCCATCGCGGAACTGCGTCGCATCGTGGCCTCGATGGCGGCGGCAGCCCGCGAGGCGGGCGTGGCAATTGTCACCGGCGACACGAAAGTGGTGCAGCGCGGCAAAGCTGACGGGGTGTTCATCAATACCGCCGGCGTCGGCCTCGTGCGCGCCGATTGGCTGCTGGGTCAGACCCAATTGCAAGCGGGCGACAAGGTGCTGCTGAGCGGACCCGTTGGCGATCATGGCATCGCCATCATGTTCGCGCGCGAGTCGCTCGACATTGAAGCTGACGTGCAGAGCGATAGCGCGCCGCTCCATACGCTGGTCGCGGCGCTGCTGGAAGCCGCGGGTGATGGCGTCCATTGCCTGAAAGACCCCACGCGCGGCGGCGTCGCCACGACGCTGAACGAAATGGCAATCGGCTCGGAAGTCTCCATCGCGCTTGACGAACACACCATCCCCATCCATCCTGGAGTACGGGGAGCCTGCGAGATTCTGGGCCTCGACCCGCTCACAATCGCCAACGAGGGCAAGCTGCTCGCCATTGTCGCCCCTGACAGGGCCGAAGCCGCGCTGGCCGCCATGCGTTCCCATCCCTTGGGACGCGAGGCCGTGATCATCGGCTCAGTGCAAGCCGAGCCTGCCGGGCTCGTCTTCTTGCGCACCGATATTGGAGGGATGCGCGTCCTGGACATGCTGGTCGGCGATCCCTTGCCGCGCATCTGTTGAGCAAAGTTTTTTATGGTATGTTCTATGGCCGAATCCCGTAGGGACGCGGGCGGGGCAAGCCCACGCCCCTACGGGATTCGGCCATAGAACGCAAAACCATTTGACATTACCCAGCGCATAGCACAGAATCATAAGCAGATGCAACCTGTTGCAACGGGTTGTTTCATCATGCCCCTCTTGAAGCCTGTTCAGGCGTTCAGCAAAGGCAGAAGATAGAGAAAGGATATTTCAATGGCAGAAAACACCTTCCAGAAAGCAAGTATTACTATTGAGGCGGCTCAGCGCATGGTTGCCGCCGCCGAGGCAAAGTCCCGCGAGATGGGGCTGCGCATGTGCATCGCCGTCTGCGATGAAGATGGCATCCTCAAGGCGTTCAGCCGCATGGACGGCGCGGCGCTGCTGAGCGTGCAACTCGCCCAGGACAAAGCCTACACGGCGATTAGCTTCAGCATGGCGAGCCATGAATGGTGGGATTTCATCAAGGGCGACGATCCGCTGCTGCACGGCATCGTCAAGACTGATCGACTGGTCGTCTTCGGCGGCGGCTACCCGATCAAGACGGAGGCCGGTATTATCGGCGGCATTGGCGTCAGCGGCGGCCACTACACGCAAGATATGCAGGTGGCGGAAGCCGGGCTGGCTGGGCTGTAAACGGTGCGTATTGTATCACTACTTGCCAGCGCCACCGAAATGATCTATGCCCTGGGCCGCCAGGAACAACTGGTGGGAAGATCGCATGAATGCGACTACCCACCGGAGGTCCAGGCACTGCCCGTGGTCAGCAAAGTGCTGATCGACATCAATACGAGCAGCGCGCAGATCGATACGCAGATTAGAGAACTGGCACGCAATGACCTGACGCCCGTAAACGCCGCGCTCAAAGCATTGAGCATCTATGCCATCGATGTCGAGTTGTTGCAGGCATTACAACCTGATGTGATCTTCACGCAGACACAGTGCGAAGTGTGCGCGGTGAGCGAACGCGATGTCGTGGCTGCGCTGCAAGATATCACCGGATTGCAGCCGCGCATCGTTTCGCTCTCGCCCTACTGGTTGGAAGACGTGTGGAACGACGTGCTGCGCGTGGGCGCGGCATTGGAATGCAAAGAGCAGGCAGAGCAGCTAGTCTATGGCTATAAGAAATCTCTTAGCCATCTACGCGAGACTACGGCAACCTTCGGCGGCAAGCCGCGCGTGACAGTACTGGAATGGCTTGATCCGTTGATCGCGGCAGGCAACTGGACGCCCGAACTGGTCGCGTATGCCGGAGGCGAGCATGTGCTGGGCCAGGATGGGCTGCACTCGTCGCTGCTCAATTGGGACGAGCTACAACGCGCCGACCCTGACGTGCTGATTCTCTCGCCTTGCGGCTATTCGCTGGCACGCACAATGGAAGATGTGCCGCTCTTACAGCAGCGCCCGGAGTGGCGGACGCTGCGCGCCGTGCAAACAGGGCGCGTCTCTGCCATCGACGGCAATCAGTACATCAACCGCTCCGGGCCGCGATTGGTCGAGTCGGCTATGCTGCTGGCGCGCGCGATCTGGGGCGAGCGGTTGGGTATTGCCGCGGATGATGCGGCATGGCAACGAGTCGAGTAGAAACCTGCTATAGAACTATGATGAAACCGGCTATGAAAGTCATTGTCTATCGGTTAGAAATACTGCTCGAAGCGCTGGCTTGCCCGCTCGGCGATATCGTCCGCGGCGTTATAACGCTTCCACCACCAATCTGAGTCGTCATCACTGCTACGTTCTTTGATGGCCGACGCAAAGCTACAAGCGCCAAACACAATGGCGCGAAAGCGTATAGCATCAGGCAAGCGTTCTAATTCTGCACGAGTGAGTACGTGATGCTGGCAATAGCCGTCAACTAGCGCTATCACCCGCGCCGGATCGAGTGGCAATGGTGGCGTCCAGGGTGACTCGGTATCGCATGATGCCAGTAAAAACCCGACATCAATCACAGCCGGTCCCGAACCAGCGCCCTCCCAATCGATCAATATCACCTGGCCTGTAGGCGTATGAACAGCATTCGCGGGATGACAATCATTATGGATAAGCGCCGTTGGCAAGTCATCACAAAGATCGACATTTTGCAACGCAGCTACAAGGGCATCGTATCGGTGATAGAGATTACATGGTAATAAAGGTTTTGCGCTGGTAAGCTGCATCAATGCATACGTAATCTCTCGTGCAGGCAGCATCTCGGCTTCCGGTAGCATCTCTTTCTTGTTGATCTGAGGAGAAGCGCGTAAAGCATGTAACCGCCCTACCATCGCTGCGAGTGAATGTAAGGCAGGGAAAGTGTAATCTGCTGATGAGCCATCGATATGTGTCGTCATGAGCAACCGCCAGCCGTTATGCTCGATGATACTATTCCCGCTCGCTGTTGGGATTATCCGTTCTGCCGGGTAGCGTCGATCTTCCAGAAATGAAAGGATAGTAATCAGATTTTGCAGCTTCTCATCCTGGTTCGATGGGTACGCGCGCAAAATCAGTTTTTGTCCTGAAGCTGGCTCAACACGGAAGATATGCTTTCCCGAATCACTGGCGAGCGCATGTAGGGAAAAGTTCGCTATATCATAGCCTGTCTTAACAGGTTCTACTAAAGCCAGTTCATTCATCGTTCCTCTACCCTCATTTCTCATAATGCCGGGTAATACAACAAACCCGGCGCGTCTCAATATGCCGGGTTTGTTGCTTCGATGGTGCGAAATAGCCAGTCTATGCTTGTTTGTTAGCTCCGGGAGCTTTCGCCCAGAAGATAAGGACGATGAAGAGGACGAAAACGAGAAGCAGCAGACCGATGATCGTGTCTACCACATCCGAAAGATTAATTTGAAAAATAGCCGAGGCGATGAAGAGCAACACCAGGAGAATCCCTAAAATAGGGATGATCAGCAATGCATTCATTCGCGAACCCGGTTTCGGCGCTTCAGGCTCACGCACCATATATTCTAAATCTGTATCAAGTGGTTCCATGAACGACCTTTCTACGTGAACGGGCGCGAATCGCTAAAACGCCCGTGTTACACAGCGTGTTCTCAAATATATTACCGCCCGACAAAACAGCCCTCGCCTTGCCAGGAGCCAGTAACAGTTACCTTTGCTCTATTATAGGTCTTGTTGGCCCGTAATGCAACTCACCCCGCGCCCGATATTTGCCCATAAAAAAACGGCCTTCACGGCCTATGCAACAGAAATTTGGGCAGATACCGACGACCAGGTATCTGGATCGGAATGCGAGGAGAGAATTTGATCAAAGCGTGGGGAAATAGTCGCTAAAGCGCGGATTTTCTGGAGATAACGACGCGCCTCGTAGGCGCTCAGTTTATACGTTCCTCCATCCACGGTTGCAGCGACATGGCCTTCAGCTATGGCACAACACAGGTCAGCAACGGTTGGAACACGGTCTGCCATGAGATAACCTCCATACAAAACACTGTAACGGCAGTAACGAAAACGTAATCATGAAGGTTTTTCATGATATCCACCGCAGATACGCATGAAAGCAGTGCAGGTCTCTATATCGAGAACACGCGAACCGGGCCGAATATTCCAGCGCAACTCGCAATGTTTTCTCCTCGGATTACTCGTCCTCCTCTCCGGGTAAGCTACTTTCGGCTTCGTCAGTATCCAGAAGCCCTTGAATAGGATCAATATACATCATTCGGCGGATAAGGTCAATCTGTTTAACGACATCTTTGATGGCCGGGATCAAATTTTCCTTACCGCCGCCATTCTCGCCGCGAATGACATAGACATCGTTACCGCCCGTCGCAATAATGTCAACGATCGTGCCAATGCTTTGCCCTTTCAGCGTAACCACCTGCAAGCCGAGAATATCATGGTGATAATAACTATCCGCAGGGAGTTTCGCCAATTGACTCAAAGGGATCATCAAAGCAACTTTGCGCAGCGTATCAGCCGTATTGGCATCGTCTACACCCTGCAGGCGCAGCACGACTGTCTCCCCTTTGTGCGGACGCACGGCTAAAATACGACGGGGAGTATGCTCAGGGCCGAGATAGATGGTCTCCAACTGCGCAAAACGGTCGGGGATATCTGTCATCAGGTGTACTCTGAGTTCTCCGCGAATGCCAAAGGGGGCTACTATGTGACCGATAGTAGCCCATTCTGTTTCACTGCGATCTACCACTTATGCAGTCCTCTATACTATTTCCAATGAAGTACGACGCCCTTCGCGCGCGCCGCCTGCTCGCAAGAGCGCGCGCATCGCTTTGGCAACTCTGCCCTGGCGACCAATGACCTTGCCGAAATCGTCGGGCGCGACATGCAGTTCCAATACCAGCACGTTGCGATCATTGCGTATCTCGCGCACCTCGACGGCGGAAGGATCATCAACCAGCGACTGAGCAATGTACTCGATCAGTTTCTGCATAGCTCTTTCCTATTCAGCTTCGGCAACTTCGGCTTTTTCAGCACGCGCCGCCTTCGCGGCAGCTTTCTCCTGCTCAAAATGCGCCCAGATACCGGTGATCTTGAGCAATTTCTCGACAGTCTCTGACGGCAGCGCGCCATTTTTGAGCCAACCCAACGCCTTCTCCTCGTTAATGGTAATGGAGGATGGCTCGGTACGTGGATTGTACCACCCGATGTTCTCGATGATGCGACCATCACGCGGAGAGCGCGAGTCAGCGACGACGACACGATAGCTGGGCTGCTTTTTCATACCCATGCGTTTCAAACGAATTTTCACAGACATATTTTGTACTTCTCACCTCTTGCCCCCGTGTTCATACACAACGCTGCCACGAGGAGCCTGTATTTACGATAGTATCCATGACAGCGCCGCGTTCATAAGCAGCGCAGGCAAGACTTCCCTGCTTTGGCCCCCATAGAATAGCATGGTAAGCCAGAATTGTCAATCAATCGTGACACAAGAAACCTCTATTCTTTATATTCTTTGAAAGAATAATCAGAAGCGCCATCATCCTGCGACGGCAGACTTTTGGATGGAGATACGTACTTGGGCGGCATTGTTGCATAGAGAGTGGGGCGACGCGAAGGCCGCGCCGCTTCCTCGGCTTCTTCCCGCTTTCGATCGCGCGCCTGTTTGTATCTGAACGCGCCAAAGGTAATAGCAAGCAAGCCGATCAGCAAGACTACCACGCCCGGAATAGGGCCAATGCCGGTCGAATAGGTATTGGGATTTTGCGCGTATTCGGAAGTCGCATATTTCGCTCCCAGGTCGCCGAACTGATCATAAGTTTGTATCGCTACAATTCGCGGCGGTGTATCCAGGGTATAATAGATGTCGATCTTCTGCCCTTTGAAAAAAGGTTGGGTCAATGACGGCTGAAAATCACTATCAACGTAGTTAAACAAATTACTGCTGCTATCGAGCTGCACCCAGCTCGAATCATACATCCCATCGAGGGTCTCGTCGTATCCCTGGATGACATGACCGGTGAGCTTCTGATACGAGGTGTTATCGTTCAGATTAAACACAAGCAGAGCCAGGCCGATAAATGCAACCAGCATCCCTTGCACAATGACGGATAACGGACCACGATAGCTGGAAAATAAGCGGCTGTAACCTCTCGGACTAAGTACCATCGAATCTACTCCCCCTTGTTCAATATAATGCAGATGGTCGGATCATGAAAAGCGTTGAAGTAAGCCGGCGCTATTATAGCATAGATAGAGCATTTCGCCAATATTTTCTACCTCTGCTGGCGCGGCACGCTAGCCGACGGCATTCTGGCGCTGGCAGGATTTCACCCTTGACAACTCCCATTGGCTATCCTACACTGCAATCAGAATGAGATGTAGGAGCGCAATTGATCGCGCCCATCAACAGAGGACGGCTGGCAGCATGTCACAACGGATTTCCAACTCGGCTGAGGAAAACAAAGACACGGACACACATAGCAGCGACACCGAATTTTCGCACCTGCCGGAGCTACCACCGGGTATCTACATCGCGGCCCCCACGCCGACGCCGCGCCGTCGCACGCCCTGGCCCGACGCAATTGATGTGATTTTCGAGAAAGACCCGGCCTGCCGCAACATCTTCGAAGCTTTGCTCTATGAAAGCCTGTGGGCCTTGATTTACCATCGCATCGCCCACGCGCTTTATAAAGCGCATATCCCGTTCTTGCCGCGCATGATCTCGCAGTTCGCGCGCTTCATCACCGGCGGCGTCGAGATACACCCCGGAGCGCAGATCGGCAAACGCTTCTTCATCGACCACGGCGCGGGCGTCGTCATCGGAGAAACGACTGTGATAGGCGATAATGTCATGCTCTATCACCAGGTGACGCTCGGCGCGACGGGTTGGTGGCGGCGCGGCCCCGGTCGCTCGCAGAAACGCCACCCGACCATCGAGA
>Ga0102924_1007032_pt1 | contig 10414 bp, 8 predicted proteins | sample PaiPotPPM11metaG_FD_80116 | JGI IMG/M metagenome (GOLD analysis project Ga0102924, IMG submission 80116) | Iron sulfur acid spring bacterial and archeal communities from Banff, Canada, to study Microbial Dark Matter (Phase II) - Paint Pots PPM... ...
CGCCTGGAGCATTGTCTGGGCTGAGGTGTCCGGTCAGGCGCTGCCCGCGGCGCTGCCGGAGGCGTGGGTGACGCGCTGGTGTGCGGCCTGGCTGGAAGTGCAGGCAGCAGAGGACGCCGCGCAGCAGTCTATGGGCAAAACGCCCTCGGCGGCTGATTTCCCCGCGCGTTTCCTGGACAGACCAGAAGATTTTCCCGCGTCGCCCCGGCGCTGGTCGATCAGCCGCACGAATCGGCATACCGTCGCGCTCGCGCGCCATCTCCTGCTGCCTTCATCCTTGCGCCAGGCATTCCCCACAGCGCAAACCCGTTCGCCGTTGGCGGGCCTGGTCGATCTGCTGCACATTCGCGGCAGCGATACCCCTTCGCGCAGCGTCATGATCGAGACGACCGGAGGCCCGTTGATCTTGCGAGACTTTTGTCCGCCCTCTCTCGTCGAACGGCTCCAGCCGGATAGTGGACTGCGCGCCTTTGCGCGGTTGCCCGCGCGCGAGCATCAATTGCTGCTGGGCATTGCGCGCCGTCCTGACTGCGCGCTCACTATCGCGCATACCCCGGCTGGCGAGATCGTGGGCGAGGTGACGCTCGCCCCCGGCGATTCCTGGTGGGAAGGTCTGGACAATGTCTATGAAGTCGCCATTGAGGTCAGCTCCAACTGGCGCGGGCATGGCCTTGCCACGCGCTTGCTCGCCTTCGCGCTCGAACTGGACGCCTTAGAAGACATGCTTCTCTTCGCCGAAGGCTTATCCTGGCATTGGGATATCGAGGGATTGGGTCTCTCTATCTATCGCTACCGCGAGCTGATCGCGCATTTGTTCGCCACACAGGGCTTCGCTGAGCAGCCAACCACCGAGCCGAATATCAACCTTGAACCGGCCAACATCTTTCTGGTGCGCGTTGGGAAGCGCGTTGACCAGCGCGCCTCCGCGCAATTTTTCAACCGCGTGATGAGTTCTCCCAATTTGGCCCGGTTGTAGCGATCCAATCCTATTGATCTGGCGTATTACTGAGTGAGAAGCGATGAATGGCCGGTTGCTTATGCGCCCACCGTGAAAACCACGCGGCATCTCCCCGACCAGGACTCTTACCTTTGCTTACCTTCGCGTCCAGAGTCAATCGCTTCCATTTGTGCCTAAGGGGGTACAAGATCAACCACAGTTTCTGAAAGGATAGGAATTCCATGGATCAAACATCTGAGAACCTGGCGGAACCCATTGTGACTGTACGTCATCCTTCGCGTCGTGCGATGCTGAAAGGCGCGGCAGTCGGAGCAGTTGGCGCGGTCGGCGTCGCGGCTGCTGGCGCTGGCGTGTTATCGGCATTCCCGCGCAGCATCGCGCACGCTGCGGCGGCGACCAGCTCGAAATGCCTCGACTCTGTCCAGACGATTCTCAATATCGCCGCGACGGCAGAACAGTTGGCGGTTACATTCTACAGCAATGCTATTGCCAATGCCGGCGCGCTCGGCATTTCCGGGGTGAATCTGGACTATTTGAAGGCCGCTGTGGTCGAGGAGCAACTGCACGAGAACCTGCTGCTCGCCGCGGGCGCTAAGTCCTTGACCAGTACGTTCAGCTTCCCCAGCGCGGGCAAGACCTTTAAAGACCTGGATACCTTCGTCATGACGTTGGATCAGCTTGAGACAGATTTCGAGTCGGCCTATATCATCGCCGTCAGCGAGCTGGGCCAGCAGAATCAGTTCGGGCTGGCTGTCCTGGCAGCGCAGATCGCCACCATCGAGGCCGAGCATCGCGTCATTGGCCGCAGCATCAAGACCAGCATTAAGGTTCCTAATGATCGCGCCTTCACGCCGGTGCTGGTGGGGTCAGTTGGCGAAGCCGTTACCGCACTTACTGATCAGGGATACCTGAGTCCCAAGCAAGGCAACAGCTATTCGTATTCAGCCGTCAGTACGAATGACGGTTATGTCTACTGGAGGAAGCCATTTGTAGCGAAGTGCTAGTACGGATAGAGAAACAGGAATAAATATGGAGAAACGGCCTCGCAATTTGCCGGGCCGTTTCTCCATATCATGCTCTGGCTACTTTCTTCTCGATGAAATAGCCGCTATGCAGAGAAGCTCTCTTTGATGGTTGATAATGCGCTCGACTACGACGCGATCTGATCGGTGATTTTCCCAGTGGTCACGAGCCAGCGCGCGAACTCCAGGCGGCGGCGATGCGCGGTTGCCTGCACCTTCTCTTTCTCGGTATACTCCCGACGCAGCTTCGATAAACGCATGACCTCCGCTTCGGCAAAGCCGACTCGACGTAACATGTCCCGATCCTCTTTGCGGTCCATGTGAGCCTCCTTTTTCGCGAACTAGAATGGGTTAATCAGGAGCTATCATCAGCATGCGCTTGATACGCTTCAGAAGAGCCTGCATAGGATAGGGTTTAGGCAGGTGATCAAGGGTGAAGCGTGATTCACCGCAAGAACGTAGATACTTTCTTACCTCCGGGTTCAGACTTGTCGTCAGCAATACAGGGATAGGAGTACGCTGGCGCAGGGTTTGTAATACATTCCAACCATTCAATATGCCAGAAAGTTCAAGATCCAGGACAACGAGATCAGGGATGCGCTGGCCGAGGAGAGAAACGGCCTGTTCACCGCTGCCGACTACCTCGACGGAGTAGCCATGAGCCGCTAAAAAGTTTGCTTCCAGGCGAGCGAGTGATGGATCATCTTCAACGACGAGAATCCAGGTGAGCTTTTGTGGCTGTTCCTGGGCTTCTTTCGGCGCGTTGACTGGTGTACTTGCCCGCTCTAGTATGTGATTTGGTGTATAATGCGTTTCGTTGCCTCCCGGCATCATGTTCGCAGCGTCCATATCAGGCATGATTGGTATCCTGCTTCAGTGATGTTTTGCCAGTCTCACTGCGGCACCTTGCCGGTGCGGCTCACGAGAGGGTTTGCCTCTGCTCGAATTATAACGTATGCCTGGTGATAATCTTGTGAATTATGCCGTGGCGCGTGTGAAATTGCTGTGAAGATGGGCGCGATCAATCGGGGGCGCGATCAATCGGGTCCCTACGAACCTGGATCGGGGGGTGGTACATAGTACCCAACGCCTAATTCATTCAGCAGGAAGCGCGGTTGTGCCGGGTCCGGCTCTAGTTTGCGACGTAAATGGCGGATGAATGTGCGCAGATAAGTGTTCTCCCCGGCGTATTCGGGTCCCCAGATGCGCTGGAGGAGATCGCGGTGCGTCAGCACTTTCCCCGCGTTGCGAGTCAATTCGCACAGCAGGTTATATTCTGTCGGCGTCAGGTGGACTTCATGCCCGCCCGAACGCACGGCGCGGTGAGCATAGTCAACCAGCAGCCCCGTTTCGCCGCCGCAGCGATAGCGCGATCGCTGCACATCATTGTTCTGGGCATTGTTGCGCAGGCGAGCAAGTTCTTCCAGCCGCCGTTCAGCTACGCGCACATGCGCCAGCAACTCGTTCAGATTAAACGGCTTGGTCAGGTAGTCATCCGCTCCCACGTCGAGAGCTTTGATCTTGACCGGTTCCTCGTCATGCGCGGACAGCACGATCACTTGCGCGCTGCTCCATTGGCGCAGGCGGCGTAGGAACGTCAATCCATCCAGCGAGGGCAGGGAAAGGTCGAGCAGGATAATTTGCGGCTGGAACGCTACAGCCTGGTCAAGAGCCTGCGCCCCATCGCGTACTGCCTGAATGTCGTAATTTCTGACCCTGAGCTGGTTCACCAGAAAAGTACGCATCTGCTGATCGTCTTCAATGCAGAGAATACGAACTTTTTTTTCGGTAGGCGTCGCAGGCATAGCTTATGCTCCCTCCTTTTCATGTGTGCTGGTGTGCGCTACGGCGAGTGTAAAGGCGAATGATGCTCCTTCGCCCGGACTGCTTTTGACGGTCAACTGGCTGCCATGCGCCTCCACAATGCCCCGGCTAATATACAGACCCAGGCCGGTGGCCGGGCTCCAGCGCCCGCTGCGTTGTCGCCGCTCCTCGGTGGGCTGACCGGGGCGATCGACGTCCGGGCGGCTCATGGCGGCAAAGGCGCTGAAACGAGTGAAGAGCGCTTTCTGCTGCTCGCTTGAGATGCCGGGGCCGCGATCCGTAACCCGTATCTCGACTGTTGATGCTTCTGGCGTGTCCTCGTCACAGATGAGTTCGATAGCGAGGCGTACCGCGTCGCCTTCCGGCGCGTAGCGAAAGGCATTGCTCAAGAGATTGATCAACACGCTCATCAGTAGTTCGTAGTCGGCAATGACTGCTGGCACATGATCGGAGATGGTGATCTCCAGACGTCGCTTCGAGGCCGCGATTAACGCTTCGAGCCGCTCCTGCAAATCTTCTATGAGTTCCGGTAACAGCACCGGCTCAAGCTCCAGGCGCAGCGCACCCGCCTCCACACGCGACGCATCCAGGAAATGGTTGATCATGCCGACCAACCGCTCGACCTGGTCGTCGGCGTTTTCCAGGAAATTGTGTTGATCCGCGCGCGACCATTGCAGGTCTTCGGCTTGCAGTGCGCTGAGGTGCGCGCGAATATTGGCTAATGGCGTTTTCAGTTCGTGCGCCATCGTGGTGAAAAAGTCCTCGCGGGCGCGCTCCAGTAGTTTGATATGGCTGAGGTCGTGGAGGACCAGCACGACATTCGCTATGCCGCCATCCTGCGCGACAAGCGGCGCGGCGCTGACGAGTAGATAGAGCATCTGCCCTTCCGCCTGTTGAATGTGTAGCTCCGCCTCGCTGGCCTTGCCCTGATAAAGCGCCAGCGCCAGGGGTTGATCCGCGTATGGGACGACGGAACCGGAGGAGGCATAGATGATTGGCGTGCGAAACAGTTCTTCGGCGTTGCGCCCAATGGCGCCGATAGCCGCTTGATCCGGATCATCGCCGGGATCGAGCGCTAAGCCAATGCTTTGCAAAAGGCTGGTGGCCTGGCGATTGATCAGTTCGATGCGCTGATCCTCGGCTGAGACCAGCAGGACGCCCGACGGCAGGCGTTCCAGCAGAAGTTTCATGCGCGCATTTGTCAGCTCCTGCGCGGCCTTTGCCAGCGCCAGCGCCACATTTCGCTGGGCCAACTGCGCTGTGCGGTGAACCACTTCCGCCTCGATGCGTTCGCGCGCGGCCGCTGCCTCGGTGACATCGTGATAAATGGCGACATACGCGAAGATATCGCCCAGAGCATCCTGGATCGGCGCGAAGGAACGCCGGATGCTATAGTGGTTGCCGTCGGCTCCAATCAGCTTGAACTCGTCGATCACTCGTTCAGAAGCAGGATGATCGCTATTCGCCAGCTCCGGCGGCGCCATCTGGAAATCTGGGGGAAGCGCCGCGGTACTGCGAGCCATCGCCTCGGAGACATGCAGGCCCAGCACATCCTCTGACCAGCCGAAAAGAAGCCGGATGGTCTGGTTGGCATCAGCGATGCGCCAGCGTGAGTCGTAAATGATCACGCCGTCGGGGATGGCTTGCATAATGTGTTCGCGTTGTCGCAGGTTGCGGCTGGCATCGCGCGCCAACTGGTTGATGCGCAGAAACAGGCGCGCGTTTTGAATCGCCAGTCCGGCTTGCTGGGCGAATTGCTCCAGAAGATCAATCTCTTCAGCCGGGAAGCCGCGCGCGCGCCGATGGTAGACCTCGATCGTCCCGATCACTCTGCCTTTGCGCGCTTCCGCGTTGTTTCGTTCGTCGCGCGTGAAACTGGAGGCGCTGTGTTCCCCTTCGCTGATCGGGTCAAAGATGGGGAGGCACAGCACAGAACCGGGGCGGCGCGGCGTCCCGGCATCGTCGAGCAGCGGCAGATCAAGTTCAGGCCACTTATTGGTATCGGTGATGACGATTGTTTGTTGCTCTCGCATAGCCCAGGCTAAAAGCAGTTGCTCGCTCAAGCGCGGGTGCCAATCTTGCGAGCGCTGGACGCCTTTCTGCGCGGCAATCGTTGCCGTTGGTGGCCTGCCAATGATGGGCTGCTCATGGATGATAGCCGTGGGCGCCAGCCCTGGCTCCTGGACAGCGAAATCTACACCCGAAATCGAGCGTTCAACCAGGATAATGGCGCAGCGCGTCGATCCAACCATTTCCTGTACGGCCTGGAGAATGCGGTCCAGCACCAGGGGCAGCGCGAACGGCCCCACGATCGCCGAGGAAATACTCTGAATGGCATCCACGTATAGCCGCGAGCGCGCCAGTTCGGTGACATCCTCGACGGTCACGAGCAGCATATCCTCTATCGCTCCCTCCTGTTGTCCGGCGAGATACCGCTGTGCCTCCACTGATGTAATGCGTTCAATGGAGACGCGCCAGGAAGTGCGCCCGCGAGCAGCCAGGAATCCTTCATAGGCCACGTCGTTCCAGCTCATGCTTTGGCCTGTCGCGCATACTTCGCGCAGGACCGGCAGGGCGACCTCGCGCAATTCGTCGGGGATGATCTCCTCGACCGGGCGCTGAACGACGTCTTCCGCGCGCCATTGTTTTTCTAACAACGCTACCAGGTATGGGTTGGCATAGCGCACGCGAAAATCGGCGCAGTCGAGTAAAACAATGCCCACCGACATGTGTTGTAAGATCGGATCAAGCTGTATAAAAGGCCCAGGCTCCATATGGCTCTGTTTCTAGCTATCCAGGAGACGCATATCTCCCAACTCGCATTGTTGGCTGGCAATGAATCTATCACTAGTATTATACCCTGTTTTTCCGGTTAACGAGGGGAAAATCGCGGATGTTCTTCCTTCAGGTGAAATGGCCGAATTCCGTAGGGGCGCGGGTTTGCCCCGCCCGAAAACAGCGCGCCAGGGCGGGGCAAGCCCGCGCCCCTACGGAATTCCCCTGCGATAATGGCATTGTGCTTGACGCAGTATTCTGCTAAGATTATCTCCAACATTCTCTGTTCATTTCTTAACAAGGAGCATAGCGGATGGATTTACGCGGGAAACGAGTGCTGGTTATGGGATTGGGGCTGCAGGGGTCGGGCATGGCAGCCGCCCGCTACGCCGCCCGGCAGGGAGCAATTGTGCGCGTTACCGACCTGAAAGCGCCGGAGGTATTGGAGCCGAGCGTGCAGGCGCTGGCTGGTCTGCCGCTTGAATTTATCCTGGGCGAGCATCGCGAAGAAGATTTCCTGTGGGCGGAGATCGTCATTCGCAATCCTGGCATTCCTCTGACCTCGCCATATTTACGGCTTGCCAGCCAGCATGGCGCGCGCGTTGAAATGGAGATCGCGCTCTTTTTTCTCGCCTGTCCAGCGCGCATCATCGGTATCACCGGCACGCGCGGCAAGACAACGACTTCTACGTTACTCTACGCGATTCTATGCGAGAGCGGCGCGCAGACTGTTTTAGGCGGCAATGTGGCTGGCGTCGAGACGCTGTCGCTGTTGCCGCGGATCACGCCTGAAACGCTGGTCGTTCTGGAGCTATCAAGCTGGCAGCTTGAAGGGCTGTTCCCGCACGCGATCAGTCCCCAGGTCGCCGTGATGACCAACATCTATCCCGATCATCTCAACACCTACGACAGCATGGAAGACTACGCCCACGCCAAAACCAGCATCTACCGTTTTCAACGCCCGACCGACCTGGCCGTGTTCAATTATGACAATCCCTGGACGCGCCGTTTTGGCGCGGAAGCTCCCGGCAAAACGTGGTATGCCAGTCTGGAAGGGGGCGGCTATTTTGAGCGCGACACACGAGACCTGGTCCCTTTCGCGTTTACCGATACGCCTCTAGCGGGCAGGCACAACCTGGAAAACGTCTTATTGGCAACCACCACGGCGCGCCTGCTTGGCGTTCCCGACGCGATCATCGCTCGCGCCGTGCGCGCATTTCGCGGCGTGGCGCATCGCCTCGAGGAAGTCGCCGTCGTCAAGGGAGTGCGCTATGTCAACGACACGTCCAGCACAACGCCGGTGGCCGGGCGCGTCGGCATTGAGGCGTTCGACGGGCCAATTGTGCTGGTCGCGGGCGGCAACACCAAACACCTGCCCCTGGAGGACTGGCCTGAGACAATTGCCCGGCGCTGCCGCGACGTCATCTTGCTGACCGGAACGGGAACTGACGAATTGCTGCCCGCCGTGCAGGAAGCTGCGGCGCGCGCGCGGCTCAACAATCCCGTGCGCGGCGTCTTCGACAGCTTCAAAGAAGCGTTGGACGCGGCGGTCGCGCTGACCCGTCCGGGCGATACGCTGCTCTTCTCGCCCGGCTTCACCAGCTTCGGCATGTTCCTCAACGAATTTGATCGCGGCGATCAATTCGTGGCTTATGTGCGCGGGTTGCTGGAAGGATGAGGAATTGGAAGCATGGTTCTTTCGCCTCCCCAAAATATTTCGTTCCGAGTTTTCGCGGCTCATTTTTTCGAAAGAACACTTTGACCCAATGTTCGGGCGCGCAAGCCGTCATTGCCAGGTACTCGCTTCCTTGAAGAGTGCGGCGGCAAGCAGGGCGCTGCGCGTGGCGATCTCTTTGGGAGTGTAGGGTCTTCCCTGCTCAAGCCACCAGGTGATGGCTTCCACAAACAGGGTGGACACGAGGTCTGGCACAAACTCATCTGAGAAGGTGTGGTCGGGGCGAGCGCTCGCGTCAGGTCCGTGAGGAAGGCGCCCACGCTCCTTGATCAGGCCAACCAGAGCCGCACGCATCTTCCTCACAAACCAGGGGCTTCCCTTTCTACCAAGCAGCGCTCGATAGAGCCGTTCGTATTGCGCGATATGCTCGAAGAACTTCACCCAGATCTCTGGAGGATGTTCTCGCCCCAGTTCTCCGACCGCGTTCAGCAAGGCGCTCATAGCTTCCTCAAAGATTTGCTCCACCAGGTCGTATTTATCCTGATAATTGCGATAGAACGCGGCCCGGCTCACCATCGCGCGCTCAGTAATCTCGCCGACGGTGAGCGCCTCGAAACTCCGCTCCTCGATCAACTCAATTAATGCCTCCCTCAGCAGTTTCTGGGTGCGTCTCACGCGTAAATTGCTCGCTGGTGGTGTCATTTTGCGCTCCTTGTCTCATTTGAGACAATTCTCCTCGATTGATCCTTGCTTCTTTCTGCTCGTTCGACTACACTGAAATCAGATACGAGAGCCCATTTGAGATAGTATGTCTCAATTTGGTCGTTCTGTCAACACGCGGATCTGAACAATCCACAATACGTCAAGCGAAACCGCGTGCGATGAGTTGGATGTCGCATTTCATGTACCATGCGCAGCGTGAGTCAACACACTCTCTGACAAAAGAGAGGTATTCTCTGAAAGGAGCAAGATCTATGCATTCATTTACACGTCACCGCCACAGCGAGGCGGGCAAAGCGTCGGCCAAAGAGACAAAAGGGCTGATCCTCAACGGGGGCTGGCGCTACGACCTGCATGGATGGTTCATCGACACCTTCATGTTCCGTGGTCAGGGGCGGGAGCTTCGGCAGAGGGCCGTCACTCTGGCCCGCGTGCAACCCGGAGAGCAGGTGCTGGATGTGGGCTGTGGCACGGGAACGCTCGCACTGGAAGTCCAGCGCCGCGTTGGCAGAGCGGGCCGCGTCGCAGGCATTGACCCGAGTCCAGAGCAGATCGCCCGTGCCCGCTCGAAAGCGGCTCGGCGCAACTTGCCCATCGAGTTCCAGATCGGAGTGATCGAGCAGCTCGCCTTCCCCGATCAGACGTTTGATGTGGTGTTCTCTACCCTGATGATGCATCATTTGCCTGCTGGCCTCAAACGTCAGGGATTCGCTGAAATTGCCCGTGTGCTCAAACCAGGCGGGCGACTGGTCATTGCCGATTTCAAGCGCAAGCAGGAACGCCAGGGTCCGGCTGCGCGCTTTCACGCCGGAGGGAGCAGCATGCAAGACCTGGTTGCCATAGTCTCGGACGCCGGTTTCTCAAAGGTGGAAACGGAGGAGATGCTGCCCCCACGCTTCTCTTCTTTCCCTGGAGCAGGTTTTGTCTTTGCATACAAAAGCCAGGACGAACACCGAAGTGATCCTTAAAAACGGCATTCAATCTCTGTGTGCTGAACGCTTCTGATATCAACAAACTGTTCGCTGATTATGTCCTGCATAATTTATGTGAATGATATCTGCTTGCTGCACAGATCGCAAAGTTGGTTGACCGAATTGCGTCTCTCCATCTGACGCTGTCGTGGGCGCAATGAATCGCGTTTCCACGCAAGCCTGTCATCCGTAATGTATACTGTGGATGGACTATTTCCCGGCGTTTCTTCACGCCGCCTTTTCTTGATTGGAATGACAGGTCTCAAAGGAGAGATGACGTATGACTTTGATGATGAGTAAAAAAGCCCTGGAAGGCTATGGGCTGGTCAATTTGGGAACCGTTCACTTGAATCTGCCGCCCGCGCAATTGATGGAACACGCGCTGGCCCACAACGAGGGATTGCTGGCGTCGAATGGCGCTTTTGCCGCGACCACCGGATCGCACACGGGCCGTTCGCCGAAAGATAAG
>Ga0102924_1007033_pt1 | contig 10414 bp, 9 predicted proteins | sample PaiPotPPM11metaG_FD_80116 | JGI IMG/M metagenome (GOLD analysis project Ga0102924, IMG submission 80116) | Iron sulfur acid spring bacterial and archeal communities from Banff, Canada, to study Microbial Dark Matter (Phase II) - Paint Pots PPM... ...
CGCCAGCACCGGTCACCAGTCGCACCCCGACCTGCTGCACCGACGTCAACCAGCCCATCAGCTCCTGGAACTCCGGCCGCGGCCAGAACCCGACCACCGCCGCCTCCGGCCTCAGAAACCACGCCACCCCGCTACCCGCACCATCCACGGGCGCGCCGACATCCGCACCCACTGCGACCACCCGCGGCGCATACGACGTCGCAGCCTGCTCTAGTTTCGCCCGCCGCGCATCCGCCGACCCCTGCCGCTCTAGCGCGACCTCCAGCGCCGCCGCCGGAACCAGGCCTGCTAAAGCCGCCAGCACTCCCGGCACTGCGCCAGCCCAGTACCCCAGTCCCGCCCCGGCAGCAATCGCCACCCCTGCGATCGCTGCCGCGCGCTTGTCAAGTCTCACTCCTCCACGATGCCCCATAGGCACCCTGGCCAGCACCACCAAACCCGCCATTCGACACCAAAACCCCGGCGCGACGAGCCATCGGAGTCCGGAAAACAACCAGGGCAGCACTCACCCCCCTTAGGCGATGTGTCCGCGCTAGGAGGCGAAGCCCCCTGCTTCGGCAACCGTCGCGTGCCTTCGCTCATAGTTTCGAGAAGGCGTAACCAGGGTAGGGCCAACAAGCGAGTCGCGGTAAAACGTGATCCCGCGACAAGCCAGACATGATCCATTGACGGGACGAGCCCAGGTCACGCGGGTCAGCCCGATGGGATCCGCCTCTTGACTCAGCGCGATCTTCGAATGTATATTCGAATAGTCTCAACGGATGGCGGAGCTCCCTCGCGCGCAACACCCAGCCGCAAGAACCCCGAGGCAGCATCGACGGGTGATTAAGATGACACAGAGTAACGATCTATATGCTTTCTGTGGCACTCTCTTCGCCAACTATGCGTTGGCGTGCTCTCCTGACGGCGATGCTGGCAGTTCGATGATCCTCATGCTACGCAAGGAAAACTCTCCAAAATTCTTCATACTCTGCCTCGATGGAAGCGGAGGCGGAGTCTCGTACACACTCCGGCCGTGGCGCGCAGCGGGCGTCGTCAAGATCGGCCCCGAGGGTACCGCGACTGTTCCGATGGCAGCTGCCAAGGCTTTGATCAGTGGCGTCCCGGTCCCGAGGCATGGGTCTTTGATGGGGTGGAGAAACGAAGAGGCTATCTCGGCAGTCATGGCGGTCTACACGGAGTACGAGCCGTCGCTTCCCAGGCCGGGCTGGGCGCTAATGCCGCGCGCTGAGGCACCAGAGGCAGAGTGGCCGCCGTTTACTGGAGAGCCGTTCTTCGGAGAATGGTTCTGGGAATACTACCAAGCCGGAAACCTTATCTACCTCGGCGACCTCATTGCCACGTCGCCGGACACGGTCTTCTGGGCGCACACTGAGGAAGTCCTCGGCTCGAGTTCCTGCGTCGTGGCTGCTGACGTTAGAAGTGATGATGGCAGTTACGTGCTCAGGCAAGGTCGATATGTCTACTACCGAGTGCTTCGAGCTGGCATTCGAGTACCGCCCTTGAGTAGCCTTCTCGCGGACAGCAGCAAGATCGATTTGGCGCCTCGCTTCAGACTAGACTGATCTTAGGCGAGAGTAGTGATTGATCGATGCGGCCCGCCGAGCAGCCAGAACACGTCAGACAGGTAGTGTTCCGACAACGCTAACGCCCCGAACCAGGCCGGAGGAAGGCTGGGCCTAGAGGATCTTGGCCCGGTTATCCGCTCTGTTCGTTCCAGCGGCAGCGCACTGCGCCGAGCCTTGGGGATTCGATCAAGATCGATATCACGAAAGCAGAAACATCGACGCCCTTGCTCAAGCGGCATAGTATCGCCTGCAGAGGGGGTCCCATGGCCGACAAGAGCTGCCCGTGCTCGCCGGTCCGCTTCTGGCCAGCGTTAACGGCACTCATCAGGTGGGCTTGGCTAACACTTGTCGTCATCCGCCTCGCGGTCGACATCGGTCCGCGGAGCGCGCCAGGCTATGATCCTCGAAGGAAGGTCGTGCTATGCCCCAAATGTGGGCAGAAGGTCAGACTTGAGGCTGACGGCTGGGGCTCGTGCCACCACTGTGGCCACGAGTTCGATGGGAGCAGAGCCAGGGAGGCATGATCTATGGCTGGACCCAGCCTAGCTGACCTCACGGCTGGGACCAGGCAGACAATCGGGCGCTATTTCAGCGTCGTCAGCGTGGCACCGTCTCTACTATTCGTCATCTATACTTTTGTTTTGGTCCGCAGCGGCGCGTGGAATCATCACCCGAACTGGAGTGGCGCAGTCGGCGCTCTCGAACATATCGGCATCGGCGGCGGCATAGTGTTGATTGTCCTTGCCGTTGGGCTCGGCATCGGCGTTCATCCGCTACAGTTCGGCCTAGTGCAATTCATGGAAGGCTACTGGGGTGCAAATGCCATCGCCCGCAAAGCACGCGATATACGGATTGCACGTCACCGTCAACGATTCATAAGTCTCAGAAACAAGGATGCAGACGGAGACCAGGAGGCCGGCCGACTGCTCACTCTCTACCCAAAAGAGTCTAGCCTAGTAATGCCAACACGACTAGGAAACGTTCTGCGCAGATACGAAGTGCTGGCAGGGAGACAGTATGAACTCAACCTTTTGACAGTACTGCCGCATATCGCGCTTGTTGCGCAGCCTGAAGATGTGCGGTACCTCGATGACCAGCGCGCCCAACTGGACCTGGCGATCAGAATGCACCTCATGGGACTGCTAGCAGCTGCCCTATCCATTGCAGTTCTGGTGCGTGACGGACCTTGGCTTGTCATCTCTATGATCCCGGCTATTATTGCTTACGTCTCGTACCGCGGTTCGATCATTACTGCCAGGGAATATGGTATTGCAATGACAACCTTGATCGACTTGAATCGGTTTGCCTTCTACGAAAGATTTCATCTTCCCATGCCAAGCAATATCACCGAGGAACGCGCGACCAACCAACGACTGATGCAACTACTAGAAGCGAATAGCACGCACAGTCGAATACGCTATAAACATCCATCTACGCCTTGACTATTGGCAATCAATCAGAAGGATGTCCACCTAGAGTCATCGTTGGTACGGATAGATATGACCCGGATCTGCAGTTCGCGCATAGATACATCATTTGCGTGGGCTTCGCGGAGGATAGCGGTGAGCGTGGACAGCTCTCGCATGTCGCGCAGTACCTGGTAGCCGGCCCAGGACCTGATGTCGCGACCGTAGGCCGCGATGAACGCATCGCGCTGGTCTTCTGGCAGTCCAAACCGGGGGGCCTGCAAGGTGGGGACCAGGTCGATCTCCCGTGGGCCGATGCTCACGTTGTCCCAGTCGGCGAGTACGGCTTGGTCGCCGTCGCGAAGCAGGTTGCCACGCCAGGCATCGCCGTGGATCATCCCGGCCTGGAGTACGAAAGTCAGCTTGGCGTAGGCAGCCAGAAGCTGCTCGGCATAGTCCTTCAGCCAGGCCCGCTCGTCCTCGCTGACGGCACGGCTGGCGTCGATCGCGCGGCGGACAGAGGCAAGTGGCCGGTAGGCGGGAAGCTGCACCGGAGACGGGCCGAGCTGGTGCAACTGCCTGAGCAGGCGGCCAAGGTCGGCCACGCCGGGCGTCGGCCCGTCCTGGGGAAGGTAGCGCCAGAAGGTGACAACGCAGCCGTGGCTGGTCACGGGCTGCTCGACGGGGAGCGGCTCGACGCTAGGGAAGCCGATCTGTGTAAGCCAGTTCGTGACGCGGACCGAAGTATCGAGCCGGGCCACCGAATTCGGCGAGGTCCACTGCGCAACCCGCGCCACGGCACCCGCAGCAGGAAGGTGGTAAACGGCGGAGGAGAACAGCCGCATCAGGCTGGCGCCGCTCGCATTGACCCTGGAGCGGACAGCCGCATCATGCAGAGCTACTTCGGCAGCCTGAAGAAACTCGGAGGATGCTTCAGCAGACCCAGCTGCGAACGTCATCGCCTGGGCAGGGCACGCGTCGCGCTGTCGCTCAGGAACGCGGTGAGCCGCCGGTCGAGCTGCCGCGCGGAAGCTGAGCTGCGGTACGCAGATCCGGTCAGCAACTCGTGGCAGACGCCCAGTTGCTGGCCAAGGCTGCCAATGCGCATCTGCGGATCAAGCACCAGCACCCCGGCCAGCGCCTGCCCGGCGCCATCCACGTTGTCACTCATGAGCTGAGCTCGCGCGAACTGGACACGCGACAAAGCTTCGCACCCGTAAGACCGGGCTCGTGCAGGAGCCGCCTGATACAGCCGAACCGCGGCACCGGCAGCGTTCGCCGCAGCAGCGGGATCCTCAGCGTCGATGACGACGAGCGACTGGTAGTACCGCAGCTTGGCCTCGTCGAACGCGAACTCCCCCGCGACTCCGGCGTGCAAGTCGTCCTGCTGCGCGCTCTTCCGGGCCGTCTCAGCGGCAACGATGGCAGCACGCGCTTGCTCGTAGTCCCCGTGCCCGGCCAGCGCCCGGGCGCGGATGGCATGTAGTCGCACAGTGCCCATGCCCGACGGGATGTCGGCCAGGCCGTTCTCCGCGTGCTGGATGGCGTCGATGTAGCGATGGTCCCAGATGGCGGCGAGGGCCTGGGTGCCGCGGGCCCAGCCCATGAGGGGGCCGTGGTCGATGATCCGGCCGTGGGTCCAGGCGGCGCGGGCGAGGTCGTCGGCGGCTTCCTCGCGGCCGAGATCGAGGGTGGCGTTGGCCATCAGGCCGCAGACCGCGCCGGCGAGGAAGTTCAGCTTTTGCGCCTGAGCCGGGTAGGCCCTGAGCTCAAGCGCGCCCTGAATGCGGCCGAGAGTCTGGCGCATCGTCGCGAACAGCGGCACCGGCGGCGCGCTCACGTAGGCGCGGCCCAGCCGGACAACATCGGCCGTCAGCTGGTCAACCGTTCCGGGACCGATCTCGGTCACCGCCGCCGCCTGCGCCCGCTCGCCTGCCTCGGCTGCGGCCGCGGCGATGACGTCCATCCAGCTCTGGCCGGTCGCAGGTGCGCTTGCTCCGCTGCTGCCAAGACTGGCTGGCGCGGGTAGATAGGGGCCGGCTTGCTGCGCGGCTTCCAGGTGCTCCTCCCGTGCCGCGGCCTCGACCTCGTCGCTGGCCTTGATCAGATCGCCGTCGGCATGCAGCGCCGGGTCGATACCGGCCCAGAACTCGCGCGGGACATGCTGGCGGCCAGTCTCGATGTTCGCGATCGTGCTGCGGCTGTAGCCGCCCAGCTCCGCCAGGCTTTCCTGGCTGAGCTGGGCGGCCCGGCGGTAGGCGGCTAACTTCGCGCCGAGCGCGCGGCGGGCGGCCTCAACGGCGTCTGATTGCCTCACCAATGATCTCCATGTCCGGCAGCCGGGCTGTCAGCCAATTGTCACATATCCTGACATGCCGCCAGACATTAGCAGCAATTGATAACCGTTTGCAGGAGCTATTCCCAGCCGGACAATCGCTTGTGGCGCGGTGCGAATGCGCGCCCGAACGGCCTACCGACCAGGGCAAGTACTACGCCTCGGTCGTGATCAAAATGCTGTCGGAGATTGACACCGCATAACAGGGCTCGGTTGGTCCGATGTCAGCGACGGCCCACAGCCAGTGCTGAGGGTCGCTCAAGAAGATGCCGGGTGGCTTTCCAGGTCGCACCAGACCACCTGGACGGGCCCGACTCGGAACTGGCCCCACGCCGCGGCGATCATGTCGACGACCTGAAGTCCGCGGCCACCCTCCTCGGACCGCGCAGGCTGGCGTACCTGTGGACTGGTCGGGCCGCCGCCATCGCAGACAATAATCCGGACGCCGTCGCGCCACCGGCAGTTGGCCACCAGGACCTGGCCGCCGGGGCCGTGCACCACGGCGTTGGTGAACAACTCGCTGACGACCAGCGCGGCGTCGTCTGGGTCGGCGAGGCCGCCATGCTGAGCGACGACGCGGGTGATCCAGTCGCGGACTTCCTTGCCGCAGCGCGGGGTTGCGTCGAAGATCCGCCAGTCGGGGCCGCGCCATCCTTCTGGATGGCCGGGCTCAGCCGGCTGGCCTGGCCGGCCAAGTACGCCGACGGGCTGGTCAGGCATCGCTGCCTGCGCGTATGTGCTCGTAACCACGCGAACATGACACGAGTCCATGCAACGGGGATACCCACGTGTCGGACAGTAAGCGGCTGTAGTTCTAACAATCTGCTGACATACGGTTACCTCCGCTGGCTGCCGTTCAGTACCGGTTTGGCAGGCTTCGCTTGACTCTGGTCCTGGGTGACGGGAATCCTGGGTCGCGTGCCTGAGGCCGTCGCAGAGTTCTCGTCGTCGGCGGTCGCTCCCGTGCTGGCCGAGGCCTGCGAGCGGACCGGGTTGAGCAGCGATGGAGCCGAGTTACTGCGGCTCGGCGAGAACGCGATCTACCTGCTGGCGGACGTACCGGTCGTAGTCCGGATCGCGCGGTCGGCCGACCGGCTCGGGCGCGTGCGCAAGGAACTGTGCATTGCCCGGTGGCTGACGGCTTCGGGGGTGCCGTCGGTTCGGGTGCACGAGGAGATCGACCAGCCGCTGTTAGTTGACGGCCATCCGGTGTCATTCTGGCGCGAGGTGACGGGCGGGGAGCCGGAGCCCACGCAGGCCGACCTGGGTCGGCTGCTGGCCCGCTACCACTCGCTCGCTGGCTGTCCGTGTGAGCTGCCGGCGTTCGACGTGTTCAGGACTCCGCTGGAACGACTGGACAAGGCAACGGGAGTGGCTGGGCGCGACCTGGACTTCCTGCGGGAACGCTGCGCTGAGCTGGCCGAGCGGTTCGGGGAGCTCGAGTTCGCGCTGCCGACCGGGCCGATCCACGGGGACGCGCATACCAGGAACTTGCTGACTGACCGCGGCCAGGTGGTGCTGATGGACTTCGAGGCCGCGGCGATCGGGCCGCGGGAGTGGGACCTGATGCCGACGGCCATCGCAGTAGAAAGGTACGGGCTGCCTGAGGAACGCTACCGCGAGTTCGCGGCCGTGTACGGGTTCGATGTCCGCAGCTGGGCGGGCTACCCGGTGCTGCGCGAGATCCGGACGATCACGATGACGACCTGGATCATGCAGAACGTCGGCGAGTCTGAGGCAGCGGCCGCGGAATTCGCCTTGAGAGTCAGCTCACTGCAGGAAAGAGATTTTGAGCGTGCCTTCAACTTCTTCTAACCGGCCCGACGCGACGTCAGCCCAGCCAGCTGGGAGCACAGTGAGCCATCCTGTTATCAAGAAAATCCGTGTCACCAACCTGTATGCAACTCCCTGGCATCTAGCCGACGATTCTGCAGGCGGCCAGCTTCCTGACTATCTGCGCCTGTGGCGGTTCGAGCAGTACTACCGGCTGTCAGCCGACCAGCTCCCGCGGGTCTTAGCCCGCGAGACGCTCGAAGCGTCTGATCTGGGGTTTCAGCGGTGGCAGCAGGCCAAGGGCGTGCTGGGCGCATGGCTGTGGCTGTTCCGGCTGCCGTCGGGGCAGATCGTGGCCGGGCTGAGCCTCGACGTGGACTGCGAGCTGACCGAGGTCATCGACTTGCTCGAGGACTGCTACTTCGGCGACGTGCTCGCGGGGAACGAGCCGGTGGACCAGCTCGCGCACGCGCTGGCGGCCGGGCTGGGCGCCGACGGCAGCTCGGAGACCAGCTTCCTGCCCGAGCGGCACCAGATCGTGTTCAGCGCGGCGGAGGCGCCCGAGGACTGCGAGGACCTCGTGCAGCGGCTGGTCTACCGGGCTGACCTGCCCTACCGAAAGGAGTACAGCGCGATCCGGTTCCCGGCCGAGCTGAACCGCCGGCCGGGGTGGGTGGCGGCGGTGGGCCCGTATGTGAGCGTGGTGCTGGGGCACTCGGACTTCATCCAGAACGCCATCTTCTCCTCGGCGGTGCAGGGCGTGGGCGCAGCGGCGCAGTTGCGGGCGATCCGGCAAGCGGCCTACGGGGACGTGCGGCTGTTCCGCAATCAGGAGGCGGCCGGGGGCACGACCCGCAACCGCCGGCAGACCCTGGAACGGATCGCCGACCAGCTCGGCGACCTGGAGCTGGAGCTGTCCTACAGCGTGGAGGCCTCGGCCGACTTCGGGCTGCTGGTGCCGTCGCTGCGGGCCGAGGGCTTCCACGATGCGCTGTACGCGTCGATGGGCCTGGCCGACCGGGCCGTCAGGACGGCGCGGATGCTGCAGCGGCTGGGGTCGGCGATCACCGCGGAGCTGACCGCGATCGAGAGCATCGAGCGGCGGGCCGATGAGAACCGGCGGGTGCGGTACGCGGTCGCGGTCGGGTTCGTGTCCGCCGTGGCGGTCCCGGCGAGCCTGGTGCTGGCGTTCCTGGGCGTCAACGCCAGCCAGGTCAACACGCGATGGTCGATGTTCAGCCACCACTACCTGCCGATGTACCTGATCGTGGCCGGGCTGATCATCCTGGCCGTGGTGCTGTCGGCGGGCTTGTGGGCGCAGCAGCGCCGCCAGTCTCGTGGGCAGCGCCACCCGTCTCAGCGGCCGCGGTGGACGCCTGCGCCGGGTGATCCGCTGATCGCGCCGCTACCCGATCCAGCCCCTCCGCTGAGCAGCAGCCCCGGCGGCGAACCGGCTTGAGACGCCGAGCCGGTTCATGATGGCGGTGATGGTGCGGCGGACGGTGGTGAGGCTGACGCCAGCGCGGTGGGCGATGGCGGCGTCCTGGAGGCCTTCGGCCATCAGCTCAAGGATCCTCTGCTGAGCGGGCGTCGGCCGGTCCGCGCTCTCTGTGGCTCGGGCGGCGGTGAGCGGGGTGGCGCGCTCCCACAGGAGCTCGAAGTAATCGCGTAGCGCGGCGAGGATCACCGGGGCCTTGATGACCAGCGCCCCCGCCGTGCCGGTCGGGGTAAGAGGCAACAGCGCGGTCGTCTCGTCGGCCAGCTTCAGCTTCATCGGCACCCGGGGCAGCAGCCGGGCCTGCTCCCCCGCCTCAGCACAAGACTGGATGATCCGCCGGGCGGCGGGATCGTTCATGGCCGCGGCGGCGTAGACGGACCGGCAGCGGACCCGGCCCGCGAACGCGGGCAGCGGCGGGTCGGCGAAGTCGTCGGTCAGGGGCATCTCGGTGTGCAGGTTCTCCAGGGTCATCCAGTCCTGGCGGGCCGTGTTCATCAGCGACGCCGACAACTTGCTGACCTCGGCCCGGTCGGACACGACGGAGACCAGGTGCTCGGGGAACCGGCTGCTGTCGCTGGCGGCGAAGTTGGCCTGGGCGTCGGCCAGGCGGCGGTGGCCGTCAAGCAGGAGTTCCTGGCCATGCGCGAGCTGGCTCTGGTGACCGACCAGCACGCCCTGGAGCGCGATGGCCGGAGATGCCGGGCGGAGCCAGGCCGGATCGACGGGGCTGTGCGGCTGGATGTGCGCCATTCCATAGCGCGTCAGCTCGGCCATCAGACTGGCGCCGAGGAGCGACTCGGCTTCGCTCTTGGCGCAGCCATCGGTGGCGAGCAGATGTTCATAGGCCTCGATGACCTCGGTGGGCACCAGGCCGTCGAACAGGCCGCGGATGCCGGGGCGCGTGGCGGTGCCGGTTACCACCAGCAGCCACCTCGCCGGCAGCTGCGAGTTCGGCCGGGCACGCGGCGGTCAGACGGCGAGTCTGGCCGGCGTAAAGGGTGCTCGTCGCAGCGGCGGCGGAACCACAGCCGCCGGGCGATCGGCCTGGGACGGGTCGAGTTGGCTTGCGGGCTGCCGGTGAAGTCGCAGCCGACCAGGCGGAGCAGCGCAGGTCCCTATCCTCTCTCGCTCACCGGACCGCTCCTGAGAAAGCTAACTGCGGTCCGAGGTGCCCGCCTTGGCAGCAGGCTGTGCAAGTCATCGAACGCCTGCCCGGTGGACAGCGGAATGCTCCGGCAGCAACGCTGACAATCTGCTGACAGTGGCCGACCGGACAGTCTCCGGCAGGCCAGTAAATCGGTTCATGATCTTCAGAGCTCGCGGGCCGTCGCCTCGGCGGAGTCCGTGGCGGTCGCGTGCGCGGGGGCTGGCAAGGCCTGATCTTCTGGTCCGGGCGGGTGCGGCGCAGCGCCGTCGGGGTGATGGCAGTTCAGGAGGGATAGCAGCGCGGCCGCCTCGTGGGGATCGGGTATGTACTCGACAAAGCGCTGGCCGCCGTCGACTGGCACTAGCACGACGGGGTGGCCATCGTCGAACTCCACGATGGCCGGCCCGCTGCCCAGCTTCTCGCGCCAGGACGCCCTGACCATCGCGCTGAGTGCGGTGACTGCGGGCGGCTCGTCGAGCTGCCTGGCCCACTCGGCATCGGCCGGGTCCGCCTGCGCGAGTACCTCGCGCAGAACCTTCTGCTCACGCTCCCGGTAGCGGGCCAGCAGGCGCGCGTCGTCTGCGTGACAGGCGCAACGCCTGCCGTCGGCGCAGTCCCCGCAGGGCAGCCCGAGCCGGTCCTGGCGGAAGCCGATGGCGTCTTCGATGAGCTGGAGTGTCCAGATCC
>Ga0102924_1007034_pt1 | contig 10413 bp, 10 predicted proteins | sample PaiPotPPM11metaG_FD_80116 | JGI IMG/M metagenome (GOLD analysis project Ga0102924, IMG submission 80116) | Iron sulfur acid spring bacterial and archeal communities from Banff, Canada, to study Microbial Dark Matter (Phase II) - Paint Pots PPM... ...
GGAATGGGGTGGGCACCCCATCCACCTGGGACCTGGTCAGCGACTCCTACATCTACGGTAAGCGGCCCGCCTCCTACGACCACATGACCGCCAGGCACCCGTCCATCTACGACGACTTCGACGCGATCATGGCGGCCGCCCACCTGCTGTCGGCGGACGGAGCTGAATACGCGCTGGACGACTCCGCGTGGTGGGCCGCCTACGACTACTACGGCCACGACGCCACGGGCGTGAGCTACGCCGACGAGGTGCTCGCGCGTGCGATCGGCTGGTCCCAGCACGGCTTCTGCATCAACTGCGGCGTGGAAGACGCGATGGTGCAGGCCGTGTACGCGGCCTACGGCGCGCCCGTGCTGGCGGCGCTGGAAGCGCAAGACGCGGCCACGGCCAAGGCGCTGACGAAGGCCAGGGCCCGCCGCCGCAAGCGCTGACGTCAGGCGGCGTCGGCCTGCGCGAGCAGCTCGCCGGCGACGCGGTCGGTAGCGCTCCCGGTACCGCCGAGCAGCCGCCGCGACAGCTGCGCGCGGCGGAAGTACAGGGGCGCGTCGTGCTCCCAGGTGGCGCCGATGCCGCCATGCACCGAGATCATCGTACGCGCCGCGTGGTCGAGCGCGCGGGAGGCCACCGAGCGCGCCGAGTTGGCCGCCAGCGCGAACTCGCCGGGTGCGCCGCGCCGCGCCCAGCCGGCGTAGTAGAGCAGCGAGCGCCCGTTCTCCAGCCCGCGTAGCACCTCGGTGAGCGAGTGCTTGACCGCCTGGTAAGAGCCGATCGCACGGCCGAACGTAAAGCGCTCCTTGGCGTAGGCGACCGACACCTCCAGCGCCGTCTCGACGCTGCCCAGCGACTCGGCCGCGATCAGCGCCTGGGCGAGGTGCCATGCGCCCGCGAGCGACTCGACGGGGGCGTCGAGCACGACCGCGGGAGAGTCCTTCAGCGTGACGTGCCCGAGCGAGCGGGTCACGTCATAGCGTGTGACCGGCGTGACCTGCACGCCAGGTGCATCTGCGAGCACCGCCACGCCGACGGGAAGTCCGTCGCGCATGGCCACGCCCACCAACACGTCGGCGCCGGGGGCGTCGGGCACGAAGGCAAAGCTGCCGGTCAGCGTCACGCGACCGTCTTCGCCCGCGGCCGCAGCGACCGGCAGATCGCCGCGCGCGAAGCCGCTGGCCGGATCGGCGCTCCAGCGCTCGTCGAGGTCGCCGGGCGGCTGCGCGGGCAGGTAGGCGGCGCGCCGCGCGCCGCTGGCCAGGTCGGCCATGAACTCGGCCGCGTTGGCCGAGTCGTCGAGGATGGCCGTGGCGGGCAGGTGGCCGAGCAGCGCCACGCCGGCGAGCACGCGCCCACACTCGCCCAGCACGAGCATCGCGTCGAAGGCGTCCAGGCCGGCGCCGCTGTGGGTCTCGTCGATCAACAGCCCGGGCCAGCCGGCCTCGCAGGCGGTCGGCCACAGGTCGGGCAGCGCGCCCTGCTCGCCGTCGAGCGCCTCGCGGGCCGCTTGCACGGTCTTGAAGCGCGACAGCGTGCCGCGGGCGGCCTCGCGCAGAAACTCCTGCTCGTCGGAGAGGGCCAGGTTCATGCTGGCGCTCCTTCCTTGGAGCGCAGCTCGGAGAAGGGGATGCCCTTGTCCAGGCGCGGCTCGGGGGGCAGGCCGAGCACGCGCTCGCCGATCGTGTTGCGCAGGATCTCCTCGGTGCCGCCGGCGGACTTCAGGCCGGGCAGGAACGAGATCATGTATGCCCACTCGTTGTCCTGGGCCAGCGCGTCGGGCCCGACCACGTCGGCGATCAGGTCCCCCGCTTTGATTGCGCCGTTGACGATCGTGACCTTGGCCAGCCCCGCCTCGGGGCCGGGGATCTGGCCTTTCTGCAGCGCGGTGAGCGTCCTGTATCCGGTGAAGCGCACGGCGAGCAGTTCGCTTGCGATCTGGCCGAGCTGGTGGCGCACCTCGGGGTCGCGCCGGGCATCGGGGTCGCGGGCGAGCGCGGCGGCAAAGCGCGTGGAGTTGTAGCCAAGGCCCTCGCCGCCCAGGCCGATCGTGACGCGCTCGTACATGAGCGTGGTCAGCCCCGTGCCCCAGCCGTTTCCTACTCCGCCCACGACCGCGCCCTCCTCCAGCTCGACGTCGTCGAAGAAGACCTCGTTGAACTCGGCCTCGCCGGAGATCTGGCGCAGGCCGCGCACGGTCACCCCCGGGGCGTCGATCGGCACGATGAACATGGTCAGGCCCTTGTGCTTGGGCACGTCGGGGTCGGTGCGCGCGAGCAGCAGCCCGTAAGAGGCGAACTGGGCGTTGGTCGTCCACACCTTCTGGCCGGACAGCCGCCAGCTGCCGTCGTCTTGCTGGCGCGCGCGTGCCTGCACCGCGGCCAGATCGGAGCCGGCGGCGGGCTCGGAGAACAGCTGACACCAGACCTCGTCGCCGTGCAGCATGGGCCCAAGGTAGCGGCCCTTCTGCTCGTCGCTTCCGTGGGCGATGATGGTGGGGCCGAGCATGCCCACGCCGATCGCGTCAAGGATGCCGGGCACTTTGGCGCGCGCGATCTCCTGGTTGCAGATGACCTGCTCGATCGGCCCGAGCCCTTGGCCGCCGTACTCCTTGGGCCAGGTCACGCCCGCGAGGCCGTTCTCGGCGAGCTTGCCCTGCCAGGCGCGGCGCGCGGCGATTATCTCGTCCTCGTCTGTGATGGCCCCCGGGCCCTGCAGAACAGGCGCCTCGGAGGAGTGCTCATTCAGCCAGCTGCGCACCTGCGCGCGGTAGGCGGCCTGCTCGGGCGTGTCGTCGAGATCCACGGGCTCCTCCTTTGGCTGACTGACCAGTCAATCGCTGCACGAGAACGGTACTCCACCGCGCACGAGCGCGTCGCACGATTGCGATGGCCGCATGCTCGCGGTGGCGTGGACCGTCCAGCGTGTCGCACGCGCAGCGCTCAGGCCCCAGGCGGGAAGGGTTCCTCGGGCACGATCGGCTGGTGGTAGACGTGCTCGAAGCCGAGGTCGAGCAGCTCGCGCGCCTGTGTGCCGGGGGCGTCTGAGTTGAGCACGATCGCGCCGAGACGCACGCCGTGGCGTTCGGCGGTGGCCACCAGACAGCGTCCGGCGGCTTCGGTCTGGCCGGTCTTCATGCCGGTTACGCCGGGGTATCTGTAGATCAGCAGCGGGTTGTTGTTGTACAGGTAGAGCTTGCCGCCCTTGATCGGGAAGGGCAGCACGGCGGAGTAGGTGTGCACGACGCGCGCGATGCGCGGCTGCTCGAGATCCACGTGCGCGAGCACGGCGAGGTCGGCGGCACACGAGTAGTTGCCGGCGTCGTAGTAGCCCGAGGGCGAGGAGTAGCGGGTGCAGCCGAGCCCCAGCTTGGCGGCCTCCCGGTTCATGCGCACGACGAAGCGGTTGACCGAGCCGGCGACGTGCTGGGCGAGCGCGACCGCGGCATCGTTGCCTGATGGAAGCAGCAGGCCGTAGAGCATGCTCTCCAGCGGCACGTGGCGCCCGAGCGGCAGCACGCCGACCTTCGAGCCGTCGGCATCGACGGCTTCCCTGGTCACCAGCACGGGCGCGTCTGAAGGCGCCGATTGAACGGTGAGCAGCGCGGTCATCATCTTGGTGAGGCTGGCGATGGGCACGCGTTGGTAGGCGTTGTGCTGCCACAGCACCTGGCCGGTTGACAGGTTGAACAGCAGCCCCTCGCGCGGGGGATTGCGGAAGCTGATCTGCACGGGGTTGCGCGCGGGCGTGGCGATCCCGCTCAGTGCCAGCGCGGGCCGAGCGAGCGGGAGGCCGTAGGGCGAGCGAGCGCGCCCGCCCGAGCGTATGGCGATCGACCGAATCGCGGTGTGCGCCTGGCCGTGGTGGGCAGCGCGCCCCGAACGGCTGGCGAGCGCCATCGCGCCGAACACGATCGCGGTTGCCAGCACCGCGAGCCCCACAACGGCGGCGAGGACACGCCGCCGCCGGCGTCGCCGGGCCGCCAGGGCGCTTCGCCGGCGGCTGCGGTCGGGGGTGAGAAAGGGCGAGAAGCTCATCGATCTGGAGGATGCAGCAGCGCCCCGATGACGCCCACGCCGAGCAGGATGAGGATGAACACGGAAACCAGGCTGCCCAGGGTAACTCCGTGTTCGGAGATCGCGCCGTAGGTCAGGAAGCCGAAGCCGAAGGTGAACAGGAGCGCGACCCAGAGGACGAGCAACCGGGTCAGGCGGGGGGGCAAGGGCTTCCCAATCTCATCGGGTCGTCCCTCAGTACACCGGGGGCGGCGGTTGCGTGCGCCGCGTGGCGAGCAGGCGGATTGCGAGCAGGCCGAAGGCAAAGCCGCCGATGTGGGCGAAATAGGCGACGCCTTCGCCGCCGACAGTGTTGGTCAGGCCTTCGAGGCCGAGGAAGACCTGCTCGGCAAACCAGAAGCCGAGCAGGAAGATGGCGGGCACCTCGATGATGGTCACGAAGAACACGATGAACACGAGCGTGAGGACTCTCGCACGCGGATACAGCAGGATGTAGCCGCCGAGCACGGCTGCGATCGCGCCGGACGCGCCGAGCGTGGGGCCGGTTGAGCTCGGGTCGACGGCCACCTGGGCGGCGAGCGCGACGAGGCCGCCGAGCAGATAGAAGCCGAGGTAGCTCCAGCGATTCATGGCGTCCTCGACGGTGGGCCCGAAGATGCCCAGGAACAGCATGTTGCCGAAGATGTGCAGGAAGCTGCCGTGCAGGAACATGGCCGTGAACACGGTCTCCCAGGTGGCCGGCTGGGCCCCGGGGGTGCCAGTGACACCCGGCTGGCCTTGGCAGGCGATCGATTCGCGCAGGCCGGCGGGTGTGGGCACTGTTACGAGATCGCAGTGCTTGCCGGCGTGGGTGAGCTCGTAGGGGATCGCGCCATAGTGCACCTCGACGCCGCTGGAGGGCCCGCCGAAGAAGCTGCCGCCGTGGCGGATCTCCAGCAGGTAGACGATCACGTTGACGACGATCAGCGCGACCGTGACGATGGGAAACCGCGCGAGCGGGATGTTGTCTTTGACGGGAAAGATCGGGCGAGCCTATCCGCGCGCGATGGCGTCGGAGCTAGGCGTGCGCGGCCACCGGGCCGACACCGGCAAGCGCCTGTGGCACGTGCTGGTCGGCGTGGTAGGAGGAGCGCACGAGCGGCCCGGCGGCGACGTGGTCGAAGCCGAGCTCATAGGCGGCGCGCTCGAGTGCGGCGAACTCTTCCGGGTGCCAGTAGCGCACGACGGGAAGGTGGCGCTCGGACGGGCGCAGGTACTGCCCGATGGTGAGCACCTGCACGCCGTGCTCGCGCAGCGCGCCGAAGGTCTCGACCATCTCGTCGTGGGTCTCGCCGAGCCCGACCATCAGCCCGGACTTGGTCACGACCTGGCCCTCGCCCAGCTCGCGAGCGAGGCGCAGCATGCGGCAAGAGCGCGTGAACTGGGAGCCGCGGCGGGCGACGGGATACAGGCGGGGGACGACCTCGACGTTGTGGTTGAACACGTCGGGGCGCTCGGCGATGACCTTGGCGAGCGGCATCTCCTGGCCCTGGAAGTCGGGGGTGAGCACCTCGATCTGGCAGCCGGGCGCCTGGCGGCGGACCTGGCGGATGACGCCGACGAATGCGGAGGCGCCCTTGTCGGGCAGGTCGTCGCGATCGACGGACGTGATGACGGCGTGGCGCAGGCCCATGCGCGCGATCGAGCGCGCGACGCGGGCGGGCTCGAGCGGGTCGTTCCAAGTGGGCTTGCCGGTCTTGACGTTGCAGAAGCCGCAGCGCCGCGTGCAGGTGTCGCCGAGGATCATGAACGTGGCGGTGCCGCGCTCCCAGCACTCGCCGACGTTGGGGCAGGCGGCCTCCTGGCAGACGGTGTGCAGGTTCTCCGAGCGGATCAGCTCGGTCAGCTCACGGTAGCGCTGCCCGCCAGGCGGGGGCACCTTGAACCACGGCGGCTTGCGCTCGCGCAGCGGGCGCACGTCGGGGCCGAGCACACGCAGCACGTCCATGCCGCCGGGGTTGGTGCGCGAGCGTGTGGCAACTGGGTTGGTGGCGTCGCTCATGCTGGGATTGCCTGCAGCGGGGTGGATGAAACCGATTTTTTGATGGGTGGGGCGTTCGTAGTGTCGATGCCAAGGCGCCAGGGCGAGACCAGGCGCTGGCGGCGGCCATGCGCTGCAGCGAAGTGGAAGGCCATGCGCCGGCGAAAGCAGGGCATGCCGGCGGTGCGCCCGGGGGCGAGCTCGCGCGCGATCGACGTCATCTGCACATCGGGCAGCCCGCAGGCGACGACCCAGGAGAAGGGGTCGAGGTCGTTGTTGACGTTGACGGCGAAGCCATGGGTGGTGACGCCGCGCGAGACGTGCAGCCCGATCGAGGCGATCTTGCGGTCCTGGACCCACACACCGGTGTAGTCGACGCCCTCGTCGTGGCGGGAGTGCGTCTGAACTCCCTCCTCGGCCAGTGCGCTGACGATCGCGCCTTCCATCGTGCGCAGGAAGCGCCCCACGTCGTCGATGCCCATGATCGGATAGCCGACCAGTTGGCCAGGGGCGTGGTAGGTGAGCTTGCCGCCCCGATCGGTGGCAACCACGTCGATGCCTTTGGCCGCGTAGAAGCCCTTGGGGAAGGGCAGGTCCTCGGCCCTGGAGCGACGCCCGCGCGTGTACACGGGCGGGTGCTCGAGCAACAGCAGCGTGTCGGGCAGCTCACCGGCCTGGCGCCGGGCCCGGAGCTGCGCCTGTATGGTCAGAGCTTCGGGGTAGGGGACCGTGCCCAGGTGACAAACCCACAGCTCATTCGAGATCTCATCGATGCCGCGCATACGACGGTTTCCAGCCTAGCGCGCTGGGGTAGGCTCCCAGACGTGTCGCGGATACGAACCAAGGTCAGACCGCGTGTGTGGTCGTTTGTGCTGGGTGTGGTAGCGCTGTTCGCCGTGCACGCCTGGACGGCGGTCCCCCCTGTGGCCGCACAGGTGCCGACGGGCGCCGAAACGTGTCCGCCACCGCTGTCAAGCGTCCCTACGCCCGCCCCGCCGGTGATCTTGCCCACTCATCCGCCGGCGCCGGAACAGGTCCGCGTATGCGTGGGCTCGCGGGCGAGCACCGGCGCGACCCTCGAGCACTGGTCGGCGGTTGCGAGCAAGAGCGAAGGCTCAGACCCCAAGCATCCGCTGGCGCAGGGCGAACTGATCGGGGAGGTAATGAAGTTCTTGATCTCGTCGGACTGGGTGCTCGGGGAAGCGCAGGCTCTGCACGCCAACGTGTCCGCTGCGAAGGTGAGGCGCACCTTCGAGCGCATCCGCAAAGAGCAGTTCCACACGCGCAAGGAATTCGAGGCCTTTCTCGGGCGCTCCGGAGAGACGGTCGCGGACCTGATGCTGCGCGTGAAGCTGAACCTGCTGTCGTTGCGGATCCAGCAGCGCGTCCTCGCCGGACATCACAGCAAGGCTGCCCAGCAGCGTGCCCTGACCCGCTTTGTCAAGGGCTTCAAACGCAAGTGGCAAGCGCGGACGTACTGCTCGCCGGAATACTCCTCGGCCGACTGCGGACACATACTGACCCCGCCGCTGTAGGGGATGCGCCTGTGCGCGATCGCGAGCTGGGTCGAGTTGGTGGCACCGTAAGGAGGCGCGCCGATCCGGCGCGCCTCCTCGTGGATCGACGGGCGTCGCGGCCGCTGGGCTCGCGGGCCGAAGCGGCGATGGCACTGCAACGCACGCTGGGCAACCGCGCGGTCGGTCGGCTCGCGCGTCCCGGTGGCGCGGCGGCCAGCGGGCGGCTTCTAATGCGAAAGCCGGCGGCCGAGATGCTGGACGCGCTGCCCGAGATCGCCGAAGCGAACGGCCGGTGGAACGAGGGCCTGATGGACGACGTTGAGGATCTTCAGGTGCGCTGGGGCGGCCTCGAGATCGGCGATTACGAGATAGAGCGGACGGCGGCGGCGGACGTCGGCTGGTTTTGGGGATTGCTGGGATACAAGTCGCAGCCCTCGACAGCTGTGGGGATCGTCGAGCCCCCAGGCGCGCGCAATCTCTATTTCAAGTTCATAGACATGATGAGCGCGACTCTCAAGGACCGCACGCTCGTCGCGCCTGAGACGCCGGATGGCAAGCTCGTGGCCTACCTGCTTGGCCTGGCGCCGAACCCCAGGCCGCGGGGCTGGGCGGACCTCGGCAGCATCAATCTTGCAAGCGGCGAGCTCGAGGGACGTCCCGCGTTCGCCTCCTCGATCACCGCTGAGATGGAGGGCAGACCTGGCATGGCCCGACGCCATATCACCGCCTGGCACAACCTGAAGCGCCTTCTGAACACAGTGATCGAGCAGGGCGGCATAGGCCTGCTCAGGACGCTCCTCGGGCAGCGCGACCCCAAGGATGCTCTCATGGTCCAGGGCAACGATCTGGTGCGCAAGGCAAATGCATGGGCCAAGGGCGGGTTCGCCGACCACGACGCCCGAGACGTGTTGGTGGCCGCTTTCGTCATGCACAACCAGCGGCGCAATCTATGGAGCGGCCCGCGTCGTGAGAACAGCGAGATAGCGGTGTTCAGCGCGGCGGTCCAGCGCTACGCGGATGAGTACATGAGAGGCGCCCGCACGCGCAGGGAGCTTTGCGATGCTATCGCCAGCTACAGGACCCGCTCAGCGAAGGCAAAAGAGGCCCAGTTTAGGCTCGCGAAAGAGCTCGCAACGATGCGAGCCGAGCGGTCCGCTGACGTGGTGGGGGTAGTGCACCGCGCCCTCAAGTCCCTGGAGGTGGATCTTCCCCCCGCGGGCCTGGCCGACGAGGAGGAGCGGATCCATGACGATCTGTACGGGCTGCTCTACATGGGTGCGCAACTCCCACCGGGCAGGGTCGAGGAGATCCTCGCGTTCTTCCTCACCGGCCGGCTTCCCGAGCCTGAGTCGTCGTGCGCGATCATGTAACAAGCGCGGGTTTGCGCGAGCGCGTTGGCGCAAGTGCGAAAACGCTCGACGATTCACAATGTGAGCGCCGACGGTGCCTCCAACAGCTGGCGGATCCGCGCAAGGAACTCGGCGGCGTCGGCGCCATAGAGGATGCGGTGGTCACTCGCGAGCGTGAGCGTCATCGTGTTGCGGATCGTGATGCCGCCCTCGCGCGCGACGGCGCGCGGCTCCAGCGAGCCGACCGACAGGATGGCCGCCTGCGGCGGGTTGATGATGGCGCTGAAGCTGCGTACGCCATACATGCCGAGGTTTGAAACGGTGAAAGTGCCGCCGCCGAGCTGCGGCGGAGTGATGGTGCCATCGCGAACATGCTGTGCGAGAGCGCGGGTCTCGCGGGCGATCTCCCCGAGTGCCTTGGAGTCGGCGTCGAACACCGTGGGTACAACCAGCGCGTCCTGTGCGGCAACGGCCACGCCGACGTTCACGCGCGAGTACACGTGCACGCGCCCGTCGCGGTAGCTGCCGTTGGCGCGGGGATGCTCGCGTAGCGCCAGCGCGGCGGCCTTGACGATCATGTCGTTGTATGTGGGAGCCTGCGACGCGGACAGGCCCTTGAGCTCTTTGCGTAGCGCGACGCAGGCCTCCATATCGACGTCCATCTGCAGCGTGAAGTCGGGAATCGTGGCCTTGGACTCGGCCATGCGCCGGGCCACCGCCTGCTGGGTGCGCGTCAGCTCGATCGTGGTCGTCTCGCCCTTGGCGGTCATCACGCCCTCCAGGGCCGGCGCGGCACTAGAGGCGCCCGCGCTGGCCGCGGGGCCAGGCGCCGGAGCGCCAGCCACCGCAGGAGCCGCAGGAGCGGGCGCGGCGGCGGCAGCCGGGGTCGCAGCAGGCTCGCTTGGCGTCGCAGTAGGTGGTGCGGTAGCTGAGCGCGCTGCAGCGACCACGTCTGCCTTGACGATCCGCCCACCCGGGCCGCTGCCTGTCACGCTGTGCAGATCGACCCCACCGTCGCGCGCCATCCGTCGCGCAAGCGGGGAGGCCCTCACACGCTCCCCATCGCTGGAGACGACGCGATGGTCTAGTTTGGCCCCGACCGCTTGGATCGGGACATCGGCCGCAGGCGAGTCGGCTGGCGCTGTGTGGGCCACGGCTAGCTCCTGATATGAGGTGGGCTCTCGATTAGAGGCGGGCTCCCGATCAGCGGCGGGCTCTCGATCAGCGGCGAGCCCGGGACCGGACGTGGTTCCCGCGCCGCCCCCCACCCGTGCAATGACCGCGCCAACTTCCAGCGTCTGTCCCACCTCGGCGACGATCTGCAGCACGCCGGCCTGGTCTGACTCATAAGTCATGTTGGCCTTGTCGGTCTCGATCTCGACGAGCTCCTCGCCGCGCGCTACCTCATCTCCATCGGCCTTGAGCCAGCGCAGGATGGTGCCCTCCTCCATCGTGTCGGACAGGCGCGGCATGACGATGTTGGCCATCAGGCTGCTCCTGTGCCGCCGGGCGCGGATGTGGAC
>Ga0102924_1007035_pt1 | contig 10411 bp, 7 predicted proteins | sample PaiPotPPM11metaG_FD_80116 | JGI IMG/M metagenome (GOLD analysis project Ga0102924, IMG submission 80116) | Iron sulfur acid spring bacterial and archeal communities from Banff, Canada, to study Microbial Dark Matter (Phase II) - Paint Pots PPM... ...
CCTTCGTGAAGGTCGTCGCCAGGTCCGTCGCCGAGCGCACGCCGACCGCGCCGAAGAGCGCTGGCTCCGCGGCGGCGGCGCTGGCCGCCGCGCCCGGTCGCGCGCGCGCGGCGGGGGCAGCCGCCGCGGGCTCGCGCGGCGCGCGCGGCGACGGCGCGCGCGCGGCCGTGGGCGCCTCGCCTGTGCCCTCGAAGGCCTCTTCGTCCGGGCTAGGGAGCGCCGCCGGTTCCACGTCGAGGGTGTCGCCGGTGAGCGCGGCCGGGTGGTCTCCGCGCCCGTCGAACGCGACCGCCGGCCCCGTCGCCACGCGGTGGACGGCGCCGGCTGCCGCGACGTGGAGCGCGAGGCTGAGCAGCGCGAAGGGGAGGAGTCGAGGCGAGCGCGACGGGTGCATTTCGGAGCGGGGGGAGCGGGGAGAGGTGTCGCCATTTTGGTACCCCGAAGCGCCTTTTGCTTGGGTTTCCGTTGGTGCTTGCGTTGGCTTGTGGCTCGCATATAGGTCGCGCGGAGGCCCATGAAGCGAAAAGCGGGAGTCGTCTTGCCGCTCTTCTCGATCCGCACCCGGCGCGACTGGGGCATCGGGCAGATCACCGACCTACCTGTCTGCGCGGCCTGGGTCGCGCGCGCGGGCAATCGGCTGCTTCAGCTGCTCCCTCCCCATCAGCTCTCCGCGGGCGAGACCAGCCCTTACGGCGCGCTCACCGCGTTCGGCCTCGACCCGATCTACGTGGACGTCGACGCCGTCGAGGACCTCGACGCGCCCGCGCTGGGAGACGCCCTCGGCGACGCCGGGCGTCGCTCCCTGGGTGAGCTCCGCGCGGCGCCCCGCGTCGAGTATGAAGCCGTCCGCCCGCTGAAGGAGCGGGCGCTCCACGTCGCGTTCGAGCGCTTTCGCGATCGCGAGTGGTCCCGCGACACGCCGCGCGCCAAGAGGTTCGCGGCGTTCCTCGAGCGCGAACGGCAGTGGCTCGACGATTTCGCGCTCTACACGGCGCTTCGCGAGTCGCACGACGGCTGGGGATGGACCACTTGGCCCGACCGAGAGCGCGACCGTGACGACCGCGCGCTCGCGGAAGCGCGCGAGCGGCACGGGAGCCGCTTGCTCGAAGTCGGGTACCAGCAGTGGACGGCCCTCGAGCAGTGGGAGGCCGCGCGCGCCCGCATGCGCGAGCTCGGCGTCGAGCTTATGGGCGATCTGCCGTTCGTCGTGGGCGCCGAGAGCGCCGACGTGTGGGCGCGCGCCTCGCAGTTCGAGCTGCACATGTCGCTGGGCGCGCCGCCGGACGCCTACGCCGCCGACGGGCAGGACTGGGGGCTACCACCGTACGACTGGCTCGCGATGCAGAACGACCGCCTCGCCTGGATCCGCGCGCGGGCGCGCCATGCGGGGCGCCTGTACGACCGCTTCCGCCTGGACCACGTCGTCGGATACTTCCGGCAGTGGGTGAAGCGCAGCGACCGCACCGAGCGCGGGCGATTCGATCCGGAGGGCACCGACGCGCAGTCGGCGCGCGGGTGGCGCGTCCTCAACGCGATGCTCGAGGAGATCGACGGAAATTCGATCGAGCCGCCGCGGGCGATCGCCGAGGACCTGGGGATGGTGCCGCCGTTCGTGCGCGACGAGCTGCGCAAGCTGGGGATGCCCGGGTATCGCGTCTTGCCGTGGGAGAAGGACGAGCAGAACAAGTTCCGCGACCCGCGCGCCTTCCCCGAGCTGAGCGTCGCGTCGTGGAGCACGCACGATACGGCGCCCATCGTGGCGTGGTGGGACGAGCTGCCGGCGGAGGACCGCACCGTGCTCGCACAGCGCGCGGGCGTCACGGCAGAGATGGACGACGCCGCGCGATCGCTGGCGCTCCTGCGCGACCTCTACACCGCGAAGTCCGACCTCGCCCTCGTCCTGGCGCAGGAGCTTCTCGTCTGGCGCGACCGCATCAACACACCGGGGACGGTCGGCCCGCAGAACTGGACCTGGCGCCTGCCGCGCCCCGTCGAGGACCTGGAGGCAGACCCGCAAGTCGCGGCCCGTTTCGACGCCGTTCGCGCGCTCGTCGACGCGTCGGGCCGTTGACTGGCAAAATGCCCGCGTTGGAGATCGAGCCCGGTAGTTTCCACCCGCTCGGCGCGTCCTGGGACGGCCGCGGCGTGAACTTCGCGCTGTTCAGCGAGCACGCGACCGCCGTGGAACTGTGCCTCTTCGACGAACGGGGGCAGGAGAAGCGCATCGCCGTGCCGTGGCAATCGCTCTACGTGTGGCACCTTTACCTGCCCGGCGTCGGTCCGGGGCAACGCTACGGGTGGCGCGTGTACGGCCCGTTCGCGCCGGCCAAGGGCCATCGCTTCAACCCGAACAAGCTCCTCGTCGACCCCTACGCGCGCGCGCTCGACGGCGCATTCGATCACGGGGCCCCCGTGTACGCGTACCCTCACGACCGCGTTCTGGACGACGCCGTCTTCGACTCGCGCGACGACGCTGCAGGCAAGCCGAAAGCCGTCGTGACGAACGACGCTTTCGACTGGGGCGGCGACCGCGCGGTCCGCGTGCCCTGGCACGACACCGTGCTCTACGAGCTGCACGTGAAGGGCTTCACGAAGCTGCATCCGGACATACCCGAGGCGCTGCGCGGGACGTACCTCGGTCTCGCGTCGGAGACGTCGGTCGCGCACCTGCGGTCGATCGGCGTGACGACCGTCGACCTCATGCCGGTGCACGAGCACATCGACGAGCCGCCGCTCGTCGCGCGCGGGCTGACGAACTACTGGGGCTACAGCACGCTCTCGTACTTCGCGCCCGACCGCCGCTTCGCCACGCGCGGCGGGGACGCCGTGCGCGAGTTCAAGGAGATGGTGAAGCGCCTGCACGCGGCCGGACTCGAGGTCGTCCTCGACGTCGTCTACAACCACACCTGCGAGGGCGGTGAGCTCGGTCCCACGGTGAGCTTCCGCGGCATCGACAACAGCGTCTACTACCGCCTCGACCCGGACGAGCCCAATCGCTACGTCGACTTCACCGGCTGCGGCAACACTCTCGACGCGACGCACCCGCAGGTGCTCAAGCTCGTCACCGACAGCCTGCGCTACTGGGTCACCGAGATGCACGTCGACGGCTTCCGCTTCGATCTCGCGCCTTCGCTCGCGCGCGGAAGCCGCGGCGACGTCGACCACCTCGCCGCGTTCTTCTCGGTGGTGCACCAGGACCCCGTGCTGTCCCGCATCAAGCTCATCGCCGAGCCGTGGGACCTCGGCGACGGCGGCTATCAGGTCGGCAACTTTCCCATCCTCTGGACGGAGTGGAACGGCCGCTTCCGCGATACGGTGCGCGACTTCTGGCGCGGCGAGCGCAAGGCCATCGCCGATCTGGGGTACCGCCTCACCGGGTCGAGCGATCTCTTCGCCGACGACGGCCGTCACCCGCACGCGAGCATCAACTTCGTCACCGCGCACGACGGCTTCACGTTGCGCGATCTGGTGAGCTACGCACGCAAGCACAACGAGGCGAACGGCGAGGAGAACCGGGACGGCCTCGACGACAACCGGAGCCAGAACTTCGGCGTCGAAGGAAATGCGCGGGACGACCGCGTCCTGGCGAGGCGCCGAACGGCGGCCCGGAGCCTCCTGGCGACGGTGTTCCTCTCGCAGGGCGTGCCGATGCTCGAGATGGGCGACGAGCTTTGGCGCACGCAGCGCGGCAACAACAACCCGTACTGCCAGGACTCGGAGCTCACGTGGGTCGACTGGCGCCTCGACGAGCACGGCGCGGCGATGCTCGAGGCGACGCGGCAATTCGCCGAGCTCCGCAAGCGCCACCCGGTCTTCCGGCGTCGCGACTTTCTCCGCGGTACGGCCGCCAACGGCAGCCGCGGTAAGGACGTCATCTGGCTGCGCCGGGACGGGACGGAGATGCAGGCGGCCGACTGGGCGGAGCCGGCGCGCGCGTCGATGTCTTTGCGGCTCGACGGGGACGCGGTGGAGCTCGCGGCCGCCGGTCGCGACGCCGTGCGCGACAGCTCGTTCGTCGTCCTGATGAACGGCGAGCGCGAGCCCGAGACGTTCGTCTTGCCGCCCGCCGCGCTCGGCGAGGCGTGGCGCGTCGTCGTCGACACGAGAGAGGCGCCGCGCATCGGGGAGGTCGCGCGCGCGGGTGAGCCCGTGGCGGTCGCGCCGACGAGCCTCGTCGTCCTCGTCGAGGTGCGCCGGACGCCGTCGACGGCTTAGCCGAGCGTGAGCGAGGCTGTGTCCCCGTGCGGAAGCAACACGGGCACCTACTTGAGCGGGGGCGGCGCGGGGTTCTGCGAGTCGTCCTGGATGCACGACACGAGGTCGAAGAACAGGAACTCGAGCGCGCCTTCGTTCCCTGCGTGCTGGTCGTCCATGGCCGAGCACTCCGCGGGGAAGGCGCCTGGCGCGAGCGACAGCCCGGCGACGTGAACGTCGGAGAAGGTGGCCCGTCCGCAGCGGTCTGCGGGCGCGGCCTCGAGCGGCGTGTTGAAGCTCAGGTACTTCGTCTCGTACGGCGACGAACCCTCCGAGTCGGCGCCGTAGATCCAGCGCGTCGCGCCGGAGACGGCGGCGACGCTGTCGCGGGTGTCGGAGAGCGGGATCTGCCCGTACGTCGCGCCGACGTTCGCGGCGACCAGCCAGTCGGCGAGCGCCCGGCCCTTGGGGAACGTCGTGTCGACGAAGAAGTTCGCGAACCCCTGCGGGGCAAAGTCGTCGAGCCAATCGGCGACGTGCTCGAAGTCGGTCGGGCCTGTCGGCGGGGCGAACCAGTTGAAATGGAAGTGGGTCGTGTACAGCCTTCCGCCCGAGCCGACGTAGTCGCGCATCGCTTCGTACGCGGGGCCTTCGGCGTCCCTGCCGTAGACCTCGCACTCGCAGGAGGCGACGACGACATCGTACGCGGCCAGCCGGTCCGCGGACGCCCATAGCGAGTACGCGTCGCCGATGCCGGACATCGTCATCCCCTGCGGATACCGCCCGGCGTAGACGTGCACGTGCCCCGGGCCGCCCGGCTCCGTGAACTCCGACGGATCGATGCCGAGGTTGAGGAGGAAGCACTCCACGGCGTCGCAGCCGGTCGTGAGCGCGATGAGCGGCATGTCCCCCTCGCTGCCGTTGGCGGGCAGACGCACGAGGCGCGGGTCGTCGAGGACGTTGTCCTGGCAGGCTTCGATGTGCGGGACGACGATCTGGCGGCGCCACTTGCCGAGCTGCAAGACGAGCGGCACGTCGTCGCCAGCGGGCACCCCGCCGATGCGAAAGTGACCGTACGCGTCGCTCGACGCCCAAACGACGGGCGAGCCCGAGGCGGGCGCCTGGCACGCCGTGCACGCCGGATGGCCGGGGAGGATGGGGTCCGGCTTCCGGTTGGGCACATAGGCGAACGCGTTGTAGAGCGGCAGGCGGCCGGCAGGGTCGTAGACGACGCCGCTCAGCGTGGTGTCCGGCAGGCCCTTCGAGGCGCAGTCGACCTGGCGACAGCGAAGGTCCGTGCAGAGGACGCCGCCGTCGCCGGCGAGGCTCGGGGGTCCGGACTGGCTGGTAGAGCTGCCCTGCCCGATCGCGCAAGCCGCGATCGCGGGGCCCGCCCAACTCGCGAGCGTCCAGGGCGCAGTCCGCCCGAGCATCCTCGCTCAAGCGTACGCCCCCTTCGAGCGGGCGGGCAGCTCTTCCTGTGGAAACGCTCTTCCGTCGTCGCGGAAAGCGCTGTCGCGCCTCACTGCTACAGGGTGTGTGGCGGCGGCGCTTACCTGTTGATCTCGCGGCGCTCTTGGCCCTCGAGCTCTTTGGCTCTCCCCTCGACAGCCATGCGCTCGCTGCCGATGGCCTCGCCTACGCTTCGCTTGGCCGTACCGCCGACCTCTTGGACCGCGCCCTCGGTCCGTTCTGCGGCCTTGCCGCGCCCTATTTGCTCGCGACCGCGCAGCTCCTCGGCGCGACCCTGGGCGTGCATGCGCTCGTGGCCCATCCAGCGCCCGAACGCCTCTTTGATCCGCCCGCCGATCTGCTCGAGCATTCCTCGTCCCTGCCGCCTCTCATTCTCTTCACGCATGGTCGTTTTGCCTCCGACCTCGCCGTTGGAGGCACCCGGCGGGCCACCCGCCGTCAGGCCGCGCCGAGTCTCGCCATGCAGCCCAGCGTTCGCTCGCAGCGCTCGAGCGTGCGCGCGAGCTCGCGCGTGGCTCGCGTCGGGTGAGCCAGTCGCGCCGCGAGGAGCTCCAGACGCTCCGCCAGAGAAGCCTGCTCGCGCTCCTCGAGCCGGGCCGCGAGCACGAGCGACAGCGCGTAGGGGCGCTCCCGGAACGCGTCCAGGAGGTCGCCTGCGGCGTGGCGAAACGCCGGCGACCCGCGCGGCGCGGTCGCGAACCGGAAGAGCGCGAAGCGCGCGCGCGCGTGCTCGATCGCGTGCACGTGGGTGTGGACGTCGCGCGCCGAGAGCGCGCGCAGGGCCGCCCCCTCGACGGCGAGCTGCGTGGTGACGGCTTCGATCACGTCGGCGACGCAATCGCGGTCACCGGTCTCTTCGAGATCGGCAAGCAGATTCACGATGCGCTCGCGGCCGGTCAGCAGCGAGGCCCGTACGTTCGTACTCGGCATGGATTCCCCCTCGATCGGCGACCGCGGGTCCGAAGACGCGCGCGCCGGCGGCGTGCATGTACCCGGCTCACGCGGCAGCAGTTGCTCGCGGAGTCCTTGGGAAGCCGACCCTCACGCGCTCGCCAGCGGCAATCGCGGATTCAAGAGAGCCCGCTCTTCCTACAGCACTCGCCCGAGCACGTCATCTGAAACTTCGTCGCCCGGTTCGTTTACGGAAGAACACGGAGCGGCACCGGCGCGTAAAGCGAGACGCCGCGTACGTTTTCGTCGACGCGGAGCGGGTGGCGAATGGATGGGAACGCACGCTGCTCGCAGTCGCTGCGCTCGCACAGGCGGCAGGTGACGCCGACGGGCGTGGCCATGTGCGCGTTCTCGAGGTCGATGCCGTCCGAGTACACGAGCTCGCGCGCGTGCTCGATGCGGCACCCGAGGCCGATGGCCTGCACCGGCTGCTGCGCGTGGTAGCCCCCGGAGTCCTTGTGGATCGTGCGCGCGAGGCAGAAATACGTCGTCCCGTCGGGGAAGCGCGAGAGCTGGATGCGGATCAGGCCGGGCGTCATGAACGCGGCGAAGATATTCCAGCGGGGGCACGCGCCGCTGAAGCGCGCGAAGCGAATGCCGCTGGCGCTGAAGCGCTTGCTTATGTTTCCCGCGACGTCGATGCGGATCATATGGAAGGGCACGCCGTCGGCTCCGGGCCGGCGCAGCGACGTGAAGCGATGGCAGACTTGCTCGAAGCCGACGCGGAAGCGGCGGCCGATGACGTCGATGTCGTATCGCTCCTGGCGGCAAGCCTCGAGGAACGGCGAATACGGCATGATGACCGCGCCGGCGAAGTAGTTCGCCAGCGCGACGCGCGCGAGGCCGCGCGACTCGTCGGTCGTCAGGTGGTTGTCCGCGACGATGCGATCGATGCGCGAGTGCTGCGTGAGGAGCGCCACCTGGTGGGCGAGCTGGAATGTGCGCGAGCGCGTGGGCAATAGCTCGCTCAGCGTGAGGATCTTCTTGTCGGTGTCGTACCGGCGAAGGATGCCGCGCTCGGCGCCGCCGCGCGCGATGCGAACGTTCACGCCGAACTGCTTGTCCAGGTGGCGGACCAGCCCGGGGTAGAGCTCCTCGGCGTCGAGCTTCGCGCGCCGCCACAGCTCCTCGGCGCCCTCTTCCAGCTCCGGGAAGTAGTTCATGTGCTTCTGGAGGAGGTCGTTCACCTCCTCCGACGGGAGCTGCGAGCGGTCGATGCTGCCTCCCTCGTCGCCTTCGTTGCCTTCGAGGCGCGACGCCAGCTCGTCGCTCGCCACGCGCTGGCTCTTGTACGAGCCGTAGAGCGCGAGGACGGCGCGCGCGACCTGCGGGTGGTTCACGGCGAGGTCGCGAAGGTCGTTCGAGGTCAGGCTGTAGGCGTCGAAGACGGGGTCGGCGAAGGCCTCGAGCAGATCGTTGATGAGGCGCGCGTCCTCGTCGCCGGCGAACACGTGGAGCTCGACGCCGAACGTCTGCGCCAGCTTGATGAGGAGGGGGGCGGGCAGGGGCCGCCGGTTCGACTCGATCAGGTTCAGGTAGCTGGGGGAAATGCCCAGCTTGTCGGCCATTTGAACCTGGCTCAGGTTCTCGCGCCGGCGCAGCGCTCGCACCTTGGCTCCCAGTCTCGGCGCTTCCTTCTTTTCTTCGGTCATGACGCGTTCACAAGATTAACACTTTTACAGCTTGTCATTGACAGTTCTCAACGTGGCCTACTTGCGATGTGTTTTCAGTAGCTTGACCATTTTGACGCGGTGCTCAATTGTAAACCGGGTGATGGCTATCGAATCGACTCTTCCGCTGCCCCCCGGCGTGGCGCTCACAAGGCCCGCCCGTCCCGGTTACGAGGCGGTGCTCACCACCGACGCGCTCGCGTTCGTCGCCGACCTCGCCCGCACCTTCGGCCCTCGCGTGGCCGAGCTGCTCGCCCGCCGGCGCGAGCGAACCCAGCTCGACTTCTCCGCCGAGACGGCGGCGATCCGCGCCGGCGACTGGACGGTGTCGCCTCTTCCGCGCGACCTCCTCGACCGCCGCGTCGAGATCACCGGGCCGACGGACCGCAAGATGGTCATCAACGCGCTCAACTCGGGCGCGAGCGTCTTCATGGCCGACTTCGAGGACGCAAACAGCCCCACGTGGGACAACCTCGTCCAGGGGCAGATCAACCTGCGGGACGCCGTACGTCGGACCATCTCCTTCGTCGCTCCCGACACCGGAAAGTCGTACGCGCTGCAGCCGGAGGTCGCGGTCCTCTTCGTGCGTCCCCGCGGGTGGCACCTGGTCGAGCGGCACATGACCGTGGACGGCAAGGTCGTGCCCGGAGGCCTGTTCGACTTCGGCCTCTTCTTCTTCCACAACGCGAAGGAGCAGCTCGCGCGCGGGACAGGCCCCTACTTCTACCTCCCCAAGATGGAGAGCCACCTGGAGGCGCGCCTCTGGAACGACGTGTTCCTGCGCGCGCAGGACGCGCTCGGCATCCGGCGCGGCACGATCAAGGCGACGTGCCTGATCGAGACGCTGCCGGCGGCGTTCCAGATGGACGAGATTCTCTGGGAGCTGCGCGAGCACTCGGCGGGGCTCAACTGTGGCCGCTGGGACTACATCTTCTCGTTCATCAAGAAGCGGAGCACCGACCCCGCGGCGGTCCTCCCCGACCGCTCGCAGGTCACGATGGACAAGGGCTTCCTCGCCGCGTACGTCGCCCTCCTCATCAAGACGTGCCACCGCCGCGGCGTCCACGCGATGGGCGGGATGGCGGCGCAGATCCCGATCAAGAGCGATCCAGCCGCGAACGACGCGGCGCTCGAGAAGGTCCGCGCCGACAAGCTCCGCGAAGTTAAGGCCGGCCACGACGGGACCTGGGTGGCGCATCCGGGCCTCGTTCCGATCGCGAAGGAGATCTTCGACGCCCACATGCCTGGGCCCAATCAGCTCGGCGTGCGCCGCGACGGCACGTCTCCGCCCCCGCCTCGCTCGCGACGCGGCGTAGACGATGTGCCGGAGCGCGGTCGAAAGCCGGAGGACGTGAACATCACCCGCGACGACCTGCTCCGTGTCCCGGAAGGGACGCGCACCGAGGCGGGACTGCGCCACAACGTGCGCGTCGGCGTCCAGTACATCGAGGCCTGGCTCGGCGGGAACGGCTGCGTGCCCCTCTACAACTTGATGGAGGACGCCGCGACCGCGGAGATCTCGCGGGCACAGGTCTGGCAGTGGCTGCACCACAGGGCGACCGTCGACGGCGCGCCCGTCACGACGGATCGCTTCGCGCGCATCGTCGACGAGGAGATGCAGCGCATCCGCCGAGAGGTGGGCGACGCCCGCTTCCAGGGCGGGCGATTCGCTCAGGCGCGCGATCTGTTCGTGCGCATGTCGACCACCCCCCAGTTCGAAGAGTTTCTCACGTTGCCGGCATACGACCTGCTCGATGCGGGGAGGAAATAGGAGAACCACATCATGTCGACCGCAGCCGCGATCAAACTGGAAACCCACGCAGAGGAACGATTCTCCGCGCGCCGGTTCGAAGGAATCGTTCGCCCGTACGCCAAGGCCGACGTCGAACGACTCCGCGGCTCGGTGACGATCGAGTACACGTTCGCCAGGATGGGTGCGAAGCGCCTCTGGGAGCTGCTCCACACCGAGCCGTACGTCGCCGCGCTCGGCGCGCTCACCGGCGGGCAAGCCGTGCAGATGGTGCGCGCCGGACTGCAGGCGATTTACCTCTCGGGCTGGCAGGTCGCCGCCGACGCGAATACGGCCGGGCAGATGTACCCAGACCAGTCGCTCTATCCGGTGA
>Ga0102924_1007036_pt1 | contig 10411 bp, 9 predicted proteins | sample PaiPotPPM11metaG_FD_80116 | JGI IMG/M metagenome (GOLD analysis project Ga0102924, IMG submission 80116) | Iron sulfur acid spring bacterial and archeal communities from Banff, Canada, to study Microbial Dark Matter (Phase II) - Paint Pots PPM... ...
GGTTTCCGATCGTGCCCACGGCCAGCTACGGTAACCGAGTCGGCACTACGCTTGGACCGCGTGACCCGCGCGAGCTTGCAAGTGCAGCTGGATGCCGAGCTCCCCGGGGAGGTTGCGGTCGGCGGCGGCACCGTGATCTTCGTGTGCGGCTGGTGCTTTTGCCCCCATGCATGGATCACGTCGCTGGCGTTCGTGCTCGACGGCGAGCTACAGCCGGTCGACAGCCACGCGATGCCGCGGCTGGATCCGTTCCGGGTCCTGCACCCGCAGCTGGATCCGTTCGCGACCGCGAGGCTGGAGGGCGACCCGGGCTCGCAGCTGGACCCCGAGCTGCGCAGCTACCGCAGCGGGTTCTGGGGGCTCGTGCGGATCGATCGGCCCGCGGCCGCCGGCGCCTACGAGCTGTCGCTGCGGGCCGAGCTCGAGGATGGCGGGAGCGTCGAGGCCGAGCTCGGGCGGATCGCGATCGCGGAGCCCGTGGAGGCGCTCCCGGCGGCCTGGCCCGCGGCTGCTATAGGACGGCGGGTCGCGATTGCGATGGCCACCTACGACCCGCCGGCCGACCTGCTCGCGCGCCAGCTCGACTCGATCCGCGCGCAGACACACGAGAACTGGATCTGCGTGATCAGCGATGACTGCTCGCGCCCCGAGCGCTACGCCGCGCTGCAAAGCGCGATCGCCGGCGACTCCCGGTTCGTGCTCTCGCGCTCGCCGCGGCGGCTCGGCTTCTACCGCAACTTCGAGCGCGCCCTCGGCCTCGTCCCCGAGGGCGCCGAGTACGTCGCGATGGCAGATCAGGACGACGACTGGCGCCCGGACAAGCTCGCACGGCTGCTCGCCGGCATCGGCGACGCGCAGCTCGTCTACAGCGACGCGCGGGTGGTCACGCGCGATGGCGAGCTGATCTCCGAGACCTGGTGGAACCTGCGGCGCAACAACCACTCCGATCTGCTCTCGCTGCTGGTCGCCAATTCCGTGACCGGCGCGGCGTCGCTGCTCCGGCGCGGGTTGCTCGACTACGCGCTGCCGTTTCCCCCCGCGCAGTTTCACCACTACCACGACCATTGGGTTGGGCTGGTCGCGCTCAGCCTGGGGGAGATCGCGTTCGTGCCCGAGCCGCTCTACGACTACGTCCAGCACGGCCAGGCGTCGCTCGGGCACGAGGCGGCCAACCGGATGCCCTCACTCGGAGACCGGGTCGCCGATCGCCGCCGGCTGCGCGAGCGGGTGGCGATGTGGCGGCTGCACTACTTCGTCGACATCTGGCGCCTGCGTCAGGGCGCTGCCGTGCTGCTGATGCGCGCCGGGCGGACCATGGCGCCCGGCAAGCGCCGCACGCTCGAGCGCTTCCTCGCCGCCGACGGCTCGCTTCGCTCGTTGCTCGCGCTCGGCCTGCGAGGTGCGCGCGAGCTGCTCGGCAAGCCGGAGACACTGGGTGCGGAATGGGCGCTGTTTCACGCGCTCGGCTGGCGGCGTCTGGTCGGCATCAGCGCACGCTCGCGGCCCCAGCGGCGGTTGCGGCTCGATGCGCTGCCGCCACCGTCGCTGATCCAGGAGCCCGGACGGGCCGCGCTCGATGAGGGCGTCGCGGCGATCGCGAACAAGATCGCACCGCTGCGATGGAACGTCGTCGAGGGCGCCCCCGCGCGCGTGAACCTACTGATCCCGACGATCGATCTGCAGCATTTCTTCGGCGGCTACATCGCCAAGTTCAACCTCGCTCGGCGCCTGGCGCAGCGCGGCGTGCGCGTGCGGATCGTGACCGTCGACCCGGTTGGTCCGCTGCCAGGCGACTGGAAGCGCAAGGTCGAGTCGTTCGCCGAGCTGCAAGGGCTGTTCGACTCCGTCGAGATCGTCTTCGGGCGCGAATCGGCGGCTATCGAGTGCAGCCGCGGTGATCGCTTGATCGCGACCACCTGGTGGACCGCTCACATCGCCCAGGCCGCGTGCGAGCAGCTCCAGGCCGATCGCTTCGCCTACCTGATCCAGGAATACGAGCCGTTCACCTTTCCGATGGGCTCTTACGCCGCGCTTGCCGCCGAGTCCTACGGCCACCGCCACTTCGCGATCTTCTCCAGCGAGCTGCTGCGGGATTACTTCCGCGCCCACGCGATCGGCGTCTACGTGAACGGGAACCGCGACGGAGACGAGCACTCGGTCGCCTTCCAGAACGCGATCACGCAGGTGGCGCCGGTGGACGAGGCCGAGCTGTCGGCGAGGGCCACGCGCCGGCTGCTGTTCTACGCCCGCCCCGAGCCCCACGCGGCGCGCAACATGTACGAGCTCGGCGTCCTCGGCCTCGCGCGCGCGCTCGGGGATCCTGTGTTCGACGATCGCTGGGAGTTCGACGCGATCGGCTCCGTGGGCGGCGCCGGCCGGATCGCTCTCGGTCGCAGGACGATGCGGCTGATCCCGCGCTCAGACCAGGCCGCCTACGCCGCCCTGCTGCGCGAGCACGACGTCGGGCTGGCGCTGATGTACACGCCGCATCCGAGCCTGGTACCGCTGGAGATGGCCTCGGCGGGGATGCTGACGGTCACCAATCGCTTCGAGAACAAGACCCCGGAGGCGCTGGCGGCGATCTCGTCGAACCTGCTGACCGTCGAGCCGACAGTCGAAGGGATCGCGGCCGGGCTCCGCGCCGCGGCGGCCGGGGTCGAGGACGCCGCCAGGCGACTGGTGGGCGCGGAGGTCAGCTGGACCACACGCTGGGAGCGCTCATTCCCCGACGAGCTGCTCGACCGCGTGATCGCCGCGCTCGGGACGCCTACTTGACCTTCGGCAACAGCAACGACACGTGGCGGGCCGCCCGCACCAGCGCCTGGCGGTCACTCGTGCGGGCCGCCGTAAACGCCAGCTGCGTCCAGGCCTCGAGATTCAGCGGCTCGCGCCGCGTCACCGATTCGATGAGCCGCTCGGCGGCGGCGCCGTGGTGCTGGTCGAAGGCGAGCTGCGCGCGCAGCAACTCGACGGTCAGATCGGGGTTGAGCGCGCCGGCTGAGCTCAGCAGCGAGCGCACCCGTCGCGCCTGCTGCGGACTGGGCGGCGCAGCGCCGCTGACGAGCGCGGTCGCCTGGTTGGTGTCCTTCGCCTGGCGCACGGCGAGCGCGAACCAGGCGATTGCGACCAGCGCGAGGAGAAGGGCCCCGACACGGGTGAGCGTGGCCATCCGCAGATCATCCTCGATCGCCTCCGGCGGCGAAGGCTCGGCGGGGTGAGCGGCGCGGCGCCCCAGGTGTCGGCCGTGATTCCGAACTGGAACGGCCGCGAGTGGCTCGAGTCGTGCCTCGGCTCCCTCGCCGGCGGCGAGCTGAGCCCGGCGGAGGTGATCGTCGTCGACAATGGATCCACTGACGGCTCGCTGCAGTACCTGAGCTCCTGGCACCCCGACGTCCACGTGCTCGCGCTGGACCGGAACACTGGCTTTGCCCACGCCGCCAACCGCGGGCTGCGGGAAGCCTCGCACGAGCTGGTCGCGCTGCTCAACACCGACGTCGCCGTCGCGCCCGACTGGCTGTCCCGCCTGGCGCAGGCACTCAAGGCGGATCCGGGCGCCGCCTCGGTCGCCTGCAAGATGCTCGCGCTCGACGACCCGTCGATCGTCTATGACGCGGGCGACATCCTTCGCCGCGACGGCGCGTGCGAGCAGCGTGGCCGTTTTCGCCGCGACGAGGGGCGCTGGGATGCCCCGGGGACCGTGTTCGGGGCATGCGCCGGGGCGGCGCTCTACCGGCGCGCGGCGGTGCTCGAGCTCGGAGGCTTCGACGAGCGTTACTTCGCCTACCTCGAGGACGTCGACCTCGCGCTGCGCCTGGCGCTTGCCGGATGGCAATGCCGCTATGAGCCCGCGGTCGCCCTACACGCCGGCGAGACCGCCTCGAGCCGGCTCGCCGGCGGCCATCAGGCGCTCGTGGCGCGCAACACGATCCTGCTGGTGGCCAAGTTCTTCCCGATCCGGTGGCTGGCGCTGGTTGCCTACCGCCAGCTCGGGTGGGCGTGGCACGCGCTGCGCGAGCGGCGGCTCCGGGCACATCTGCGCGCGGTCGCCTCGGCGGCGCCGCTGCTGCCCGCTGCGCTGCGCGCGCGGCGGGCGTTGCGACGCGGCGCGCGCGTGCCGATCGAGGCGGTCGTGCCGGCGAGGCCGGTCCGCGGGACGCACGCCGGCGGGCACCGCTCGAGCCTCGCCTGAACGCCGGCGAGCCATCACGCCACCGAACCGGTCGGCGCTCGATTAGCCTGATCCCGTGCCGGTGATCTCTGGGGAGCGTGTGAGCAGCGCCGAGGGTGGCTTCAACCCAAGCTTTCAGCGCCACCGGGCGGAGTACCGGCTGAGCGCCTCTCTGCTGGGCGAGGGCCGGGTGCTCGACCTCGGTTGCGGCACCGGTCACTCGTGGACCGAGCTCTCGCCGCGGGAGACGGTCGGCGTCGACGTGGAGCCCTCCGCGCTCTCGGGTCAGGAGCGCGAGACGCACGCGGCCGACATGCGCGCGCTTCCGTTCCAGCGGGCCAGCTTCGCCTCGGTCGTCTCGATCCAGTCGATCGAGCACGTGCCCGATCCCGAGCGCGTGCTGGAGGAGGTGGCGCGCGTGCTCGTTGCCGAGGGCCGCGCGATCTTGATCACGCCCAACCGGCTGACGTTCGGACGACCGGACGAGATCATCGACCCGTATCACTACATCGAGTACGACGCGCGCGAGCTCCACGAGCTGTGCGCCAGGTTCTTCGAATCGGTCGACGTGCTCGGGCTCCAGGTCTCGGCGCGCTACCGCGCGATCCACGACGACGAGCGCCGCGAGCTCGATCGCCTGCTGGCGCGCGACCCGCTGCGCCTACGCAGGCTCGTTCCCCGCCGGCTGCGCCAGCAGCTCTACGACCGGCGCCTGCGGGGCGATCGCGTGACGCCGCGCCCGGGAGCACTTGAGATCGGGCAGGAGGACTTCTGGCTGTCCCCGGAGCAGCTCGACGACTCGATCGACCTGGTGGCCGTCTGCGACCGGCCGCTCAGAGCCTAGCGCGGCCGAAGGTCCCCCGCGGCCGACTGCCGCCGAAGGTCCCCCGCGGCCGACCGCGGCGGACGCCCCCCTCAGGGCATGAATTTCCGGGAGCGCAGAATATGGCTGCGATGGAGCAGGAACCGCGCGGCGACGGCGAGCGTCTTGGCGCCGTAGACCACCGACTGCGCGAACGAGGCCGACGACGCATCAGGGAAATAGCGAGTCCGGGCGGGCACCTCCGCGATCCTGAAGCCGAAGTGCACCGACTGCATCACCATCTCGGAGTCGAACACGAAGTCGATCGAGTTGCGCAGGAATGGGACCGTCAGCAGCAGCTGGCGTGAGAACGCGCGGTAGCCGGTGTGGAGCTCGCTGAAGCTCGTGCCGAGCACCCTGTTCTCGATCTCCGTCAGGCTCCGGTTGGCGATGAACTTGTAGCGGGGCATTCCGGTCAGGCGCCAGGCGCCGGGCTCGGTCAGGCGTGACCCGAGCACCATGTCGGCCTCGCCGCGCAGAATCGGCTCGACCATCCGCGGGATCAGCGATGGCTCGTACTGGCCGTCGGGGTGCAGCATCACGACGACGTCGGCGCCGCGCTGCAGCGCTTCGAGGTAGCACGTCTTCTGGTTCCCGCCGTAGCCGACGTTGTGCGGATGCCAGATCAGGTGAAGCGGCAGGCGCCGGGCGACGTCGAGTGTTCCGTCGGTGGACTTGTCGTCGACCAGGATGACCTCGTCGACGACGTCGGTCGGGATTGCCGAGACGGTCGCCTCGAGCGTCCTCGCCGCGTTGCGCGCCGGCATCACGACGATCACCTTCGCCGCCTTTGCAGCCATCGACGCCGCGGAAGCGGTGGCGCTGCGCCCCTCGATCTCCGTCTCCGATGCCACTCGCCGCGAAGCTTAGCCGCGGTGCTCGCGGCGCATGAAGCGGCCCGCTCAGGCGCCCGGTTCGTCTTTGGCGAGCTGGGCCTCGGACGGAGCACCAGCGTCGGGCTCGCCTGCTTCCAGCGAGCGCTCCGGGCCGGTCTGCAACGATGGCGGCGGCTGCGCCGGGTGCTCCGCGCCCTGGCCCCCGGCGCCGCGCCCGATCGCGTCGAGCACGGGCCTGATCAGGTCGATCGGCATCGGGAACACGACCGTCGAGTTCTGCTGCCCGCCGATCTCGCGCAGCGTCTGCAGGTAGCGGAGCTGGAGCGTCGTCGGGTTGCGGCCGATCACATCGGCGGCCTCGGCGAGCTTGGCGGCCGCCTGGAACTCGCCCTCGGCGTTGATGATCTTCGCGCGGCGCTCGCGCTCGGCCTCGGCCTGGCGGGCGATCGCGTGCTGCATCGACTGCGGGATCTCGACGTCCTTGATCTCGACCGAGGTGACCTTGATCCCCCATGGCTCGGTCTGCGCGTCGATGATGTGCTGGAGCTCGTCGTTGAGCCGTTCGCGCTCGGCCAGGAGCGTGTCGAGGTCGGCGCCGCCGAGGACCGAGCGAAGCGTCGTCTGGGCGATCTGCAGGGTGGCGCTGTCGAAGCTCTCGACCTGCGTGATCGCGTTGTTGGGGTCGACGATCCGGTAATAGGCGACGGCGGTCACGCGGGCCGGCACGTTGTCGCGGGTGATGATCTCCTGCGGCGGGACGGTCAACGTCACGGTGCGTAGGCTGACGCGCACCATCCGGTCGATCGTGGGTACCAGCAGCACGAGTCCCGGGCCGCGCTGTTCCATCAGCCGCCCGAGGCGGAAGACCACCCCGCGTTCGTACTCGCGCAGCACGCGCACCGAGGTGGCAAACGCGGTCATCGCGAGCACCGCGAGCACGACCAGCACGATCACGATCGCGGTGACCACCTACACGAGCTCCCAGTCCTCGGCCCGGCGGACCGAGAGCGTCAGGCCGTCGAGCCGCTCGACCACGATCGGGTCCCCCTCGTGCAACTCGAGCTGCTGTTCCTCCGGCCACGAGTGCCGGGCACGCCACAGCGCGCCGTCGACTAGCACCTTGCCGCCGGGCTCGTGCCAGCGGCGCACCACGCCCACCTGCCCGATCAGCCGCTCGGGCCCCGCGCGAACCCTGCGGCCGCGGACGGCGTAGCCCTTGCTGAACGTGACCGCGAGCACCCCCAGGCCCGCTGACACCAGCACCAGCGCGCTGATCAGCCCCAGCACGAGACCGCCGCCGAGGCCGCCGACCGCCAGCAGGGCACCGGCGCCGAGCGCGATCGTGCCGGGGCCGCCGAGCACGCCGAGCCTCGGCACGTGCGCTTCGAGCACGACGAGCACCGCCCCTACCAAGAGCAGCGATACGCCGAGCGCGGTCATGTCCTTAAAGCGTACGCCTCAGGACTCAGAGCCGGTGATAGCGTTGGCCCGCCTTTATCCCCTCACGCTTGGAGCAGTAGATGACGACCTCGAACGCGACGCTCGACATGGCGAGTTTGCCCCAGGCCGTGGGCACGGACCTCGGCCATACCGAGTGGCAGGAGATGACTCAGGAGCGCGTCAACATGTTCGCCGACGCGACCGACGACCACCAGTTCATCCACGTCGACGTCGAGCGCGCCAAGCAGACTCCGTTCGGCGGGACGATCGCGCACGGATACCTGACGCTGTCGCTGATGGCGTCCGTGATGGAGGAATTGATGACGGTCAGCGATGCCAAGATGGGCATCAACTACGGCCTCGATAAGGTCCGCTTCCCGGCGCCGCTGCCGGTTGGCGCGCAGTGGCGCGGCGGCGGCGAGATCGTCGATGTCAGCGAGGTCCCTGGCGGCCTGCAGGTCAAGGTCAAGGGCACGATCGAGGTCAAGGACGGCGAGAAGCCGGTCTGTGTCGCCGAGTGCCTCGTACGCCTGTACGGATGAAGTCCCGCGAGATTCACCTAGCCGCACGGCCGGTCGGCGAGCCCAAGGAGAGCGATTTCCGCGCCGCCGAGGTGGACGTCCCGGACCCGGGTCCGGGCGAGCTGCTGGTTCGCAACGAGTGGATGTCAGTCGACCCGTACATGCGTGGCCGGATGAACGACGTCAAGTCCTACGTGCCGCCGTTTCAACTCGACGCTCCGCTCGAGGGCGGCGCGGTCGGCGAGGTGGTCGCCTCGGGCGCCGAGGAAATAGCGGTCGGACAGCGTGTGCTGCACAACCTCGGCTGGCGCGAGTACGCGCTCGTCAAAGCCGAGCACGTACAACCGATCGACACGTCGCTCGCACCCGCATCGGCCTACCTCTACGTGCTCGGGATGCCGGGCTTGACCGCATACGCCGGGCTGCTCGACATCGCCGGGCTCCAGGATGGCGACGCCGTCTTCGTGTCGGCCGCCGCGGGCGCCGTCGGCTCGATGGTGGGGCAGATCGCGAAGCTCAAGGGCTCGTGGGTCGTCGGCAGCGCCGGCTCCGAGGAGAAGGTCACCTACCTCGTCAAGGAGCTCGGCTTCGACGCCGCCTTCAACTATCGCGACGGACCGGTTCACGAGCTGCTCTCGAAAGCCGCCCCGGACGGGATCGACGTCTATTTCGACAACGTCGGCGGCGAGCATCTCGAGGCCGCGCTCTCGGCGCTGCGCCCGCACGGCCGGGTCGCGATGTGCGGGGCGATCTCGCTCTACAACGCGACCGAGCCGGCGCCCGGTCCGCGCAACCTTCCGATGGTGGTCGGCAAGCGGCTGACGCTGCGCGGCTTCATCGTCACCGACCATGTACGGCGGATGGGGGATTTCGTCCAGGAGGTCGCCGGCTGGCTGCGCGAGGGCCAGATCCGTTACCGCGAGACGGTGGTGGAGGGAATCGAGCACGCCCCCGAGGCGATGATCGGGCTGTTGCGGGGCGAGAACCTCGGGAAGATGCTCGTGCACTTCGGGTAAACCCCCGCATCTGTTGGGTTGAGGCCTGCTAATCGTGGTAGCTGGAAGAAATAGCCCACGACAGGAGGCACGATGCAGACGCGCAAGCTTGGGACGCAGGGGCTCGAGGTCTCGATGCAGGGACTCGGGTGCATGGGGATGTCCGAGTTCTACGGCGAGCGTGACGACGAGGAATCGCTCGCGACGATCCACCGGGCGCTTGAGCTCGGGGTCAACTTCCTCGACACGGCCGACATGTACGGCCCGTTCACCAACGAGGTCCTGGTCGGCCGCGCGATCAAGGGCCGGCGCGAGGAAGTCGTGTTGGCGACGAAGTTCGGCAACGTCCGTGGCGAGAACGGCGAGCGCCTCGGCGTCCGCGGCGATCCTGAGTACGTGCACCAGGCGTGCGACGCGTCGCTGCAGCGCCTCGGGGTCGAGCAGATCGATCTCTACTACCAGCACCGCGTGGATCCGAAGGTCCCGATCGAGGAGACGGTCGGTGCGATGTCCGAGCTCGTGGAGCAGGGGAAGGTTCGCTACCTCGGGCTCTCCGAAGCCGCTTCAGACACGGTGCGCCGCGCGCACCAGGTACATCCGATCTCCGCGCTGCAGACCGAGTACTCGCTGTGGACGCGCGACGTTGAGGACCGGATCCTCCCGACCACGCGAGAGCTGGGAATCGGGTTCGTCGCCTACAGCCCGCTGGGTCGTGGCTTTCTCTCGGGTCGCTTCCGCTCGCCCGAGGACATCCCCGAGGACGACTTCCGTCGCCACAACCCCCGCTTTCAGGGAGAGAACTTCGAGCGCAATCTGCGAATCGTCGACCAGGTCCGCGAGCTCGCCGAGGAGAAGGGCGTCACCGCGGCGCAGCTCGCGCTCGCGTGGGTCCATCACCAGGGCGACGACATCGTCCCGATCCCCGGCACCAAGCGCCGCAAGTACCTCGAGGAGAACGTCGCGGCGACTGAGATCAAGCTGACCGAGGACGACCTCCATCGCCTCGACGAGGTCGCGCCGCCCGGTGCCACCGCGGGCGACCGCTATCCGGACATGTCGACCGTCGAGGCCTGAGGATCGCTCCGATCCCCATCGGGGTCGAGGTCTAGAAGCGGATCGCGCCGTCGGGGAGCTCGACGCCGGGGAACAGCCGGGCCCCGGCGCTCAGCACGTTTCCCGCGCCGAGCCTCACCCGCTCGCCGAGCACCACGCCGCCGTCAATGCGGCAGTGCTCGCCGATCGAAGCGCCGGGGCCAACGATCGAGGAGGAGACGCGGGTTCCGGCGCCGATGCTCGCGCCGTCGAGCACGACCGAGCTCTCGACGTGCGCGCCCGCGGCGATCGTCACGTCCCGCCCCAGCACGACGCGGCCGCCGACGATCGCGCCCGCGGCGATCGTCGAGCCCTCGCCGACGAGCGCCGGCGCCACCAGCCGGCCCTCGACGCGGGCGCCGACGGCGAGCGTGCGGCGCGCGTCCTCGAGCCGCGTGCCGAGCTCGGTGGTGACGTTGCCCTCGAGAATGTCGAACGTGCCCTGGAGGTAGCCGGCGGGGGTGCCGATGTCCAGCCAGTAGCCCTCGGCGGCGAAC
>Ga0102924_1007038_pt1 | contig 10410 bp, 6 predicted proteins | sample PaiPotPPM11metaG_FD_80116 | JGI IMG/M metagenome (GOLD analysis project Ga0102924, IMG submission 80116) | Iron sulfur acid spring bacterial and archeal communities from Banff, Canada, to study Microbial Dark Matter (Phase II) - Paint Pots PPM... ...
CGGCTCTAGGACATGATCACGAACACCTAGAAGAAGCCGGCCACCAGCACCGCCAGGGCCTTGCCCAGCGTCCAGCCGTCCGATCTCTTGTGCATCCGGGCCTCGTCGGACACCGCCTCGTTGGCCACGCCGTTGGTCACGCCCGTGCTCGGGGTCGACGTCGTGCACTGCTGGAACGGCGTCGGCGTGCAGGTGGGCGACGGGCTGGTCGACGTCGGTGGTGTGGTGCTGGTGGTGGGCGGCGGCGAGGACGAGCCGCCACCCGGCTGGCAGCCGTGGAACGGCAGCGGCGTGCACGTGGGGTGCGGGTTCGGCGGCCCCGACTGGTGCGGGTTCGGCTTCTTCTTCTTGGGCTTGGGAATGTTGCCGACCTGGTTCCACTTCGCATACCCGTTGAAGTCAGGCGTCGGCAGCGCCTCGTGCGGCAGGTTGTTGAACTCGGCCTTCATGAACGTGTCCCAGATCTTCGCGGGCCAGGTGCCGCCCAGTCCGCCCGAGATGCCGCCGAGCCCGTCGATGTTCTCCTTCTGGGTGTTGGTGACCAGGTTCACCGACAGCGAGTACTGCGGGATGGCTCCGTTGAACCAGGCTTCCGAGGCGTTCGCCCCGGTTCCGAGCGTCCCCGTCTTGGCCACGACCGGCCGGTTCCACGCGGCATTCGGCCACGCGGTGGCGCCGGGGACGGCAGAGGAATTGTCGAAGGACAGTGCCCAGTCGACGTCGGCGGCCTGCGTGGCACTGAGCGCGGCGCTGTGCTGGACCCTACTGAGGATGACGGCCCCGTTGGCCCGAACGATCTTCGCGACGATGTGCGCCGTGGAGTAGTGACCGTCGTTCGCGAGTGTCCCGAAGGTGGTCGCCTGCTCAACGGTCGTGAGCGGCGCCTCTCCGAAGGCGATCTGGAGCGCCCCGGCCACGCTGCCGCCGCCCTTGTAGAGCTGCTTGGAGCCGAACATGCCTTCCAGCTCGAACTTGCTGGTGAGGTCGTTGACGCCGTCGGCATTGAACGGGTTCTGACCGACGCCGAGCGCCTTGGCCATCTGGATAATGTTGTCGTCGCCCACCCGGTGGGCCAGGTCCTCGAACCCCGGGTCGGAGGAGATCGCCGCAGCCACGTTGACCTTCAGCGGCCCGGCATCCTCGGATGCCTCAGTGAAAGGGGTCCAGCCGTAGCCGTTTGCGGGCTTGGTCCGGCGGGATAGCTCAAGCCGGTCCGGGAGCGTCCACTCCGGCGGGATGTAGAGCGGGGCATACCCGTTCAGGATGCTGGTCTGGGCGTTCATGCCGAGCTGGACCGCTGTGGCCAGCACATATGGCTTGAACGACGAGCCCACTGGCGCAGGCGCCTCGGCATAGTTGAACGCGCAGTGGGCCCTGTTGCACTGCTTAATCTGCTTATTCGTCGTGTTGTAGAAGCCGGGTCCGCCGTAGAACGCGAGGATGGCCCCTGTCGACGGCTTCTCCAGCGTGGCGCCGACATGCGCATACGGCGGCAGCGCCTTGCCGCCCTGCCGCATGAGTCTCTTGTTTTCCTTAACCGCCGTGGCCAGCGCGCGCATGTACCTGGGGTTGATCGTCGTGGTGATCTTGTAGCCGCCGCTGTCGAGCTGGTTCACCGTCAGCCCGTAGGTACCGGTCAGCTCCTGCTGGACCATGTTCATGATGTAGTACGTGTCCCCGCTCCACGCGCTGGTGAAGTGGTAGTGCACCTTGGGGAAGTTCTTCGCCGTGGTCGGGCAGGCCGTGATCCCGGCCGAGGTGCAGCCCGAGAGGTGCTCGAAATAGGACAGCGAGACGACGCTAGGGTCGTCGCGGTGCATGTTCCACAGCACGTACTGCCAGCGGGCGACCAGGGCCTGGTACCCGGCACCGGCGGTCGGGTTGGGATTGAGGAAGCCAGGAGAATTGACCATCGAGGCCAGCATGGCGGCCTGCGGGATGGTGAGTTTCATGGCGGGCTCGCCGAAGTAGAGCTCCGCCGCAGCGCCGAGCCCGTTGGCCTGGTTGCCGAACGGGACCGTGTTGAGGTACTGCGTCATGATCCATTGCTTGGACTTGCTGTGGGCCAGCTTGATCGCGACGATGATCTCTTTGAGCTTCTGCGAGCCCGTCGTGTATCCCGAGGAGGTGAACCCGGCGTAGTAGTTCTTGACGAACTGCTCCGTCAGCGTGGATCCGCCCTGCGTATTGCCGCCGCCCAGGGTGTCCTCGTAGACCGCCCGCAGGAGTCCGGTCAGCGAGATGCCGCCCTCGGTATAGAAGTAGCGATCCTCGGCGGCGGTGATCGCCTGTTCCATGACCTTGGGGATCTGCGACTGCCTGAGGATCAGGTGATTGCCGCTGTTGCTGTTGGAGAACGAGCCGACCAGCTTCCCGTTGGCGTAGTACACGTTGGACTGCTGCGAGAGAGCGGCCGCCAGAGCTTCGTTCGGAACCTTGATCGTCGAGTACGCGTAGTAGAACAGGCCGCCGCCCACCAGGACAAGGAGCAACACGAAGCCGCCGAGCAGGCCGACGACCTTCTTCCACGTCCAGCGGCGCCACCAGTCGCCGGAGCGGAACCACTCACCGAGGCTCCGGCGTCCGCGGCGCGCGCCGTCCGGCCCGCCGTTGCGGCCGCCGCCACGCCCGCCAGGCCCGCGCCCGCCGGGCCCGCGCCCGCCGCCGCGCGGATCGCCCGGGCCACCCGGCCCGCGCCTGCGCTGCGTGGCCCGGCCGTAGCCGTCGTCGGCATAGCCGACCGCCGAGCGCGGCCCGCGGCCGCCCCGGCCGTCCCGGCCGTCCCAGTCCGGGTCGCCTGGCCGGCCCGCGCCGCCTGGCCGGCCGCCGCCAGCGCCGCGGACGCCCAGCCGGTCCCGTAGGTCCTGAGCCACCTGCCCGCTGGCGCGCCCTTGCCGCGGGCCACTGCCCGGCGGGCGACCGCCCGGCCCGCCGGGGCCGCCGCGGTAGCGAGCATCGGGGCGAGCCCGGTCCCGCGGATCCTGATCCCAGTCCGGGCGCGACCGCCCGCCCGTCCGGCTGCCGCCGGCCGCGCCGTTGCCGCCCGCGCCGCCGCGAGGCTGATACTCCGCGCTGCGCGACCCGCGGGCTGGCCCGCCGCCGGGGCCCGGTGCCGGGCGGTCCCGGTATGACTCGCCTGCGCCGCCAGGCCGCCCTCGGCCTGACCCGCCATTGCCGGGGCCCTCATAGGCCGCCCCGCCGCGGTCGGCACCACCGCGACTGGCTCCCCCATAGCCAGCCGGGCCGTAGTCAGCACTCCGGTACCTGGCCCTGGCCGGATCTGGCCGGTATGGGCCGGGCACGTCTGGATTACTCACGCGTCCTCGCTCGTCGGGTACGGGGAAAGCGGTCTGAAGTGCGAGTGGTTGACCCGCCGGACAACCACGTTACCCGGCGGTACCCAACCATCCCGGCATATATGGTGACTCGCCCTCGCATTCCCAGGTCCCGGGGTCGGGGAGCAGAGCCGTTAAGCCGCGGCCGCTACTCGCCGACTCGGGCTCGCCGGCTCCGCCGGGTTGGCGGCTCGCCTGTCCCGAGCACGTAGGACGACGCGAGGTGGTTCCAGGCACAACTCTGGCAGACCTCGACCACGTAGACCGTGAACTCTGCGTATTCCGCTGCCATTTCGGCTAGTTCTGGGCCCTGCTTCACGCGCCCCTCGTAGCGTCCGAGTTCGTCGCCGTAGACATACGTCACATGCGTGAGCTTGACCTTCCGGCAGATCGGGCACGTGATGTCGGTCGGCTCGCCGTGGAACTTGGCCGCCCGCAGCAGATAGGGGTGTGCGTCACACACATCGGTCACCGTGGTGCGACCGGAGAACACGGAGGCCAGCGTCGCGCGCCGGGCCAGTCCGTAGTCCACCACCGATCGCCTCATGTGCGACAGGTTACGACGGATCTGCGCCCGCGCCGAGTCCCGGCCCCGGATCTGTAGGGCAGGCTTGCGCCGTGACAGCACTGCGCATATCGTTGCGATGTATCAACTCGATACATCGGTTTGAAACAAGGTCCGTGGCGGCCAGCGTAGTCAACACGGACTCCGATTGCACGATCTGGGACGTAAGCGAGGTGCGGCACTTATGAGCGGTCAGCGTTCGGGGGCGCTCGAGCTCGCCGTTCTGGGAGCGCTGCACGAGACGCCGATGCACGGATACGAGCTGCGCAAGCGGCTCAACTCACTGCTCGGCGCGTTCCGCGCGTTCGGGTACGGCTCGCTGTACCCGTGCCTGAAGGACCTGCTGGCCAGGGGCCTCATCGCCGACGACGTCGTCGACGGGCCGCCCAAGCCACTGGCCGGGCGGCGGTCGAAGATCGTGTACCGGCTGACCGCCGAAGGCAAGGAGCGCCTGGAGAACCTGCTCAGCCAGTCCGGGCCCGCCTCCTGGGAGGACGACGGCTTCGGCGTCCACTTCGCGTTCTTCGGGCTGACTCAGGCCGACATCAGGATGCGGATACTCGAGGGCCGCCGCAGCAGGCTCGAGGAACGACTCGAGGCGTTCCGGGCCGCGGCGACCAGGACCCGCGAGCGGGTCGACAGTTACACCCTTGAGCTGCAGCGGCACGGGCTGGAGTCAGTGGAGCGCGAGGTCCGCTGGCTGAACGAGCTCATCGCCACGGAACGACAGCAGGACACCACCTCCGGCAGAGAAGCCGGGGATCACACATAAGGCAGCGCACGAGCACGCCGGGCCGTTCCTTGGCCGTGGCGTGGCGTCGGCGCGCGGCATAGAGAAAAAGAGGGAGTAATCCTCATGGGTTCGGTTCGGGTAGCCATCGTGGGCGTCGGGAACTGTGCCAGTTCCCTGGTCCAGGGCGTGCATTACTACAGGGACGCCGACCCGGCCAGCCGGGTGCCGGGCCTGATGCACGTCCAGTTCGGCCCCTACCACGTCCGCGACATCGAGTTCGTGGCCGCGTTCGACGTGGACGCCAAGAAGGTCGGCCGGGATCTGGCCGAGGCCATCGTGGCCAGCGAGAACAACACCATCCAGTTCTGCGACGTGCCGCCCACCGGGGTCACCGTGCGGCGCGGCCCGACCATGGACGGGCTGGGCGAGTACTACCAGGAGATCATCACCGAGTCCGACGACGAGCCCGCCGACGTGGTCGCGGCCCTGCGTGAGGCTCAGGTCGACGTGCTGGTGTCCTACCTGCCGGTGGGCTCGGAGCAGGCCGACCGCTTCTACGCGCAGTGCGCGATCGACGCCGGGGTAGCGTTCGTCAACGCCCTGCCGGTGTTCATCGCCTCCGACCCGGTGTGGGCCCAGAAGTTCACCGACGCCGGGGTGCCGATCGTCGGTGACGACATCAAGTCCCAGGTCGGCGCGACCATCACCCACCGGGTCATGGCCAAGCTGTTCGAGGACCGCGGGGTCGAGCTGCTGCGCACCTACCAGCTCAACTTCGGCGGCAACATGGACTTCATGAACATGCTGGAGCGCAAGCGCCTCCAGTCCAAGAAGATCTCCAAGACCCAGTCGGTGACCTCCCAGATTCCGCACGAGATGGAGCGGGCCGCGGTGCACATCGGCCCGTCGGACCACGTGCCGTGGCTGGACGACCGCAAGTTCGCCTATGTCCGCCTGGAGGGCAAGTCCTTCGGCGACACCCCGCTGAACCTGGAGTACAAGCTCGAGGTCTGGGACTCCCCCAACTCGGCCGGCGTGATCATCGACGCGATCCGCGCGGCCAAGATCGCCAAGGACCGCGGCATCGGCGGCCCGCTGCTGTCCGCCTCGTCCTACTTCATGAAGTCGCCGCCCGAGCAGTACAGCGACGACGCCGCGCGTGACGCCGTGGACAAGTTCATCAACGGCGAGGTCGAGCGCTAGCCCGGCGGGACACAGCGCCAGCGGGAAACGGACCGCGCCGCCAGCGCCCACTAGGCTGGCGGCGTGGCCCACGTGCTCGGCTGGCTCACCCGGTCGTCGTTCGTCTCCGATCTGCGCCAGGTTCTCGCCGAGCGCGACTTCCGGCGGCTGTTCGCCACCCGGCTGGTATCCCAGGCCGGCGACGGGATCTTCACCGCCGGCATCGGCACCTACGTCTTCTTCAACGCCACCACCTTCACCAGCCCCACCGCCGGGGCGGCCATCTTCACGGTGGTGTACCTGCCCTACTCGCTGATCGGCCCGTTCGCCGGAGTGTTCATCGACCGGTGGTCACGCCGGCAGATCTTGTTTATCTCCGCTCTTATCCGTTCGGTCCTGGTGGCGGGCACGGCCGCGCTGATGGCCGCCGGCAGCCGCGGCGTGCCGCTGTACATCGCCGTCCTGCTGGTCCTGGGCGTGAACCGGTTCTTCCTGGCCTCGCTGTCGGCCGCGCTGCCGCACGTGGTGGCCAGGGACAAGCTGGTGATGGCCAACTCGGTCTCGCCCACCGCGGGCGGCATCATGGCCGCGATCGGCGGCATCCTGGCCCTGGGCCTGAACGCGGCCACCGGCGACACCGAGCGCGGGGCGGCGATCACCCTGCTGGCGGCCGGCGTCTGCTACGTGGCCGCCGGGCTGGTCGCCGCCACCATGCACCGCGACCTGCTGGGTCCCGGCGGCGAGGGCCGGGCCCCCGGCCGGCTGACCGGCGAGCTGGCCTCGGTCGCCGCCGAGCTGGTCTCGGGGGCGCGCTACGTGCTGCGCCGTCGCGGGCCGGCTAGCGCGCTGGGCGCGACCGGCGCGGGGAGCCTGTTGTTCGGGATATTGATCTTGATGTCGGTGCTGCTGTACCGGAATTACTTCTATGCCCACAGCGCGCCGGCGGCCGAGGCCCACTACACCGTGCTGGTCAGCCTGGCCGCGGTCGGCTACGGCTGCGCGGCGCTGGTCATTCCCCCCCTCACCCGGCGGCTGAGCAAGGCGGCCGCCATCGCGCTGCTGTTCGCCCTGGCCGCCGTGGTCACCGGGGTGCTGGGCGAGACCTTCGCCCAGGGGGCGTTCCTGGCCATCGGGTTCTGCCTGTACCTGGTCCGGCAGGGCGTGGCCATCTGCGCGACCACGATCCTGCAGGAAGAGGTGACCGACGCCTACCGGGGCCGGGTGTTCTCCTTCTACGACATGATGTTCAACGTCACCTACGTGCTCGGGGCGGTGCTGGTGGCCAGCTTCATGGCGGTCACCGGGCGGTCACCGGTGATCATGGGCCTGGTGGCCGCGGGCTACGCGGTCACGGCGGCCGGCTACTGGCTGCTCAGCGGTCACTCGGCGCCCGGCGACCCCGGCCCGGTCAGCCCCTCGCCCTCGGCCCAGCGCAGCAGTTCCTGAACGGCCCGGTCGTGGCCGAGCGGGCCCTGATCCAGGCGCAGCTCGAGCAGGAACCGGTGGGCCTTGCCGACCAGCGGTCCCGGCGTGATCTTGAGGATCTCCATGATCTGGTCGCCGTTGAGGTCCGGGCGGATGGCGGCCAGCTCCTCCTGCGCCGCTAGCTCGGTGATCCGGGCCTCCAGGTCGTCGTAGGCGCGGGCCAGCCGCTGCGCCTTGGCCTGGTTCCTGGTCGTGCAGTCGGCCCTGGTCAGCGCGTGCAGCCGGTCCAGGAGCGGGCCGGCGTCGGTGACGTAGCGGCGGACCGCGGAGTCGGTCCACTCACCGTCGCCGTAGCCGTGGAACCGCAGGTGCAGCTCGACCAGGCGGGACACGTTGTCGACCACGTCCTTGGGAAAGCGCAGCGCGGTCAGCCGCTTGCGGGCCATCTTGGCCCCGACCACCTCGTGATGGTGGAAGGCGACCCGGTTGCCGGGCAGCCGGGACCTGGTCCGCGGCTTGCCGATGTCGTGCAGCAGCGCGGCCAGCCGGAGCACCAGGTCCTGGTGCAGGTCGTAGCGCTCCTCCAGCGCGATGGCCTGGTCCAGCACGGTCAGCGAGTGCTGATAGACGTCCTTGTGCCGGAAGTGCTCGTCGGTCTCCAGCCGCAGGGCCGGGATCTCGGGCAGGATCTCGTCGGCCACCCCGGTGTCGACCAGCAGCCGGATGCCCGCGCTCGGGCCGCCCGGCCGGGGCGACAGCATGAGCTTGCTCAGCTCGGCGGAGATTCGCTCGGCCGACACGATCGACAGCCGGGGGGCCAGCTCGCCCATCGCGGCCAGCAGCTCCGGGCGCGGGGTCAGGCCCAGCTGGGCCACGAACCGGGCCGCGCGCAGGATGCGCAGCGGGTCGGCGTCGAAGGATTCCTCGGGACTGGCCGGGGTGCGCAGCACCCGGGCCTGGAGGTCGGTCAAACCGCCGTACGGGTCGACCAGCTCGTAGCCGGGCAGCCGGGCGGCCATGGCGTTCACGGTGAAGTCGCGCCGGGACAGGTCGTCCTCCAGCGAGGCCCCGTAGGTGACGTCGGGCTTGCGCGAGCCGCGCTCGTAGTGCTCGCTGCGGTAGGTGGTGATCTCGAAGTCGGTCGAGCCCTTGCGCAGCCCGACGGTGCCAAATCCGATCCCGATGGTCCAGACCTGATCGGCCCAGCCGCGGGTGATCTCGAGCACGCTCTGCGGCGGCGCGTCGGTGGTCAGATCGAGGTCACCGGGCCGCCGGCCCAGGAACACATCGCGCACCGGCCCGCCGACCAGCGCCAGTTCGTGGCCGTGCCGGGCGAAGAGCTCGCCAAGCTCAGCCGCCAGCGGAGATACCCTGGCAAGCAGGGCAGCCGCGGCTTGCAGCTGCTCCTTGCTCATGGGCTCCTTGCTCATGGGCTCCTTGCTCGCGGGCCGGTCGCTGGCAGGCGGCTTACTCGTAGGCGCTGAATCAGACACGGGCATTGAGGGTAGGTCCTGGGCACTAGCTGGCAAAAGCCGGGGATGCTGGAGACGGGTCATGCGGGACACGCACCGGGCGCGGCAAGGCGACGGGCCTCTACGCGCCAGACTGCCCGACACGCCCGGCGAGCGGCAATAGCATTTCGGCCATGCCATCCGCGGTGAGACAGCGAGGGCGGCGACGGACCCTGGTGCGAGGGACGTCGCCGGGCCGGCTGATCCTAGTCGTCGGCCTGCTGGCCGGGCTAGCTCTGGCAGCGCTATTGCCGCAGGCCGCCGCGGAGGCGGCAGGGGCTAGCGCGGAGGCCGGCGCGGCGGTCAGGGCCGGCGGACCTGCTGTGGCCATCACCTCGGTAAGCCGGGCCTATGCCGCGCCGGGCCAGAAGCTGACCGTGCGCGGCACCCTGACCAACACCGGCCGGGCCCCGCTCAGCGGGGTGACCGTCCAGCTGCTGTCCTCCGGCACCTGGTTCACGGCTCCCGAGCAGCTGAAGACCTACGCGGCCGGCAACGACCCGGGCGCGGTCGTGCTCGAGCCGCGCGCCCTGGACAAGCTCCGGGGCACGCTGGCGCCCGGCGTGACCGTGCACTGGAGGGCCGTCCTGCCGGTGAACGAGGTCGGCATGTCGCAGTTCGGCGTCTACCCGCTGGCCGCCCAGGCCACCGACACCGTGGGCTCCGTGCTCGGCACCAGCTGGTCATTCCTGCCCTTCTGGCCCTCGGCCAAGAGCAAGCTGCGCCCGGTTCGCGACGACATCGCCTGGATCTGGCCGCTGATCGACCTTCCCGACCAGGGCCCGTGCCCCGGCCTGCTGAACAACCACCTGGCCACCAGCCTGGCCCCCGGCGGCCGGCTGGCTCAGCTGCTGACCGCCGGCGCCAGCCCGGCCGGGCAGGCGGCCAGGCTGACCTGGGCGATCGACCCGGCACTGTTGTCCAGCGCGGCCACCATGGCGGGCGGCGCGCACAAGTCGCCCTACCAGGTCGGACCCAAGCACGGCTGTGGCGGGGCCCGGTCCTACCCGGCCAGCGGCTCGGCCCGGGGCTGGCTGACCCGGCTGCGGGCAGCGGTCGCGAAGCAGCCCGCGTTCGTCACGCCCTACGCGGACGCCGACATCGCCGCGCTGTTCCGGGCCAACCTGGAGGACGACCTGCACCGCGCGTTCACCCAGGGGCGCTCGGCAGCCAGGCAGATCCTCGGGCCCAGCGTCGTACCGTCCGGTGGTCGCCGGGCCAGCCTGATCACCGCCGCGGCGTGGCCCGCCAACGGCATGGCCAACTACTCCATGCTGGAGAACCTGGCCGCCGCGGACGGCATCAAGACCGTCGTGCTCAGCAGCGTGGCCATGCCGCCGCAAGCCCCGCTGCCGTACACGCCCAGCGCCGTTACCCACACCCCCAACGGCGTCGGCGGCCAGATGCGGGTGCTGCTCGCCGATAGCAACCTCAGCCAGGTACTCGGCCAGGCCGGGGCGGCACGGTCGCCCGCGGCCCAGTTCTCGGTGCGGCAGCTCTTCCTGGCCGAGACGGCGATGGTCGCCTCACAGCAGCCGCACTTGTCGCGGGCCATGGTGGTGGCGCCGCAGCGGCGCTGGAACCCGCCCGCCAGCCTGGCCACCGCCCTGCTCAGGGAGACCAGCCGCGCGCCCTGGCTGGCCCCGACCAGCGCGGGCC
>Ga0102924_1007039_pt1 | contig 10409 bp, 9 predicted proteins | sample PaiPotPPM11metaG_FD_80116 | JGI IMG/M metagenome (GOLD analysis project Ga0102924, IMG submission 80116) | Iron sulfur acid spring bacterial and archeal communities from Banff, Canada, to study Microbial Dark Matter (Phase II) - Paint Pots PPM... ...
CGGTGTCCCCGCCCAGCGAGGCCGCGATCCGGCAGGCCAGCCAGGGGTCGGCGGGGCAGGCGGCCAGCACGGCGAACGCGGCCGGTACCGACTCCTGGCTGGCCAGGCTGGTGCCGACCAGCCGGTAGACCACGTCGATGAGGTCGGCGGTGCCCAGGCCGCGGGCCAGGCCCACGGCCCAGCGCACGCGGGCCGCCACGTCGGCGGCGGCGACCCAGTGCCCGCGGCCGGCGGCCCGTCCGGCGGCGTCGGCGGCCAGCCGGATGGCCTCGGCCGGGCTGGCGCCGTCCAGGCCCGCGCTGACCGCCGCGGCCACGGCGGCCGCGGCGGCCAGGGCCACGCCGGTGTTGTGGGTGACCTGGCTGGCCGCTACCACGTGGTCGACCAGGCGGTCCAGGTCGGCGGCCGGGACGGCGATGCCGACCGGGGTGATCCGCATGGCGGCGCCGTTGGTGGTGCCCAGCCGGCCTGCCTGGGCCGGTGGCTCGCCGGCCAGCAGGGCGGCCACGGCTCGCCGGGTGGACGGGCCCAGCAGGTCCAGCGAGCCGCGGGCCCGCATCTCGTCCTCCCAGGCCACCAGCCGCCGGGCCAGCTCGGCGGCATCGACCTCGCCCGGGCCCTCGACCAGCAGCCGGCCCAGCAGCACGGCCTGCTCGGTGTCGTCGGTCACCGTGCCGGCGGGCAGCCCGGCGGCCAGCGGGTGGCCGGCCGGGCCGGGCTCGAAGCCGCCGACCAGCGGGCCGAACCGGGCCGCGATGGCCTCGCGGGGCAGCGACTGGGTCGGCATGCCCAGCGCGTCACCGATGGCCAGCCCGTACAGCGCTCCCGCCGCCCGGGCCTGGACGACGCCGGTGGTCACAGGACGTCGGACAGGTTCACGACCTCGATCAGGGGACCGTACAGCCGCATGATGTCCAGGGCCTGGCGCTGGGTCTCGTCGTTTACTCCGGCGCAGGCGTCGGCCACCACCTGGACCGGCACGCCCGCATCGGCCGCGGCCAGCGCGGTGGACAGCACGCAGCAGTCGGTGGACACCCCGGCCAGGACCAGCCCGCCGTCGCCGACCTCCCCGGCCAGCTCGGGGCCCCACTTGCCGAACGTGGTGGCGTCCAGCGTCCGGGCCGGGGTGAAGTCGCCGACCAGCTGGTAGATCGGGGCTCTGGGAGGCTGGAGCGCGAACGGCCACTGCTCGTAGTAGCGCTGCCAGGCCCCGGCCGGGACCTCAGGGGCCACGAACCTGGTGAACGTCACCTGGTCCCCGAACGCGGTCACCAGCCGCTGGATCGGCTCCACCACCTCCGCGAACCGGGGCGTGAACCACGGGCTGTCGGGCTCGGCGAACGCCCGCTGCATATCGATAACCGCGAGGCGGCGGCCTTGTTTAATGGTCATCTCGTGGCTCACGCCTGGACCGGGGCCGGCGTCTCGAGGGGCGCGGACTCCTGGGCCCGGATGGCGCGGGGGCCGACGACCAGCATGCCGACAAAGCCGATGACCAGGGCGACCAGCACGCCCAGGTTGGCGAAGGCCCAGGCGCCGGTCTTGCCGCCCAGGCCGAACGGGCCGAGCAGGTAGCCCTGCCAGGTCAGCCAGCTGGCGCTGGTGTTGGTCACCAGGCCCCAGCCGATGGCGGTGCCTGCCACGATCAGGGCCAACGGCATGATCCGCACGTCGCCATAGCGGCCGGCCGGGTCATACAGATCGGTCTCGGCGTAGTCGCGGCGGCGCAGGGCGATGTCGGCCAGCATGACGCCGCACCAGGCGGCGATGGGCACGCCCAGCGTGATCAGGAAGCCCTCGAACTGGGCCAGGAAGTTCTTGGCCAAGAACACGACGTAGATGGTGCCCAGGATCATGACCACGCCATCGACGGCGGCGGCGGCGTAGCGCGGGATCTTGAGCCCCAGGGTGAGCAGGGCCAGCCCGGAGGAGTAGATGTCCAGCACCGAGCCGCCGACCAGGCCGAGCACGGCCACGATCACGAACGGCACCAGGAACCAGGTGGGCAGCAGGGTGGTCAGGGCGCCGATGGGGTCGCTGGCGATGGCGCTGCTCAGGCTGGCCGAGGACCCGGCCAGCAGCAGGCCGAACACCAGCAGCACGATGGGCGCGACCGATGAGCCGAAGGTGGTCCACAGGACCACGCCCCGGCCCGAGGATCGCCGGGGCAGATAGCGGGAGTAGTCGGCGGCGGCGTTGACCCAGCCCAGTCCGAAGCCGGTCATCATGAACACGAGGGCGCCGATGAAGCTCTCCGCCGAGCCGGCGTGGATGGCCGTCACCGCGTGCCAGTGGATCTTGTCGGCCGATAGCACGATGAACGCGACGGTCAGCACGGCGGTCACTACCGTGATCACCGATTGCAGCCGCATGATCAGGTCAAACCCCATGACCCCGCCGAAGATGGTCAGCGCGGTCACCACGATCAGCGCGATGACCTTGGTGCCCGTGCCGCCGCCCCAGCCGAGCCGGTGGAACACGGTGGCCGTGGCCAGCGTGGCCAGGATGATCAGCACGGTCTCCCAGCCGACGGTGAGCAGCCAGGAGATGACCGAGGGCAGCTTGTTGCCGCGCACCCCGAAGGCGGCGCGGCCCAGCACCATGGTCGGCGCCGAGCCGCGCTTGCCTGCCACGGCGATGAACCCGCACAGCAGGAACGAGACGACGATGCCGACCAGGCCGGCGATCAGGGCCTGGACGAAGGAGATGCCGAAGCCGAGTACGAACGAGCCGTAGCTCAGGCCGAGCACGGAGACGTTGGCCGCGAACCACGGCCAGAACAGGTCCCGCGGGCTGCCCTTGCGCTGGCTGTCGGCAATGACATTGATGCCGTTGGCCTCGATCTGGAGGGGACGCAGTTCTGAACCAGCCGGCGAGTCTGTGACCCGGGCGCCTGCGCGATCTGCCATGGTATTTCCTTCCGCAAACGGTGCACCGAGTGTCCCCTTCTGTCCTCGCCAGCGGAAACCCGGCCGCCAGACTTGTCATTCCCCGCCTGTCCAGGGGGAACTGACGACGGAGGGGTTGTGGCGGCGGGCGAGGACCGGGCATAAGCACCGGGCGGGGCCCAGGGGGTGGTTCCTCCGGGCTTGATAGCAGCAGCGGGGTGCCCGATGTGAGCGCACCCGGGGCGGAATATCACCACAGCTAGGCCGCGGCGGGGAGCAGCATTGCCGCACAAGGAGGCGAGAGCAGCGGATGACAGGGCACGACAAGGGCGTGACCGGCGGACCGGGCGACGCTAAAGGGGCTTCCGGCCCCGGTGAGACTAGCGTGGCGGTAGACGCCGGCGCACACGGCGACGGCCTGCGCTGGGAGGGCAATCTCATGGCCGGGCAGCTTTCGGTCCCGGGGCTCGGGCTCGGTCTCGGGTTCGACGGACCGGATCGGCGGGAGTTTGGTGAGGAGTTCGACGACTTCTCCCCCTATCCGCCGATCGCCGACTACGCGTTCTTGTCCGACTGCGAGGTCACGGCGCTGGTCGCGCCCAGCGGTGCGGTGGAGTGGATGTCGCTGCCCCGGATGGACTGCCCGAGCGTGTTCGGGGCGCTGCTGGACCGCGACGCGGGCTGGTTCCGGTTCGGCCCGGAGGACATGACGGTCCCGGCCGACCGCCGCTACCTGCCCGGCACGATGGTCCTTGAGACCAGCTGGGACTGCGGCGAGGGCTGGCTGGTGGTGCGCGACTGCCTGGTCATGGGGCCGTGGCGGCACGACCACCGGGACCGCAGCACCCACCGGCGGCCGCCGACCGACTACGACGCCGAGCACATCCTGCTGCGCACGGTGCGCTGCATGAACGGGTCGGTCCAGCTCAGCCTGGACTGCGAGCCCGCGTTCGACTACGGCCGCCAGCGCGGCCGCTGGGAGCACACCGGTCAGGGCTACCAGCAGGCGGTGATCGCCCCGGCGGGCGCGGACCTCACGCTCACCCTGACCTCGGACATCCGGATCGGGCTCGAGGGTCCAAGCGCCAGGGCCAGGACCCGGCTCAAGCAGGGCGAGACGCGGTTCTGCGCGCTGTCCTGGGGCAGCCGCAAGCCGCCGGGCGACTACGAGGACGCGGCGGCCCGGCAGCTGTGGACGGCCCACCACTGGCAGCACTGGCTGGCCCGCGGCTCGTTCCCTGACCACCGCTGGCGCCCCTACCTGACCCGCAGCGCGCTGGCGCTCAAGGGGCTGACTTTGGCGGCCACCGGGGCCATCGCCGCCGCCGCCACCACCTCGCTGCCGGAGACCCCGCACGGCGAGCGCAACTGGGACTACCGGTACAGCTGGATCCGGGACGCCACGTTCGCGCTGTGGGGCCTGTACACGCTGGGCTTCGAGTGGGAGGCCAGCGACTACTTCGCGTTCCTGACCGAGGTGGTCGAGCGGGACGGCGGCGACCTGCAGATCGTGTACGGGATCGACGGCCGGTGCGGGCTGAGCGAGCAGACGCTCGACCACCTGCACGGCTACCAGGGGGCCCGCCCGGTGCGGATCGGCAACGGGGCCTACTCCCAGCAGCAGAACGACGTGTGGGGCGTCGTGCTGGACTCGCTGTACCTGCATACCAAGTCCAGGGACCGGCTCGACGAGCGCGTCTGGCAGCTGGCCCGCCGCCAGGTGGAGCACGCGCTGGAGCACTGGCGCGAGCCCGACCGGGGCATCTGGGAGGTGCGCGGCGAGCCCCAGCACTTCACCTCGTCCAAGCTGATGTGCTGGGTGGCCGCCGACCGCGGGGCCCGGCTGGCCCGGATCAGGGAGGACACCGAGGCCGCCGCCCGGTGGCAGAAGGCGGCCGACGAGATCCACGCCGACATCTGCGCCAACGCCCTGGACGCCCGCGGGGTGTTCCGGCAGCACTACGACACCACGGCGCTGGACGCCTCGCTGCTGCTGATGCCGCTGCTGCGGTTCCTGCCCGCCGACGACCCGCGGATCCGGGCCACGGTGCTGGCCATCGCCGACGAGCTGACCAGGGACGGGCTGGTTCAGCGGTACCGGGTCGACAAGACCGACGACGGGCTGGCCGGGGAGGAGGGCACGTTCACCATCTGCTCGTTCTGGCTGGTGTCGGCGCTGGCCGAGATCGGCGAGCACCGGCGGGCCCGTGACCTGTGCGAGAAGGTGCTGTCCTACGCCAGCCCGCTGATGCTCTACGCCGAGGAGATCGACCCGCGGTCGGGCCGCCACCTGGGCAACTTCCCGCAGGCATTCACCCACCTGGCGCTGATCAACGCGGTGATGCACGTCATCAACGACGAGCAGGAGGCCGCGGCGCGGGCCATGGCCCGCGGGGCGACGGTGACGCCGCGGCATGCGTGAGCGGTGCTGGCTGAACAACTTCTGCTGGCCGGAGTTCACCATAACGCGGCGTTGCGGGCCCAGACGTACAGCCGCGGGGTGGGGTGCTCGGTCGGGTAGGGGTCGCGCTCGTGCTGCCAGTCCACGGTCAGGCCGGCCTGCTCGATCATCCTGGTCAGCTCGCCCATGGAGACCAGCGTGGCCCGCACCTCGACCGGGTGGCCGAACGCCTCCGCCGACCCGGTCACCCCCGACCCGCCGTGCATGGCCAGGAGCAGTGAGCCGCCCGGCGCCAGCACCCGCCGGAACTCGGCCAGCGCGACCGGGATCTGCTCGCGCGGCAGGTGGATGACCGAGTAGAAGGCGACGATCCCGGCCAGCCCGCCGTCGGCCACGGGCAGCGTCCGCATGTCGGCGACCCGGAACTCCAGGCCCGGCTCGCGCTCGCGGGCCACCGCCACCACGCCCGGCGAGATGTCCGCCCCGACCACCTCGACGCCGCGGTCGGCCAGGTACCGGGTGATGTGCCCGGCCGAACCGCAGCCGATGTCCCACACCGGCCCGTGCCCGCCCACCGCGCCGGCGAAGCCGTCAAGCAGCTCCCGGTCGAACGGCTTGCCCGCCAGCTCGGCCGCGAACAGCCCGGCGTAGTCGCCCGCTACCTCGTCATAGGTCGCGGTGATGTCCGGCCAGCTATCGCCCTCGCTCATCGACGCCTTCGCTGACCACCACCGACTGCGCCCTGGTGCGCCGGCCTAGCCACCAGAACAGGGTCCCGATGGCGATGAAGATCAGCACCGGAATCGCCTCGGTCCACAGGTAGGTGTACCGCTGGGCGTAGGTCCAGCTCTCGGGGATGAAGTCGCTGCCGAACCAGTGGCTGCCCAGGCCAGGGGCGATGAGCTGGATGCTGGCGATGGCCACCAGCACCATCAGCACGACCGTGATGACCCGGTAGAGGGGCATCTTGTACGGCCGGGCCACGTTCGGGTGGCTGCGGCGCAGCTTCCACAGCGCTGGGTAGATGAGCAGGTAGCTGATCAGCGTGGTGGAGATTGTCACCCCGAGCACGGCGTTGAAGTACTTGGCCGCGTCGCCGCTGGTGATCTGGTGGGCCAGCACGACCACGACGGTGGCCACCAGGCCGCTGAAGACGTTGACCCGGACCGGCGTGCCGTACCGGGCGTTGATGACGCCCAGGAACCGCGGGCCCGCGCCGTCGTAGCAGGACACCGCCAGCGCCCGGTCCGAGCCCATGATCCAGGTCACGCCCGAGGTCAGCAGGCAGATGAGGAACAGCACCCCGCAGGCGTCGCCCAGGATCAGGCCGCCGCCGCTGAGCGTGGCCGCGCCCGAGGCGGTGATGTGCCCGCCGTAGACCGTGAACACGTCCTGGATGGCGCTGACGAACCCGCTGAAGTTGGTGATCGCGCTGCTCGGCAGCACGATGAGAATGCCGATCACCGGCAGCGCGTAGAGCACCACGCTGCCCACGGTGGAGCGGAGGATGGCGAACGGCACGTCGCGCTGCGGGTTCTTCATCTCCTCGCCGGCCGCGCTGGGCAGCTCGAAGCCGACGTAGTTGAACAGCAGCACCCCGACCAGCAGCACGAAACCGCCCTCGGTGGGCTTGTAGCCGCTGGCCCCCAGCCCGTGCACGCCGTGCTTGGCGGCGAAGATGATGACCGACAGCGTGAACAGCCCGAGCAGCAGGAACCGGGCGAAGGCACCGGCCGTGGGCAGCCACTTGGCCACGCTGAACGACATGATCGCGGCGACGATCGACAGCCAGACGAACAGCAGCGCGACGATGAACCAGGCCGGGGAGGACAGGGTGCGGTTGCCGTTGAAGAACAGCTGCACCGCGGCGATGCAGCTGATGGTCAGCGACCCGCCGATCCAGACCGGGTTGGTGATCCAGTACAGGAAGTTGTTGACCGCTCCGGCCAGGTGGCCGAAGGCCAGCCGGGTCCAGTAGTAGGGCCCGCCCTCCATCGGGAACGCCGAGCCCAGCTCGGAGAACAGCAGGGCCTGCGGGACGAAGAACACCACCGCGAAGACCATCATCCAGGTGAACGCCTGCCCGCCGCCCTGGGCCACGTTGGCGATGGTGTCGACGCCGACGATGGTGCAGATGAGGAAGAACAGGATGTCGAACCGGCCGAAGTGGCGCCGCAGCTTCTGGCTCTCGATAGCGGCCGCGGCGGTCGTTGGTTCGAGGGTGATGTCAGTCAACGGGATTTCCCCCCCGGTGCTAGAAGCAGCGTCCATATCCTGACCTGCACTTCTGCACAGGATGATGTCCGGCATGTTACAGGTATGCGACATACACGACCATGCCTGAGCGCTGGGTTGTTTGGGCGGTGTGTTATAGAGCGTCCGGGGCCGGGCGGGTCAGGCCAGGTCAGCGCGGGTCTCGGTCAGGCACGGGAGATGGGGGCCACGGTGGCACCGGCGGCCCGGATCAGGTCGGCCGGGGCCAGTTCGATCTGGAGCCCGCGCCGCCCGGCGCTGCAGAACACCGTGTCGAAGCCCTCGGCGCTGGCGTCCACCACCACGGGCAGCCGCTTGCGCTGGCCGAGCGGCGAGATGCCGCCGGTGACGTAGCCGGTGGCCCGCTCGGCCGCGGCCGGGTCGGCCATCCGGGCCTTCTTGCCGCCGACGGCCTCGGCCAGCGCCTTGAGGTCCAGGCTGCCCGCCACCGGGACCACGGCCACGGTCAGCTTGTCGTCCACGTCGGCCACCAGCGTCTTGAACAGCCGGTCGGGGGCCACGCCGAGAGCCTGGCTGGCGCCCAGGCCGTACCCACCTTGTTGCGAATCGGTTTCATAGGGATGCACCGAGTACGCGATCCCCAGCCTGGACAGCAGCTGGGTGGCCTGCGTGCCATGTCCTGCCACGCCGGGCGAGCCTACGCCTGCGAGACTGCCAGGGTGACCAGCTGGGTCCTGCACGTGGACCTCGACCAGTTCATCGCGGCGGTCGAGGTGCTGCGCCGACCCGAGCTGCGGGGGCGGCCGGTGATCGTGGGCGGGGACGGCGACCCGACCAAGCGCGGGGTGGTCTCCACGGCGTCCTACGAGGCCCGCGAGCATGGCGTGCACTCCGGGCTGCCGCTGCGCACGGCGGCCCGGCGGATACCGGACGGGGTGTTCCTGCCGGTGGACCGGGCCGCCTACGAGGCGGTATCCGAGGTGGTGATGGAGGCGCTGCGGAGCCTGGGCTACGTGGTAGAGGTCATGGGCTGGGACGAGGCATTCCTGGCCGTGGAGTCGGACGACCCCGAGGCGGTGGCCCGGACGATCCAGGTCACCATCCGGGACGCGGCCGAGCTGGACTCCTCGGTCGGCATCGGCCGCAACCGGCTCCAGGCCAAGATCGCCACCAGCTTCGGCAAGCCGGCCGGGATCTTCCGGCTGACCGGCGAGAACTGGTACGAGGTCCTGGGCGAACGGCCCACCGACGCGCTGTGGGGCATCGGGCGCAAGACGGCACAGAAGCTGGACGACCTGGGCCTGCACACGGTGGCCGAGCTGGCCGCGGCCGACCCGGCCCGGCTGGCGGCCAGCTTCGGCCCGGCCACCGGGCCCTGGCTGGTGCAGACGGCACGCGGGATCGCCCCGGCCGAGGTCACCGACGAGCCCTACCAGGCCCGCGGGCACGGCCGCGAGACCACGTTCCAGGAGAACATCAGGGACTGGGAGCGGGTGCGGGCCGAGATCGTCCGGCTGGCCGCGCAGGTCTCGCAGGACGTGGCCGCGGAGGACCGGCCCGCGGCCCGGGTGATCGTGAAGGTGCGCTACGCGCCGTTCTTCACCTACAGCCGGGGCGTTACGCTGGCCGAGCCGACCATGGACCCGGCGGCCATCGAGGCCGGCGCGCTGGCCGCGCTGGACCGGTTTGACCGCCGCGACCCGGTCCGCCTGCTTGGAGTCCGGGCCGAGTTCGCGGGCTGAGTGTCACAGGGTTTAAGTGTCACAGGGCGCGGGGGTCCTTCGTCTCAGAGTGCTGGATCGCGCGGGAGACGAAGGGAAGGAGTCGACCATGAAGGTATTTGTAGCCGGGGCCACCGGGGCGGTCGGACGGCACCTGGTGCCCCAGCTAGTGGCGGCCGGGCACGAGGTGACCGCGACCACCCGGAGCCAGGGCAAGCTGGCCGGGCTGCGCGAGGCGGGGGCCGAGCCGGTGCTGCTGGACGGGCTGGACGCCATGGCCGTGGGCCAGGCGGTGGCCAGGGCCGCGCCGGAGGTGATCATTCACGAGATGACGGCCATCCCGCCGGACATGGACCTGCGGCACTTCGATCGCACCTTCGCGGCCACCAACCGGCTGCGCACGACCGGGCTCGATCACCTGCTGGCGGCCGCCTCGGCGGCGGGCGTGACCGGTTCCTGGCCCAGAGCTTCGCCGGCTGGCCGGCCATCCGCACCGGCGGGCCGGTCAAGACCGAGGATGACCCGCTCGACCCCAGCCCGCCGGCCGGCCAGCGCGAGACGTTCCGGGCCATTAAACATCTAGAGCAGGCGGTGACCAGCGCCCCGCTCGAGGGCCTGGTGCTGCGTTACGGCGGCCTTTACGGGCCGGGCGCGTCGCAGGAGATGGTGACCATGGTCCGGCGCCGGCGGGTCCCGATCATAGGCGCGGGGACCGGGGTGTGGTCGTTCCTGCACATCACCGACGCGGCCGGGGCGACGGTGGCGGCGGTGGAGCGGGGCGCGCCGGGCCTTTACAACGTGGCCGACGACGAGCCCGCACCGGTGGCCCAGTGGCTGCCCGCGCTGGCCGCGGCGGCGGGCGCGAAGCCGCCGTTGCGGCTGCCATTGTGGCTGGGCCGGCTGGCGGCGGGGGACGCGGCGGTCTCGATGATGACCCAGGTCCGCGGGGCGTCGAACGCCAAGGCAAAGCGGGAGCTGAGCTGGAAGCCAGCGTGGCCGACCTGGCGGGACGGGTTCCGGGACTGGGTTTAGGCGGGAGAGATGACTGAGGAGTCCGCGTTTGAGAGCCTGCGGCCGCTGATGTTCTCGATCGCCTACCGGATGCTGGGCCGGGTCAGCGAGGCCGAGGACGTCGTCCAGGAGGCGTTCCTGCGCTACCACCGCGCGATGGCCAGCGGCTCGGGC
>Ga0102924_1007041_pt1 | contig 10408 bp, 7 predicted proteins | sample PaiPotPPM11metaG_FD_80116 | JGI IMG/M metagenome (GOLD analysis project Ga0102924, IMG submission 80116) | Iron sulfur acid spring bacterial and archeal communities from Banff, Canada, to study Microbial Dark Matter (Phase II) - Paint Pots PPM... ...
CTCCTCGGTCTCACCCGCCGAAGGCTCGACCAGGGGCGCCACCGCGGTCGTCATTAAGGGCACCGGGTTCGTCAAGGGGGCCACCGTCAAGATTGCCAGCAAGGCCAGCTCGGTAACCGTCCACTCCGAAACCGAAATCACCGCAGTGACGCCGTCAGCGTCCGCGGGCAGCGACGAAGTGGTCGTCACAGACGAACACGGAACATCAAGCGGTGGTCCCAAATACACCTACGTCGCTCCGCCCGTACCCGCCGTCAGCTCCGTCTCGCCCGCTGAAGGCTCGACGCACGGGGGCGCAGCGGTCACGATCAAGGGTTCCGGCTTCGTCTTCGGCGCCACCGTCAAGATCGGCACCAAGGCGAGCTCTGTGAAGGTCCGCTCGGAATCTGAAATCACTGCTGTCACACCGTCGGCATCGGCGGGCAGCGACGAAGTGATCGTCACAGATGAAAACGGGGTTTCCAGCGGTGGCCCGAAGTACACGTTCGTCACACCTCCGGTGCCGGCCGTCAGCTCCGTCTCGCCCGCCGAAGGCTCCACGCGGGGCGGCACCGTGATCACGATCAAGGGTTCCGGCTTCGTCTCCGGCGCCACCGTCAAGATCGGCGGCAAGGCGAGCTCTGTGAAAGTCCGCTCGGAATCTGAAATCACAGCTGTCACGTCTTCGCAGTCGCCCGGCAGCGCCGAAGTGATCGTGACCGACGAAAACGGGGTTTCCAGCGCTGGCCCAAGGTACAAATATGTCGCTCCGCCAGTTCCCACGGTCACTTCCATCAGCCCGGCCGAAGGGCCGACGTCGGGCGGCACGCTGGTAACGATCAAGGGGTCCAACTTCCTCCCCGGCTCAAGCGTGAAGATCGGCAAGAGCGCGCTGTTGGTGAGCGTGCGCTCAAGCACCGAAATAACAGCAAAGACGCCCTCCTACTGGGCAGGTCACTACGAAGTGATCGTCAGCGATGAAAATGGCAGCTCGAGCAACGGGCCGAGCTTCACCGAGCGCACACCCGCGCCGGCCTCGACCACGTAGGTGAAGCTTGCGTGTGTCGGCACGCAGACCTGCAGCGGGACGCTGGAGCTAACGGCCGACAGCGCCGTCGCCGCATCTGAGAACACCGATGCGCGTGCGCTGGCGGTGGCAGCGCTCGGCACCGCTGCGTTCTCCATCGCGCCTGGACGTGCCACGAACGTCACCCTGGCGCTGAGCGCGGCAGGGCGTGCGCTCATCAGCTCGGCGCACGCTGGGGTGAACGTCACGTTGACCGTTGTGCCGGGTAGCACGTCGGCCTCCCAGGCCCCCGCGCAGAGCATCCACCTCCATCTGATCAGACGAGCGCACCGCTCGGGGAAGCTCGTGCGCTCGGCGGCGGCCAGGTCGGGCGGCCTGGCCGCCGTTCTGGTCGGATCCGCTGCGCGAGCACATCGGCCGTAGGCTCGCGCGGCTCGTCGCGCCGCCAGCCCCGCCGCTACCGTTGCCAGCATGGACCTGTCGCTGTTCTTCGCCGGCACCGCCGGCTCGGTGCCCAGCCCCCGCCGCGGCCTGCCCGCGGTGCTCGTGCGCCGCGGCGGGGACCGGCTGCTGTTCGACTGCGGCGAAGGGACCCAGCGCCAGCTCTTGCGCTCGGTCGGGCTGGCGGACATGGATGCGATCTTCATCACCCACTTTCACGCAGACCACTGGCTGGGGTTGCCCGGGATGCTCAAGTCCTTTGCGCTGCGTGAACGCAGCGAGCCGCTGACCGTATACGGACCCTCTGGATGCAAGGAGCTGATGGGCGTGATGCGCATCGTCTACGGGCGCCTGCCCTACAGGCTGGACATCGTCGAGCTCGCGCCCGCCGAGACCGTGCGCCGCGACGGCTATCTGATCGCGGCCGTCCCCGTGCGCCACAAAGGCGATGTGTGCTTTGGCTATGCCCTCGTAGAGGATCCGCGTCCGGGTCACCTCGACCCCAAGCTCGCGCAGGAGCTCGGCGTCGCGCCCGGCCCCGACTTCGGCCGTCTGCAGCGCGGAGAGACCGTCGCCGGCGTCAGGCCCGAGCAGGTGATGGGGCCCGAGCGCGAGGGGCGCAAGGTGGTCATCTCGGGCGACACCGCACCCTGTCAGGCGCTGGCCATCGCCGCCCATCAGGCCGACGTGCTCGTGCACGAGGCCACCTTTACCGAGGACGAGAGCGAGCGCGCCCGCCAGACGCTGCACAGCACCGCGCGCCAGGCGGCAGAGCTCGCCCGCGACGCAGAGGTCCGCCTGCTTGCGCTCACCCACGTCTCCAGCCGCTACGCGGGCGGCGAGCTTCGCGACGAGGCGCGCGCGGTGTTCGCCGCCACCGAGGCGCTGCGCGACTTCGACACGATCGAGGTGCCCTTCCCCGAGCGCGGACCCGCCACGCTCGTGCGCTGGTCAGAGCGCCAGGCGCGCGAACGCGCCCAGGCCGAAGCAGCGGCTCCAGCAGACGAGCGGACTGCGCGCGCCCCCACGGCCCAGCCCGAGGCCATCGCATCCCCCTGATACATTGCGCCTGCTCCTTTAACCCGGTCCCGCGAGGCCAGGAAGGAAACGATGCAAGGCAACGAGAAGGTCGTCCTCCACGAGGAGGAAGTCGGTCGGGCGCTCACGCGCATCGCCCATGAGATCGTCGAGGGCATCCCCGCGCCGATCGCTTCCTCGCCCTATCCCGCGCCGGCGCTCGTCGGGATCCACCGTCGCGGCGCCTTCCTAGCGCGGCGGCTGCACGGCCTGCTGGAGGACCTGCTCGATACGCAAGTCCCGCTCGGCGACCTCGACATCGGCTTCTATCGCGACGACGTCGCCACGCGGCCCGACGCGCCCGTGCTGCACGCCTCGCACATCGAGTTCGACGTCACCGGCCTGACCGTCGTGATCGTCGACGACGTGCTGTTCACCGGGCGCACCGTGCGCGCCGCCATCGAGGCGCTGTTCGCCTACGGACGCCCCGACCGGGTGCAGCTGGCCGTGCTCGTCGACCGCGGCCACCGCGAGCTGCCCATCCGTCCCGACTACGTCGGCAAGAACCTGCCCACGTCGCTGGCCGAGCACGTTCACGTGCGCCTGCGCGAGATCGACGAGGTGGACGAGGTCGCGATCTCGAGCGACGCGACCGGGCCGCGACCGGGCTGGCGCCGCTCGCCGACCGACCCGGCTGCACACCCCGAGCTGGAGGCCTGGGCATGAACCATCTCCTGTCCATCGAGGATCTCGACCGCGACGCGATCGAGCGGATCGTCGCCCAGGCCGAACGCTTCGCCGAGGTGTCACACCGCGACATCAAGAAGGTGCCTGCGTTGCGCGGACGCATGGTCCTCAACCTCTTCTACGAGGCGTCCACGCGCACGCGCAGCTCCTTCGAGCTGGCCGCCAAGCGCCTGTCAGCCGACGTGGTCAACTTCGCCGCCAGCGGCTCGAGCGTCGAGAAGGGCGAGTCGCTGAAGGACACCGTGCTGACGCTCAGCGCGCACAGGCCCGACGCGATCGTCTTGCGCACGCCTTGGGCGGGCGCAGCGGAGCTGGTGTCGAAATGGTGCAGCGCGGCGATCGTCAATGCGGGCGACGGCAAGCACGAGCATCCCACCCAGGCGCTGCTTGATGTGTACACGCTGCGCCAGCGTCTGGGCAGCATCGACGGCGCGTCGATCTGGATCGTCGGCGACGTGGCCCACTCGCGCGTCGCGCGCTCGAACATCCTCGCCTTCCAGCGCATGGGTGCAAGCGTCACCGTCGCTGGACCGCCCACGCTGGTTCCCCGCTCGATCGAGCAGCTCGGCTGCGAGGTGCGCTACACGCTCGACGAGCTTCCCGGCGCGGACATCGTCTACGCGCTGCGGATGCAGCGCGAGCGCATGAACGACGTGTGGGTGCCCTCCCTGCGCGAGTACGCCACCTGGTATCAGATCAACGCGCAGCGGCTGCAGCCGCATCAGATCCTCATGCACCCCGGACCCGTCAACCGCGGTCTGGAGCTGTCCGGCGAGGTCGTCGACTCGCCCCAGGCGGTCATCACCGCGCAGGTCGAGGCCGGGGTGGTCGTGCGCATGGCGGTCCTGTATGAGCTGCTCACCGGGGCCAGGCCGCAGCAGACGTCCGGGAGCCTGCGCGCCGAGTCGCTCGCCCCCGACGCCCCCGCACCCGACGCGAGCGCAGGCCAGGCCGCCCAGCACCAGCCACTGGCCGGGGGGCGCCTGGCGTGACGCCCGTCCACCCGCTCAGCCCCGGCCCCGCGTCGGCCGCCGATCTGCTGTTGCGCGACGTGCGCGTGCTCGACCCGCGCGCCCACATCGACACCCGCCACGACGTGCGCGTGCGCGCCGGGCGGATCACCGAGCTGGCCCATCCCGCCACGCTCGCCGCCGAGCCCGACAGCGAAGCGATCGACGGCGACGGGCGGTTGACGCTCGTGCCCGCCTTCCTCGACCCCCACGTGCACCTGCGCACGCCCGGGCAGGAGCACAAGGAGGACATCGAGAGCGGTACCCGTGCGGCCGCCGCCGGAGGCTTCGCCGCGGTGATCGCCATGCCCAACACAGATCCGGTGCTCGACTCCGCGCCGCTGCTGCGCTCGCTGCGTGACGCCGCCGCGCGCGAAGCGCACGTCGCGGTTGGCTTCCTGCCTGCGATCACCCGCGGCCTGGCAGGCGAGCAGCTGACCGAGATGGCAGAGCTGCGCCAGCAGGGCGCGCTCGGGTTCAGCGACGACGGCAAGCCCGTCCAGAGCGCCGGCATGCTGCGCAAGGCGCTGCAGTACCAGCGCCTGTGCGGCGGCGTGCTCGCCCTGCACGAGGAGGACCCCACGCTGTCGCGCGGCGGCGCCATGAACGAGGGCGCCGTCAGCGTCGCGCTGGGCATCGCCGGAATCCCCACCGTCGCCGAGTCAACCATGGTCGCCCGCGACGCTGCCCTGGCCGGCTACGAGGACGCGCGCGTGCACTTTCAGCACCTCAGCTGCGCCGCCTCCGTCGACGCGGTCGCCGCTGCCAAGGCGCGCAGCTACCAGGTCAGCGCCGAGGTCACGCCCCACCACCTGCTGCTCACCGAGGAGGACGTGCGCGGCATGGACACGCGCATGAAGATGCACCCGCCACTGACCACCGACACCGACCGCCGCGCGCTGATCGAGGCCTTGCGTGCCGGCACGATCGACTGCGTGGCCACCGACCACGCGCCGCATGCCCGCGACGAGAAGGAGGTCCCCTTCGAGCAGGCCCCCATGGGCACCACCGGCCTGGAGACAGCCTTCTCGGCCCTGTACACCGGCCTGGTGTTGCCCGGCGTGATCGATCTCGCGCTGCTGGTCGAGCGGATGACCGCCGGCGCGGCGTTGTTCGAGCTGGCCACGCCCGTGATCGAGGTCGGCGCCCCCGCCGACCTGGCGCTGATCGACCTGGACGCGGAGTGGGTCGCCGGCGAGCACGGCTGGCAGAGCCGCTCGGCCAACTGCTGCTTTGCCGGGCGGGCCCTGCGCGGGCGCGTGCTGCTGACGCTGTCCGCCGGCGCGCTCGCGTACCGCAGCGAGCGCGACCTGGCGCTGGTGGGTGCCTGATGGGCATGCTGCAACGCGACCGCGCGGCGCTGGTCGTGGTCGACGTGCAGGAGGGCTTTCGGCCGTACGCATCCTTCGCGGGTGTCGCCAGCGCTTGCGCAAAGCTCGTCGAGGCCGCGCGCATCCTGGAGCTGCCCGCGCTCGTCAGCGAGCAGTACCCCAAAGGGCTCGGTCACACCGCGCCCGAGGTCGGCCTGCGCGACGAGCCCACGATCGAGAAGAGCGTCTTCTCGGCCGCGCGCGCGGAGGGCTTTGACCGATCTCAGATCGGTCGGCACGGGCGCCAGCAGGCGATCGTGTGCGGGATCGAGGCGCACGTGTGCGTCAGCCAGACCGTCCACGACCTACTCGCCGGCGGCATCGAAGTCCACGTGCCCGCCGACGCGGTCGGCTCACGCCACGACATCGACTACGAGTGCGGCCTGGAGCGGATGGTGCGCGCCGGCGCGGTCGTCACCACCGTCGAGTCCGCGCTGTTCGAGCTGCTCGAGCGCGCCGGCACGCCGGAGTTCAAGGCCGTCCAATCGCTGATCAAGTGACCCACCCGAGTCGCCCCCACACGCGACGCCGGGAGGCTTGCACGCGATGAGCGACGCGACTGCCTATGTGCTGCTGGAGGACGGCACGCGCTTTGACGGGGAGGCGTGCGCCGCGTCCTCTCCGACGGACGGGCATGCCGTGGGGGAGATCGTCTTCACGACCGGCATGTCCGGCTATCAGGAGTCCATGACCGACCCCTCCTTCGCGGGCCAGCTGATCGCGTTCACCTATCCGCACATCGGCAACTACGGCGCAAGCGCGCAGGCGATGGAGTCACAGCGACCGTGGGCGCGCGCGGCGATCATGCGCCAGGCGTGCAACCGCGAGGACGCGCCCAGCGCCGAGCGCGGCTGGCTGGACTGGCTGGCCGACTGCGGCGTGGCGGGCATCACCGGCGTGGACACGCGCGCGCTGGTCATGCATATCCGCCAGGCCGGCTCGATGCGCGGGGGAGTGTTTCCCGCCTCGATGAGCGAGGCGCAGGCGCGCGAGCTGATCGACGCCGAGCCGCCGATGGCCGGCGCGGACCTCGCCCGGGTGGTCACGCCCGAGCGGGCCAGCAGTCACGGCGAGGACGGTCGTGGCCCGCGCATCTCGGTGATCGACACCGGCATCAAGGCGTCGATGGTGCGCGAGCTGGTCGCCCGCGGCGCGCGCGTGACGCTACATCCGTGCACGAGCTCCGCGCAGGATCTGCTCGCCGACGACCCCGACGCGGTCTTCCTGTCCAACGGCCCCGGCGACCCCGCCGCGCTGTCCTACGTGGTCGATGTCGTGCGCGAGATCGTCGGCGTCAAGCCCGTGTGGGGCATCTGCCTTGGCCACCAGCTGCTCTGCCGGGCGGTCGGCCTGGACACGTTCAAGCTGCCCTTCGGCCACCACGGCGCCAACCATCCGGTCAAGGACCTGCAGACCGGCCGCGTGGAGATCACCTCACAGAACCATGGCTTCGCGGCGGTCGGGCCGGGCGGCGCGCGCACGATCGACGCCGACGAGCCGGTCCGCTGGGACACCGACTTCGGCGCCGCCGCGCTGTCGCACGTCAACCTGTACGACCGCACCGTCGAGGGCCTGGAGCTGCTCGACGTGCCCGGCGGCACCGTCCAGTATCACCCCGAGGCGGGCCCTGGCCCGCACGACAGCCTGTACCTGTTCGACCGCTTCCTTGCACGGATCGAGGAGGCTGCCTGACCATGCACGACGATTTTTATGAGGACCCCACAAGGGGGTCCGGGCGGGGTCGCGCGCGGTCCGGACGGAGCCTGACCTGATGCCCAGACGCGACGACCTGCACAAGATCCTGATCCTTGGGTCGGGGCCGATCGTGATCGGCCAGGCGGCTGAGTTCGACTATTCGGGCGTGCAGGCCTGCAAGGTGCTGCGCGAGGAGGGCTATGAGGTGGTGCTGGTCAACTCCAACCCCGCCACGATCATGACCGACCCCGAGTTCGCCGACGCGACCTACATCGAGCCGATGCTGCCCGGGCCGGTCGCGCAGGTGATCGAGCGTGAGCGCCCCGACGCGCTGCTGGGCACGCTCGGCGGCCAGACCGCGTTGAATTTGTCCAAGGCGCTCGCCGACGACGGCACGCTGGCGAAATACGAAGTCGAGCTGATCGGCGCTAACTACGACGCGATCGCCTGCGCCGAGGACCGCGACCTGTTCAGGGAGGCGATGGCCAAGGCCGGGCTGCGCATGCCGCGCAGCGAGATCGTCACGAGCCTGGCTGAGGCGCGCGCCGCGCTCACGGGCGCACATGGCCAAAAGGGCTCGCTGGGGCTGCCGGTGGTCGTGCGCCCCGCCTTCACGCTCGGCGGGCGCGGCGGCGGCATCGCCCGCGACGAGGCCGAGTTCGAGCGGATCGTCGCCCACGGCCTGGAGGTCTCGCCGATCGGCCAGGTGCTGCTCGACGAGTCGGTCATCGGCTGGGGGGAGTTCGAGCTGGAGGTCATGCGCGACAGCGCCGACAACGTCGTGATCGTCTGTTCGATCGAGAACGTCGACCCGATGGGCGTGCACACGGGAGACTCGGTCACGGTCGCCCCCCAGCAGACGCTCTCAGACCGCCTCTATCAGCAGCTGCGCGATCAGGCGATCGCCGTGATCCGCGCGGTCGGCGTCGAGACGGGGGGTTCTAACGTGCAGTTCGCGGTCAACCCCGACACCGACGAGATCCTCGTGATCGAGATGAACCCACGCGTGTCGCGCTCGTCCGCGCTCGCGTCCAAGGCCACTGGCTTTCCGATAGCCAAGATCGCCGCGCGCCTGGCCGTCGGCTACCGCCTGGACGAGATCGACAACGACATCACCGGCGTCACCCCCGCCTGCTTTGAGCCCACGATTGACTATGTCGTCGTCAAGTGGCCGCGCTTCGCCTTCGAGAAGTTCCCCGGATCGGACGCCACGCTGACCACGCACATGAAGTCGGTGGGGGAGGCGATGGCGATCGGGCGTACTTTTCAGCAGGCGTTCGCCAAGGCGCTGCGCTCGCGCGAGCTGGACAAGCCGCCGTCGCTGCGCGGGAGCAGCGAGCAGGAGCTGCTGGACGGCCTGGCCACGCCCGCCGCCGACCGCTACGAGGCAATCCTCGAGCTGTTCGCACGCGGCACGCCGATCGAGGCTGTGCACGAGCGCACGCGCATCGACCCGTGGTTCCTGGCCGAGCTGCGCGAGCTCGCCCTGCATCCCGACGCGCCGTTCGCCGGCGTGCGCAGCTATCGCGCTGTGGACACCTGCGCCGCCGAGTTCCCCGCGCGCACCCCCTACTACTACTCCGGCTGGGAGCGCGGCGGCGACCACGAGGTCCGCCGCGGGGATCGCGAGTCGGTCGTGATCCTTGGCTCGGGGCCCAACCGCATCGGCCAGGGCATCGAGTTCGACTACTGCTGCGTGCACGCCGCCATGACCGTGCGCGAGTCCGGCCGTGACGCGGTGATGGTCAACTGCAACCCCGAGACGGTGTCCACCGACTACGACACCTCCGACCGCCTGTACTTCGAGCCGCTCACGCTGCAAGACGTGCTCGCCGTCGTCGAAGTTGAGAAACCGCTGGGAGTGATCGTCCAGTTCGGCGGGCAGACGCCGTTGAAGCTCGCCGCCGGCCTGGTCGCTGCGGGCGTGCCCTTGCTGGGCACCAGCGTCGACGCGATCGACCTCGCCGAGGATCGCGCCCGTTTCGGCGCGCTGCTCGCCGACCTCGGCTACAAGGCGCCTCCGTATGCCACCGCCGGCTCGCTGCAGCAGGCGCTCAAGTGCGCCGACGTGGTCGGCTTCCCGCTGATCGTGCGCCCGTCCTACGTTCTCGGCGGCCGCGCCATGGAGATCGTCTACGCGCACGACGGCCTCGCCGACTACCTGCGCCGCGAGGTGCTCGGCGCGGGGCTCGGCCACGACGCGACCCGTCCCCAGAACCCGGAGGGTTCTCCATCGATATTCCTCGATCGGTTTCTCGAGCACGCCATCGAGCTCGACGTCGACGCCCTGTGCGACGGCACCGACGTGTGGGTCGGCGGGATCATGCAGCACGTCGAGGAGGCCGGCGTGCATTCCGGCGACAGCGCCTGCGTGCTGCCGCCACACTCGCTCGGGCCGAGCATGCTCGAACAGGTGCGCCAGGCCACCCGCGACATCGCCCTGGCCATCGGCGTGGTCGGGCTGCTCAACGTCCAGTACGCCGTGCACCACGGCGAGCTGTACGTGATCGAGGCCAATCCGCGCGCATCTCGCACCGTGCCGTTCGTCTCCAAGGCCGTCGGGCTGCCGCTCGCCAAGCTCGCCTGCCGGATCATGCTCGGCGAGACGATCGCCGCCCTGGACCTGCCATCAGACAACCAGGGCCTGGGCTTCGGCGACCACGTCAGCGTCAAGGAGGCCGTGCTGCCGTTCGATCGCTTCGATGGATCGGACGCCCTGCTCGGCCCCGAGATGCGCTCCACCGGCGAGGTCATGGGCATCGCCCGCGACTTCCCCACCGCCTTTGCCAAGGCGCAGGCCGCAGCCGGTGTGCCGCTGCCCAGCTCCGGCGCCGCATTCCTCACCGTCACCGATGCTGACAAGGACGGCGTCTGCGGCGTCGCCCAGATCCTGCACGAGAGTGGCTTTGCCATCCTCGCCACGCGCGGCACCGCCGCCGCGATCGAACGCAGCGGCGTGCCCGTGCAGGTGCTCAACAAGGTCGGCGAAGGCTCCCCACACGTGCTCGACTGGATCGAGCGCGGCGACGTCGACCTCGTCATCAACACCCCCACCGGCGTTGGTGCGCGCGCCGACGGGCGCGAAATCCGCCGCGCGGCCGTCGGCCACGGCATCCCCTGCC
>Ga0102924_1007042_pt1 | contig 10405 bp, 6 predicted proteins | sample PaiPotPPM11metaG_FD_80116 | JGI IMG/M metagenome (GOLD analysis project Ga0102924, IMG submission 80116) | Iron sulfur acid spring bacterial and archeal communities from Banff, Canada, to study Microbial Dark Matter (Phase II) - Paint Pots PPM... ...
GATGTCGACACAGACCGACCGCCAGGAAGCCGCCATGCGCGGAGCGGGGAGCTGGATCCCTGTTCTGGCGAACATGGCCAACCGTTTTGGTCTCCTCGCGAGCTGGCTGATCCTGATCGTCATCTACTCCATCATGCTGCCTCATGTGTTCCTGACGGCTTCGAACTTCCAGACGATCTTCAGCTCTCAAGCCGTGTTGCTCGTTCTGGCACTTGGCCTGCTCCCGGCACTGGCTGCCGGAGAGTATGATCTTTCGGCAGCCGGCGTGCTGGGCGTCTCTCTTGTCCTGGTTGGCTGGTTGGACGTCGTCCACGGCTGGCCGATCGTGCCTACCGTGCTCGTCGCCATTGCCGCAGGACTGGTGGTCGGCCTACTAAACGCGCTGTTTATCGTCGTGGTGGGTATCGATTCGATAGTCGTTACGCTGGGGATGGGAACACTGCTTGCCGGTGTTGCAATCGGAATCAATAACCTCTCGGTGGGTGGCATCTCCCCGCAGCTCGTCAACTTCGCGAGCACGCAGGTGTTTGGCCTCCAGCTTGTCTTCTACTATGGGCTCATCCTTACCATTCTGCTATGGTACGTCTTCGCATACACCCCGTTGGGGCGCTATCTGTACTTCGTCGGGGCAGGGCGGAGCGTGGCTCGCCTCACCGGCATCAGGGTGAACCTGATCCGTGCGGGATCTCTGATCGTGGCAAGTGTTGTGGCAGCGGTGAGTGGCGTCCTGCTGGCCGGGGTGTTGGGCTCCGCCGATCCTACGACCGGTCCAACCTTCCTCCTTCCTGCCTTCGCAAGCGCTTTCCTGGGCTCGACCACGATCACGCCGGGCAGATTCAACGCCTGGGGCTCTTTCATTGCCGTGTACTTCCTGGTGACCGGCATTACCGGCCTTGAACTACTGGGTTTCTCCGGCTGGATTGAGCAGGTCTTCTATGGGGGATCGCTCGTCGTGGCGGTTCTCTTCTCCCGCCTAGCAGGAATGAAGCGGAACACAGGTACGGCGTAGCGGCCCTTCATCTCGTGCCAGGGTACGGACTAATACCAGTTGGCCAGCTAGGTGGCAGATATCCCGACCGCTTGAGGCACGGCGAGGTGGATCAGCGGACGCGTTCCTGCCACCTTCGGGCGGAATCGGTATAACCCTCATGTCGTCCCAGCGCACGAAGTGTGGGAGTGGGTACACAGGGTCGCGCCCGGCCGCCTGGAGATGTCAGAACTGTGAGCATCCGTTACAATCGGCCACACGCCGGTCCACTAATACCAGATGATCCACCCGAACACACACGACCGTTGCAAGTACAGTCGCTGAGACCGACGAGCCTGAGGTTACGGCGATGGCCACTGACAATCCGCATACACAACCGCCCACGTCCTTGCTCGCCGCGCTTTTTGGTGACGGTTCGTTGGTAGACGTGCAGGCGGCTCCCTCGGATCTTCTCTCGGCCATCGACGTGCGCCTACTTCTTTCTGACCGCGGAGATGTCAACGAAATCACAGCCTGTAAAGCTCCGTCGCTATCCCATCTGCACTGCAGGATGGCCTAGGCAGTGAAGCTCGTGATCGCGGCCGCGACGAAGAGCAGCGACGTGCAGATTCTGGCGCGCATCTTCGCCAGGCGACGGCCGGCGCATGTCCGCGCCGTGTTGGTCACACCCCTCATGGTGACGCGCTTTACCCTGCGGCTGGCCCGTGAGCTGCATGAGGAGACCGGTGTACCGATCCTGTTCGACAGTGGCGGGTACGCCGTTCAGACTGGTCGGCTTGACTATTTTGAGATGTACAGTCGTCTCATCGGCCTGTACCGACGCGAGCGCTGGGCTTCGTGGTATACCCTGCCCGACAATGTGCCCACGTTCCACGACCGGGATGACGGCATCGAGGCGAAGGTCCGGCAGACAGTCGCATGCTCGGAAATGTTTTACCGGGAGATGCCGGATGAATTGCACGAGCGGGCGTTGCCCGTCGCCCATGGACGCACTGTGGCCCAGGTCGAGTTCTGCCTCGATCGGTATGCCCGGCTGGGCGTGCGACACGTCGGCTTCGGCAGCTTTGGCACGGCAGGCCGGCAGAACGGCAGGAATATCGTGACTGCTGAGGCCTTCGCCAACGCTCGCCGGCTGGCCGCTCTTGCCGGGGAGCGAGGCATGACGACGCACCTGTTCGGCGTGGGCTCGCCGGCCATCCTGCCACTCATCGCCCGCACCGGCGCGACGTCGTTCGACTCGGCCAGTTGGGCTCGCAGCGCCGGCTTCGGCCAGGTCTTTCTGCCGCTGACGCGCGGCTACAATGTTTCGCACCGCAGCACCGTGTCGAGCATCCAGCAGGGGCTGACGCGGGATGCATTCGATCGACTCCGTGCCGGCAGCGGCCACGACTGCCCATACTGCGAATCGTTCGAGACGCTACAACTATCGCGCGAGGCGCGCGCCGGCCATAATCTCTGCGCGATGATGGACGCGCTGGATATCGTCCAGCGAAAGGATCGTGCCCGGATGGAGGCGATCTATAGCATCGCGTCGCCCGGCTACCGCGCTTGCTGGCGGCGCTGGCTGGAGGACGAATGACGGTAACGCTTACCTTCCACGTTCCCCCGGACGCCGGCCCGGACCAAGTCAATGCCATCTTCAGCGCGCTGTCGTTCGTCGACGATGGCGCGCTCCCGTCCACCACGCTGCGTGAGCAGGTGGCGGCCATGCTCGGCAAGCAACCACGCGGGGAGGCGCTGGCCCTCGCCCGCGACCTGCAGCTCGTCAAGGCGACACCGGCCGGCATCCGGCTCACGCCGCGCGGGAAAGTGGTGACGTCCGTCGCCGAGCCGAATGACCTGATCCATGGCCTGAGCTATTTCGCCTGGTCCGCACAGGCGCCGGAGCGGCTGAGCCGATTGTGGACCTACCGGACTGTCGTGGATTTGCTCTGGGAGGCTGCACCGGTCATGATGGATCCCATGCTGAAGAAGCGGCTCGTCGAGGAGCTGCTCGGCCGTGCCGGTCCCGTGTTCGCCCCTACCGGCGCGTTCGACCCGGGCCGCACGTCGCTCGGGCCGAAGTCGGTTGACGGTGTCCAGAGCTGGCTGAAGCAGTTGACGCCCGCCGTGGTTCGGGATCGTCGCACCGAGCGCCGGCAGCGTTGCCCACCGTTGTTGATGGCGCTGGCGCTCGGCGCGACGGCGCGGCAGGTGGGCGCGGAGCTGGGCACGGATTTCCGGCTCGGCCCGGAGGAACGAGCCACGCTCTGCCGCGGGTGCTTCCTCGATCCGGCTGCCCTGGACACGATGCTCGAGTGGACGGTTCAGACCCAGCCGCATCGGGTTCGCTGGGGCACGACTAACGCCCGCTACGGGCGGCAGTTGGTGCTGGCGGACTTCGGCCCCCTGATGTGAAGATGTCTTGTACGGTCTGCATGAGATACCGGGAGTAGTCGTATGGTCGCCGCGATGGAAGGCCTGAACGCGCTGCTCGACAAGAACCCCATTGTCCCCACCTACAAGGCCCTTGATCTCCCGCGTCTTCCTGAAACCGTGGAGGCCACCTATGAGTACCACGTCCGTAGTTACGTGCCACTATCGCGTGGTGTGGGCGAGGACGAACGTGTGGACATCAACGACTTCGAGCGCAGGCTGTTCCAGCTCCTAGGTGAGGCACGCACGCCGATAGGGTACGTGGCAGCCGAGTACGGCCACGGCAAGACGAGCACCGGCCTGTTCCTGTGGGAGCGGGCCCGCGCACGAAATGTGCTGGCAGTGCCGCCATTCTCACTGGATCGCCTGGAAGACTTGATCACGGCAGTCTCCGGCTGGGTGAAGTTCGAGGTCGAGCGCATGCGGCCCCACCTGGGCGGGCGGGCCGATGCCATCTCGGAGCGGTACCGCGCGGAGGGCGTCGAGGCTCTTGCACATCACCACGCGGGGGAATTCGACCGCCCGTACGAGGACGTGCTGCTCGAGTTCCGTCGGCTGGATGCGCTGGACAAGCTTCAGACCGACGCCGATGGTCTGACGTACGTGAACTTCCTTGGCGAGATGACCGACCTGGCAAAGGAGGCCGGCTTCGACGGGCTGCTGGTGGTCATGGATGAACTGCAGCAGTACATCGAGCATGCCGATGTTTCCAGCGCGGCCGAGCCAATCGGTAGGCTGTTCGACCTGATTACGACGATGCTTTCGCGCACCGGCCGGCTGGCCTGCGGTCTGATTTTCCTGCTGCCGAATAAGGAGCTGGGCTTGCTCAACCAGCAGCGCGGTGATCTCGTCCAGCGCATCAAGGCCAACCGCCTGGCGCTGGACCTGACCCAGCTCTACACGGCCACATTTGCCGGTGAGCTGTGGGACCGCCTGGCGGAAACCTTCCATTTCTCCGACATCAAGGACCGCGTCATCACGGCAGACGCGCTGGACGCGCTGGGAGAGATTGCCGCGCGAACCGATCTCGCCAGTGGTCCACGTACCGTGATCGATGTATTAAAGATCGTGTGCGAACGCTTCCGGTCCGATGGGGACACGCCATACGACGTGCTGGACCTGATCGGTTCGTTCGAGCGGGGACAGGTGGCTTTCGATGGCCTTTCCCGCATTCAGGGCGCGGTGCGGCAGACGCTCTCCCACGAACTGGTGCGGGGCAGGCCGGAGGCGGAGCGGGCCGTGCGTCTGATGGCCGCGTTCCCGACCACCGGCCTGAGTGTGGAGAGGCAGGAACGCTCCGGCCTGCGGGCAACGGTGGATGATCTCACCCGGCTGGCTGGCGGCGAGTTGGTGGCGATCCGCGGCGGTGGCTACGATCACACCGGCCACGCGATCGACGCCGGCGTGACGCTGATCGCCCTGCGTCCGGCCCAGGAGCAGGTCACCTGGCTCAAAGCTACCATCCGCGAGTTCCGGCGTGGCTACTTCCTGGGCAGCGACTCCGTGCACCGCCTGGCCGCCCAGGCGTTTGGTACGCTGCTCACCAGCCGGCTGTTCCCGGCGCCGCACTGGAAGGTGGAGTGCGAGTTCGAGTCCACGCCGATCTCCCAGAACCAGGCGCTGCTGCTGCACGGCGCCTTTCCGAGCGCGGCGCGACGCTTCCCGGAGCGCACGGTCTACGTGCGCATTCTCCGCCCCGATGAGCCGCCGCGCAACCCGCTTGCCGAGCACGACCTGTTGATCGACATCGTCCTGCTTGTGAGCCCGGAAGCGGTGGGCAACCCGGAGGGGTACCACACCGGCGTGCTGAGCTGGATTGCTCCCAATCACGCCCGCGTTGATCTGAACCTGCTACACCGCGCGGCCGACGCCACCTACCTCGACCTCAGTCCAGGCTTCGAAGATATCGTCGCGCCGTATGATGTCAATCCGTTGCTTACCCTCGCCCTTCACGCCCACCTCGCTCACCTGGTCGAGACGGGGGCCGTGCCGGGCGCCGAGGAGAGCAATGTGCGCGACCTCTTCCTACCCGCCCTGCACACGGCAGCGCTGCGCGATCTACTCCACGCCGAGCTCGGTCAGACGGCCCAGCCGCCGATCGGGGCCGCCGACACCCGATTCTTCGAGGAGTTGGTGCTGCGCCTGTGCGAGGGTACCTACGGCGACGGGTACGTCACCTTGATGGCCACGCCTCCGTGGCGCAATGCCCTCGCTCAGTACCGAGGCGCCCTCGAGCGGATCGACGATCCATTCATCCAGAATGGGAATCAGCCGCTCGAGACCACAAAGCGTCAACTGGCGGAGCTCTTCACGCGCACGAACACGGGCCTGGACAACTTCATCGAGATGTTCCCGCACCTCATCAAGGTCGAGACCTCGTTCCGGGGCGAGAACGAAGGTCGGGTACGCTTCACCCTCCATCCGCTAGAGCAGCGTGTGGTCGAGATCATCCAGGGGGGCACACAGGTCCAGCGCCGCCATCAACGATCGAACCAGGTGATGACCGTGCCCACCGTGCCGGTGGCAGAGATCAGCGCCGAGCTGGCCGCGGCCGGTTACCGCATGACGGAGATCGATGCCGGCCTGCATCTGCTCGAAGCACGCCGCATGATCGAGCTCGATCAGCGTACCGGCACGGTCGTGCTGAGCGAGCCGGACATCCCCTCGCTCGACGTCATCCAGGCCGCCGTCCGGGAGCTCGACCGGCGCTTCAAGCGGCTGCGGCCGGGGCTGAGCGAGCCGGCGGCGCGGATGCTCGATGGCAAGGTGGCGAGTCTCGTCCGAGCCCTGCACAAGCCGGAGCGGCCGCTGCGCGGCGAGGAGCTGCTGAGCTCCCGCCGGACGCTCGATCAGGTGAGTGTTGAGCTGGAGCAGGAAGTACAGCAACAGCGCCGCGCACTCGCCCAGTCGGCTGGCCAGCTTCACACCCAGCAACCGGTCGACCCCACCATCGGCACCGTCCTGGCGCAGCCCGTGGACGACACCCTGTTCGGCGGCCAGCTCAATGCAGTACGTGTCCGGCTGCAAGAGGAGGCGCAGGCGCTGATACAGCAGGGCGGGAACATCAGCGTGGCGGCACAGGAAGCGCTGACCCTGCTCAGCAAGCCGAGCGCCACGGACGCCGACCTGCTGCGGGCGAGCGCGACGGAGCGCAAGGCCGTCACGGCCTACCAGTCGCTCATCCAGCGACGTGAGCAGCTCCAGCGCCGGTGGGGTGAGTATCGGGTCGCAGCCCAACTGCTCGCCGACGCGGACGCACTGCTGACCGACAAACTGGTGCCGCTCGGAGACGGGGTCGACGAGCAGCAATCCGCCTTCCACGAGTGGAGACGCTGGGTCACAGGCCAGCTCGCAGAGGGGCGTGACAACGCCCTGGACCAGACGGGCGCCTGGCAGGAACGGTTGGGCGCCATCAAGCTCCAGGTCAGTGCGCACGAACAGGCACTTCGCGCCGCCTTCGTCACCCGGCAGGATACCCTTCGCGCGATCCTCACCGACCACCTCCAGCGCCGCGCGGACCTGCTTCCTCTGCCCCTGGCGTTCAATCCCGCCGATCCCGAGGAGAGTGAGCGCCTGCTGGTAGAGCGCACCCGCGCCGAGCTGGACGATGCCCGCGACCGTCTGTTCAGCCAGTTCGAGAATATCGCTTCATTAGCCCGCGATCAGAGCCGACCGGAGAAACTGGCCTCTCTTCCGGCCGAGCGGCGCGAGCAGGCGTCGGCGGACATGAGGGCGGTTGAGCTGCAAGTCCAGGCGATGGCGGCGAACGCGGCCAACGCGTTCGCCGCTCTGTCCGACGCGCTCCAGAGCGCCGGGCCGGAAGAATTGGCCCGGCATGCGCAGGCCATCACTGCCCTGGCTCCTCCAGTGGCGGCGTTGTTCGCCCGCGTCCAGGCCCTGACGCGGGAGCTCCAGGCCGTCGCCCTGACAGCGGAGGAGATACGCGCCGCAGCCGCCTTACAGGAGGTGGCCGGGGATGGCCCGGTCGATCTTGCCACCTTCGAGCAGCAGCTTCGTCACGAACTGCCCGACGCCGACACGTGGGCCATGCTCGAGGCGCTCGTCCGCAAGTCCCGCGCGCGCGTGCGGATTGAGCTGATCAGCGATTAGGGCTAGTGATGCCGCGCCGCGAGGAGATGGAGTCAGGCAGCGGTCGCTCGCCACTCACCGCACCGCTCGCGCGGGAGAGTAGAGGGCATGATGCTTCTCGTTCCGTGGTCACTGCGCGCGCTGCGGGCACGGATGACCTACCAGGGATCAAGGTGCTGGTGGACAGTCACCGACACGAGCTCGGCTTCGTGCCGCGGCCGGCACTCCAGCAGGCGATCGAGCGTGGCTGGCTGTACGTGGCCGAATCGGCCGAGGTGCTCGTGGGGATGATCGATTGGTGGGCGCGGCGGGACGGTGTCGTCGTTCTCTACAACGTCGTCGTTGCGCCGGCAGCGCGGGGTCGGGGGGCCGGGGGCCTGCTGCTAGACACGATGATCCATTGGGCTCGGGCGCGGAACGCCGTTGCCATCCAGTTGAAGTGTCCGCTGGACCTGCCTGCGAACGAGTTTTACCGTCATCACCGCTTCACACTTACCGACCAGGAGCCGGGTAAACGCCGGCCGCTCAACTGCTGGTACCTCCCACTCACCGTTGCGGGTGAGAGGGGCAGCCATGCCTGACTATGACGGGTGGAATGAGGCGCTGATCGCGTACGCCGTCGACGGCACACCGGCCGGCGGGCCCGTCTTCCTGTCCACGGACGAAGACACTATCGCGCGAGTCGGCCGGCAGGCGTTTCCGGACCTTGATGCACTCCTGGCCGACGACATCCTCACGGATTTCCGCCGCGCCGTGCGACGGCGCGTTGTGAACGGGACGCGCGTGACCCTTGATGGGCTGCGAGACGTGGACACGCGTGGCCGGCCCCGGTGCGCCGCCTTCCTGGCGGCGTTGGTGTTGGCTGTCTCTCTCATGCGCGACTCAGGGGACATGGACGACGTGAACTACTTCGGCAGGTTGCGCGAGGTCCTCGGGCTGCCGCCGGGCAAAGGCAGACCGGATGGGGTGCACGCCGGCAGTGATAGTGAGGAACCGATCTGGCGCTTCTGGAACTTCTGGCTCCAGACCCAGGGCCGGCTCCCGTCGGCAACGCCCGGCCCTGAAGGGCCGCTCCGCTTCGTGAACTACGCACGCACCCAGGCGCTGCTGCGAGGCGTGGATAAGGATCGGCTCATGGGCCTCTTTCGAGACCGCGGTTGGCGAGGCGACCTTGATGCCCAGATCCTGTTCGCGCGGGTGCGCCGCGAGGCTCCGTACCTGACCATCCAGCTCCGCGATCTGCTCTCCGCCGACAGTTGGCGCCGGGAAGCCGTCGTCGAGGCGATTCACGCCCTCTACGAGCAGTGGCGTGTCGACCCAAGCGGACGGGCCGCGCGTTCCGGCATCCGCGGGCGCAACCTGTATGCCGGACTCTGCCGCGTGGCGGACCCGCTCAGCGACGACGTGACGTACTATCTCTATCCGCGTGTGCCGCGCGGTGGGATCGCATCGGCGCTACGGGTGGAGCTGCCTGATGGCGTCCGCGTCCTGCGTCCGGACCGCCCCGGCTGGTATCGCCCCCTCATCCCAGCTCACGCCGAGATGCTCGAAGCCGGTGCACGCTACCCGATCCAGCAGCCGGCCGACTTCGAGGCGCTCATCCTGGTACCGCATGGGTTCTGGCCCCTGGTGCCGGATCCGGACAATCCCGAGTCTGGTGTGCGCGCCACCTGGGGACAACCGGAGCTCGGCGTCCCTTTCACCGTGCTTTGCCGGCCGGGCGTGCTCGAGGAGCTGCAGGTGCTGGAGCAGGAGGAGATGCTCGCCTGGCGTGGGGAGCCCGTGGCAGTGCTCGATGCTCGCTGGCTGGAGCTGCGCGACTGCGTCACCGTTTCGGAGGCGTGGTCCGGCGTCCAGCTCACCGACTCCGACCTCTACAACGCACTGCGCCCGGTGGACCGCTGTAACATCAGCCTCTCCGGTGGTCTGCGGTTCCCCGGAGGGGATGGGTGGCTGGACGGAAACGGTCCGCGGGTAACGGTCTTTGGCTTTGGCGCCGAGGCTGAAGTGACGGTTACCAACGTCACCCACCCAGACACCGAGCACGTCGTGCTGGAGCAGACGGAGCAGACAGGCCGGCCGGTCGAGGTCCAATGGCCCGGGCCGGGCACGTACCGCGTCGCGGCGCTCTGCGCCGGTCAGGTAGCGCAGCCGCGACTGGTCGCGCTTCACGCCTGGGATGAACTGCGGCTGGCACCGGAGGTGGCGCGCGAGCCGCTGATGCTGCACGGTTTCCGCCTGCTCGGGGCGGCGATCGGGTGAGGGAATCGCCATGCCCCGCTGGTACGCCGCCTGCCCCTGTTTTGGTCTCCCCGAGACCGTTACGCAGCAGGTGGCGGCACTCGTGCAGCAGAACGAGCTCCGCGGCGTGGTGCCGCTCATCCGGCTGGAGAAGCGTCCGCGTGGCCGGTTCTTCGTGTTCCTGGCGATCCAGAGTGAGAAGCCGGGCGATCTACCACCCGAGCTGCACCCTTTACGCGAGCACCCACTCCTCAAGGAGCTGATGCGCAGTGGCGATGGCCGGATCGAGGCGTTCACGCTGGACGAGATCCGCGGCATGGTGTCGGGCGAGATCGAGATGAAGGAATACGCCCGCCGGCTCAGCATCTCTCTTCCCGACCCACCGGTCCAGGCGGAACCTTTCCCGCCAGGTGAGGAGCAGGACGAGACGGCCGAGCGCGCGATGCTGGAGCGCGGTCAACACTTCGACCGGTTGCTGCTTTGGCTATCGGCCGCCGGCAGCGGCACCAGGGGCACGTTTTTCAGCGCCTGCCAGAGCCTCCGTCTCGCGGATGATAGCCGGGAAGCCGGGTTCATTCTCCGCCGTCTGCGCCTACTTGGCCACATCGAGTCGTCGCGGGACGGTGAGCGGTGGTTCATCGCGCCAGCGGTGCTGGCGCGATGAACCACCGC
>Ga0102924_1007046_pt1 | contig 10402 bp, 11 predicted proteins | sample PaiPotPPM11metaG_FD_80116 | JGI IMG/M metagenome (GOLD analysis project Ga0102924, IMG submission 80116) | Iron sulfur acid spring bacterial and archeal communities from Banff, Canada, to study Microbial Dark Matter (Phase II) - Paint Pots PPM... ...
ATCATACGACATACGAATACGTTCTCTTTCTCTTGTTCAAACAATAAATAATTGAAAATGCCTCCATCCAATAATACAGACGTATAAATAAATCAATATAAAAAGGATAGAAAAAAGCAAGCATAGAAGGATTTATGTCATCTTTCTAGCTTATATGCGGTTAGAAGCAGCACTTCAATAATTACTAAATATCTGCTCAAATACCCTTAGACTATACGAATGATAATCCCAAATAGGGCTGATACACAAAGAAGCCACCCGCGCTAGCGCTAGCGCGCATGGCTTCTTCCAGGGTAGCTCAGGCTAGTAGCTCTGCATATGTTGTGCGTTCTGCACTGCATGCAGTAAAAATGGTAAAGCGATAGCCCCGATGATGCATGAGAGAAGGATCAGCGCAATTGGCAAGATGAGGACTGCCAGCGTTGCCTTGCCACCAGACATACGATGGACACCTGCGGTCATAAAAATCAACAGCACCAATTCATAAATCCCTATAATAAGTGCCAGAAGTCCTCCAACGACAGGGATCGGTGTCAAAAGGTTCACTATAATACCAAGTGGCACAGAATACAGTAAATAACAATACAGGTACTGCAAAAATGGTCCCTGTCCACGAAAGGCTTTGGCGATCAACCAGAAGATACCAGCACCAATAAAATGTCCCACTAACGCAAGGACAAACAATATCAACACATTAGACCGCTGAAAGAGAGCTGCGAGAATTGCGACGACAATACTATAGCCAATAACCTGTACCCAGATCGCTCCCCAACTGGCAGTCATCTGCTCTTCAGCAAAGGTGGTGGCCCCTGGATGCGAGATGACCCGCCAGTATTGACGTGGCAACTGCTGCAAGGTCTCCCCTAAAGGCTTTGGCGTAAATTGTAGCGAGGGGTTGTAGCCAGGATACGACTGATTGGGATACGGCGGCGGATAGCCGGGGCCTCCTATTGGTGGATAGGGGTTACCAGGAGGTGGGTAGCCGGGGCCCACCATGGGTGGATAAGGATTCACGGGCAGTGGATAGCCTGGGTCCCCGGTTGGTGGATAAGGATTCGCGGGCAGCTGGTAGGCCGGGTCTGTAGTCGGTGGGTAGGGATAGCCTCCAGCATTGGGCGGCGTGGAAGGGTCTTCAGGGGTATTACCCTGATCAGGATTGTACGACATAGTAATGAGTTCACTTCCTCTTGTTCAAGCGATATATAAACGAAAATGCTGTCTCATAATAATATAGATGCGTAAATAGATCAATAGAAAGGGGAGACGCTTTTAACAATGCTATACGCATAGATATACAATGATACATAGTACTCAACGCTGTTTTAGCTGTTTTATAAAAATCAGTTGCTTGCGTTTACGCTAGTAAAAGCATGATAATATTTGTATGCTACTCACATTATGGAGAGCAGTGCAGACGTTGAAATCTCTTCATTTCGCATAGTATATCTTCAAGAGAAAGAGAGGGCTGAGGAATGCTCGATAATCCGCATGAACCGCTGCAAGTAGATATGCTGGCAGCTTCACTGCGTGCCGATCGCAGCGATCTAAATGCCTTTATGGAGGCGCTCGCTAGCAAACTGGGGGGCTCCTTACCAGAACAGACACAGGTGACGCGGCAGAACAAACTATTTTCGCGTGAACATCCTGTCATCGCGATCAATGTAGCTCTCGGTGAGAGCCAGTATCAGATTGTTCGTGAACGCCAGGGCTATCCAATCACATCGCGTGCTAAGGTGGTGCGAGGAATTGTGATTAAGACAGAACAGATCCCGATGGAGCAATGGATCGACGAAATTGCTAATGCACTTGCGACGCTATCAACACAAAGCATGCAAGCACGTATGGCGCTTGAACGCTTTCTTTTGTAAAACGTTTACAGGTCTTTTCGCACCTTTGCTGCTCGCTACACGTATACGTTTAAGATAAGGAGGTATTCATGCCATTTTGGAAGAGATCCTCACCCGAAGACAAACAACGGCGCCTGCAAGAGCAACAGGCAGATGAAGTCAGTCGCCAGTCGCTTGAAGCTGGAGGTCTGCCCACACGAGCACAACAACGTCTTACCGAAGAGATGCAAGCCGGTCACCCGCTCTTCACCAGCGATCTGAGCACCAATGAGCTGGCACTCACGCATCAGCAAGGATACCAGCCTGTAAGCCAGGTCATGGGTAGTTCAATCTATCAGGTTGGCTGGCAATATACACGTCAGTATTCCTGGCAGACGAGTATGCAAGAGCTGACGACCGTTTCAGAGGGACACCAACACGCTGCTCGACTGGCAATAGGTCGTCTAGAGCAAGAGGCGCGCCTCTTACGAGCACACGGAGTGATTGGGGTCCGCTTCACACAGCGCAACTACGATTGGGGCAGCAACCTTATCGAGTATACGGCGATCGGAACGGCAGTCAAATTACCCAATACACCCTTAGGTGAACGACCCTTCCTCAGCGACCTCTCCGGACAAGAGTTCTGGGCCCTCCTGCAAGCTGGCTACTATCCTGCCGGCATCGTCACAGGCTACAGCTCGTTCTATGTCTCGTTAGGAAGTCGTATGACGCAGCAGATCCGTGGCTACTGGGGTACCGGCGGCTACAATCAAGAGGTGGTACCCTTCACGCAGGCGACCTACGATGCACGACATCGGGCCATGGCACAGGCCAATCAGATGGTGCGACAGATAGGCGCGCTGGGCATTGTTGGCATGCACATTACCAATGAGCGAAAAATCTATGAGTATGAGACAGACAATCCCAAAAGTCAGTATCTCGACCTGTTCGTTCACTTTGGCGTTGTAGGCACTGCTATCACTACTATCAAAAAAGATCATGTTATACCTAAGCTTACGCCAACGCTCTCATTAACAGACCTGCGTCCAGGGCGCTATGGGCAGGTCTCCGAACTTACTTTTAAGAGCTAATGGACACAATGTATACGTCTACAGAAGGAGCACCTGAGCATGTCACAACAGCAACCACCCATCAATGATACGAGTATTCAAGATACAAATATCCCTGAACACGCGCGTGAACGCCTGACCTCTATGCGTAATGACGCGACCCATAAAGGACTCTTTACCAGTGATCTCAGTGTCAACGAGTTTTTGCTCGTACGTGAAGCGGGTTTCGATCCGGTGGGATTGGTCGTCGGCAGCTCTATCTATCACATCGGATACCAGATGGCGAACTGGAGTCAGAACCAGGAGATGAACGTGCTGACACAGGCGATGTACCATGCACGTGAACTGGCGATGACACGTATGGAAGAAGAGGCCGAGGCGCTTGGGGCAGATGGTATCGTTGGCGTACGCCTTGAGGTCACACGTCATGAATGGGGCGAAGATCTGGCAGAATTTGTAGCCATCGGTACGGCGATCCGCTCACGTAGCGGCCAGCATTTCCGCAATACCCACGGCATGCCTTTCACCTCCGATCTCTCAGGTCAGGATTTCTGGACGCTCCTGCGCGCTGGTTACCGGCCGGTCGGCATGGTAATGGGCAACTGCGTCTATCATGTTTCGCGTCAGGGTCTCGGGCAATGGTTCAGTCGCGTCGGGCGTAACGTCGAGATGACCAACTACACCCAGGCACTCTACGACGCTCGTGAGCTAGCGATGGAACGTATGCAAGCAGAGGCTTTGAGCTTGCAGGCACAGGGCATCGTCGGAGCACAGATCGTTGAACATAGTCATGGTTGGGGCTCGCATATGATCGAGTTTTTCGCAGTCGGCACCGCTGTAATCAGTGTCTCCGATGATCACCAGATTCAAACACCATCACTCTCACTCTTGCTGAACGATTAGTAGTACAGCTGAAGTAATACTTGCATACAACCACGTGCGAAAGATACAATAATTGCGTCCACTCTACTTGATACAGCAGGAGAGGACGCAATTATTGCTATAGACGATACTAGAAGGATAGGCATGAATAAAGAATTCTGGCGCTCCATTGCAGATAACGACTACCAGCTCCCACAAGGCTATACGCTCGAACAGCTCACCCCTGAACTGCTTACGCTCCTGGGTACAAACGATCCCGAGATGCGCGACTACTTCATCTATACGACGCTGGAGAATTGGATACAGCGTGGCCTCTACAACTCTGAGCAGTTACGCACAATGCGCGTGCAACTGCTGGATAATCTGCTAGCAGGCCTGGGTGAACGCAACGCGACAGATGCTACAAACACATTGCTACGTTCTTTCTCCGCTCTTACACTCTCAGAGTTACTGAAATACGAGAATGCACACCCTTTTCTGAGTCGTGAAGAGGTACAGCAGACGCTGGAACAGAGCATCAACTATGTCATGAACGAGCAAGACTTACGGGGTCACGTACGTGGCATAGGCTGGGTGCATGCACTGGCACACGCAGGTGATCTGCTGGGAGTACTGGCGCGTAACCATCATGTTGGTCTGCGTGAGCTGGAACGCATCCTGACGGCTATCGCCGAGAAGACAACCATTCCGACAGAGTATCTGTATGTCTCAATCGAAGATGAACGTCTGGCTCTGGTGGTCATTGCAGTGTTAACGCGCAAGCTCATACCAACCTCCTACTGGAGCTGGTGGTGCCGTCACATGGCCGAGATCGGCGACAAGATGCCATGGGAAGATATCGTCCACTTTGCACGCCCAGAAGATAGCAATGCCTATCACAATACCAGACTCTTTCTGCATGCACTCTATCTCCAACTGACACTGGCAAACTATAAACTTCCCGGCAGCACAGAGTTAGTAGCAGCGATCATCCGCACACTCTATCAACTAGATCCCGGCTTCTACTCTCCAGAGGTCATCAAAATCATTGACCCCGACATCGATCTTGAGCAGCTCTAAGATCTTATTCCTTGTAGAAGAAAGGTGCCAGTACATGAGCTTACAGAGCGAGCAGCAGGCCAAAGAGACTGGTATGCAGGTGTCGTTAAAGGAAGCAAAGAAGATTCTGACGCCACAGCGGCGAGGATTTCTCGCAGCAGGTCCCTATCCTTATACGCATTCACTCTCTGCGTATGTGGGCTGTGGCTTTGGGCAAACGACGTGCGGTCTCTACTGCTATGCTCAATTCTTACCCAACTGGACATTTGGCACTGGTGGCGCAGCATGGGGAAAAGCGGTCCAGGTCAAGGCGAATGCAGCCGATCTATTGGCACATGAACTGGCGAAGATGCCTGCTCAGGAACGCCAAAAGCTACGCATCTTTATGAGTAGTACCACCGATCCCTATCAGCCAACGGAACATAGCTATCGAGCCACACGCCGCTGCATAGAGATCTTTTCAGCATATCCAGAGTTGGACCTGCTCGTAATTCAGACACGTTCACCTCTGGCAAGGCGAGATCTCCCCTTGCTCACACAGATTCCATACGCCTACCTGTCTGTTACTATTGAGACCGATGATCAATCCTATCTCAAGAAAATGCAAGGTGGACCGCTACTGGAACAGCGCTGGGAACTGGTGCGCATGGCCAGTGAGCTTGGTATTACCACACAGATTACGGTTAGCCCCTGTCTCGCATACACAGATGTTGCGATATTTGGTCAGCGACTCCTCACAAGCGGCGCACAACGTATCGTCGTCGATACAGTTGTAGATGGTGACGGCTCCCATGGCTCGCGTACAGCTCGCAGTCCCTTTGCGCGCGTCGAGCCTGCCTGGGACACAACAATACCAGCACATCTCCTCTATAACTATCTTACCGAGCATGCGCCAGCGCAGCATATCGAACTCGGCTGGAGCGTGGCTGGCTTCTGTGGTATCGCACCACGCGCACAACGCACTATCATAAAGGATGAATAACAATACGCTGTTGTTACTATAACAAAATGGCACCGGATCAGCTCAAAAGGGTAGCTCGTGTCATTTTGTTATGGTAACAATTGTATCTTGATGCGCTTTGCTCTTATTGAGAAGATTGTGTTCGTCAGAGATGTCTTCCAACGAACGCTGCTTGGTCTCAGGGAGAGTGAAGATCGTCAGGATCAGACCAAGGGCCGCTACTATGGCAGAGAAGCCCATAGCGCCCGGTAATTTGAATTGTACAAGGAGATAGGGGAACAGAAAAGCTCCCAGGAACGCGCCTAGCTTGCCTAGCGCGGCAGCAATACCATGCGCTGAACTGCGGATCATGACCGGGAAGATTTCAGCTGGATACACAAAGGTTGTCGTATTCGGACCCCACTCCGCAAAGAAGTAGCTAAACGAATACACCAGCAAGAAAGGGACGGTTACTCGTGTCAGATCGGGCACGAGAGCGAGCAAGGCGTAAGCGATCGCCATGATCGCAAAACCCATACATTGAATAAACTTACGACCCAGGCGATCAATAGTAAAGGCAGAGATAATGTAACCGGGCAGTGCAGCAACGATGAAGATAATCAACGTATACACCATATTTGTTACAGTATTTGCATGCGGATTCAACGTCTTCAATACAAAAGGACTGGATATCGTTGTCCCATAATAGGCGATATCTAGCAAAAACCAGGTCCCCGCAGTACCGATCAGATAGCGCAAGTATTTCCCCGACCATAACAGATACATCCACGACTTTTTCGCCTGCTTGTTCTGTGTGGCCTGCTTACCAGCTTTGCCAGTCGCCATACGTTCTTCACTGCTCTCCATAAACAATTGAAAGCGCGGCGTTTCAGCAATTGATCGACGTAGATAGAAGGTACCCAATGCAGGAATCGCACCAATAGCCAGCATGATACGCCAGATCAGATCTTGCTGTATGCCTGATACCAGAAGCAAGATAGCCACCAGGGGGCCAAGTATCAGTCCCAGACCCTGCATCGAAAAGACCATTGTGATCAGCTTCCCACGATCCTTACGATTGGAATATTCGCTCATCAGGGTTGCACTTAGCGGATAGTCGCCACCCACACCCAGGCCCATGATAAAGCGAAAAATCAACAAGGTCACAATATTAGGAGACAGAGCCGAAAGGATCGCGCCAATGGCTAAAACAACCAGTGTTAATCCATAAATGGAGTGGCGTCCTACACGATCAGCCAACCGTCCAAACAGGTAAGAGCCAAACGCAGCGGCAAGCAATGAGGTGCTACTGAGCAATGAAATCTCTAATGCGTTCAGGTGCCAGAGGGGGGTAAGAATGGAAAGTGCGGCACCGATAATAAAGAGGTCGTATGCATCTGTAAAGAAACCCATACCAGAAGTAATCATCGCCTTCAAGTGAAAACGCGTGATCTTACTATCGTCTAGTCGAGCAAGTACATCTTGTACAGGATAATCCTCTTTTGCTCTATTTGATGATTTACTATCATTAACCAACATAAAATTGACAACTCCCTGCTCTCAGGATAGGTTTTAGATATAAAAACATTTGATATTAATCATATCTTGATTATGTTATGGGAACGTTAAATAAATGTTAACAAATCAACCATGCATTACAAATTTCGTAGCTGATGATCGCTTTGGGAACTTACCGCCTGTTTCATTGCTTTTGAGCTCACGTAAGATACATGGTATATGATATATAGTATCTTCCGTAATGGAAGAATAAAGAACAAGCAACCTTCACCTTTTTTGAGGAGAGCGTATGGGCATCACAATTGAAATATACGTAGCCAATCCAGAAGAGCTTGTCTCGCTTCATAAGAAAATAGCTTCTGAACTGACAAGTGCAGAGGAGACCGAGCGCATTTTCAACCAGCTGGAAAAGTATCCCCAGGCCGATTTCTCGCTGCATTTACATTGGCCGGACGATATCGATGCCCTTTGTCAGGCAATGATCGCAGAAGGATTAGCTGTACCTCCTTCTACCACCAGGCTTCTCGTTGAGGAACTCTGGTTTGATGGAATATCGGCTTGTATCAATAAGCTTTCTCAGGAACTTCCTCTTGCGCTGGCACAGACAACGGAGGAAACGCTCACGCATATTGCAGAACAATGGGTAAGAAACTATATACCCGATCCTGCCACAAATGCAGTGCACTATACAATGGCTTACACTACAGCTATCAAGGCGCTCTCAGATCTGCGCCAGGCTTCTCGCGATGCTCTTATCCGAAGAAAACCACTCTTGCTCTACCTGCAGTGGTAAATAGTAAAGCTCCACCCTTGACGCGGAGCTTTTACATGTATTGAGTTGATCTAACAAAAACAAATTTAGTGTTGATGTGCCATTTGCTTCAATGCCTGATCCATTGCCACACCAGTGATGCGGCTCACCAGAGCCTGCACCTTACGGTCAAGTTCCTCAGCCGCTGCGAGTAGGGGAGGATTCCGTTCTATCGCAATCAGCGAGGACGGCAGATCATACACCACAGTCGACCCATGACCAGACTCGTTTTCATACAGTAACAACTCGACTGGAGTGAACAATGAGGCATTGATATCGTGTTGGATCATGGTAATAGCAATCAAAGGATTGCCAAAGATCCACCGTACCACCTTGCGTTTGATGCCGAATATAGGCAGCCATTCCCCGTGGTCTATATTAAGGAAGGGCATGAAGCCGCTTTCGCCCAATTTGGATTGGATGACTTTTTCATACTGCTCGCGAGTGCTTTCGCTTACCCCTTGCACAACATCCATATGCGCGGTAGTACCCACCAATTTCTGTAAGTCCCGGAAGACTTCGTCAAACGAGCGGGTACTCTCAACTTGAACACGTTTTGCTGTAAATGGCTTCACGGAAACAGAACCCTGTGGCATAACCGGGTATCTCCTTTTTATGACGCTGCACATGTTCGCATGAAATCACCAACCTCGATCAAGGCGTCGTAGGCTGCTTCATCTGTCTTTGCGTTCAACGATGAATAAGGACAGTTAAGAACATTTTAAATAGCAGTGCAAGCACGACCACACCCCATCTCTCTCCATACAACTATATTTAACAGCTATCCGTTTGGCATACTTGCCGTTTTAGTTCGACAATGCTATGGTAAAGCGAACATAGAAAATACGAAGAGAATGGCGCTTTGCCATTCTTTTTTGAGGTAAACAGATGTCAACAACCGCCGCCATTATTTTTTGCATTATTGGCGTTATTATATTGGTACTCATCATTGCTAGCGTCTATTTCTGCAATGTAGCCGTCGCACGCCAGACCAAAGAGTTCCTGAATGATAACCCGGATCTGGCTGTCGATTCCAGTGCAGAGATGGCTATGTTCGATCCAGAGTGGACTCAACACTACACACCTGGAGCACAGAACTCGATCGCCACTGCGCCTGGCAACACGTTTGAGACGCTTGAGCTAAAAACGTACGATGGATTAACACTGTATGGCTATTACCTTGCTGCCGCTACACCGACCACGAAGACAGCGATCCTGGCGCATGGCTATAACAGTCGCGCCCTCCCTGACATGAGCTCGTACGCGCAGCTCTATCATGATGTCCTTGGCTATAACATTCTGCTGCCAGATGATCGCGGACATGGAGCAAGTGAAGGCAAATATATCGGCCTCGGCTGGCTGGATCGTCTAGACTATCAGAAATGGATACAGGTAGCGATCCAGAAAGTTGGCCCAGAGGCGCAGGTCGTCCTGCATGGTGTCTCCATGGGGGGTGCAACGGTCCTCATGACGAGCGGAGAGCCACTACCGGCGAATGTGAAGGGGATTGTCTCGGATTGTGCCTACACGTCTGCCAAAGATATTCTCTCCTACCAATGCAGACGGATGTATAAACTACCAACCTTCCCGCTCGTCCAACTCACGAGCCTGGTCTGCAAGCTACGCGCCGGCTACTTCTTTGGAGAGGCGTCCGCACTCAAGCAGGTACAGAAAGCACAGGTTCCCATTCTATTCATCCATGGCGCTGAAGATCTCTTTGTACCGACGTCGATGCTCTATCCGCTCTATGATCACTGTGCCTCTCCACATAAAGAGAAACTCCTGATCCCCCATGCCGGTCATGCGCTCGCCCTGGCGGTCGATGGGCAAACCTATACGCAGCGGGTCAGTCAGTTCGTCGAGAGCTTTGTGCACGCCTAGCAGCTTGTGGTGAGTAATGAGAGGAATAAGACACCTTCATCTTTTGGTTCTCTTTAAGGAAGGCGTTTCTCTCAGATGTATCTTTTTATCGGAAGCAGGAATGGTACATTGGGAAAATACAGCCCAAACAGGGAAAGCTCACTTTCTATTTGAACTGCTTCATAAAGGAAAAATGCAGCAAATGAATAAGCAAGATCTGATTGAAAGAAATAATCGAGTTGTTGAGGAGTTCCGTGCAAACGGTGGTAAGGTACATGATTGGGCTCCTTTAATCCTTCTCACTACCAGGGGGGGGCAAAATCGGGCCAGACGCGCATCTATCCATTAATGTCGGTGCCTTATGGTGACAACTACCTCGCAGTCGCTTCTAAAGGAGGCGCACCAGAAAACCCATTGTGGTACAACAATCTCCTGGCTTATCCAGAGGTCACAGTTG
>Ga0102924_1007049_pt1 | contig 10399 bp, 11 predicted proteins | sample PaiPotPPM11metaG_FD_80116 | JGI IMG/M metagenome (GOLD analysis project Ga0102924, IMG submission 80116) | Iron sulfur acid spring bacterial and archeal communities from Banff, Canada, to study Microbial Dark Matter (Phase II) - Paint Pots PPM... ...
CATGCTGTCTCTACGGCTTCGCGGGCCATTGCCTCATAGTCCAGCGTATCTACATTCACGGCCATATTCTGAGTATAGCCGGAGCCGTTAGCATCAGCCATCACGACCGCATGGAACTCTGCATCAGTACGAGGTTCGTAGGCAAAGATACCCAGTGAGTTGGCGACAGCGTTATGATGCACATTGGTCGAGAAGGCACCAGCCGACTCCATACCCCGCTCTTTTGCCAGTTGAACCAGAATACCAACCCTGTGCGCGCGTTCCTCTGCGGTAAAGGCTGCCGTCTGCTCGCTATAGCCATGCACCGGTATAATAGGCTGCGGAGATGGTAGCGTATGGAACTCGGGGTTCTCTGGCTGGATACGTGCAATCGCCAGGGCCTGCTCAACAACGGCTTGCAGCGATGGGTCGTCCAGACGATTCGTCGTCGCGACACCCATGCGCTTGCCTACAACGGCGCGAACACGCAATTCGTGGTCCTCTTCCTGCATATTCTGGTGGATATGGTTCACAGCAAAACGTGTAAGTGCGCTACTGGTAGCGGTAAAGACCACCTCGGTCTGGTCCGCCTGCGAATAGCCCAGAACCTTCTGGAGCAGATTACGGACGCTCGTCTCGTCAGAATACATCACTCAATTTCCTCTCTATGACCAGCGTCCGACGCCGACCTGTACATTGCGAAAACGTGCGGGAGCAGTTCCATGCCCGGTACGCATGGTCTGCATCGGTTCACCTTTGCCACAATTAGGTGTTCCCCAGACGTTCCATTCATCGCGTCCACAGATGGCATCGCATGAGCCCCAGAATTGAGGGGTAATCCCCGTATAGGTCGCATTCTTGAGCATACGGCCACGCTTTCCTTGCTTGATCTCGTACGCCATCTCGACACCAAACTGGAAGTTGAGACGACGATCGTCGATACTCCAACTTTTGTTGAGGCTCATATAGATACCATCATCGGTATCAGCGATCAGATCATCAAGTGTCCAGTTCCCTGGCTCCAGACTCACATTCGTCATACGAATCATAGGCAGACGATTCCAGCTATCGGCACGCACACAACCATTGCTGCTCAAGCCAACCAGGGGAGCAGTATCACGCGACATCAGGTAACCGGTAAAGATGCCCTGGGTCACGATAGGCGTACGCTGAGCCGGAACTCCTTCATCATCCCACCCAAAAGTGCCCAGTCCACCAGGGATCGTAGCATCAGCAGTCAGGCTCACAACATCTGATCCATAATGATAATTACTATTAAGCTTGTCGGTTGTCAAGAAGCTCTTGCCAACAAACCCTGCCTCATACCCCAGTACACGATCCAGCTCAATAGGATGTCCACATGACTCATGAACCTGCAACGCCAACTGGGGTCCATCCAGAATAATGGTCGTCACACCACTGGGACATTGTGGAGCAGAGAGCAACTGAACTGCCTCTTCACCTATCCGCGCAGCATGCCGCGCTAGATCCATCGCCACAACAAACTCGTAACCAGCGGTACCTGCCTGCCGTCCAAAGGAGTTAGGATATGAGCGTGTCTGAATTTCACTACTCTCAGTATCGACCGCACTTGCAGAGATAGCAGCCCCGGTATCATAGAGTACCTGCTCTATCTCACTCCCCTCAGAACTGGCGAAATACTTATGCTCACGCGAATACTCCATAAAGCCACTGGTCAGGGTCACCCCCTTGACACTACGCATAGCAGTATCGGCATCCAGCAATAACTGCACCTTCTGATTCAGAGGGATAGAGAAAGGATCGATCTTTATAGGAGTACTATACGAACCCTTTTGTGGAGGCAGTGGCGAAAGGCGAACAGGCTCGCCAGCAACCAGAGCACTGGCACGCGCAATCTGTACCGCCTGCTTTGCCACCTTTTCCACCTCAGCTAGCTCCATCTGCGCGCTACTAGCGAAACCCCAGGCTCCATTGACCAGCACACGCACGTTAAAGCCGTAACTCGTCGAGCGCGCCACACCCTCAACACGTCCATTTCTAACCTCAATGCCCTCTGTCGTACGCTCCACTACGCGCACATCTGCATAGCTCGCCCCAAATTGGCGAGCAGCATTCACAGCTCGGATCGCAATATCTTGCATCGGTCTTTCTTTCTACAAAAAAATAGGGGGGCGCGAAACCTTTCGTGCCCCTCCCTGCGATTTATATGCAACTCGTACTATCTTAACATAAGAGTTTAACCTACGAGATTGCGTTACCCGGCTACAGCGTTTGCCCGGTCGTAAGTGGTTCAACGACCTCACTGACCAGACGGCGTACAATAGCCTCTGGATAGGGAGGACGAATATTGAGGATAATATGCGTGACGCCCATCTCGATTAGTCTCTGCGCTGCTTCACGTGTCTCCGTTAGATTATCGGGATTGATGGCGAGTTGGATAGAGCGCGTAATCTCAGCGGGATTGCGTCCAATGGCCGCACAATGCTCATCTAAGATATCGCTTTTGCGTTTAAACTCTTCAGGTGTACCACCAGGGATATTCCAGATATCAGCGTATTGCGCAACGATACGCAACGTAAGCTTCTCACCACCCCCACCAATTACAAAAGGCGGATACGGTTTCTGCACAGGTTTGGGTTCACAATAGGCATCTTTAAGCTGATAATACTTACCTTCAAAGGTCGTAGAGGGCTCAGTCCACAGCCGTTTGATGACTTCACAGGCTTCACCCAGCCGCCGAATACGCTCGCCCGGTTTATATAAAGGAATACCATACGCGTCGTGCTCCGCAACATTCCACCCGGCACCAATGCCAAAGTCGAGTCGTCCATGCGAGATTATATCGACAGTTGCACCGATATTGGCGAGCACAGCGGGATGGCGATAGGTATTGCCGGTCACCATCAGGCCCAGACGAATACGTGTAGTCACCGCAGCAAAAGCAGCCAGTAACGACCAGCCTTCCAGACAGGGACCATTCAGTTCACCCGAGAGTGGGAAAAAGTGGTCGAAGAGCCAGGCATGTTCAAGCAAGGGTTCTTTATCCGCCGCCTGCCAGATTGCCAGCATATCTTCGTAGGTTGTCCATTGAGGAGCAGTCTTAATACCAAAACTTATATGTGCCATTGCAAAGGTTCTCTCTTTCTTTTCCTTCTTTTTCGCTCTTATTCGAAAACCAACGTTCAGGTTCTCGGATAAGCAATTCACGCACTAAAAGAGAACACAAAAAAGGGAGGACGAGAAACCTTCGTGACCCCCCCATGTGTATACCGCTCGTTCTATATATCATCTTATCATATACTTTACGGACCCATAAAGAGCACCTGATCGGCACTTTTTTCATTGCGTGTCTCTTCTATGACCCATTTATGCTATAATGAGGAACATGATTAGGACAGAGAGTTCAACAATTCCAACACAAAAGAAGACCGATCTTCTCGCTCTCACCCTGCCACAAATGCAGCAGTGGTTGAAAGAGCGAGAAGAGGCACCATTTCGCGCCAAACAGATCTACAACTGGCTCTTTCGCCAGCTTGTCCCTGATTTCGCAGCGATGAAGAATCTGCCACAGACGCTACGCACGCGTCTGGAGGAAGAGGCCAGCATCGGTCTCATGACCGTGCGCAGCGAACAGCATTCTAAAGACGGTCGCACCCGTAAACTGCTCCTGGAACTCAGCGATGGTAGACTGATTGAGACAGTATTGATGCTCTATCCCCCCATCGGTGATGGGAGTGCACGCGCCACAGTCTGCGTCTCCAGCCAGGCTGGTTGCGCACTCGGCTGCACGTTTTGTGCCACCGGGCAGATGGGCTTTGATCGTCATCTTACAGCAGGCGAGATCGTCGCGCAGGTCTTATACTTTGCGCGTGAACTGAAAGAGGCCCCCTGGCGCGCAGCAGGACTCCCCCACAGCACACCGATCGATCACATTACCAATATTGTGCTCATGGGTATGGGAGAACCCATGCACAACTACACCAATGTCATGCAGGCACTGCATATCTTAAATAGCAACGATGGCTTCAATCTGGGTGCACGCCATATGACCATCTCGACAGCAGGATTAATACCAGGCATTCAGAAACTCAGTCAAGAAGATCTACAGATCAATCTCGCAATCTCACTACATGCACCTACCAACGAACTACGTAGCAAGACCATGCCGATCAACAACAGATATCCCATTGAGCAGCTTATAGAGGCATGCCATGAGTATATTAAAGCGACCGGGCGTCAGGTCACCTTTGAGTATGTCCTACTCGCAGGCGTCAACGATACACCTGAGCATGCGACCCAACTTGCAACCCTGCTCGCACCCTTTAAGCAGCTAGCACACGTCAACTGCATACCAGTCAACGTCACCACAGCAGCGTATAGTACGCCCGGGCCAGATGCAATCCGCACATTCCGGCAGATCCTCACGGAGCATAGTGTCAGTAACACAGTACGTGCAGAGCGTGGAGATGATATAGCAGCAGCCTGTGGACAGCTGCGCACACGTTTTGAGAATCGCAAGAACGTAGCCAGGGGAGCCACAGCCCTACCAATAGTACAATAAGCTAGCAAGCGTCCCTTTGACGCTGTCAGCGCCCTATACAGGCAAAAAAAATAGCCCGGCATAGCAGAGAGATCGCATAGATCTGCGAAGGCTATGCATGAGCTACACAAATACACATACAAGGACCCCCTGTAATAGCCTATTTCTGGCGTGCCAACATGTAAACTGGCATCATCTATTACAGGGGGCTTCCTTGTCGCAACAGATACATATGGTAAAAATCTTAGCGTACCTTTGGTAGCTTGCTCATCGTGCGCAAGCAACGAGTGCAGATATTAACCATGCGCGGGGAACCATTTACCTCGATACGGCGACGCTGTACATTTAGTACAAAGCGACGGCGGGTGCGATGCTGCGAAAAAGGAACGTTATTACCGTACATTGGCTTGCGCTCACAAATGTCACAACGGCCAGCTGACATTGCTTCTTCCTCCCTAATTTCTTTCTATCCTCAGCAGCTACAAAGGTGGCTGCATGACAGGTTTGTTTCAGCGCAAAGCGATACCCCTTGCCTGCCCCTGCCTTGCACATTGTACCAATGAGCATGCTTTTTGGCAATGGTCAAAGCCTGCCCTTTTGAGAATACACACACTGATTGCAACAAGAAAGCGTAACAAATAGCCTGAACTCTCTACCAGAGGCAGAGAAGCCCGAATATCCGTATGAGTTTACTTGCGTCATCAAAGCCGACTTGATTATCCTTAATGTGTTTGATATACTGCTTCAAGTCTACGTGTTAGCATACATTTGCGCCCTTCACTACTTGCAAGCAGGCAGTGCAGCGCCTGGATAAACCAAACACGTTACGCGAGTATAACTGATATTGGCTATTTTGGCAAGAGAGAAGATATAAATATATGCCAAAAGCATCTGCGATTCAGCCTCAGCATGGCTCACACCCTCTCGGTAAGATAGAAGTACTACCTAATGCAATTCATTCAATAGCAGTTGACGCAACCCTCACCTGCTACGGAGTGTTAGGCATGGCCTCACCTCATTTGCGGTATGGACAGGCTATCATTCTAGCTCCCGAGCAGCGAAACCAGGGTGTAAAAGTGCAGACCCAGGACGAGCACATTGTCATCGACGTTTATGTTGCATTAGAATACGGGTTGCGCATATCGGAAATTGCACATAATATAATGAGCACTGTAAAGTTTGCAACAGAGAAGATGCTCGGTGTCCCTGTTGCGCAAGTGAACGTGAATGTCCAGGGATTGATTCATGGACCCACGGCTCCTGATAAGAAGTAAAGGTAGAGGTAAGCACAGCGGCTATGGAGGAAAAGACTTCCCGCTCCAAACTGCGCCCAAGACCCAGACGCATCAGTGTCTTCGACGGACAAGACCTTGGAAAGGCGATGCTGGCAGCCGCCGCATGGCTTGAAGAGAACCGCGAGATGATCAATACACTGAACGTCTTCCCCGTGCCAGATGGCGATACAGGTTCGAACATGGCGGCAACGATGCGCTCTGCGATCCGTAGCATTCCCGACTCCACTGAGAAGTCTGCGAGTGTGATCGCCACCAGAATTGCTCATGATGCACTGCTTGGCGCGCGTGGCAACTCGGGTGTCATTCTTTCACAGACACTACGGGGATTGGCAGCGGGTTTAAAGGACAAGCAGACATTTACAGCACCGGATCTTGCAGAGGCCTTTGAGCAAGCATCACAACTCGCCTATAGAGCAGTTATTAAACCAGTCGAAGGAACAATTTTGACGGTTGTGCGTGAGTCCGCTGAAGCCGCCAGAAAAAGCGCGAATAATAATGATGACCTGGTCGGCTTGATGACAACCGTGGTAGCTGCGGCCCGCAAAGCTGTTGCGCACACGCCAGAATTGCTCCCAACCCTGAAACAAGCAGGCGTCGTCGATGCTGGGGGTCAGGGCTTCTGCACCATTTTGGAAGGTATTCTTCGCTACATGCGTGGCGAGCGAGCAGTCGCAGAGTCAGCCAGCGTACAGGCTCCCGTGGCAGAGGCACCAGCAGAAGCTCAGCATAAAAAAGGACGTGTCACAGTCGAAGAAGAGTTTGGCTACGAGGTCGTCTTCCTCTTACGTGGCGAGGATCTGGATGTCGAAGGTATTCGTCAGACAATCATCGACATGGGTGGTGTCTCCACCGTAGTAGCCGGCGATGAAACGATGCTCAAGGTCCATACCCATACAGCAACTCCTGGAAAAGTACTCGATTACGGTGTCAGCCTGGGAAGCCTGCTAGACATTAATATCGAGAACCTGCAAGAGCAGAGCCTCACCTATGCCGCCGAAAGTGCAGCCGAGCATGCGGACGAAGTACAGGTAGACGAGACAACCCAATCAGACGCACAGCCAAAGATAGCCACGGTCGCAGTCGTCTCTGGCACAGGCTTCGAAAAAGTATTTTCGGGCTTAGGGGTAAGTGCCATCATCTCCGGTGGTCAGACAATGAATCCCAGTATCGAAGAGCTCCTGGATGCCGTTGAAAAGACCATAGCACAACAGGTGATCATTTTACCAAACAACAGCAACGTCATTCTTAGTGCGCAGCAAGTTGTCAATCTGACCGAAAAAGAGATCTGTGTCATTCCCTGCAAAACACTGCCGCAAGGCATCGCAGCCATGATCAGTATCAACTACGAGGCGGATTTCTCTACCAACTGCGAAACGATGACGCGAGCAGCGACATCGATCCAGACCGCAGAGATCACAACCGCCGTACGCTCCGTACAACTGGGTGGCCTGCATGTGCGCGAGGGTGACTATATCGGTGTCATCAATGGGAACCTGGCTGTCGCCAGCCAACAGATTGAAGATGTTATGCGCGACACGCTGCGTCGTCTTACTATCGATGACTATGAAATTCTAACCATTTACTATGGGCAGGACATCACCGAAGAGCAGGCACATAAGACTGCCGGCTGGATCAAAAAGCAGTATTCACAGCTAGAGATCGAAGTGGTGAATGGCGGTCAACCCTACTATGCCTTCATCCTTTCAGTGGAATAGGGCATAGAGAGATGGCGGCTCGCCAATCCATTCACACCGGTCTACTTAGTCGGTATACATTTTTTTGAGCACAACCGGAAGTCGCCCTACAAAGGCGGCTTCTTGTTGTCTGATCACCACACTACTTTCAGGAGGCATGCGATGACCGTTCGCATCGTTACCGATAGCACTTCCGATCTGACGCCAGAGTTGGCGAAAAAGTGGGGCATTACGATAGTGCCCCTGACCGTCTTCTTTGGAGACGAGTCTTACCTTGATAATGTCGATCTCGACTATATCGGTTTCTACAAGAAACTGCAAGAAGCGAAAGAGCTACCGCAAACGTCACAGCCCTCACCGGCTCGCTACCAGGAGACATACAAACGTCTGATCGACGAAGGTGCGACCGGCATCATCTCCGCACACCTCTCTTCTGGTCTCAGTGGCACCTATCAGGCGGCCGTCAATGCTGCCTCAGATCTGCCAGAAGAGTATCGCCATGTGCCAATCGAGGTTATCGATAGTAAGTCGGCCAGTGTCGGTATCGCGCTCCCATTGCTAAAGGCAGTTGAAGAGATCAAACAGGGCGCAAGTCTGGCAGAGATTAAAGAGAACCTGATCGATCGGTACTCGCGTACACATATCATTGCGATCCTCGACACACTGGACTACCTTAAGCGTGGCGGCCGTATCGGTGGAGCAAAGGCACTCCTCGCCAATATGCTGAGCGTCAAACCAATCATTGCCCTCAAAGATGGTACTGTCATCCCTCTGGAGCAGCCCCGTACACGCAGCAAAGCGTTCACACGTGGCGTACAGATCTTGAAGGATAATGAACCATTAGAAGAAGCCGCTATCGTTCAAGCAAGCCCCGAGATTGGCAGCCAGCTTGAAGAGGTCTACAAAACGAGCTTTACGCAACCAATCCAGCGCTTTGGTCTGGGTAGCGCATTGGGTACACATACCGGACCCAATACCGTTGGCATTGTCTACATCACTGCAAAAAAATAGCCCCCGAGCGGAATATATTCCCCGTATTTTCAAAGCAGACAGAGAGGAGGGCCTGGTAACAACCATGGCTCTCCTCTGCGAGAGTACAATCAGGCAGCATGATACCGCTTCTTACTAACTGCATAGCCTCTTTCCTCCAATGTTATACATTCTTCCTTAGAAATAACATTTACATACCAAATTCATTGACATTCCGACCATCCATTCTGTATAGTTTCCTTTAAGATGCAGTCTACGTAGACAAGGTATACAGTAGAGGTGCGCTCTGCTCGCAATGCAGAGACAGCAACTTGACTACACCAGGGAGGTCACGTACAATAATAGTATTATCCTGTGTCATCCTGTATACGGCCCGAACAAATGTAGCGTGTTGTGTACATCACACTTGTTATTGTGACCATACTCGGTGTAACCCTGGCATGAATCAAGCCCGCTAGCCTGGGCCCTGATGAGATCGCAGAGCGCATCGAAGTATCGGCATCAATGATTCGTGCGTTACGTCTATACAGCGTTTTATTGTAGGTCTGTGAAAACAGAACGTTCATCCATCAGGTTTGAAGCATTGGCGGACATACACGGAGCGATCTCCGTGCGATGTGCTTAGGTTAAGCAACCAGGTATGTTTGAACACACAAAGGAAGGCAGGAACGACTGTGGGAATGTTACGGGTAATGTCACGGCGCGGCGATGACCGTTTAACCTGGGACGACCAGAAAATTCAGGCAGGCGATCCCGAAGCGATGGCAGCCATCCATGAAGCAGAACGCATCTTCGCACAGGAGAAAGCTAGAGGAGCTACCGCATTCCGTGTTGAAGGTGGAAAGACGGTAGAGCGCCTCGATAAGTTCGATGCGACAGCCGAACAGATTGTGATGGTGCCACGAGTCGTTGGAGGATGAGCGCCATCTCCCTGGTGATCTCCATGCTCTGTTGGGGCATCATAGCACTCGCGCTCACACCAGTAATCTGGCTGTTGCTTATGCCTTACATGAAAGGCTGGTCGCGAGCCGAACGACGCGCCACAGATCTCTTACATGAGATGCTGACGCCGGAGCAACTACGTCAACTCCTCTGGCACGGCTATTTGGAGATCCCCAGCTCTACGGAACCACAACGCATCTATAGGGTGCCCAGAAGTAAGGGCTATGTACAGGTTCTAGAAAATGGTCATGCAATTATGCGGCTATGCCTGCAACCGGTTGAGTTTCTTCCCGATGCAGATGTTGTTGTGCTGCACAAATTGATGATCGAGGCCAATGAGGAGGTCTACCTACAAAAAGCCAACAAATACCTATGCCATGATTAAGATCTTATTCCGAACACCAACGCGACTGGCGTCGCTAGTGCTATGATAATACAGAAGAGAGACAGGGCGAGCGCGCCATACGAGTGTGCTCGTCCTATCTCTCTTCTGGGCGGTCAAGCACACGCTATTCGCTTTCGTCCGCATCTCCGATCTGGGTAATATCCCGATGTCCATTCTGCTTGACGCAGGCATGCGGTCCGCCATCCAGTGGCATATGACAAAGTGGACATACAGGACGCCCAGCTGTAAGGATATGCTGGATAGACTGTGAAAGTTCGTGAGCCTGCTGCTGCGTAAAGGCAAAGGTGATAGCCTCTTCATAACGCATAGCGATCTGTGGCTCCTCCTCGTCCGCTTCTGATCCCTCTTCTTCAAGGAGTGCCTCGATAGGGACAACACTTAATGAAAAGGTTCCCTCTGGCTCATCATAATTGAGCCGCATCTGGCCTGCTTGAATATCGTGGGTAGGATAGGAAGGAAAATCGCTCGGCATACTAGTGCCACCAGCGGCCTCTTCGGCTCGCGCCTCTACACGCAAGATCTGGCCCTCAGTAATTAAGGCCAGCGCACGATCAAGGACTTCAGAGAGACC